>Ga0210040_10009738_pt1 | contig 11137 bp, 12 predicted proteins | sample CryGeyCG12114_NA_FD_185462 | JGI IMG/M metagenome (GOLD analysis project Ga0210040, IMG submission 185462) | Groundwater microbial communities from aquifer - Crystal Geyser CG19_WC_8/21/14_NA (SPAdes) (version 2) | ecosystem: Environmental > Aquatic > Deep subsurface > Groundwater | place: USA... | reverse complement strand
GCCGAGCGCCAGGGGAGCTGGGTGAACAGCTCGTAGGGCGGGAAGGGGATGTGCAGGAAGAACCCGATGGTGAGGTCGGGCCGGCGCTGCCGGAGCATCGCCGGCACCAGCTGCAGCTGGTAGTCGTGCACCCAGACGATCGCGCCCTCTCCGGCGACCTCGGCGGCCCGGTCGGCGAAGCGCTTGTTGACCTGGACGTAGCTGTCCCACCAGGCGCGGTGGTACTCCGGCTTCTCGACCACGTCGTGGTAGAGCGGCCACAGCGAGGCGTTGGAGAACCCCTCGTAGTAGCGGTCGACCTCCTCCTCCGACAGCGGCACCGGCACCAGGTGCATCCCGCCGGAGTCGAAGGGCTCAGGAGCCTCGCCCGCGGCGCCCGACCAGCCGACCCACGCGCCGCCGCGACCGGCGACGAAGGGCTCCAGCGCCGTGACCAGGCCGCCGGGGCTGCGCTGGTACCGGGTGCTGCCGTCGGGCTCGGTCACCTGGTCGACCGGGAGCCGGTTGGCGACCACGACCACCGGGCTGTCCGCCCCCACCTGATGCCCCCTCGTCGCCGACGCCTCCGCTGCCGACGACCCTAGGCGACGCCGTCGGCCGCCCGCTCACCCGTCGCTCAGCGGGCGGCCAGGTACCCCGCCGTCGCCACGCCCAGCCCGAGCACCAGCGAGCCGGTCAGGTAGGCCGCCGCGCGGCCCACCGCGCGCTCCTCGACCAGCCGGACGACGTCGTTGCCGAAGGTGGAGAAGGTGGTCAGCGTGCCGCAGAAGCCGGTGCCGGCCAGGGCGAGGACGGCAGGGGAGACGTCGCGCAGCCCGAGCAGCACGCCCAGCACCGCGCTGCCGACCACGTTGGCCGCCAGCGTGCCGACGACACTGCCGCGGCCCCGGCTGCCGACGGCCACCCGTTCGGCGGCCAGCCGCAGTGGTGCCCCCACCAGGGCGCCGATGGCGACCCACAGCGCGGTCACGCGGGCCTCCGGACGGCGCGGCCCAGCGACACCCCGGCGGCTGCCGCCAGCACCCCGCCGACCACCGAGGCGACGACGTACGCCACGGCGACGACCGGCCGGCCGGCGTCGGTGAGCTGCACGGCGTCGACCGCGAAGGTGGAGAAGGTGGTGTACCCGCCGAGCACGCCGGTGCCGAGGAAGGGCCGCAGCCAGCGGGAGTCCGGGTGTCGCGCGAACAGGGCCACGATCAGCAGCCCCAGGGCCAGGCAGCCGGTGAGGTTGACCAGCAGTACCGCCCAGGGCCAGGTGCCGACCCGGTGGGGCAGCGCCTCCGCCAGGCCGTACCGGCCCAGCGCACCGAGCACCCCGCCGAGCGCGGCCGCGAGGTAGGGGAGAGCCCGGGTCACCGCGCCAGCATGCCGGACGGGCTCAGCGCAGCCCCGTCAGCGCAACGCCTCCAGCGCCCCGTCGACGTGCACGCCCATCCGCAGCTCGCTCCGGACGACGTCGGAGACCACACCGTCGGCGCCGATCACCACCGTGCGCCGCTTGACCGGCGCCGCCGCCCACCCTCGCCGCACGCCGTAGGCCTCGCAGACCGCGCCGTCGGCGTCGGAGAGCAGCGGGAAGTCGAACCCGTTGGCCGCGGCGAAGGCCCGCTGGGCCGCGACGGTGTCCCGGCTGATCCCGACCCGCTGCGCCCCCGCCGCGGCGAAGTCGGCCCCCCGGTCCCGCACGTTGCACAGCTCGGCGGTGCAGCCGCCACTGCCGGCCAGCGGGTAGAAGAAGATCGCGACCGGGCCGGACCGGAGCAGGGTCGACAGCCGCACCGGGGAACCGTCGGTGTCGGGCAGCTCGAAGTCAGGGGCGAGGTCTCCACGCTTCATGCCGGGTCTTCGTCGCCGGTGTCGCTGCGGTTCACCGCCGTCCCGACGGGGCAGGAGCCGGTCATGCAGATCCGACAGCTCCGTGACCTCGCCGTCTCCGCCCAGGGCCTGGGGTGCATGGGGATGAGCGAGTTCTACGGCACCGGCGACCAGGCCGAGGCCGAGCGCACCATCGCCCGCGCCCTCGACCTGGGCGTCACCTTCCTGGACACCGCCGACATGTACGGCCCGTTCACCAACGAGCGGCTGGTCGGCCAGGCCATCGCCGGCCGCCGCGACGAGGTCACCCTGGCCACCAAGTTCGGCAACGAGCGCGGCGAGGACGGCTCGTTCGTACGGATCAACGGCTCTCCGGAGTACGTGCACCGCGCCTGCGACGCCTCGCTGCAGCGACTGGGCGTCGACGTGATCGACCTCTACTACCAGCACCGGGTGGACACCTCGGTGCCGATCGAGGACACCTGGGGCGCGCTCAAGGAGCTCGTCGAGGCCGGGAAGATCCGGTACGCCGGGATCTCCGAGGCCGCTCCGGAGACGATCCGGCGCGCCCACGCCGTCCAGCCGGTGACGGCGGTGCAGACCGAGTACTCGCTGTGGACCCGCGATCCCGAGGACGACGGCGTGCTGGCCACCTGCGCGGAGCTCGGCATCGGCTTCGTCGCCTACTCACCGATCGGGCGCGGTTTCCTCTCCGGCCAGATCCGCAGCGTCGACGACCTGGACCCCGGCGACTTCCGCCGGCACAACCCGCGCTTCCAGGGCGAGGCGTTCGCGCAGAACCTCGAGCTCGTCGACCGGGTGCGCCAGATCGCCGAGGGCAAGGGGGTGACCGCCACCCAGCTGGCGTTGGCCTGGGTGATGGCCCAGTCCGGCCGGGCAGGCGCCCCGACGATCGTGCCCATCCCGGGCACCAAGCGGGTGTCCTACCTCGAGGAGAACGCCGGCGCGGCCGACGTGGAGCTGACCGAGGACGACCTGCGGGCGCTGGACGAGGCAGCACCGGCCGGCGCCACCGCCGGCGACCGCTACCCGGACATGTCCACGGTGCACCGCTGACCGCTCACTAGTCTGCGGGGGTGAGCACTGCGCTCGTCGTCGCGGCGACCGTCGTCGCCGTCGCGCTGGCAGTGCTCGGGGGACTGAGCACGGCGCTGCGCCGGCGGATCGGGTCGGCGCACCTGGTGGCGACCGGTCTGCTGGAGGCGCTGCTGGTGGTGCAGGCGGTGGTGGCCGGCGTCGCGATCGCCGGTGGCCACCGACCGGCCGAGCTGGCCACCTTCCTCGCCTACCTGGGCAGCGTGGTGCTGCTGCCGGTCGCCGGGTGGCTGTGGGCCCGCACCGAACCCACCCGGTGGGCCGGCACCGTGCTCGGCGTCGCCGCGCTCGCCGTCGCCGTCATGCTCTGGCGGCTGTTCGACCTCTGGGACGTGACGAGTGGCTGAGCAGACCGCGCAGGGCCCCGGCCGGGTGCTGGTGGCCGTCTACGCCGTCTTCGCCCTGGCCGCCGGGGCGCGGGCCGCCGTCCAGATCGCGGTGCAGTTCGACGAGGCGCCGCTGGCCTACCTGCTGTCCGCCCTCGCAGCCGTGGTCTACGTCGTCGCCACGGTCGGGCTGGCCCGCGGCGGGCGGAGCGGACGACGGACGGCGCTCACCGCCTGCTCGGTGGAGCTGGCCGGCGTGCTGGTCGTCGGCACGCTGTCGCTCGCGGACCGTGCGGCGTTCCCCGACGACACGGTGTGGTCCGGTTACGGCCAGGGATACGGGTTCATCCCGCTGGTGCTGCCGGTCCTCGGCCTGCTGTGGCTGCGACACCAGGCCGAGGTGGCCGGGCAGCCGGACTAGAAGTCCCCGCCGCCGCCGAAGTCCCCACCGTCGAAGCCACCGCCGTCGAAGCCACCGCCGTCTCCGCCGTCGTAGCCGCCACGGTCGCCGTAGTCCCCGCCGCCGTCGGCCATCTCGCCGTCCTGGTAGCCCTCGGCGTAGGCCTCTTCGTCACCGCCGCCGAACAGGCCGCCGTCGCCGAGGCCGGTGTCGAACAGCGCGTCGGCGACCGCGGAGCCCACGACCAGACCGCCCACGGTGCCCAGCAGGCTGCCGCCGATCATGCTGCCCATGCCCATGCCGCCGCCGCCGAACCCGCCGCCGTAGCCGCCGCCGTACGCCGGGCCGTAGCCACCGCGCCCGTAGCCGCCGCCGTACCCGCCGCCGAACGTGCGCTCGAGGAAGCCGGGTTGCCGGAACTCGGCACGGGTGGCGGTGCGGGCCAGCGTCCGCGGGTCGTCGTCCCGGGGTCGCTCGTTCGCCGGCACGCCTGCGGACAGCTGCTCGAGCACCTGCCGGCGCTGCTCGGGGGTGAGCTTGCCGAAGGCCTCGGCGTGCGCCGCCTCGACCTGGTCCGGGGGAGCGGTGCGCAACAGGTAGCGGTACCGCTCGATGGCGCGCTCGTCGTCGGTCTGCGCGGGGCGGCCGGCCTGCGGGCCGGGAGCCTGCCGGGCGTACCCGTAGCCGCCGGCCGGTGCGTACCCCTGCTCGCGGTCACGGCCGAAGAGCCGGCTCAGCAGTCCCATGACAGGTCCTCTCTGCTCTGACGTCGCTGCGCTCCCCGGTGGACGAGCGACCGGCGCAGCGCGTTCCCCCGGGCCCTACCCAGACCTCGTCCGGACGACGCCCCGACGTCCGGCCCTTCGGTGGTACGCAACTGACCACGCCGGTAAGATCGTCGGGGTGCCGTCCCAGCGACACCCCGGTGAGCAGCGTGCGGGGATCCCCTCAGAAGCCACCGCCGCTCTCGCTGACGGCCAGGTGCTGGTCGACCACGAGCCCCGGTCCGTGCAGCGTCAGGCGAACATCGTCGGCGCCGCCGAGGCCGCCGTCTCCGGCGCCGGCACGCAGCGGGCGGTCCAGTCGGCGCTGCCCGGCGTCCTCTCCGACGTCCCGGTCGCCGTCCTGGTCATCGACCGGTCCGCCGGCACCGTCACCTACGCCAACACCGCGGCGATCGAGCTGGCCGGGAACGTCCGGCTGCCGGTGCCCGTCGACAGGTGGGGCGCTGCGGCCGGGCTGACCGACCTGAACTCCGAGCCGCTGGCGAGCACGACCGGACCGCTGTCCGTCGTCGCCCAGGGCCGTCCGGTGGCCGGGGAGGCGGTCCGGCTCTCGCCGCGACGGAGCAGCGACGAGCTGCGGGCCGCGGATGCCGAGGCCGGGTCGGACCAGGTGCTCTGGGTGACCGGGTTCCCGCTGTCCCAGAGCGGGGACCAGCAGCTGTCCCTGGTGGTGTTCCTCCAGCTCGACGAGGGGGCCGGCACCGGCGACCCGGAGGCCGCGCTGCGGGCGCTCCGGGAGCGCGCCGTGGTGGCGACCGACATCGCCTTCACCATCACCGACCCGCGCGCCGACGACGACCCGCTCGTCTGGGTCAACCCGTCGTTCACCCGGATCACCGGCTACGAGCCGGAGGAGAGCGTCGGGCGGAACTGCCGCTTCCTGCAGGGCCCGGCCACCGACCCCGCGGCCGTGGCCGAGCTCCGCGATGCCCTGCGGGAGCAGCGGCCGGTGACCACGACGCTGCTCAACTACCGCAAGGACGGCACGGCGTTCTGGAACCAGCTCTCGATCACCCCGGTCTTCGACGGTGAGGGCGACCTGGTGAGCTTCGTCGGCGTGCAGACCGACGTCACCGAGCGGGTGCGGGTGGAGGACGACCGCCAGGCCGCCTTCGCTGCGGAGCAGGCGGCCCGCCGGGACGCGGAGGAGGCGCACGCCGCCGCCGACGCCGCCCGGGTCCAGGCTGAGCGGGCCCAGAGCCGGCTGGCGCTGATGGCCGAGGCGACGAGCACGATGAGCGCCACCCTGGACATGGCCGACCTCATCGACCGGCTGGCGTCGCTGTGCGTGCCGCTGCTGGCCGACTGGGTCTTCCTCACCCTGGTCGACGAGCACGGCGCCGTGCACGAGACCGCCGCCCGGCACCGCGAGGGCCGGTCGGCCGAGCTCGAGGAGCTGGCGGTGCTGCACGTCGCCAACCTGCCCGACACCTCGCCGACCCGGCACTCGCTGCGCACCAGCGAGCCGGTGCTCGTGGAGCACGTGACCCACGAGTGGGTCGAGCGGGTCTTCCCGCTGCCGGCCACCGCGGAGGTGTTCCACCGCCTGGGCGGCGCCTCGGTGATGAGCGTGCCGCTGGTCGCCCGGCGCCGGATGCTCGGTGCCCTGGTGCTGGTGATGACCGACGACCGACGGTCCTTCACCTCCGAGGACGTCGACCTGGCCCGCGACCTCTCCCGGCGGGCGGCGCTGGCGATGGACAACGTGCGGCTGTACCAGCAGGAGCACACGGTCGCCGAGACCCTGCAGCGCTCGCTGCTGCCCGAGCTGCCCGTCATCCCGGGCGTCACTGCCGGGGCGCACTACCTGAGCGCGTCGAGCGCCGCGGACGTAGGCGGCGACTTCTACGACCTGCTGCACCTGCCCGACGGCGCGGTGGGGCTGGCCATCGGCGACGTGGTCGGCCACGACGTCACCGCGGCGGCGGCGATGGGCCACCTCCGTGGTCTGCTCCGCGCCTGCGCCTGGGACGCGCCGGACAGCGACCCCGGCGAGGTGCTCGGCCGGGTCGACCGGCTGGTCCAGGGCCTCCACGTGGCACCGATGGCGACCATGGTCTACGGCCGCGCCGAGCGCCCGGCACAGGACGGCGCCCCCTGGCGGCTGACCCTGGGCAACGCCGGCCACCCGCCGCTGGCGCTGCGCAGCCCCACCGGGGAGGTCGAGCTGCTGGACGACGTGACCGGCCTGCTCATCGGGGTCGACGACCAGCATCGCCGCACGTCGCGCAGGTACGAGCTGGCGCCCGGCTCCACGCTGGTCGCCTACACCGACGGACTGATCGAGCGGCCGGGGGAGGACCTCGACCAGGGCATCGCCTCGCTCGTGGCCCGGCTCGAGGGCGCACCGACCGACGCCACCCCGGCGGACCTGTGCCTGCACGCGGTCGGCGCGACGCCCGACCGCCGCGACGACGTCGCCGTCATCGCGATCCGCTTCGACTAACGGCCGCTCTGCAGGGGCCCGCCGCGAGCCTGCGAGTGGTGGGGGGCAGAGGGGTCCTTCTGCTGCAGGCCGTAGGCGCCGCGGTGGAACAGCAGCGGCGTCCGGGACGCGTCGGCTCCGAGGTCCAGGACCCGGGCGACCGCGATCGTGTGGTCCCCGCCGTCGTACTCGGCCCAGAGCTCGCTGTCGATCCAGGCCACGACGCCGTCGAGCACGGGGGAGCCGTAGGGGCTGGGCGCCCAGCTGACCGCGGCGAACTTGTCCGTGCCGGAGCGGGCGAACTGCCGGGACAACCCGCTCTGCTCCTCGGCCAGCACGTTGACGCAGAACCGGCCGGCGTCCCGCAGCCGCGGCCAGGTGGTCGACGTCCGGGCGGGGGCGAAGGCGACCAGCGGCGGGTCCAGCGACAGCGAGCTGAACGACTGGCAGGTGAAGCCCACCGGGCCGTCGGTGCCCATCGCCGTCACCACGGTGACGCCGGAGACGAAGTGGCCCAGCACGTCCCGCATCACCTGCGGGTCGACCACGACCGGGGGGACGTCGGGAGCAGGGAGGTGTCCGGCGGGGCTCACGCGGCCGATCCCGTCACGGCGCCGCGGGGGACGTTCCGCCCGCCGGCCCGGAACAGTGAGCTGGGCAGTTCACGGCCGACCGCCCGGGCGGTCACCGCAGCGGCGGCCAGGACGGCGTCCAGGTCGATGCCGGTGGCGACGTCGGCGTCGGCCAGCCAGTAGACGAGTTCCTCGGTGGCGATGTTGCCGCTGGCGCCGGGGGCGAACGGGCAGCCGCCCAGGCCGCCCACCGAGGCGTCCAGCTGGGTGACCCCCGCCTGCAACGCGGCCAGCGCGTTGGCCTGCCCGGTGCCGCGGGTGTCGTGGAAGTGCACGCCGAGCGGCACGCCGGGGGCGACCCGGCGTACCTCGTCGAGCAGCCGGACGACGCGGAGCGGGGTGGTGGTGCCGATCGTGTCGCCCAGGCAGAGCTGGTCGGCGCCGGCGGTGACCGCGGCGCGGGTGACGTCGACGGTGCGGGCGACCGGGGTGCGGCCCTCGAAGGGGCAGTCCCAGGCGGTGGCCACGATCACCTCCAGGGAGCCGCCGGCGCCGTGTGCGAGCTCGGCGATCTCGCCGACCGCGGCGACCGCCTCCGCGGTGGAACGCCCGGCGTTGGCGCGACTGTGCGAGTCCGACGCGGAGACGACGTACTCCAGGTGCGCGATGCCGGCGTCCACGGCGCGGACGGCCCCGCGCGGGTTGGCCACCAGTGCGGAGAAGTGCACGCCGTCGAAGCGGTGCAGTTCCGCTGCGACCTGGTCGGCGTCCGCGAGGGCCGGCACCGCCGTGGGCGAGACGAAGGAGGTGACCTCGATCCGCCGGACGCCGGTGGCCACCAGCGCCTCGAGCATGGCGAGCTTGTCGGCCAGCGGCACGGGGTCCTCGAGCTGCAGGCCGTCGCGCATGCCGACCTCACGCACGTCGACCGCCGTGGGCAGGACCAGGTCGAACTCGTTCATGCCCGCATTCTGCCCCTCGTTCCACGTTCGGCCCCCGTGCAGGGCCCCGCCGCGAGCCTGCGAGTGGTGGGGGGCACGGGGGTCCTTCTTCACGTGAAGCTCACCTGGCCGGCGATCTGCAGCACCTGGTCCCGGGTGAGGGTGTCCGGTGCGACCAGGAGGAACAGCGACCCGTCCGGGAAGTTCCCGGCGACGTACCAGTACACCGGCGCGTCCTCGCCGGGCCGGGCGAGCGCCAGCCGGGCGGGCTGTCCCTGGAGGGTGACCGTCTCCACCGGCTGGGTGGGCGTCACGTCCTCCAGCAGCGAGTCGATGGTGATCGGGAACCCCGGGCCGTACCGGCTCAGCTTCAGCCGCTGCTCGGGATCGACGTCGCTGGACAGGTCGATGCTCCGGCTCTCCTCCAGGCTGTTCAGCGTCCAGCCGGCCGGGGCCAGCCCGAACTGCAGGCCGATCGGCTGCGGCCGGTCGACCACGGACTCGGCCACCTCGACCACGGCGTCGGCGTCGGCGAACGGGCCGTCGCCGATGATCCGCAGCCACGAGCCGTCGGGCCGGTGCCAGAGCAGGTCGGCGAACTCACCGTCCGAGGCGACGTCGGCCGGGGTGCCGTGCACGGTGGCCGCGTGCGCCCGGGCACCGTCGACCGGCCACTCGCTGACGGCTCCGGTCGTACGGGGGTCGTCCGGGTAGAGCTGCAGGGTGAAGCCGTGCTCCCGGAGGTCACCGCTCGTGCGGTAGTCGGCGGTGTAGGTGAGCGGCTGGTCCTCGAAGGGGGGGACCCCACCCCACTGGCTGAACACCGGGGTCAGCCCCTCCGGCACCGGGTCCAGCGACACCGGGAAGGCGATCTGCTCGGCAGCGACGAGCGTGACCGCGCCCCGGGCCGCGTGCGGCGCCGTGCCGGGGGCGGCCGGGCGCGTGACGACGGCCCACCCGGCGGCCAGGACGACCAGCGCCGCGCCCAACCGGAGGACGGTCCGTCGCCGGGGGCGCCGCCGTGGCGGGAGCTGGGTGCGCGCCTCGTGCGCGTCGGCGATCAGCTGGCGCAGCGCCAGGATGGACGCGCCCTCGGGCTCGCGGGCGTCGGACGCCAGGTGCGCGAGGAACGCCTCGGGCAGGGCCGGCAGCTCCGCGTCCACCACGCCGGCCGCACCCGCCAGGCGCGCGTCGAGGTCTCGGTCACTGAGCACGGTCGGCCTCCAGCTCGTCGGCGGGGTCGGACAGGAGGGCACGCAGCCGGGTCCGGGCCCGGTGCAGCCGGACCCTGACCGTGCCGGCCGGAACGCCCAGGGCGGTGGCCACCTGGGCCGGCGTCAGCCCCTCCCAGGCGATGAGCGTGACCAGCTCCCGGTCGTCGGGCGCCAGCTCCGCGAGCGCTTCGCGCACCCTCTGGGCCTCCGCCCGGCCCTCGGTGAGCGCGGACGGGTCGGGCAGCGGCGTCCCGGCGAGGGCGTCGGCCAGCCGGTCCCCGAGGCGACTGGCCCGGCGGGCGCTGCGCGAGACGTTCGCCAGGCAGTGCCGGGCGACGCCGAACAGCCACGGTCGGACGTCGTCGACGTCGACCGGCAGATCCGCCCGCCGGCGCCAGGCCGTGGCGAAGGTCTCGGCGACCACGTCCAGCGCGTCGTCCCGGGACGCCGACCGGCGCAGTGCGTAGCCCAGGACGGCGGTGCCGCACTCCCGGTAGGCGTCCTCGAAGACCTGCTCGGGCGACGCCGGTGGGTCGTCGGGCTCAGGCGACGGTGGCCCCTCCATGGCGATCACACACTGACATGTCCGGATCACCGGGTGCGTTACCGGGGCGCCGTCCCCCTGCACCAATGACTGTCCCCCTGCACCAGCGTTGCCGCGGGAGGACAGCCGGTGATCAGGTCACCTGATCACCGGCTCCGGTGCGTCAGTGCAGGGCGCGGCCCACGGCGACGGCGCGGGTGTCCGGCGCGGCGACCCGGGCGGCGTCGGCCTCCTGGTCGTCGGCCGCCTCCTGCGAGCGCCGCTCGGCCTCCACCCGGGCCCGGTAGCTGGCGACCTCGTTGGCGATCCGCTCCTCGTCCCAGCCCAGCACGCCGGCCACGGCCCGGGCGACCGGCTCGGCGGACTCGACCCCACGGTGCGCGGTCTCGATGGAGATGCGGGTGCGGCGGGCGAGCAGGTCGTCCAGGTGCAGGGCGCCCTCGTGCGCGGCCCCCCACACCATCTCGACCATGAGGTACTCCTCGGCGCCCGGCACCGGCGCGAGCAGTGCCGGGTCGTCGGACGCCAGCGCGAGCACCTCGGGGGTGAGCGAGCCGAACCGGTTGAGCAGGTGCTCGGCCCGGAAGTGCGGGATGCCCCACCGCTCGGAGAGCCCGTCCAGGGAGTTGACCATCGCCGCGTAGCCCTCGGCGCCGACCAGCGGGATGTTCTCGGTGACGCTGGCGGGCACCGACCGGGTCACGTCCTCGGCGACGGCGTCGACCGCGTCGGCCGCCATCGGGCGGTAGGTCGTGTACTTCCCGCCGGCCACGGCGATGACGCCGGGCACCGGCCGGGCCACCGCGTGCTCGCGGGAGAGCTGGCTGGTCATCTCGCTGTCGCCGGACAGCAGCGGGCGCAGGCCGGCGTACACACCGGTGATGTCGTCGTGGGTGATCGGCGTCGCGAGCACCTGGTTGACGTGCTCGAGGATGTAGTCGATGTCGGCCTTGGACGCCGCCGGGTGCGCCTTGTCCAGGGTCCAGTCGGTGTCGG
>Ga0210040_10009737_pt1 | contig 11138 bp, 15 predicted proteins | sample CryGeyCG12114_NA_FD_185462 | JGI IMG/M metagenome (GOLD analysis project Ga0210040, IMG submission 185462) | Groundwater microbial communities from aquifer - Crystal Geyser CG19_WC_8/21/14_NA (SPAdes) (version 2) | ecosystem: Environmental > Aquatic > Deep subsurface > Groundwater | place: USA... | reverse complement strand
GTACTGAGGACGCGATTCTTAATAATTATTTTACGGTTTGGAAGTGGCGGTGGTGGTGGTGGTGGCGGCAGTGGTGGCGGTGGTGGTGGCGGTGGTGGTGGCGGTGGTGGTGGCGATTTCAACATCTCCCCAAAAAGTAAAATCTGTCCGGCGCGTACTCCTAATTGCGTGCGGGTAATGGTAATATTGTAAATTGTAAAAGTACAATACGGAACGGCACACACATCAAGGCAGTGGTGGGTCTGCTAGGTAGTTTTGGGTCGTGTCTGGTATATAGTTCTTATATACTCTCTCTCTAGCCGTGAGTTTGAAAACTTGTGTTTTACTATCACTCTTATAAAATAACAATATTTGCTCATTTTAATTGAATAAACAGTGTTAACTATTCATTTGAGTACTGAGTGTTTATAAATAAGGGGGGAACGTTGCCGACAGTTGTAATTATAATTTTATTCTGCGTTCAAGCCGGCGAGAATTTGTAGACTTTCAAATCGGCAAAGCAGGCCAAACACGCTGTTCTGCAGTGTCCTTTGATTGATATACGAGACGTGGAGAAAGTAAAAGTGGTGTTTCCATTTGAAGGTATATAGAATATATTAATTTAGTTGTCTGATTATTCTTCTCCCATTCCATTCAAGGTTTCGATGTTTCGTTGGAAGTTTTACTTCCTCGCTAATTGTTCGCTGGGCCTATTTTTATTGGAGGTCTTTGAAACTAGATTTTGACAATTTACCTGTCACCTGATATTCCTATTACAGTACTGAAAATTCGTTAAGGTATGTTTGTATTACCTTTAGAAAACTGCTTTTAATATGGCGACACCAAGAATTGTCAGGATTCAGATACAATTTTGTATTGTAACTATAAATTCAGTATCGATCCTGCAACGTTGGCGTTTCGAAAACTCAATCTCGTATCAGTAAGCCGCAATTACGGAACAGGAACAGTGCTAGTCAGTAGGAATTGGTTACTTAGATAATATTGGAAAGCGTAATTGTACCTTTTAATACCCTTGATTTTGAATATTTTATGATCAGCTCTAGAGGTGTGCGGGTTGACCCAAACGCGCGGAAAAAACCAAACCACACCAACCCACACCATTTGGGTTGGTTTGGGTTCAGATTTTTTTTAGCTAAATGGTATGGGTGGGTTTGGGTTGCTAAATTTGGCCGAAACGCACACCTCTAATCAGCTCTCTAAACAGGGACAAGTTTGATTTTTTAAGTTTAAAGGCAGTCAATTAGCTTTGAAGCTTTAATCAAGCATTCCGGTATTACGAAGGTTAAAATATGGGAGTCCAGTGTCCAGTTCCAAATTCCATATGGATTTAATGATAAATATATTGTTTTAATTTTGTTACGCCACGATTATACTCTTCCACTCCTTCATATTTATTTGGGTTTATGAAATCATATTCAACATTATTTTGCATTTGTCTTGCAGCGTAAAGTAACATATTGAAGGCTAGGCTGTATCGTTCTTTGCAGCTGGTGAGGAAGTTTTTTGTATTCACTTTTAATACTTCACAAACGACTGACTGATTTCAAGAAATCCTCACATTTTCATTGCAACGACTTAACCAATTTTAGAAGCGGACATCATTGGGGATATAGTATGGAATCCTGAGCATGGCAAGCAGTGAGTCAAACGCCTCAGCTGGTAAGTTTACCTATTTTATAGACTTTTACTATAGAGTAAGCATGCCTAAATAGATGCCAGTGATGTCTGCAATGTGGAAGTGCAATGATATAATTTATAGAATTTATTACACTTTTACTCTTCGTAGATGAAGGGATTGTAACCATACAGACGAATTTGCCTCCCAACGATTCCAAATGACTTTGTGAGCAAGTACGTTACTGGACATTGCCACTTAGAACGGAGGAACGTTACCTCGAAGAATAAGTGTGACGAAGAAGGTACATTATTATTATAACTTGTTGTTAGGTTAGGTAGCCTTGTGGCTGTTGTTAAGTGTTATGTTATTTGTATAATATTCTCGTCGTCGACGAAGGTCTCCAAAGATTTTTTTAAATCTTACTTTTTTATTTTTTATATGAATTGGAGAAATTGAAATATCAATATTGATTTTTTGCAGTGAACGTCACGATGCAGCCCCAACAACGAGGGTATTCGTACACAAGGCAGCCAATGCCTCGACAGCCTTCTGGTGGTCCTGCTAGGAACCAAGCTCCTATGAATTCTACAAGGCCCAGATCTGGCGCACCTCAATCTGGGGTCTCCGTAGTTCAGGCTCACCAAGGCCATCACAATATGCAACAGCATGCCGTGCATCAACACGGCTATCAGTTTCCTCAAGTAGTTATGCCTCAGGATGTGTTCCCATATGCTCAGCAAGTGACAAGACCGATTGTCTATTTTAACCAATCTACTGCACCGTACTTTTATCCGCAGTTTGTGCAGACAAACAACCCCAATGCATATGCCCAGGTAACTCCATATTTCAGTCATTAACAATATGGGTTGGGTACATTTGTATGAAATTACAATTCCAACTCTTAATTCGTTTTTTCATAGCCATCGTCTGCTCCAATGCACCAAGGATTTTATGCGAACCATAGCCAGCCACAGTATAATATACAGGCACAGCGTACTGGACAAATGCAACAATCTCATAATGTTCCGCAGTACCAGTCAATGCCGATGAATACTGCTCCTCCAACCCAATCAAACCCTCCTCATTCAATACCGTCAAGTGCGAGCCAGCATCCAACTGGTCCTATGAATACCTCATCACAAGCTCCTACCATGACTAGGAGCGAGAGTGTTACTTCACAACCTCAACCTGTCACTGAGAGAAAAAAAAAATTACTCCAACTGATTAACCCAGAAACTAGTGAGTCATTATACTCATTATTAAAAAATAGTGTACTGGGGCTGCGATGAATCTTAGCAAGTCTTGTTTAAAAAAATAATATATGATATATAATTTTTAGTTGACTGAACTTTTAAGTAGATAAGAAGGCGAAATATAAGGTAGAGGTAGAGGTCAGCGGTAGAGGAGGCTCTTCTTTGTTTCATTTTGTATTAATATTATGAATAAATAATTTCAGATGAACCTGTAGACCTTGGGACTGGAACCAAATATCACGATTCTAGTAGTTCCACATCTACTACAACTGCTGCCGCTAATACGACAGCAACAATAAATTCATCAAATGCTTCCGTTCCGAGTGCCAGTACAGCCGTAGAAATCCCCGCGTCAGCTACAGCAGAATGTATTGAAGAGAAGGCATCTGATGTTCCCGAAGTATCTGTTGTAAAGACTGAAGAAACAGACCAAGATTCAGTCCCTACTGCGGCTGGTGCCACATCTGATTCTGTGAAGTCTGACCCTACTCCTGTTGAGGCTTCCACAAATGCGAGTAAATTCAGTAAATCTGAATTCTATTTCAAGATTACAGCAGCGGCTGCATCAGATGATAAAGGTAATAAATACACTTTTTACTTGTTGCCTACCAAGGCTCAAACTATTTGATTTTTTATCAATGTTTACTGCCAACCACTTTAAAGTGAACATTACAGTTAAGATGAGGTAGTTGTATAGAAGCTAGCGACTTTTTTCATTTTGCAAAATTAGCGAAGTAATTTGTTGGAACTTTTTCATATGCGTTGAAATAATTGATACTTTAATGCATACATAAGTGCATTGGAGTTATTGCTGTACACTTAGCTATTTGGAAAATTGGGAGGACTTGAGCGCGACGACGATGTTAAACTGTAGCGTGGCTGTGGCATGCATATCATGATTCATGACTCATCAAGTACCACAGCAACTACAGCTACAGCTTTAATATGAGTGCGACTTCAGTATATAGTCACCTCACCGCAATGAGCTGCAGTATGAAATTAACTCTAATAATCAGCTCACTGTCTTTATTTACACATTCCTAACCAACTAAAAGTTGAAAAATGTGGAATGTGCGATAGAAAACGTTAAATCCCTTGAGTTCGTTAATTTTAATATAGCAAAGTAAAAATTTGGTCGGTTAAACTTGTAATAAGTTGATTTACTTGATTTTAATATGATACTGCTGCTCTTTACTGCTGTACTATTGTAATAAATACGGCTTTAGATACAATACTGGATCACTGGATGTAGGATATCACTAGCCGAAGTTGTGGCATATTTTTTGCTGCCATTCAATTGATACATTATCCATTCTCTCCATAGTGTTAGTTTGTTGTATCATGATTTTTCATGTAATAATAAAAATTAGAGAGATACAGAACATAAATTAATAGCACTTATTGACTTATTTAAGTACTTGGTGCTCTATAAATCCACACTGATACAGTGATTGATTGATGATTGCTCAGTGCAAATCATCATTATACTACATATTATGGAATGAGTTAGTGCATAGCACAGGCAGAGAACTCTTGGGGTTCAAGTTTCATTTGCACTTACTTATTGTGATCAGAAAAATTAGACATTATGAAGCGTATTCAGTATTCATTCATCTATTTGTAAAAAGGTCATCGTAAAGTTTGATTACTTCTTCAGAATATTACGCTTGTCGTGAGTATTTTAAAACTTTTATGTTATGTCATTATCATTATGTTTAATGACGTTCATTTCGTAATGAAGGGGAAGTAAGAGCACAGTAAATTGCAAGGTATATAGAATAATAGCATGTGAATTGGAGGAAAACAAGGATATGATTTATTTAATACAAAATAGCAGAACTGCGAACTGCAATGCTGTGAAGAAGATGCAAGCGATATCATTATTACAATCCAGACCTGTATTCATCTTAACTTGTTTTTAATTTTATCAGCAATTTATTTCAACTGGAGTTATTTATTACAGTGTTTTAACGAAATACAGGAAGCAATATTTAATAGATAAACTGGAGTCAGTCTATTTTGAATGTGTTATACGTTGGCTTGTAGACCTTGCCCTTACTTTCATTGAATGGCGAGTCAAGTTTAGGTGTTAAAGTTCAATCATAATCTCCATATTGGCGAAAGATTTAATCAAGTTAGTAGTGTAGCGGGTCTGTTGCAAAGAGTATGGGACTATGATGCTCTCGCAGTGTTGTGTCTATCTCTTTAAAAAATTTTAGTAATTAAGTAATGTATGCAAAGGTTCCAATAGAAGTAAATTTTATAGCTAACTGTGAGTTTCGTTCCTGAGCAGGAATAATTAAGTGTATTTTTTCCTCCTGAGGCTCTTGATGATCATCCGTATTTTTTAATTGGTCTTGTATTTAACCTTTCGCGGCATTTACTTCAGCGCAAAATATATGCAGTTAATCATTATATCATTCAGTTCATATCCCCTCCACGTTATCTCACGTTCATGCCGAAGTGTATCTAACTAACTAACTACGGACTCCTATCTTTTCGTAGGAGAAATGCCGTCTTACTGAATTCCTAAAAATAAGTTGTCTTGAAATGCGTAGACACTTCTGCACAAGTCTAATTTAAGAACGGAATCTACATCTAATCCTTCATAGACTACTGCTTGCTGCATAGAAAGGGTATCTATCCAAAAGAAGAAGCAGAATATGGGTAAACGTAAGTTTATGGCCTTTCTGCCCAATAAAAACATAAGATACAGTTTTTTGTTATATTTTAAACTCATTATAAACTTTGAATCTTGGTGATTTTCGGTTCTACGTAGTCTAACTCGGTTGTGATTGTGGTTTTGCTCATGTTTAGATAATTTAACACTTGGAAACAGAGTTTAAGTTTATCACTATGGTATAAAAATTGAGGCTTGTGTGCTCGTTGGTAACATCAAGTTTAGTTGGTATTATCTTCTCATGAAAATAATTTTTGCCCACTGTAAATCAGAGGGCTTTGCTCAACTGACAGATACATGGGTAAACATAAAAGACAGAAAAAAGCATCTAAAACCAGAACTCGACATATTCATCATATCAAAGGTGTCATGATTCTACTGAAACTGTAAATAATATCTTTTCCATGATTGGTATGTTTAAATTTTAAATCAAAAGATTTTAAAATTATTTTCTTGTTGTGCTTTAGATACAACTAGAGAAGCTAGTAGCAGTGAGCCTGTCGTTGGGTCTGACGTGAAAATTGCAGAGTCTGGTGACGGAGATGGAGTCAATGCAAAGAGCACGACTTCTAGTCCTATTCCTGAAAAGTCTCTCGATGAAGCTGTGATCCCATCACCTGTAGATGCCGAAAATCTTTCCATTAAAAATGAAGCCAAAGAAATTGAACATGAGGTACACAAGTAGTTGAATTATATGATAGCAAAATTCTGTATTTTTAAGTCTGGACTCCGTATAACTTGGTATTAATGTAGGGGTTGCAATAGGTTGTATACGATTTATTTTTTGGTCTTTCAAGGATCAGGATGATAGTTTGGAACCTGTGTCTCCCACTCCACTGGATACATATACAACCCCAAAATCATATCGAGACGATTCCATTGCTACATTAGCAAAACCTGTGCCTTATGCAGAAGTGGATGAGGATGCACCTTCTGGCAAAGACACCGTTGAGGCTAATGTAAAACCCATTAGAAACGTGAATGAAGAGTTGGAGAAAGAAGACAAAAGTTCTGCTGAAGAGATAATAGTTGCCTCAGGACCTTCTCTATCTTCACAGGAGCCTTCCCTTGCAAACGAACGTGGTGCTGTATCCAGTCCCGAAGGAGCAGAGAGCCTTGACGTTCTTTCTGACGTATCGACTACGGATGATACAAAGGAGATTGAGAAACAGGAGAATGTGCCTCCTGTGGAAGAAGATTTGAACCCTGAGGGTCGTCAAAATGGTGACGTTCAGACATTGGAGGAAGGAGAGATTATTGAAGGAGAGGATTATGATGACGATGATTTGGATTTGTCTGATGATGATGAGGATGGGATCAGTGAAAAGAAGAAGAAAGGGAAAATTACTTATGCTCGCGATTTCTTGATGGCAATCGGTAGTAAAGTCCCTGCAGGTGCATTTAAGATTCCAGAGCAGTGTGCTGATGTGATGAAGGACGCTGGAGGAAATAATCATATGAGAAGCTCTCATGTAAGTAACTAAAAAAGTTACAAAAAAATCAACCATACGCTACTTCCTGAATAATATGAGTAATGGTTGTGATGGGTAATTATGAAATTCTTGTTGTAATATCTGAATATTTTTTGCAGGGACCACCTGGTGGTGGTGGCCCAAGGGATCCATATAACCGGGGAAATCATAGAAACCATCCTAAACCCATGATGGGTGGTACGATGGGCATGAGAGGTCAGCATATGCAAGACGGATACCATCCACAAGGATGGATGTCTCCGCGACTTACAATTCCTCCACCACCTCCTCGACCTCCTAAGGTTATGGAACTACATAGAGAGAAAGTAGAGCTTCATAAGGCTGAAAATGCTTGGAAACCTTCCGTCAAGCAAAGTGGTTCGGCTGTCGCGAACGATGAATCATTGAGTGAGGAAGATAAAGTTATCGAGGTGAGTTTGGGTTTGAGTATTGGTTTAGGATGGTGTAGAAAGTTACATATATGATTAAAAGATATGATCATGTTTTCGTTTGTTTTCAGACGATTGTGAAAAAGACACGTGCGATTTTCAATAAGTTGACTCCCGAAAATTTTTATAAACTAGCTGCTAAGCTTTTTGAAATGCCATTAAATGATAAGGAAGATAGAATCGCTGCTGTAATGAGTGTGATTTTTGAAAAGGCCGTTGATGAGCCTGCCTTTTCTGCAACTTATGCAAAAATGGTTTGTAATAATTACAATTTATGCAACTTTTTGCTATTTGCTTCTACAAATTTAGTATTTGCGATGCATATCTAAATCGAACTATTTTCAATTTAATTTCGCAGGTTTCAGAATTTTGTAATAAAACTGCTAAGACGTCTAAGCTTTTTAGAAAGCAGATTTTAGACAAATGTCAGAAAGAATTTGAAACGACGAATACTGACGAGGACGAAATTTCGAAATTTGAAGCTAAAGTAGAAGAGGCTCCAGCTGAGGAGAAGGAGCAGCTTCGAGCTGAACTTGAGTATAAGAAACAACAAAGTCGAAGACGATCGTTGGGAAATGTTAGATTTATTGGAGAGTTGTACAAATTACACATGTTGACCCCGAAAATTATGGTTGCCTGTGTGAGTATGCTAATCGGTAAGTGAATTTCGATCGTACCTTCGTAACTATATACAACTTGTAGTTACTTTTTATTATGCGTAGTTGCACAGCTAAAAGCTAAAAATTTATTCATGTGACACCGTAGGCATGGAGGAAGAAAATTTGGAATGTCTATGCAAGCTATTTACCACGGTAGGTCACAAGCTAGAAAGTAACCTCAGTGATCTAGAACAAAGAAGCAAAACTAATGAGCAAGAAAAAAAATGGTCCCCTGAGCCCAAATGGATGCACAATGTATTTGCAAAGCTGAAAAAACTGTCGCAAGATAAAAAACTGACTTCCAGAATACGATTTGCTTTACTGGTAGGTCATCAAAAAATCAATCAGAAGTCATTAATATTTAATTCTTATTTTGTTGTGTTGTTAAGTTTTGCGTCATTTTTTTCTGGTAGGACGTTGTTGAACTGCGTGAAAACAACTGGGTTCCCAGAAGAGAAACTAATGCCCCAAAAACAATTGATGAGGTTCGGCGAGATGCGTACAAAGAAGAAATGGATGAAAAGAGGCAACTAAACAGTCTTCCAGTGTTAGATCAACGACAACAACGTGGAGGAGGACAAAACCAATGGAACACGGTTCAGTCGAATCGAAATACACCAAAAAATTCGTTCAGCAGTAGCAGTAATAAATCATCAAGATTTGCCGCTCAGAAAAAAGATATGGTAAGTTGCATTTTAAATGAATATTACAAGCTAAAGCAACTGCTTGAAGACATTTCTCAGATTTATGTTGCTTGGTAAAATGTAAAACCACCAAATTTTCGTTTAAATCTCTTGCAGCCCATGAAATCTTCTGGCGAAAACATCTCTTTATTACCCAGCCTTCCAAGTTTTCAAAGTTGGAGCCATCCCACCCGAGCGCCCCCTGCCGCCGCACCCTCTAACCTCAGTAGCTTCAATAGATTCCAAGGCCTGTACCAGTCTGATGGTGGCAGGACTTCGTCAGATGGCCCAAACAAACCGTCTTCTGTTAGACTCCTTCCTCATCACCGAGAATCCCCTATTGGATCTAATGCTTCTTCTAGAGAAAATTCCCGACCTGTATCCCCTGTCAGATCGAAAGAACCTTCCCGGTCTGGCACGCCGACTCCTGCAGTGACTGCTGCTCTTGATGAGACTGTAAAAAACATATTCAATGAATACTTTAGTGTTAGGAAATTCGAAGATACTCTACACTGGATTAAGTCAAGATTTCCAGGTATGTTATACTTGAGCTGTGTTGTTCTACCAGTACCAGTAGTAGTACTATAATTTATTTTTCTATATAATATACCAGCAATTACTAAATCCAATACATGTATGATATAGGAGACAAAGTTCAAGACTTTGTAGAGGAGCTGGCTAGACAGGTCTGTGACATGTCTAAGGAAGATCAGCAGAAGTCTGCTGGAAGTTTAATTAGATCGTTGATCAAGTCAGAGTTTGTTTCTAAGGATTTGGTGAGTTTTACTTATGTCTTTTAGAATTATTGGAAGTGTATATTGCAAACTAAGTCAGTTGTGCTGACTTGTATCTTCTACTGTTTTGTAGGTTTTGAAAGCCTTTTCACAGGTCGCTGAAGACCTAAATGAAGTTATCATAGACTCTCCCAAGGTACTGGCTGCTTAAGTTTGAATTTAAAAAAAACTTGAATGATATAAAACGGCAGTTCAAAAAATATTTATTTTATTTTCAGGCTTCTTCATACTTTGGACAGTTTATGGTCGAGATTTTTTATGATGCGAGCGATTTAGACTGGTTAGTAACAGTTGGGGAGCCGCTGCTGAAGGAGGAATATACGCTGGAGACTTGGGATTCGTTAGCCTGTAGTACATTAAACCTGCTCAAATTGAAACTAAATTCTGAAACTGTTATTTCTTTGTATCAAAATACAAAACAAAAAAAAGATTTACCTACTGTATGTTAAATCAAATATCTGGATAAATGATTGCTCTTTTTTTTGACGAAACATGGTTTAAAGGGAGCGTTTATTTATTTATAGAGCCTTTCGTGGCTGACTGGAGAAACTGAAACGGTTGAGTCAATGTCAAAAAAAATTATTCCGGTGCTACAATCAAGTTCTAACAGTGCTAGTGAGTTAACACTTCTGTGTCAGGTAACTATTATTTAGACTCAAAGTTATGGTATGGTCGATTGAATTGAATTCAGTTTTATACAACTTATTAACTTATGCTCAATATTTACATTTACGTTGTTTTAGGAAAATTCTTGGGACCTACGTACGGAACTAGCAGCCAAAAGTTTGATTGAAGCCATTTGTACAGTGTGTCATTCTTCAAGTGATGGCTTGAATAAATCATCTTTGGAAAGTTTACTGACTAATATTCCATTACCGAATGACAAGGTATTCCCTAGTATATGGATTCAAGCAAAAGATTTCTGCGAAAGAAATTCGATTAGTCCAGGTAAGCATTGATATTGAACTTACTCTAAAACTGTTTACGTTAACAATGATTATTTTGGTCGAAGCACGTCATTCAATCTTAATATTTACAGAGGACGAACGGGAACTTTGGGAAATCATAAGTAAAAACTGGGCAGGCAAGAATACTGATGTGAAAAGCAAAGCTTAATACTTTATACATAATCAAGTGCCTGTTGTTAATAATATTTAAACTATTATATTTGTGACTATATGTAACATATAGTTAGAAACATTATTACTATCTTAATAAAGATATTAAATATCCCAAAATATTTTATCTCTCTCTTATTTGTGATTTTATTAAAAAATAACATGAAATATGAGTTTATATTCTGTTTATTTATCAATCACTTTTGAAACAGAGGTCTCATTTAAAAATGCACATTAAAAGGCATGGCTAAATTTACATCTGCATTTATCTCCCTAAGAAAAAAGCAACATGGCGAAGGCACAACAGTGGCTGCGTATAGCGTGTGGTCCCTATAGGGATGCTGCCTGAATATAATACATTTGATGCCATAGCCCTGGGTGCGAATTCAATTATAAGTTACGCAATGCTTAA
>Ga0210040_10009736_pt1 | contig 11138 bp, 8 predicted proteins | sample CryGeyCG12114_NA_FD_185462 | JGI IMG/M metagenome (GOLD analysis project Ga0210040, IMG submission 185462) | Groundwater microbial communities from aquifer - Crystal Geyser CG19_WC_8/21/14_NA (SPAdes) (version 2) | ecosystem: Environmental > Aquatic > Deep subsurface > Groundwater | place: USA... | reverse complement strand
CTCGAAGTTCCACTTCGACATCTGCCGCTCGTTCTCCAGGAACACGTCGCCGTAGGTGACACCCTGCCCGTTGAAGTTCAGGTCGTACACGTTGTCGACGCCCTGGATGTACATGGCCAGCCGCTCCAGCCCGTAGGTCAACTCCCCGGCCACAGGCTTGCAGTCAAACCCGCCCATCTGCTGAAAATAGGTGAACTGGGTCACCTCCATCCCGTCACACCACACTTCCCACCCCAGCCCCCAGGCGCCGAGCGTGGGGCTTTCCCAATCGTCCTCCACGAAGCGAATGTCGTGCTTCAGCGGGTCGATGCCGATAACCTCAAGGCTGCGCAGGTAGAGCTCCTGCAGGTCCGGCGGGCTCGGCTTCAGGATCACCTGGTACTGATAGTAATGCTGCAGCCGATTGGGGTTCTCGCCATAGCGGCCGTCCGTGGGTCGGCGGCAGGGCTGGACGAAGGCGGCGTTCCACGGCTCCGGCCCCAACGCGCGCAGGGTGGTGGCGGTGTGGAACGTGCCCGCGCCCATGCGCATGTCATAGGGCTGGAGGATCAGGCAGCCCTGCGCACTCCAGTAATCATGCAGCGTGAGGATCATGTCCTGGAAGCTGCGGGCGGGATCTCGCTGGGGAGGCGCGCTGGTCATGGGGCGCGGCAATGGCGGATGGCCCGTGGAGCGTCAATGCCGGCCCAGTTCGGGAATCCCTTAACCATGATAGTATTCGGCGAGTTCTGGCGCCGCTCTTGCTGATGCCCTACATTGTTTCCCGGGGCCGTGGGGATCGGGAATTCGATGCAGCTTAAACGTCTTGTGTCTTCGGCCAGCGCGCTGCTGCTCGGCCTTGCCGGCTGCACGACCGGCCCCTTGGTCGAAACTCCGCCGCCAGGCGCGCTGCCGGGGCCAGCTCTGTGGGAGGTGTCGGACGAGGACACGACCATCTACCTGTTCGGCACGGTCCACGCCCTGCCGGAGGACACCCAGTGGTTTGACGGGCGGGTGGAGCGCGCCTTCACCGCGTCTGACGAGCTGGTGACCGAGATCGACCTCAGCGACGCCGCCGCCTCCGGCCAGTCGCTCGCCGCCGCCGGGATGCTGCCGGGCGGGCAGAACTTGCGCGAGTTGATGAGCGCCGAGGACAAGATCCGGTATGAGGAGGCGCTGGTCACGCTGGGCCTGCAAGTGGAGGCGCTGGACCGGATGGAGCCGTGGCTGGCGGCGATGACGCTGTCTCTGCTGCCGCTGCTGCGTGATGGCTATCAATCCGAGAACGGGGTGGAGATGGCACTGGGCGGTCGGGCGGACAGCAAGAAGCGCGGTGGGCTGGAGACGATCGAGGAGCAGGTCGCGCTGTTCGACGCGCTGCCGATCGAGGCGCAGCTCGCCTTTTTGGATCAGACGGTGGAGCAGGTGCCGCAGGCGAGCACGACGCTCGGCGCGATGGTGGCCGAATGGCTGGAGGGGGATGCGGACCAGCTCGCCACCTTGCTCAATGCCGAGCTGACCGATCCGGCGCTCTATGACCGGCTGCTGACGCAGCGCAATGCACGCTGGGCCGAGTGGCTCCAGCAGCGGCTCGCAATTCCCGGCACCGTGTTCGTCGCGGTCGGCGCCGGCCATCTGGCGGGCCGCGGCAGCGTGCAGGAGCAACTGCGCGAACGCGGCCTGGAGGTGCGGCGCATTTGGCAGTGAAGCGGCTGCTCGCAGCGGCGCTGGCACTGGCGCTGGCCGCCTGCGGGACACCCACGGAGCCGGAGCGCCAGTGGCCCGCGCCCTCGCCCGCCCTGTGGGAGGTCGCCGCACCCGACGGTGCGCGAGGTTGGCTGTTCGGCACGATTCACGCTCTGCCCGAGGAGCTGGACTGGCGCACCCCGGCGCTGGAGCAGGCGCTCGGACAATCCAGCGTGCTGGTCGTCGAAGTCGCAGAGCTTGGCGATGCGGAGGAGGCGGCAAAGCAGTTCGCCCTCCGCGCTCGCTCCCCCGATATGCCGCCGCTGCTGGAGCGCGTCCCCCCAGTCGATCGCCCAGCGCTGGAGGCGGCGCTTGAAGCGGCAGGCCTCGAGGAGAGCGACCTCGCCGAGGTCGAAAGCTGGGCCGCTTCGCTCCAGCTCGCCAGCGCCCTGCGCCGCTACGACAGCGCCAATGGCGTCGATCGCGCGCTGATCGCCGGCGCTGATCGAGTGATCGGCCTTGAAAGCCTGGCCGAGCAGTTCGCCCTGTTCGACACCCTCGCCCCTGCCGAGCAATCGCGGCTGCTGGCCGAGGTTGCCCGCGAGAGCGGGAGCGCGGGGCAGGAGGAGCGGGTCGAGGCCTGGCTCACCGGCGATCTCGCCCGGTTGTCGAGGGATGCAGGCGAAGGGCTTCTCGCCGACCCTGCCCTCCGGGAGAAGCTGCAGCTCGCCCGCAACCGTGCCTGGGCGCTGCAGATCGCCGCGCTGCTGCAGGCCGGCGAGCGGCCGTTCGTGGCCGTGGGCGCGGCGCACATGCCCGGGGCAGAGGGCTTGCCTGCCCTGCTGGAAGCGCGCGGCTACTCGGTGCAGCGGGTCCACTAGCCCCGGCAAGCTTGCATCGCGCGCGCGTTTCCTCTAAGGGCGGCCGCTTCCCGTCATGGTCATCCCTGGAGGCGTGGCGGGAGAACCAACGCATTTGAAAGGCACGATGATGAGCGACGCTCTGACGCTGCCGGCCGAGCTGCGCGAACGGGCTGGCAAGGGAGCCTCCCGTGAACTGCGCCGCAATGGCCGGGTCCCCGCCGTAATCTATGGCGGCAATGACGAACCCACCCCCATTCACGTGGAAGAGAAGCTGCTCATGAAGCAGCTGATGACCGGCCACTTCATGAACTCGATCATCATGGTCGAGGTCGACGGCAAGCCCGTGCGCACCATCCCCAAGGACGTGGCGCTGCACCCGGTCACCGATCGTCCGCTCCATGCCGACTTCCTGCGTCTCGGCCGCGATTCCAAGATCGAGGTTGCGGTCCCGGTGGTGTTCACCAACGAGGACGAGAGCCCCGGCCTGAAGCGCGGCGCCGTGCTCAACGTCGTGCGTCACGAGCTGCAGCTGGTCTGCGAGGCCGACAAGATCCCCAGCGAGATCCAGATCGACGTCACCGGCCTCGACGTCGGCGACTCGATCCACATCAGCAGCGTCGCCCTGCCGGAAGGTTCGGCGAGCGCAATCACCGATCGTGACTTCACCATCGCCACGATCGTCGCACCGTCGGCGCTTCGTCGCTCGGACGCTGCGGCGGGCGAAGGCGAGGCCGAAGCCACTGAAGGCGAATAAGCTTTCGAGTTGCTCCGCGACGGCGGGGCAGTTCGGAAAAAAGGAGCGCCGGTCCCTCGCGGGGCCGGCGCTTTGCTTTTGCCGCCGCGCTTGCCTGTTCTACCGCGGTTTCCGAGTCAGCAGGTTTCCACCTGCTTTGAAATCGCTCTAGAGGGCCGCGATGCAGCTTTGGGTAGGTCTAGGCAATCCCGGTCCGCAATATGCGATGCACCGGCACAATGTCGGCTTCATGGCAATGGATGTCATGGCCGAGATGCACGGGTTTGGCCCGGTGCAGAAGAAGTTCTCCGGCTGGCTGCAGGAAGGGCGCATTGGGCCCGAGAGGGTGCTGCTGCTGAAGCCCGCCACCTTCATGAACGAAAGCGGCCGCAGCGTGGGCGAGGCGATGCGCTTCTACAAGCTCGCGCCGGACGCGCTGACCGTCTTCCATGACGAGCTCGATCTCGCGCCGTTCAAGGTAAAGGTGAAGGTCGGCGGGGGCACGGCGGGCCACAACGGCCTGCGCTCCATCGACCGCCATCTGGGCCCCGATTTCCGCCGCGTGCGCCTCGGCATCGGCCATCCCGGACACAAGGATCGCGTAACCGGCCACGTGCTCGGCAACTACGCCAAAGCCGAGATGGACGACCTGACCGACATGCTGGGCGCGATCAGCGCCGAAGCCGAGTGGTTGGCGAAGGGCGACGATGCCCGCTTCATGAACAACGTGGCGCTGCGCTTGCAGGAAAATGGCTGACTGGTTTCGCATCCCGTCCGCGGGTGTGGGAAGCCGCAGATCCCTTGGAGCACCGCCGTCACGCGCTCATTAGCGACAACGGAAGCAGGGATTCATCGGCTTTCACCCCAGCGTGTGCTCGATCACGATCTTCACCCCCAGCGCGATCAGGATCAACCCCCCGGCCGCTTCCGCAATCGTGCGACTCCCACGCGGCGTGCGTGACCCGACCAAATAGGCGATCGTGCACAGGACAGCGGTGACGCCGCCGATCGTCAGGCAGGAGACGGCGACCGGCACCATCAGGGTTGGAAGCGCGAGCCCAGCTGCTGCCGCGTCGATGCTGGTGGCGAAGGCGCCTGTCGCAATGGCGAGGCGGCCCGTGCGGTGTTCGGTCGGCGCGTCGCCCCCGTCGTGGCCCGAAGCTGCCGCGACCAGCATCCGCCCACCCAACAGCGTCAGCAGCGCGAAGGCGACCCAGTGGTCGTACGCCTCGATCATCCCGGCGAAAGCGATTCCCAGTCCCCAGCCGAGCAGCGGCATCAGCCCCTGCGCCAGCCCGAAGCTGAGCCCCAGCCCCAGCGCGCGCATGACGCTGCGCCGGCCCACCGTGCCCTGCACCAGGGCCACCGCGACCGCATCCATGGCGAGACCGAGGGCGAGGATGACGATTCCGAGCACGGCGTTCCGCTAGCCGCGCAGAGGCTGGAGGGAAAGCCTCGCCATCAGCCATGCCGGCATCGGCCATCCGCACCCTGCGCTGGCTTTTCGCGCCGCCGGCCCGTATCGGACGCCCCTCTTTGAGAATAGCCTCTTCAAGAACGGAGTGCATGATGGGTTTCCGCTGCGGGATCGTGGGCCTGCCGAATGTCGGCAAGTCGACCCTGTTCAACGCTTTGACAGAGACGCAGGCGGCGCAGGCTGCGAATTACCCGTTCTGCACGATCGAGCCCAATGTCGGCCAGGTCGCCGTGCCGGACGAGCGGCTGGAGAAGATCGCCGCCATCGCCAAGAGCGCCAAGATCATCCCCACCCAGCTCGCCTTCGTCGACATCGCCGGGCTGGTGAAGGGCGCCAGCAAGGGCGAGGGGCTCGGCAACCAGTTCCTCGGCAATATCCGCGAGGTGGACGCCATCGTCCACGTGCTGCGCTGCTTCGAGGATGACGACATCCAGCACGTGAACAACCGCGTCAATCCGCTCGCCGATGCCGAGGTGGTGGAGACGGAGCTGATGCTCTCGGACCTCGAGAGTCTGGAGAAGCGCGTGCCCGCCGCCGCCAAACGCGGAGCCAGCGGCGACAAGGAGGCGAAGATCACCGCCAGCGTGCTCGGCCAGGCGCTGGAGCTGCTGCGCGAGGGCAAGCCTGCCCGGCTGACGGAGCCGAAGGACGAGGAGGAGGCGCGCCTGTTCGCGCAGGCGCAGCTGCTGACAGCCAAGCCGGTGCTCTACGTCTGCAACGTCGGCGAGGAGGATGCCGCGACCGGCAATGCGCTCACCGAGCAGGTCTTCGCCAAGGCGCAGGCGGAGGGGGCAAAGGCGGTCATCGTCTCGGCCGCGATCGAGGCGGAACTGGTGACGATGCCCCTTGAAGAGCGCGGCGAATACCTCGCCTCTCTCGGGCTGGAGGATTCCGGCCTCGCCCGCGTCATCCGCGCCGGTTACGAGCTGCTGGGCCTCAAGACCTTCTTCACCGCCGGCCCGAAGGAATCGCGCGCCTGGACCATCCCGGCAGAGGCCAAGGCCCCGCAGGCCGCCGGTGCGATCCACAGCGACTTTGAAAAGGGCTTCATCCGCGCCGAAACGACCGCGTATGCCGATTACATCGCACTTGGAGGCGAGGCCGGCGCGCGCGAGGCCGGCAAGCTGCGCCAGGAGGGCAAGGAATATCTGGTGCAGGACGGCGACGTCATGCTGTTCAAGTTCAACGTCTGACACGAAAACGGCGCGGGAGGCTTGAAGCTCCCCGCGCCGCTCGTGTTACCGACTGACGGCCTGACGCGTCAGGCCTTGCTCTCCACATAGGCGGTCCACATCCGCGCCACCGGGGTACGAGCTCCGGACACCTGGGCGAAGCTGCTCTTGGCCGCATCGTTCTTGCCCTGCTGCGCCTGGGCAATGCCGAGGCGGGTCAGCGCCCGGTCGTTGTCCACGCCGCCCTTGTCCAGCGCGAGCTGGAACATGGCCTCCGCCTGCGCATAATCGGCGAGCGACAGGAACACGTCGCCCGCGCTCATCGCAGCGGTGCCATTGGCGGCGCTGTTCGCCTCTGCGGCAAGGCTCGGCGCTTCCTCACGATCACCCGGCGCGCGCTCGTCCGCGAGGCTCTTGACCTCGGCATAATAGGTGTCGTCCGCCGTGAATACGCCGCTCTGCAGGCCGCGGTCCAGCACGCGCAGCACTTCGTTCGACATCACGCGCACGTCTGCCGCCTCGATGTAGTTGGCGAACTCGCTCCGCTCGGTCAGCGAATTGGTCGCCATCATCAGCCGCAGCAGGTCAAGCTGCACCTGCGGCTCGAGCGAGTTCATGGCGTTCACCACCTGCAGCGATTGCAGCCAGTTGCGCTCCGTCGGGCTGGTCTTGACCAGCAGCGCCGACATCTCGGTCGCCTGCTCCGGCAGCTTGCTCTCATAGGCGATGCGCAGCCCGCGCAGCAGCCAGTTCTCCGGCACGGTCTGCCCGGCGGCCAGACGCTGGTCGGCCACGCCCTTGAGGTAGTCGAGGCCCTGCGCTGCCTGCCCCTCGCTGAAATAGGTCTCGGCGATCAGGCCTTCGGGATCATCCTGCGTGTATCCGGCAGCGACAGCAGCCTGCAGCGCAGTGCGCGCGGCAGTCCAATCCTTGGCTGAATAAGCGAGGTTGCCGACAAAGAAGTTGAATTGGCCGACCTGCTCGGCCGGAACCTTGCCGCTCTGCAGCATCATCTCCAGCCCGCGGCGTTGCAGCGCCGGGTCCTTGAGCTTGTTGCCGAGGATCAGCGCGAGGTTGCCGGCGGCGTTCCGATCGTCCTCGTTCTGGATCGCGGCATAGACGGCATCCATCTGCGGCTTCGCGGCCGCAAAGTCCCCGGTCTCCGCGTTCACGATCTCGAACACCGGCTGGTAGGCCTTCACGAAGTCCTTCGAATAATCCTGCGCAAGGGCCGGTGCGCTGGTGACCGCGGTGCCGATCACGGCCCCGCCGCTCAGCGCCAGCACCATCGCCAGGGAGGATGCAGCGCCACGGATGGACCGGGGGCGCGCGGTGGGAAGCAAGCGAAGCATCGTCAAACTCTCTCCTCTTGGGGACAGGCAGGGCCTTGTGTGCAGGTGCAATATCGGCCGTCGTTACGACAGGCAATGTATGACATGGCCAGGAGTGCCTAGGATTTGACGGCTGAACCCCCATTTAACCACTTGCGACAATTCGAAATCGTCGATCCGCGCGAAAGCCGGGGCGAGGTGTGGATAAGCGCCGGCAGCGCCCCGCCCAGCCGAACGCCCCGCTGGCCAGCCGACGGGTGATCGCCTAGGGCAATCGTACACCTAACTTACTTTTGGCAACAAGAACGGGCCGACCGAACTGGTGACCGACACGACCGACCTGATGGATCCTCCTCCCGCCCCGGAGGAGTTCGAGCGCATCGACATCGTCGATGAGATGAAGACCAGCTATCTCGATTACGCGATGAGCGTGATCGTCTCCCGCGCGCTGCCTGACGTGCGCGACGGGCTGAAGCCGGTGCATCGCCGCATCCTGTGGAGCGCCTACGAAAACGGCTACCTCTACAATCGCCCCTACCGCAAATGCGCGCGCATCGTCGGCGACGTGATGGGCAAGTACCATCCGCACGGCGACAGCGCGATCTACGACGCGCTTGCCCGCATGACGCAGGACTGGTCGCTTCGCGTGCCGCTGATCGACGGGCAGGGCAATTTCGGCTCGATGGATCCCGATCCGCCGGCAGCCTCGCGCTATACCGAGGCACGGCTGACCAAGGTTGCCTCGGCCGCGCTGCTGGACGACATCGACAAGGACACGGTCGATTTCACGCCCAATTATGACGGTACGGAGCGTGAGCCCAGCGCCCTTCCCGCGCGATTCCCCAACCTGCTGGTCAACGGCTCCGGCGGTATCGCCGTGGGCATGGCGACCAACATCCCGCCGCACAATCTGGGCGAAGTGATCGACGGCTGCCTTGCCTTCATCGAGAGCCCGGCGATCACCACCGAGGAACTGTACGAGATCATCCCGGGGCCGGATTTCCCGACCGCGCCGCTGATCCTCGGCCATGCGGGCGCACGCTCCGCCTACACCACCGGGCGCGGCTCGATCCTTCAGCGTTGCCGGCACAAGATCGAGGAAACGCGGGGAGACCGGCGCTCCATCGTGCTCACCTCCATTCCTTTCCAGGTCGGCAAGAACTCGCTGGTCGAGAAGCTGGCCGAGGCGGCGAAGGAGAAGCGGATCGAGGGTGTCTCAGACATTCGCGACGAGTCCAACCGCGAAGGCGTGCGCGTGGTCATCGACCTGAAGCGTGACGCGACGCCGGAAGTGGTGCTCAACCAGGTCTGGCGGCACACGCCGGCGCAGTCGAGCTTCCCTGCCAACATGCTGGCGATCCGCGGCGGCCGGCCCGAGACGTTCGCGCTGCGCGACATCATCCAGGCCTTCATCCAGTTCCGCGAGCAGGTCATCACCCGCCGCACCAAGTTCGAGCTGAACAAGGCGCGGGACCGGGCGCACATCCTGCTCGGTCTGGTCGTCGCCGTCGCCAATCTGGACGAGGTGGTCGTGATGATCCGCGGCTCTTCCAACCCGGCGCAGGCGCGCGCGAAGCTGCTCGGCAAGGAATGGCCGATCGGCGACATCGCCCCCTACCTGCGGCTGGTCGAGGCAATCGAGGACGATGCGGAGGCGCCGGAGGGCACCTATCGCCTGTCCGAAACGCAGGTGAAGGCGATCCTCGACCTGCGCCTCCACCGACTCACCGCGCTCGGCCGTGACGAGATCGGCGGCGAGCTGGAGGAATTGGCGGCGAAGATCAGCGAATTCCTCGCCATCCTCGGCGACCGCGCGCGCCTCTACCAGGTGATGCGGGACGAGCTTGTGGCGATCCGCGCCGAATACGCGACGCCGCGCCTGTCCGAGATCGCCCCCGCGTGGGACGGGATCGAGGACGAGGACCTGATCGAGCGCGACGAGATGGTCGTGACCGTGACGCTGGACGGCTACATCAAGCGCACCCCGCTCTCCACCTTCCGCGCGCAGGGCCGCGGCGGCAAGGGCCGCGCCGGCATGGCGACGAAGCAGGAGGATGCGGTGATGGCGATGTTCGTCACCAGCACGCACAATCCGGTCCTTTTCTTCTCCACCGCCGGCAAGGTCTATCGCCTCAAGGTCTGGCGCCTGCCGGAGGGCGGCCCCACCACGCGCGGCCGGCCGATCGTCAACCTCCTGCCCGCGCTGGAGGATGGTGAGACGATCGCCACCGTCCTCCCGCTGCCGGAGGACGAGGACAGCTGGGGCGCGCTCCACGTGATGTTCGCCACCGCGCGTGGCAGCGTCCGGCGCAACGCGATGGATGCGTTCGCCAACATCCCCTCCAACGGCAAGTTCGCCATGCGCTTCGAGGACGGTTCGGACGACACGCTGATTGGCGTCGCGCTGGTGGAGGCGGGGGATGACGTGCTGCTCGCCACCCGCCAGGGTAAGGCGATTCGCTTCGCCGCGGAGGACGTGCGCGAGTTCCAGTCCCGCACCTCCACCGGGGTGCGCGGGATGAGCCTGCAGGTGGGGGACGAGGTCGTCTCCCTCTCCATCCTGCGCGAAGGCGATCGCTCGGCCGAATCGCGCGAGGGCTACCTGCGCGTAGCCCCGTGGAAGGCGGAGGACGCCGCCGCGCAACTCTCGGAGGAGCACGCGCAGATGGCGGTGGAGGAGCAGTTCATCCTCACCGTCTGCGCCAACGGCTACGGCAAGCTGTCCTCGGCCTACGAGTACCGGCGCACCGGGCGCGGCGGCCAAGGCATCGTGAACATCGACAACATCAAGCGCAACGGCCCCGTGGTCGCGAGCTTCACCGCGACCAAGCAGGACCAGCTGATGCTGGTGACGGACCAGGCCAAGCTGATTCGCATCGGTCTCGATTCGCTGCGCGTCATCGGCCGCAACAGCGCCGGCGTGCGCCTTTTCGATGTGTCGAGGGACGAGCACGTCGTCAGCGCCGTCCGCCTGGACGAGCAGGAAGCGCCGGAGAACGAGGCCGAGGAGGCGATCGTCGAGGAAATGCTCGCCCGCACCGCCGAGCAGACCACCCCCGAGACGACGCAGGACCGCGACGACCCGGCGGAGGATGAGGACACCGAGTAAGCTTCGGATGAGCCGCTCGGCTGGTCGGCCGGGCGGTTCACTCCGGCATTGTCACTGAGGCGCGTGGCAAACCTCCTCGATATTCCATTCGGGTCCAGCACGAAGGTAGCGTAGTAGTTCGGGCCATAGTGTTCGCGCAGCCTGGGCCCACCATGATCGTCCCGCTTGCCACGACCGCCGCCGCATGAAACGCTTCCGCCAGCGCCCAAGTCTCGGCGCGGAGAGCGGCATGGATGCCCTCCCCCACCAGCTCATTGTCGGCGAGCCAGAAGCGCGGATCATCGTATCCGATCACCGTGCCGCCGCCCCCGTTCTGCTCGGGCGGGACCGTCACCAGCGCGGTCAGCCCTAGTGGCGCGAGCACTGCGTCTTAGAGGGCCGAGCTCACCCCGATGTCGCAGACCGAACCTCCACGTGGTCGATCATCGCCGCCTCTCCTTGAGAAACTCATCGAGGCTGCTCACCAGCTTCAGCTGCGGATCGCGCTTGCGCAGGGTGGTCATCACCCCCGTCGCCACCAGAAGTTGGCCCAGATAGGCGAGCGGCCAGGTGAAAATCTGCGGGATGGAACTGCCCAACAGGGGCCCCGTCCCGGCAAAATACAGCAGGTCCGCCACTACGAACAGCACCGCGCCCGCGCCCACGCGATAGCGTGGGAAGCTGCTCGCCCAAGCCCCTGCCGCCATGCCGCCCAGCGCCAGGCCATAGGCGACCGTCACCACGCCGCCGCCGCCATCCACGCCCAGGAAATACAGGATCGCCGAGGGCACCAGCAGCAACGCCACCAC
>Ga0210040_10009735_pt1 | contig 11139 bp, 11 predicted proteins | sample CryGeyCG12114_NA_FD_185462 | JGI IMG/M metagenome (GOLD analysis project Ga0210040, IMG submission 185462) | Groundwater microbial communities from aquifer - Crystal Geyser CG19_WC_8/21/14_NA (SPAdes) (version 2) | ecosystem: Environmental > Aquatic > Deep subsurface > Groundwater | place: USA... | reverse complement strand
ACCACCAGCGCTCGCGCATCGACCGCCGTTCGGTGCGCGTCAGCCTGACGCCCAAGGGCCAGGAAATCGAAAAGATCGTGGCCGGCCTTTACGAGCGTCACATCGGTTCGATCGAAGCCGTGGGTGGCATCAACCATGACGAATTCCATCAGATGAACAAGTCGCTGCAACGCCTTGATCGCTTCTGGAACGACACCATCGCCTACCGGATGTAAGACTAGCTTCATTTGATGAGGGCTCGAGGGCGAACCTCGTTTGAAACGGCGCTTCGGGGAACCCTCCGGGCGCCGTTCCTGCGTCTGGATTGCAACAGTTTGCAACCAACCAAGGTTCTGTGTCGGCTAGCAATCCCGCCGGCGCCAAAGGCCACGCTGCCGCCATATTCAGGTGACAGGCAAAAGGGATCGAACAGTTACGTGATCAGGGTTTGAGCGGGAACGAGCGGGTTTGAGCGGCGTTTTCCAACAGACCTGATCATCGATCGGGATCCTGACAGGAAGACCGCGGATGCGGGAGCGAATTGGGAAGTTGTTAAGCCTAACGCGCTATCGCTTTCGTCCGGACCATGCCCGTTCAGCCCGCCTCCGAGTGACCGCAGACAATTTGGATAGATGATGAACACAAGCCGCCGCCATTTTCTGACCGCAGCTGGAGCGCTGGCAGGTACCGCGCTCGCCGCGCCGGCCTTTGCGCAGGACGTTCTCTCCGACATCTTTAATTCCCGCCGTCGTGGCGGCTGGAGCGACCAGTTCGACGCGCGCGCCGCGGGCGGCGAGGATGTCGCCTCCAATGTGCCGATCTATAGCGCCGAAACGCTGATGTACACGCAGCAGGCGATCGGCACCTACCAGAACATCGTGGCGCAGGGCGGCTGGAACCGGGTTCCGGACACCAACAAGCTCCAGCTCGGCGTGGTGCATCCCGACGTGCAGGCCTTGCGCCAGCATCTGATGATTTCGGGCGACCTCAATCCACGCGCCGGCATGTCGCAGTCCTTTGACACCTATACCGATGCCGCCTTGAAGCGCTTCCAACGCCGCCACGGTCTGCCGTCTGATGGCGTGACGGGCAAATACACCTATGCGGCCATGAATGTGTCGGCGGATGTTCGTCTTGGTCAGTTGCAAACCAACCTGACCCGCTTGAACCAGAACATGGGGACCTATGAAACGTCGCGCTATGTGATGGTCAACATCCCGGCCGCCCAAATCGAGGCGGTGGAAAATGGCCGCGTCGTTTCGCGCCACACGGCCGTTGTCGGCAAGATCGACCGTCAAACGCCGATGATCGATTCCGCGATCAACGAAGTGATCGTCAACCCCTACTGGAACGCGCCGGAATCGATCATCCGCAAGGATATCATTCCGTTGATGCGCAAGAACCCCAACTATCTGGCCGACAACAACATTCGCATCTTCACCTGGGCCGGTGAGCCGGTGGATCCATTGTCCATCGACTGGAACACGGAAGACGCCGCGAAGCTGCATTTCCGTCAGGATCCGGGCAAGATGAACGCAATGGCGTCGGTGAAGATCAACTTCCCGAACGATCATCAGACTTATATGCACGACACGCCGCAGCAGAGCCTGTTCAACAATCTGATGCGCTTCGATTCCTCGGGCTGCGTGCGCGTGCAGAATGTGCGCGATCTCGTTGTCTGGCTGATGCGCGACACGCAGGGCTGGAACAGGCAGCAGTTCGAAGCGACGATCCGCAGCGGCGAAAGCACCCCAGTCAAGCTGTCGGCGGCGGTGCCGGTGCACTTCACCTATGTGTCGGCCTGGTCGACGGGCGATGGCGTGGCTCACTTCCGTGACGACGTTTACGCGCTGGATGGCCGCCAGGAATTGCAGATGTCGCAGGTTCTCTGAGCCGACGCTGCATTCAAGATCAAAGGCCGCCCTCAAGGCGGCCTTTTTGTTGTCGGCTGTGGATGAATGGGCGATTATCTCGCTTCGAGATCGGTAATCAGCTGCTTCATCTGCGCGATTTCCTCCACCTGCGTTTGGGCAATGCCATCGGCAAGTTCACGCACCCGCGGGTCTTCGATATTGGCGCGCCTGCTGGTCATGATCGCGATGGAGTGATGCGGGATCATGGCTTTCATGTAGGCCACATCGCCAACCGTGGCCTGGCTGCGCACCAGATAAAGCGAGCCGGCAAACACGACCACCGCGGCAGCCACGATGCCGATATTGGCAGTGCGGTTCTCATACATGCCCCACATGAAGCCGATCATGATCAGCGCCATGACGGCACCCATGACCAGCGCCATATACATGCGGGTTTCGCTGAAGAACACGTGATCGAGCTGGTAGGTGTTCAGGTACATCAGACCGAACATGACGATCGTGGATGTGAGGATCATCGCCGCAAAACGCGTATAGGCCGGCATCTGGAACTCCGCTTGCATGAGAGAAGAACGGGATGGAGCCTTTCCAACCAACCTGCGGACGGAGTTGTTCCGGGATTGGGGCGAGGCTCTGGTCCGCTTGTCGGAAACGCATAAGAAAAATGCGTTTGCGGCTCGTGGCGGGGCAGCGTCAGATGTGATAGTGCGCCGCAGACCTATCTCCCTTTGCCGTGTAAAGGATCCCCAGCGATGGCGCTTACCAACGAGTCCTTCTTCACCATGCCGCTGGAAGAGCGGGATCCGGAAATCTTCGGCTCGATTCGCGATGAACTCGGCCGCCAGCGCCATGAGATCGAACTGATCGCATCGGAAAACATCGTGTCGCGCGCCGTGCTTGAAGCACAGGGCTCGATCATGACCAACAAATATGCGGAAGGCTATCCAGGCAAGCGCTATTACGGCGGCTGCCAGTTCGTGGATGTCGCCGAAACGCTGGCGATCGAGCGCGCCAAGACGCTGTTTGATTGCAAATTCGCCAATGTGCAGCCCAATTCCGGCAGCCAGATGAACCAGGCCGTGTTCCTGGCGCTCTTGCAGCCGGGCGACACTTTCATGGGGCTCGACTTGAATTCGGGCGGGCATCTTACCCACGGTTCGCCGGTCAACATGTCCGGCAAATGGTTCAACGTCGTGTCTTATGGCGTGCGCGAAGACGATCACCTGATCGACATGGATGTGGTCGAGCAGAAGGCGCACGAAACCAAGCCGAAGCTGATCCTGGCCGGCGGCACCGCCTATTCGCGCATCTGGGACTGGAAACGCTTCCGCGAGATCGCCGATGCGGTTGGCGCTTATCTCATGGTGGATATGGCTCACATCGCCGGCCTCGTTGCCGGTGGCGTGCATCCGTCGCCAATCCCGCATGCGCATGTGGTCACCACCACCACGCACAAATCGCTGCGCGGCCCGCGCGGTGGCATGATCCTCACCAATGACGAGGATTTGGCGAAAAAGATGAACTCGGCGGTGTTCCCCGGCTTGCAGGGTGGTCCGCTGATGCATGTGATCGCCGCCAAGGCGGTTGCTTTCGGCGAAGCGCTGCAGCCGGAGTTCAAGACCTATGCGCAAAACATCGTGGACAACGCCCGGACCTTGGCGGCGAGCCTGAAGGATACCGGCCTCGACATCGTATCGAACGGCACGGACAACCATTCCATGCTGGTCGATCTGCGTCCAAAGAACGCCACCGGCAAGCGTGCGGAAGCAGCTTTGGGCCGCGCCAACATCACCTGCAACAAGAACGGCATCCCGTTTGACCCGGAAAAGCCGTTCGTCACCTCCGGCATTCGTTTGGGCACGCCGGCCGGCACGACGCGTGGTTTCGGCGAAGCGGAGTTCCGCGAGATCGGCCAGCTGATCACCGAAGTGCTGGACGGCTTGAAGGCCGCCAATTCCGACGAGGGCAACCAGTCGGTCGAGGACGCCGTGAAGCGCAAGGTCGTCAGCATGACCGATCGCTTTCCGCTTTATCCTTATCTCGGATGAGGCTGGGCGTCGCAGATAGGCAGCGCGACTGATGCGCTGTCCTTATTGCCAATCCGAAGACACGCAGGTGAAGGATTCGCGGCCGGCCGAAGACGGCGCCGCGATCCGGCGTCGGCGCATCTGCCCGGTTTGCGGTGGCCGCTTCACGACCTTTGAGCGGGTGCAGCTGCGCGACCTCGTTGTGGTGAAAAAGTCCGGCCGCAAGGTGCCGTTCGACCGCGACAAGCTGATGCGCTCCTTCGACATCGCGCTGCGCAAGCGCAACGTCGACCCCGAACGGATCGAGCGTGCCGTGACGGGCATCGTGCGGCAGCTGGAAAGCTCGGGCGAAACGGAAATCGTCGCCGGCGAAATCGGGCGGCTCGTCATGGAAGCGCTCAAGGCGCTGGATGACGTGGCTTATGTCCGCTTTGCCTCCGTTTACCGCAATTTCCGTGAAGCACGCGATTTCCACGGCGTGCTGGACGAGCTGAGCGTTGAGGATGACCTCGATGGCGAGGTCGGTCCAGCCAATGGCTGAGCCGATGCCTGTCGGGGATGATCACCGCTTCATGGCGGCGGCGATCCGTTTGTCGCGCCGGCATCTGGGGTTGACCGGCACCAACCCGTCCGTTGGCACGCTGATTGTTGCCGATGGCGTGATCGTTGGCCGTGGGGTGACGGCGATTGGCGGGCGTCCGCATGCCGAAACCCAGGCGCTGACTGAGGCAGGTGAACGCGCGCGCGGTGCGACCGCTTATGTCACGCTCGAACCCTGCGCCCATCACGGCCGCACGCCGCCTTGCGCCGAAGCACTGGTGGCGGCGGGCGTCGCGCGCGTCGTGGGTGCTGCCGCCGATCCCGACCCGCGCGTGGCCGGTCAGGGTTACGCGATTTTGCGGCGTGCCGGCATCGAGGTGGTGGAAGGCGTTTTGGTCGAGCAGGCCGCCGATCAGCTGCGCGGTTATTTGACTCGATCCTTGAAGCGCCGCCCGGAAGTAACTCTGAAGCTTGCTGTTTCTCCCGATGGCCTACTGGGCCGCAGGACGCAGGGCAGGGTGGCGATCACCGGTGAAGAAACGCGACGGCAGGTGCATCTGATGCGCGCCGAAGCGGACGCGATCCTGGTGGGCATCGGCACCGCGCTGGCCGATGATCCCGAACTGACCTGCCGCTTGCCCGGCTTGGAATCCCGCTCGCCGATCCGCATCGTGCTGGATCGCGCCGGGCGATTGCCGGCGACATCCAAGCTGGTCGTCACCGCGCGGTCAGTGCCGACATGGGTCGCTGCTCTGCCGGACCGCCTCCAGCCGGCGCTGCGCGCGGAGATGGAAGCGCGCGGCGTGAGCTTTCTTGCTGTTGAAAACCACGAGAACCGGATCGCCTTGCCGGAACTCATGGAGGATCTCGGCGCGCGCGGCATCGGCACGCTTCTGGTGGAAGGCGGCGCGGAAACGGCGCAACAGTTTTTGGCGGAAGATCTGGTAGACCGTCTCGTGCTGTTCACCGGCGCAAAGGCGATCGGTGACGACGGCGTTCCGTCACCGATCTCTCGGGATACGATACCGGCCGACTTCCAGCTCCTGCGCGAAAGTCGTTTTGGCAGGGACGCGTGCCATGAATGGGTGAGGACTTCCTGATGTTTACGGGCATTGTCAGCGATATCGGCCGCGTCAGCACGATCACGCCGCGCGACGGCGGCAAGCGGCTGCGGATCGAGACGGCCTATGATCCCGCAGGCATCGAAATCGGCGCGTCGATCAGCTGTTCGGGCGTGTGTCTGACGGTTGTGGAACTGCCGGAGCAGCAATCCAACGCGCGCTGGTTCGACGTGGAGGCCTGGGAAGAAGCGCTGCGGCTGACATCGGCCGGGCAATGGGGCGAGGGCACCCGCCTCAACCTCGAACGCGCCTTGAAGATGGGCGACGAGTTGGGCGGGCACATCGTGTCCGGCCATGTCGACGGCATGGCAACGATCATCGCCCGCACCGACGAAGGCGAAGCGGTCCGCTTCACGCTGGAAGCGCCGGCGGCACTCGCCAGGTTCATCGCGCCCAAGGGGTCGATCGCGCTGGATGGAACATCGCTCACCGTCAACGGCGTTGATGGCGCCCGTTTCGACGTGCTTTTGATCCATCATTCGCTCACCGTCACCACATGGGGTGAGCGCCAGCCGGGCGACCAGGTCAATCTCGAAGTGGACACAATGGCGCGCTACGCTGCGCGGCTGGTGGAAGCGCGCGAGCAGGGGCTTTGAGCCAACTCGTTCAGAATGAGCGCACGAAGCTTTTGGCCAACGCGCTGGTCGCGCTTCTACAGCTTGCTTTACGGTGGGTATTGCGACGCCGACCGCCGCGTTTCTGTATGATCTTGGCGGTTTTCGTGCCACCGCGAATATCGCTTTCTTCGCTCTCGGTCTCGTATCTTGGCTCATCAACGTCATTGCGCTACATCATTGGGCGAGACGTGTGCTCAGGAGCTTGCGATGAACGAGTATTGGATCTTGGCATTCGTTGTAACGCCGGCGATCGTTCTGATCATGGGCTACGCCGCTGTGCTCCTGCATGAGCGTTCGCTGAAGCGCTGACACATCGTCGCCCTCATCTGACCCATTCCTTTCTTGCGCTCCTTGCGCGTTCGGCCTAAGTCAGCGCCTCTTCCGGAGACTGACATGGCCGACAGCGACAAACCCCATCTGCTGATCGTTGAAGCACGCTTCTACGACGACCTCGCCGACGCATTGCTGGACGGCGCGAAGTCCGCGCTAACTGAGGCGGGCGCGACTTTCGACGTGGTGACCGTTCCCGGCGCGCTGGAAGTTCCGGCGACGATTTCCTTTGCGCTCGATGGCGCGGAAGGCGGCGGCACGCATTATGACGGCTTCGTTGCGCTGGGCTGTGTGATCCGCGGCGAAACCTACCATTTCGATATTGTCGCGAACGAATCCTGCCGTGCGCTGATGGATCTGTCGGTGGGTGAATCGCTGGCCATCGGCAACGGCATTCTGACCACCGAAAACGACGAACAGGCCTGGACCCGCGCCAGAAAAAGCGAGCTCGACAAGGGCGGTGCTGCCGCGCGCGCGGCGCTGACCATGATCGCCTGGCGCCGAAAGCTGGGGGCGTAAAGCGTGTCTGATCAGTCCCCACCAGAGGGCGGTCCCCGTCCGGTCAACAAGCGCGGGGCGGCGCGCCTCGCCGCCGTGCAGGCGCTTTATCAGATGGATGTGGCCGGCACCGGCGTGCTGGAAATTGCCGCCGAATATGAGGCGTTCCGGCTCGGCAAGGAAGTCGACGGCGCGACCTATCGCGATGCCGATGCGCAATGGTTTCGCGCCATTCTGTCCGGCGTGGTGGAAGACCAGAAGGTTATTGACCCGATCATCCGCCAGGCGCTGACCGAAGACTGGCCGTTGTCGCGCCTCGATTCGACCCTGCGCGCGATCATGCGCGCTGGGGTTTACGAGCTGATGCGCCGCCTGGACGTGCCGGTGGCGGTGATCGTTTCGGAATATGTCGACATCGCCAAGGCTTTTTACGTCGAGGAAGAGCCCCGTCTGGTGAATGCGGTGCTTGACCGCGTCGCCCGCCGCATTCGCGGCGAAGGGCGGGGCCGCGATCCGGTGAAAGACCAGGGATGAGCGTGTCGCCGGCCGAAGCAAAACGAACAGCGCTCGTTTTGGCCGGCGCGCAGGCGATTGTTGGAGCGGCCGCTCCCATCTGCATCTCGATCGGCGCCTTGGCCGGGTATTATCTTCTCGACGCCGACAAGTCGCTGGCGACCGCGCCGGTGACCGGCTTCAATCTCGGCGTGGCGCTGGGCGCCTTGCCGGCGGCAGCGCTGATCCGGATGCTGGGGCAGCGCGGCGGTTTTACCGCCGGCACCGCCTTCACCGCAGCTGGCGGGGCCGTTGCAACCGGCGGGCTGTTTGCCGCAAGCTTCTGGATCTTTGCCTTCGGGCTGTTTCTCGTGGGGCTTGGCGGCGCGTTCGTTCAGCAATTCCGCTTTGCCGCGGCCGACAACGCGCCGCCCGAGTTCAAGGCGCGCGCGATTTCCTTTGTGATGACCGGCGGCATCATCACCGCCATTATCGGACCGCAGGTCGTGATCTTCACGCGCGAACTGTTTGCGCCGGTAATGTTTGCGGGCTCATTCGCGTCGATCCTGATCCTGGCGGCGGTGGGCGCCGTGTTGCTGTCGCAGCTGCCCCGCAAGGCGTTGTCCACCGGCCGCGTGGTGGACGACAACGCGCTGCCGGCGCGTCCGCTCGGCGAAATCATCCGCCAGCCGCGTTTCGTCGCTTCCCTGACCTGCGCCGTCGGCACTTATGCGCTGATGAGCTTCGTGATGACCGGCGCGCCGCTTGCCATGGTGGGCTGCGGCTTTTCACCGGATCAGGCTGCCCTCGGCATTTCCCTGCATGTGATGGCCATGTATGGCCCGAGCTTTTTTACCGGCCGGCTGATCGCCCGTTTCGGCGCGCCAGCGATCGTGTTCGCCGGTCTGGTGATTTTGGTTGGCTGTGCGCTGGTTGCCCTGTCAGGCATCGCGTTATGGCAGTTCTGGGTGGCGCTGGTTCTTCTCGGCCTTGGCTGGAATTTTGGCTTCATAGGGGCAACCGCGATCACCGCGCAAACCTATCGCCCATCCGAGCGCGCGCGGCTTCTTGGCTTCCACGACAGCATTTTGTTCGGCAGCGTCGCGTTCGGTTCGCTGATGTCGGGACAGATCTACAATGCGTTTGGTTGGGACATGCTGGCCTGGATCATGTTCCCGGTGGTCGCCATTTGCCTGATTGCGCTCACGCCGATGCTTGGGCGGCGTTCGCAAGCCGCTTGACGACCTCCATTCTCCGGGCCTACCCCTAGGCAAGGGGCCGGATGGCTGTCTGTTATCCGTGGCCTCGTTACGCGTCCGGGGAGGGGTTTGCCGGACGACATCGGAGGAGGAATCCCGGACAATGACTATGCTCACCGTCGTCATTTTCTGCGGTCTGCTTTCCCTTGCCTATGCGATTTGGGCGACCCGTTCGGTTCTTGCGGCCGATCAGGGCAATGCGCGCATGCAGGAGATTTCAGCCGCGATCCGCGAAGGGGCGCAGGCTTACCTGACCCGCCAATACACAACAATCGCCATCGTCGGCGTGGTGGTTTTTCTTCTTGTCTGGTGGCTGTTGTCGATGGTCGCCGCGATCGGCTTTCTGGTCGGCGCGGTGTTGTCGGGGGCGGCCGGCTTTATCGGCATGCATGTGTCTGTTCGCGCCAATGTGCGAACCGCCCAAGCCGCATCCAACAGCCTGGCTGCGGGGCTCGACATCGCCTTCAAGTCGGGCGCGATCACGGGCATGCTGGTAGCGGGTTTGGCCTTGCTCGGCGTGTCGGTTTATTTCTGGATCCTCGTTGGGCCAGCCGGTTATGCCATCGCAAACAACCAGCTTCCGCGCGAAGTCATCGACGCGCTGGTGGCGCTGGGCTTCGGTGCATCGCTGATCTCGATCTTTGCACGATTGGGCGGCGGCATCTTCACCAAGGGTGCGGATGTCGGCGGCGATCTGGTGGGTAAGGTGGAAGCGGGCATTCCCGAAGACGACCCGCGCAACCCCGCAACCATCGCGGACAATGTTGGCGATAATGTCGGTGACTGCGCCGGCATGGCGGCCGATCTGTTTGAAACCTATGCGGTGACGGTTGTCGCTACCATGGTGCTCGGCGCGATCTTTTTTGCCGGGAGCGACGTGCTGGAAAGCGTGCTGCTTTATCCCCTGACGATCTGCGCCGCCTGCATCATCACGTCCATCGCCGGCACGTTTTTCGTCAAGCTGTCGGCCAACGGCTCGATCATGGGCGCGCTGTATCGCGGTTTGATCGTCACCGGTCTTCTGTCGATCATCGGTCTTGCCATCGCCACGCAACTGACGATCGGCTGGGGCGACATCGGCTCCGTCAACGGCATGATCATCAATGGCGGCAGCCTGTTTGCCTGCGGTCTGCTGGGCCTGATCGTGACCGGGCTGATCGTGGTGATCACCGAATACTATACCGGCACCAACAAGCGGCCGGTGAACTCGATCGCGCAGGCGTCCGTCACCGGGCACGGCACCAATGTCATCCAGGGCCTGGCCGTGTCGCTGGAATCAACGGCGCTTCCGGCGATCGTGATCGTCGGCGGCATCATCTCGACCTATCAGCTGGCCGGTCTGTTCGGCACCGCGATCGCCGTCACCACCATGCTCGGCCTGGCCGGCATGATCGTGGCGCTGGATGCGTTCGGTCCGGTCACCGACAATGCCGGCGGCATCGCGGAAATGGCCGGTTTGCCGAAGGAAGTGCGGCAATCCACCGACGCGCTGGATGCGGTGGGCAACACAACCAAGGCGGTCACCAAGGGCTATGCCATCGGTTCGGCGGGTTTGGGCGCGCTGGTGCTGTTTGCGGCCTACAGCTACGACCTGCAATATTTCGCCGCCAATCCCACCTTGTTCCCGTATTTCGCGGATATGGGCGCGGTCTCGTTCGACCTGTCCAACCCCTATGTCGTGTCCGGCCTGATCTTCGGCGGACTGATTCCCTACCTGTTCGGCGGCATCGCCATGACGGCGGTGGGGCGCGCGGCGGGCGCGATCGTGGAAGAAGTGCGTGCGCAGTTCCGCGCCGATCCCGGGATCATGCTGGGCACATCCAAGCCCAATTATGCCCGCGCGGTGGATATCCTCACCAAGGCGGCGATCCGGGAAATGATCGTGCCGTCGCTTTTGCCGGTGCTGGCGCCGCTGGTGGTGTATTTCGGGGTGCTGCTGATTTCCGGCTCGAAAGCGTCGGCCTTTGCGGCGCTTGGTGCTTCGCTGCTCGGCGTCATCGTCAACGGCTTGTTCGTGGCGATCTCCATGACTTCCGGTGGCGGTGCGTGGGACAATGCCAAGAAGAGCTTCGAGGACGGCTTCATCGACAAGGACGGCACGCGCCACCTGAAGGGGTCGGAAGCGCACAAGGCCTCGGTGACCGGCGACACGGTGGGCGATCCCTACAAGGACACGGCTGGACCGGCCGTCAATCCCGCGATCAAGATCACCAATATCGTGGCGCTGCTGCTTTTGGCGGTGCTGGCGCATAGCGGCTGATTGGAAGGCTCCCTCAAGCAAAAAGGCCCGCCAGATGCTGTCTGGCGGGCCTTTTGTTGCAGATGGAGGAGATCAGATGCCGGCGCGCGGGCCGGTTGCGCCGCCAAGCGTTTGCGGCGTGCCGAAATTGCCGACGCCTGTCAGC
>Ga0210040_10009734_pt1 | contig 11139 bp, 10 predicted proteins | sample CryGeyCG12114_NA_FD_185462 | JGI IMG/M metagenome (GOLD analysis project Ga0210040, IMG submission 185462) | Groundwater microbial communities from aquifer - Crystal Geyser CG19_WC_8/21/14_NA (SPAdes) (version 2) | ecosystem: Environmental > Aquatic > Deep subsurface > Groundwater | place: USA... | reverse complement strand
CAGCCGTACGCGCAGCCGCGCCCCGCCGCCCGGCGCGTCCTCGACCGCGATCCCGCCCCCGGCCGAGCCCGCCACCTCCCGCGCGATGGCCAGCCCCAGCCCCGACCCGCCGGCGGCCCGGCTGCGCGGCGAGTCCACCCGCGCGAAGCGGTCGAACACCCGCTCGCGCTCGCCGACCGGGATCCCCGGGCCGTCGTCGTCGACGAGCAGCTCGGCCGTCCCGTCGGCCTGCGTGACCGTCACCACGACCGAGGCGCCAGCGTGCCGGGCCGCGTTCTCCACCAGGTTGCGCACCAGCCGCCCCAGCGCGTCCGCGTCGCCGCGCACCTGAGCCGGGGCCAGCTGCAGGTCCAGCCGCCTGCCGGCCGCAGCAGCGGGGCCGACCTGCCGCACGACGTCGGCGAGGTCGAGCACGCGCGCCGGACGGGCGGCTCCCGCGTCCAGCCGCGCGAGCAGCAGCAGGTCGTCCACCAGCCGCCCCATGCGCAGCACGTCGTCGTGGGCGGCGCGCATCGCCTCGCCCGCCCCCTCGGGGTCGGGGTGCAGCAGCGCCACCTCGAGCGTGGTGCGGACGGCGGCCAGCGGGCTGCGCAGCTCGTGCGCGGCGTCCGCGACGAACGCCCGCTGCCGGGCGCCCCCGCGCTCCAGCCGGTCGAGCATCCCGTTGAGCGTGTCCGCGAGCCGGCGCACCTCGTCTTCACCGGGGGGCAGCGGCAGCCGCCGCGCGGGGTCCGCCGCCGTCACCGCCTCCGCGCCCGCGCGCAGCTGCTCGACCGGGCGCAGGGTGCGCCCGACGCTCAGCCACACCCCGCCGGCCGCCCCGAGCAGGAGCAGCGGCAGCCCGACCAGCAGGGCGGTGCGGACCAGCCGCAGCGGGTCGTCGATGGAGTCCACCGGGATCGCCGTCAGGACCACCGGCCCGCGGTCCGTGCGGCGGGCGAGCACCCGCAGCGCGTCCCCGTACGCGGCCCGGTCGCCGGTCACCGTGACCGCGCCGCCGGCCGCGAGCCCGGCCTCCACCTCCGACGGCGACAGCAGCGCGACGACGCGGCTGGTCCCGGCCGTGGCCGCCAGCACCCCGCCGGCCGGGTCGAGGACCTGGACCAGCACCGACGGGTCGGCCGCCGGCAGCACCCCCGGCAGCGTGCCCTCGGCGACCAGGCGCTCGACCTCCGCCCCGCGCTGGGAGGCCCGCTCGTCGACCGCGGACGTCAGCGCCCCGCGCAGCAGCACGACCAGCAGCACCGCGCCGGCGGCGAGCGCGAGCGCCACGACCAGGCCGGCGAGCAGCGTGACCCGGGTCTGCAGGCCCTGCCGGCGCCACCACCGGCTCACGCGTCGCTCGCCAGCCGGTAGCCGGCCCCGCGCACGGTCTGGATGGACGTACGGCCGAACGGCGCGTCGATCTTGCGGCGCAGGTAGCCGATGTAGACCTCCACCAGGTTGAGGTCCGCCTCCAGGTGCGCGTCCCACACGTGCGCCAGCAGCTCGGTCTTGGAGACCACCTCGTCGCGCCGGCGCAGCAGGTACTCCAGCAGCGCGAACTCCCGCGCCGTCAGCTCCACCTCGTCCGCTCCCCGCAGGACGCGGCGGGTCGCCGGGTCGAGCGAGAGGTCCCCGGCGCTGAGCACCACGGGCCGCGACGGGGCGCCGCGCCGCAGCAGGGCGCGCAGCCGGGCGACGAGCACCACGAACGAGAACGGCTTGGTGAGGTAGTCGTCCGCGCCGAGGTCGAGCGCGTCGGCCTCGTCGTACTCGCCGTCCTTGGCCGTCAGCATGAGCACCGGCACCCAGCTGCCGGCCGCGCGCAGCCCCTGCACCACCCGGTAGCCGGACTGCCCGGGCAGCATCACGTCGAGCACCACGGCGTCGTAGTCGCCCGACCGCGCCCGCGCCAGCCCCTCGACCCCGTCGGCGCTCAGGTCCACCGCGAAGCCCTCCGCGCGCAGGCCGCGCTGCAGGGCGGCGGCCAGCGACGCCTCGTCCTCGACCACCAGGATGCGCACCCGACGAGCATGCCGTCCCCGGGAGGCGGAGCCCGCGCCGCGCTCAGGGTGCTCTCAGGTCCCGGGGCGCAGGCTGTCCCCACGCTCCACCCGCTACCCCGGAGGCTCCCTTGTCCCGCTCCTCACGCTCCCGCTGGATCGCCCCCGCCGCCGTCGTCGCCGTGGTGGCCGGTGGCGCCGCCGCCGTGCCCAGCCTGGCCGGCGCGTCCGACGCCGCCGCCCGCCTGCCGGAGCGCAGCGCGGCGCAGCTGCTCGACGCCGTCGGCGCCGCGCACGTGGACGGGCTGTCCGGCTCGGTCGTGCAGACGAGTCGGCTCGGCCTGCCCGAGCTGCCCGACACCGGCAGCGGCGGCGGCTCCGCCGTGACGCTGACCAGCCTGCTGAGCGGCTCGACGACCGCCCGCATCTGGATGGCCGGCGAGGACCGGTCGCGCATCGCCGTCGACGCCCCGTTCTCGGAGTACGACGTGGTGCGCGACGTGAAGGACCTCTGGACCTACGACAGCGCCGGGTCCAAGGTCAACCACGTCGTCCTGCCGGAGGGCACGGCGGCGGAGCAGGAGGCGCTGCCGACGACGCCGCAGACCCCGCAGGAGGCGGCGAAGACGCTGCTCGAGAAGGTCGACCCGACGACGAAGGTCAGCGTGGGCCGCTCCGCGACCGTCGCCGGGCGGTCGGCGTACGAGCTGGTGCTCGAGCCCCGCACGGCCGGCACGCTGGTGCAGAGCGTCCGCATCGCGGTGGACGGCAAGACCTCCGTGCCGCTGCGCGTACGGGTGTTCGGGACCGACCCGGTCGTCCCGGCCTTCGAGGTGGCCTTCACCTCGGTGCGCTTCGAGGTCCCGAGCAGCGAGGTGTTCTCCTTCGTGCCGCCGCCCGGCGCGACGGTGAAGGAGCAGGCGCTGCCCAGCAAGACCGAGTACCTCTCCGACGAGCAGTACGCCCGCAAGCAGGCGAAGGCCGAGAAGGACCACGCGGCCGCCGCTCCCGAGGTGCTGGGCACCGGCTGGGCGTCCGTCGTGGAGCTCAAGGGCGCGCAGCTGCCCGAGGACGCCACCGGCCTGCTGCAGCAGATGACGCGGCCGGTCGACGGCGGGCGGGTGCTCACCAGCAGGCTGCTGTCGGTGCTGCTGCTCGACGACGGCCGGGTCTTCGCGGGTTCCGTGCCGGCGGAGCGGCTGGTCGAGCTCGCCAAGACCGCCCGGTGAGCGCACCTGCCCTCCCGCAGGTCCAGCCGGCCGCCCCCGTCGCGCTCGACGACGCGGCCCCGGCCGTACGCACCCGCGGGCTGACCAAGCGCTTCCGCGGCGGGCAGGTGGCGGTCGACGACCTCGACCTGCTCGTGCCGCGCGGCAGCGTCACCGGCTTCCTCGGGCCGAACGGCTCGGGCAAGACCACCACCATCCGGATGCTGCTCGGCCTGGTCACCCCGACCAGCGGCGAGGTCGAGCTGCTCGGCGAGCAGGTCCCGAAGGCGAGCGCCAAGGTGCTCCCCCGGGTCGGGGCGCTCGTCGAGGGGCCGGCGTTCCACCCGTACCTGTCCGGGCGGGCCAACCTGGTCCGCGCGGACGCCGCCGACCTCACCTCCGACCCGCGCACCAGCCGGGCCCGCATCGATGCGGCCCTGGACCGCGTCGGGCTCGGGGCGGCGGCGACCAAGCGCTTCCGGACGTACTCGCTCGGCATGAAGCAGCGCCTCGGGCTGGCCGCCGCGCTGCTGCAGCCGCGCGACCTGCTGATCCTCGACGAGCCGACCAACGGCCTGGACCCGCAAGGCACCCGCGAGGTCCGCAACCTGGTGCGCGAGCTGGCCGACGAGGGCTGCACCGTCCTCGTCTCGAGCCACCTGCTCGCCGAGATCGAGCACATGTGCGACCGGGTCACGGTCATGCGCGCCGGGCGGGTGGTGGCCGCCGGGACGCTCGAGGAGCTGGCGCTGCTGTCCCGGCCCTCGCTCGTCGTCGAGACCCCCGACCGAGAGCGCGCGGCGGGCGTCCTGCGCTCGCTGGGCGCCTCGTCCACCACACTCGACCCAGAGGGCACCAAGGTGCGCGGCGAGCTGCCGGACGTTCCCGTGGAGGACGTCGTACGCGCCCTGGTGCACGCCGACGTCGCCGTGCGCGGCGTGGCGCGCGCCGGGCGCTCACTGGAGGACCTGTTCGTCGAGCTGACCGGGGAGAGCTCCGATGTCGTCGGTTGAGATGACCCGGCTGCCCGTCCGGTCCGCCGCCCCCGTACGCCGACGGCCGCCCACCGGCCGGCTGCTGCGCTCGGAGCTGCGGCTGGTGTTCGGCCGCCGCCGCAACCAGGCGCTGCTCGTCGTGCTGGCCCTCGTGCCGGTCCTGGTGGGCATCGCGATCCGGGTCAGCAGCGGGGACGTCGAGCCCGGCGAGGGGCCGCCGTTCATCGACCGGGTCAGCGGCAACGGCCTGTTCCTCGCGTTCACCTCGCTGGCGGCGGTCGTGCCGTTCCTGCTGCCGCTCGCCACCGGCGTCGTCGCGGGTGACGCCGTGGCCGGCGAGGCGCAGGCCGGGACGCTGCGCTACCTGCTCGTGGTCCCGGTGTCGCGCACCCGCCTGCTGCTCAACAAGTACGCGGGGCTGCTCGCGTACTCGCTCGCCGCGGCGGTGCTCGTCGCCGTCGTCGGGCTGCTGACCGGCTGGGTGCTGTTCCCGACCGGTGACGTCACCCTGCTGTCGGGGGCGACGGTCTCGGCGCTGTCAGCGGTCGGTCGCGCCCTGCTCGTCGCGCTGTACGTGACGGCGTCGCTCGCCGGGCTGGCCGCCATCGGGCTCGCCGTGTCGACCTTCACCGAGGTGCCGGTCGCGGCGATGGCCACGACCGTGGTGCTCGCCATCGCCAGCCAGATCCTCGACGCGATCCCGCAGCTGTCCTGGCTGCACCCGGTGCTGTTCTCGCACTCGTGGCTGTACTTCGGGGACCTGCTGCGCGACCCCGTACCGCTCGGGAAGCTCACCGAGGGGCTGGTGCTGCAGGCCGGCTGGATCGCCTTCGGGCTGGCGCTGGCGTGGAGCCGGTTCACGACGAAGGACGTGACGAGCTAGGTCCCGACGCTCAGGCCTTCACGGAGAAGGTGGCCAGGGCGTCGGCGACCACGTCGCCGTCCTGGGTCACCTCCCCCTCGACGACCAGCAGCCGCTTGCCCGCCTTGCGCACCCGGGCGGTCGCCTCCAGGCGCCCGGGCCTGCCCGGCTCCAGGTAGGTGACGGTCAGCGAGACCGTCACCGGCAGCTCTCGCCCGGTGGCGGTCACCGCCGTCCCCATCGCGGCGTCGAGCATCGTGGCCAGCACCCCGCCGTGCACGCTGCCGTGCGCGTTGAGGTGGTGGTCCTCGGTGTCGACGACGACCCGGCCGACGCCGTCCTCGACCTCGTCGACCTGCAGCCCGGTGTGCTCGCGGAAGTCCATGCAGGCCCGCTACCCCGCCTACCGTGCCCGGATGCGCTACCCCGTGACGCCGGACGGGCGCTACTTCGTCGTACGCGGGCGGCTGTGGCGGTGCACCAACCCGGCCCTCGACCCCGACGAGCGGGCGGCACTGACGTCGGAGCTGATGTCCGCCCGGCGCGCCAAGCAGGCGGCGATGCGGGCGGACGACGCGCAGGCCCGGGAGGCGGCGCGGGCGCGGGTGGACGCGGCCAAGCACGCGCTCGGCGAGCGCGGACCGGTCTGGTGGACCGACGGCGCACCCGACCTCGACCGGCACCTGGCGCGCACCACGCCGTACGCCGACTGGTTCGCGGGGCTGGACGAGCAGTCCGGCTGACCCGGCTCTGGACACCCCCCGTCCGCGCGGGGACCATCCGGCGATGGGCTACGTGAACACCTTCATCGCGGTGGCGCAGGACTGCAGGGCGACCTCCGGACAGGTGCCGCCGCCGCGCGGCTCCGGCCCGACCGTCGCGGGCACCCAGCACGCCATGCTCGCCGGCGCCCCCGGGCACTGGACCGAGGAGGACGTCCTGCTCGCGTCGGCCCCCGGCGTGCGCGGGCGCGACGACCTCGGCGAGGACGAGCTCGCCCGGCTGCGGGCGGAGTACTTCGCCCAGCCCCGCCCCTGCCTGCGGGCCTCGCCGCTGCCGAAGTCGTTCGGCTGGGGGCTGCACTACGACGCCGAGGGCCGCATCACGCTGCACGCGGTGGGCTCGCCGGAGTACGAGCACCTCCGGCAGGACCCCGCGCTGACGCAGCTGCGCGCGATGCGGTCCAGCCGGGCCCGCTGAGCCGCGCTGCGGCAGCCCTCACCCCCGGGCGGGCGGGACGCCTGCCAGGACGCGGTCGAGCCACTCCGCGAGGAGCCGCTGCTCGGCGGCGCTGAGCGCGTCGAGCCGGGCCACGACCGCGCGCAGGGCGATCGCCGCGGCCGTCGGCCGGTCCTGGGCGGGATCGGGTGCGTCGGTGAGGACCTGCCGGAGGACCGCGTCGTACATGCTCCCGGCCAGGTCGGGGTCACGGAGCTCGGCCGGGAGCGCCAGCAGCGTCTGGACCGTGCCCGTCCCGGCCGCGTGGATGAGCGCGACGGCGTGCCTCTCCGGGACGCGCAGCCGTCCGGTCTCGGCGACCCGGTGGACCCGGGACTCCAGGACCCGCTGCCCGGCGAGCGCCGCCGGCGAGGGCTGCGCCCGGCCCGGGTCGCTGAGCAGGCGGAACAGGGCCGGGTTGTCGAGGCAGAACTCGATCTGCGAGGTCCAGCCGTCACGCAGGTCCTCCAGCGGGTCGACGTCCTGCGCCGACGCCGCCTCCACGACCGCCGCCTTCTCCGACACGTACGTGGCCATCACGTGCTCGGCGACCGCGTCGAGCAGCCCGTCCTTGTCGCCGAACAGCCGGTAGATCGCCGGCGCCTGCACGCCGGCCGCCTCGGCCACCCCGCGGGTGGTCACGGCCGCCGCGCCCTGCTCCCGCAGCAGCCGGGCCGCGACCGCGACGATCCTCGACCGGGTGTCGGTGCGACTGCTCGACGGTCCGGTCACGTTCCGACGATAACGCAGCATTGCTATCGCCGCGTTTCCGGTGTTAGCGTCGCGGTAGTAGCGTCGACACCAGGAGGGCAACGACATGATCATCGTCACGGGAGCGACCGGTGCGCTCAACGGAGCGACGGTCGACCACCTGCTCGACCGCGTCCCCGCGGACCAGGTCGCCGTCGCCGTGCGCGACCCCGCGAAGGCCCGGCGGTTCGCCGAGCGGGGGGTGCAGGTCCGGCGGGCCGACTACGCCGACCCGGCCTCGCTGCCCGCCGCCTTCGCGGGCGCCGACCGGCTGCTGCTCGTCTCCTCCAACGACCCCGGCGCCGACGCCGTGGGCCCGCACCGCAACGCGATCGACGCCGCGGTCGCCGCGGGCGTCGGGCGCATCCTCTACACCAGCCACCAGGGCGCCTCGCCCGACACCCCGTTCTCGCCGGGGCGCAGCCACGCCGCCACCGAGCAGCTGCTCGCGGAGTCCGGCACGGCCTGGACCTCGCTGCGCAACGGCTTCTACGCCCACAGCCTCAGCTGGCTCGCCGGGCCCTGGCGCGAGACCGGCCGCATCACCGTGCCGGCCGACGGCCCCGTGTCGTGGACCGCCCGCGAGGACGCCGCCGAGGCCGCCGCGCTCCTGCTGGCCTCCGGCGACGCCCACGACGGGCCGACGACGCTGACCGCGAGTGCGGCGCCCACCTTCGAGGAGGTCGCCGGGATCGCCTCCGAGCTGAGCGGCCGGCCGGTGACCTGCGAGGTCGTCGACCCCGACGCGTGGCTCGGCGGCCGGATCGCCGCGGGGCAGCCCGAGCCCGTGGCCCGCTTCACGCTCGGCATGTACCAGGCCGCCGCCGGAGGCTTCTTCGCCGGCGTCGACCCCCTGCTCGGCACGCTGCTCGGCCGGGAGCCCCTGGACGTGCGCGCCGTCCTCGCCGCCGAGTCGGCCGCGCACTAGCTGCCCGTCCGGCGCGGCGGAGCGGCTCAGACGGGGTCCAGGTCGTCCTCGGCGGGGTCGGCCTGCCCCGCGAGCCGCGCCGCGACGGCGTGCCGGGAGTCCCAGGCACCCGCCCGCCAGGCGAGCGCCCTTGCCCGCCCGGCCACCCCCACGACGTGGTCGGCCCCGCCGTCGACCGTCCAGGCGACCTCGACCTGCGTGCCGCCCGCGGTCGGCAGCACCAGCCGGTCGTGCTCGACCACCCCGGCACCGTCCAGGTCCGCGCAGGGCACGACCTCGGAGGCCAGCGCGAGGTCCAGCAGGTCGGCCAGCGCCGCCGCCCGCTCCAGCGGGCACGGCACGACCGCGTACGGCGCGACCCGGGCGAGCAGGTCGGGCCGGTCGACCACGACGGCGTCGTCCGCGGCCACGACGACCAGCTCACCGGCCAGCACCGCCCGTACGCGCTCCGGCGGGTCGACGTCCGGCGCGGCGGCGGCCAGGGCCGCGTGCACCGCGCGGACCTGCGCCCGGTCCAGCCGACGGCCCGGGTCCGCCAGCCGGTCGAGCAGGTCGTCCGCGGCGTCGGCGAGCACCTCCGTGAGCGCGTGCCGCACCCCCGGTGCCTGCGCGGGCGCCTCGTCGTACAGCCCGGCGAGCAGCGGGTCCGAGCCGGGCGCCCGCAGGTCGGCGGGGCGGGCGCCGGCGAGGACGGGGTGCGCGGCCAGCCACCAGGCGACGTACGGCAGCCGCAGCAGGTCGTCGGCGCGCAGCAGCGCCAGCGCGGCCGGCCAGGCGTCCGGGCGCACCAGGTCGAGGTCGCGCACGACGGGCTCCGGCTCCTGTCCCGGGGCCAGCGTCGCGAGCCAGTCGTCGAGCCCGTCGACGTCCTCGGCGTCCTGCACCGGGACGACCGCGAAGCCGTGCAGCACCCCGACGGCCGCCAGCACGTCCGGGTGGGCCAGTCCCGGCCGGACGACCCCGAAGCCGGCCTCCCGGTCGACGAGCGCGGCCAGCGGGCCGTCCGGGAGCAGCAGCTCACCGGCGGGGCGCCACCCGCCGTCGGCGTCGGGCAGCGGCAGGGCCGCCAGCCACGGCAGCTCCCCGGGGGTGAGGCCGGCCCCGGCGACCAGCGCCAGCACCGCCTCGCTGACCGGCGCGGGGTCCTCCTCGTCGAGCGCGGCCTCGACGGCAGCGCGCACCCGCGGGTCCTCCAGCAGCGAGCGGGGCTCGGCAAGCACCGCGCCGAGCCGCAGCAGGAGCGGGCGCGCGGCCTGCGGGTGGACGACCCGCAGGCCCAGGGCGGTCAGGTCGACGGGCAGCTCGGCCAGCAGCAGCCCGCGGGGCGACGGGGCCAGCCGTCCGTCGGCGAGCGGCACGGGCAGGGCGCCGAGCTGGTCGCGGTCCGGCGGCAGCGCGTCGTACAGCCGGCCCCACCACGACGGCGGCTGCTCGACCCCGGCGAGCAGCTCGGTGAGCCCGGCGAGGTCCAGGCGGCGGGCGCCCACGGCACGCAGCGCAGCGCTCCAGCGCGACGCGGACCAGGGTGCGGGCAGCAGCTCCACGACCGGGGCGAGCAGCGCGACCAGCGCCGGGGAGGCGCCGTCGAGCACGACCGCCCGGTCCGGGCGGCGGCCCGCGAGGAACGCGGTCCGGCGCAGCTCGCGCAGGACCGCCGTGCCCAGCGCGGCGTCGACCTCGCCGCCGGCGAGCGGGCCGGGGACGAACGCGAGGCGCTCCGGCCCGTCGGCGAGGCGCAGCACGAGCCCGGCGAGCACGCCCGCGGCGGCCTCCAGCACCGCACCGGTGAGCGGCCCGGGCTGCACCCGGCGGCGGTCCGGGCCGAGCGGCAGGCTCGCGGCGAGCAGGCCCGGCAGCGACAGCGGGTCGTCGGTGGCCGTCGGCGCGCGCACCACGGCCGGGCCGGGTGGGGGCTGCGGGACGCCGTCGCCGTCCACCGGCACCGCCCAGGTCACCTCCCAGCGCCGGTGCGCCTGCTCCTCCACCGGCCGCCCGGCGTGCAGCGCCGGGGCGAGCTCCCCCGACCCGCGGGCGACGCGCCAGCGCACGCCGTCCAGCAGCACGTCCTGTCCCGCGGGCTCGGCCCGCAGCACCCGCCCGTCGACCTCGAGCGCCGCCAGCCCGGGCAGCACCAGCAGCAGGGTGGGGTCGAGCCCGGCGAGCAGGGTGCGGACGAGCGCGTCCGCGTCGGGGCGCACCCGCACGCGCACCTCGGTGGGGTCCGCGACCTCGTCGACGGCGTACGGCAGGCGCAGCAGCGGGACGCGCCCCCGGCGGGCGGCGAGCTCACCGGCCAGCGACGGCAGCGCCGACACCTCCGCGAGGGTCCGGGCGCGGCTGAAGACCACGGCGCCGGTCGCGGACGCGACGACCACCTCGTCGCTGACCGCCGCCACCGCCGCGAAGCCGACCCCGAAGCGGCCGACCGTACGGCCGTTGCGCTTCGGCGAGGCGCGCAGGGACGCGAGCGCGCGGGCGCCCTCGGCGTCCAGCGGGCGGCCGGTGTTCGCGGCCGTCAGCACGCCGCCGTCGTACGACAGGCGCAGCGTGCCGCCGGCGCCCGCCGCGTCGGACGCGTTCTGCGCGAGCTCGACCAGCAGCCGGTCGCGGTAGCCGCCGAGCGCCAGGTCGTCCTCGGCGTTGGCGTCCTCGCGGAAGCGCGCCGGCGACGCCGCCCAGGAGGCGAGCACGGCGGCCCGCAGCGCGGCGGCCCCGAACGGGTCGGGCTGCGCTGGGCTCAGCTGTCCTCGCCCGCCGGCGGGCCGACGGGCAGCAGCTCGAACTCGTCGTCCTCGACGGCCATGCCCGCGGTGGCGGCGTGCGCGCCGTCGACCACGGTCTCGCTGTGCGCGCCGCAGCCGTGCGACAGGGCGACGACCCGGCCGTCGTCGGGCGCGTACGCGTTGGCGCACACCCCGAACGCGGAGCGCAGGCCGCCGGCCAGCAGGACGAGGAAGCCGCAGTCGTCGCAGCGGCCGGGGGCCTGCTTGGCGGCGGGCGCGTCGGGCCCCGCGAGCCCCTCGTACCAGCGCTCTGCCGCGTCCGCCCGGCCCTCCACGGACAGCACGCGGGGGCGGCCGAGGCCGAGCTCCCAGCGGGTCTCGTCGGCGAGCTCGGCCTCCGGCTCGGCGTATGCCGGCACGAGGCGGGGGTCGTCCGCGGGCGGGGGCAGCAGGTCGCCGGCCGACAGGTC
>Ga0210040_10009733_pt1 | contig 11141 bp, 10 predicted proteins | sample CryGeyCG12114_NA_FD_185462 | JGI IMG/M metagenome (GOLD analysis project Ga0210040, IMG submission 185462) | Groundwater microbial communities from aquifer - Crystal Geyser CG19_WC_8/21/14_NA (SPAdes) (version 2) | ecosystem: Environmental > Aquatic > Deep subsurface > Groundwater | place: USA... | reverse complement strand
GCGAACTGGCAGACCTTTGCGGTGACGCAAACCACGGTAGCAACCGATGTCCATCAAGCGCTTGATGGACATCGGTTGCTACCGTGGTTTGCGTCACCGCAAAGGTCTGCCAGTTCGCGGTCAGCGTACCAAGAACAACTCGCGTACTCGTAAGGGCAAGCGCAAGACCGTTGCTGGCAAGAAGAAGGCTACTAAATAAACCTTAGCGGAAATCGGCTTTTGCTCTGGTTAAGTCATAGCAGTAGTCAACACCTTCCGCATATTTTCGCGATAACCAAATGGCACAAAAAAGAAAAGACAAAGCCAAGAAGCGCGTTGTCGTTGTTGAGCCAGTAGGCCAAGTACATATCAAAGCCTCTTTCAACAACATCATCATTTCCATCACCAACAACAATGGCCAAGTTATTTCTTGGGCTTCTGCTGGTAAGATGGGCTTCCGTGGCTCCAAGAAGAATACGCCTTACGCTGCTCAGATGGCTGCTACCGATTGCGGTAAAGTAGCTCATGACTTAGGTATGCGTAAAGCCGAAGTGTTTGTAAAAGGTCCGGGCGCTGGCCGTGAGTCGGCTATCCGTACGCTGGGTAACGTGGGTATTGAGGTAACGACCATCAAGGACGTGACGCCGCTGCCCCACAATGGCTGCCGTCCTCCCAAACGTCGTCGCGTATAATTATCTGAACTGGCAAACCTAGTGTTTGCCACCCGTGTCGGGTTTCTGATGTGCCTTTTCTATCAGTAAGGCGCATCTGAGGAGCCCGACACGCGCAGTTCAACCCCCTCAAAACTTTACAACCCCGAAATGGCACGTTATACCGGTCCAAAAACCAAGATTGCCCGTCGCTTTGGTGAGCCAATCTTTGGCCCAAGCAAGGCACTCACCAAGAAAGCTTATCCTCCTGGCCAGCATGGTCGTGGTCGTCGTAAGAAGCAAAGCGAGTACGCTGTCCAGTTGATGGAGAAGCAGAAAGTTAAATACATGTACGGTGTGCTCGAAAAGCAGTTCGAGAACCTGTTCCATAAGGCAGCTACTATGCCCGGCATCACCGGTGACAACTTGTTAGCTTTGCTGGAATCACGCCTCGACAACACTGTATACCGTTTAGGCATTGCTACGACGCGACGCGCTGCTCGTCAGCTGGTATTGCACAAGCACGTTACTGTAAACGGCGAAATCGTAAATATTGCTTCGTATAAGCTGCGTGCTGGTGACATCGTGGCTGTACGCGAAAAGTCGAAATCATTGGAAGCTATTACCACTAGCCTGAGCGCTCGTAATGCTCGTGCTTTCTCGTGGTTGGAATGGGACGGCAAGGAAATGGCTGGTAAGTTCATCAGCGCTCCTTCGCGTGAGTTGATTCCGGAGAAAATCACGGAGCAGCTTATCGTCGAGTTGTACTCGAAGTAATTTGGGAATGGGCCTGTTTGTGCAGGTCACTCTCTTACTTCGACTTTCTTTAAATGGATTCAAGTATTGGGTAGTGGGTACTGAGACACTTCATTAGGTCTCAATACTCAATACCCATTACTCAATACTAAAACCGCCCCAACTTATGTCAATCTTAGCTTTTCAAATGCCGGAGAAGGTAGTGATGGAGAAATCCGACGACTTCTACGGAACATTTGAATTTAAACCGCTTGAGAAAGGCTACGGTGTCACGATCGGCAACGCATTGCGCCGTATCCTGCTGTCGTCGCTGGAGGGCTACGCCATCACGTCGGTTCGCACCAGCAGCGTTCTGCACGAATTCATGACCATTGAGGGTGTAATTGAGGACATGTCCGAAATCATCCTCAACCTGAAGCAAGTGCGCTTCAAGAAGATCAGTGATGCTATCGAAGATAAAATCACGGTTCGCATTAAAGGTCAGGAAACCTTTACTGCTGGTGATATCAACAAATTCACCAACGGTTTCGAAGTTCTAAATACCAACCTCGTAATCTGCCACGTGGATCCTTCGGTGGAATTGGAGTTTGAATTCTCGATTCAAAAAGGTCGCGGTTACGTGCCTGCTGAAGAGAACAAGCCGGCCGACCAAGTATTCGGACAGATTGCCATTGATGCTATCTTCACGCCTATCAAGAACGTGAAGTATAGCATTGAGAACACCCGTGTCGAACAGAAAACCGATTACGAGAAGCTCCTTATCGAGATTCACACAGACGGCTCTATCCACCCGGAGGAAGCGCTGAAAGGTGCTGCCAACATCTTAATTCAACACTTCATGCTGTTCTCAGACAGCACCATGACCTTTGAAACGGCTAAGGCTGAAGAAGAGGAGACGGTAGATGAAGAAACGCTGCACATGCGCAAAGTTCTGAAGACGCCGCTGGCGGATATGGATCTGAGCGTACGTGCTTACAACTGCCTCAAAGCTGCTGATATCAAAACGCTTGGCGACTTGGTGCAGTTGGACATGTCGGACATGATGAAGTTCCGTAACTTCGGTAAGAAGTCGTTGACTGAGCTGGAAAACCTCGTTGAGGAAAAAGGCTTGAACTTCGGCATGGATTTGAGCAAGTATAAGCTCGACGAAGAATAGATAGTACAGGTGCTCCTTCCGCTACAGCTTAGGCTCGCGGAAAGAGTACCTTTTTTTGCCCATTCATTTTTTCATTAGTGAGCCCAAGGAGCGACGGTTCTAATGAGAAAGCAGCTTATTCCAGCGTGCTTTCCGCCGTGGTCGTCGTTCGCAAGCCCACACTTTTTTCTTTTTTATGCGTCACGGTAAAACCATTAACCACCTCGGCCGCACAGCTTCGCACCGCAATGCGATGCTGTCGAACATGGCTTCGTCTCTGATCATGCACAAGCGTGTGACGACCACGGTAGCTAAAGCCAAAGCTCTGCGTCAGTTTGTAGAGCCCCTGCTCACCAAGTCGAAGAACGACACGACGCACTCGCGTCGTACGGTGTTCTCGGTACTGGAGAACAAGGAGACCCTGAAAGAACTGTTCGGCGATGTAGCAGCTAAAATTGCTAACCGTCCCGGCGGATACACCCGCATTATCAAGTTGAGCCAGACTCGTCTTGGTGACAACGCTGAGATGTGCATCATCGAATTGGTTGATTACAACGAGACGTTGCTGGAAGCTAAGACGGCTGGCGAAGCCAAGACCACTAACACTCGTCGTTCGCGTGGCAAGAAAAAAGGTGCTACTGCTACGGCTAGTGAAGGTGAATCGTCGGCGGAAGTAGTAGCTGACGCTCCTGTAACAGCGGCTCCTACTACGGAAGTATCGGCTCCGGAAGATACCCCAACGGATACGCTGAAAGAAGGCGAAACCCGCGAAGAAAAGAAAGATGAGGAGTCAGCTTCGTAAGCTAAACTCTGAACCTGAGTTGGAAGGGGACGTGCCACACGACACGTCCCTTTTTTATGCCTGAATTTTGCTTGTTTAGCCTCGCCTCGCCGGCGGGAAAGGTGGCAAAACAGAGGTAGCTCTTTTACGAATTCCTTACCTTGGCGCCACAAACTTTGTGTGGATGCCGAGTTGCTGTGGTAGCTCGTTACATGGGTACAACCTTTTTCAACCTCATTCTTTCTATTATGAGCATCATCACTGCCATTCATGCCCGTCAGATTTTTGATTCACGCGGCAACCCAACTGTAGAAGTGGACGTGACCACCGACAGCGGTACCGTAGGCCGTGCAGCTGTTCCTTCGGGTGCCAGCACCGGCAAGCACGAAGCCGTAGAATTGCGCGACGACGATAAGAGCATGTACATGGGCAAAGGCGTGCTCAAAGCTGTTGAGAACGTAAACAGCCAGATTGCCGAAGAACTAATTGGCTTTTCAGTGTTCGAGCAGGGACTACTCGATAAGATCATGCTGGAGATGGACGGCACGCCCAACAAGGCCAACCTGGGCGCCAACGCCATTCTGGGTGCTTCGCTGGCTATTGCACGAGCTGCTGCGCAAGAAGCAGGTATGCCGCTTTACCGCTACGTGGGTGGGGTAGGAGCTACCACGCTGCCCGTACCGATGATGAACATCCTGAACGGTGGGTCGCATGCCGACAACTCCATCGACTTTCAGGAGTTCATGATTATGCCTGTTGGTGCGTCTTCGTTCTCGGAGGCACTTCGCTGGGGTACCGAGATTTTCCACCACCTCAAGAGCGTATTGAAGAAGCAAGGCTTTAGCACCAACGTAGGCGACGAGGGCGGGTTTGCTCCTAACATCAAATCCAACGAAGACGCCATTAAGATTGTGCTTCAAGCCATTGAAGTGGCCGGCTACCGGCCGGGTGAAGACGTAATGATTGCCATGGATGCCGCTGTTTCCGAGTTCTACGAGGACGGGGTGTACCACTTCAAGAAAAGCACCGGTGACAAGCTGACTTCTTCGGAAATGGTATCATACTGGACCGACTGGACCAAGAAGTACCCGATCATCAGCATCGAGGATGGGATGGACGAGGACGACTGGACTGGCTGGAAAGCCCTGACCGAAAGCATTGGTTCGACTACGCAGCTAGTGGGCGACGACCTTTTCGTGACCAACGTTACGCGTTTGCAGCGCGGTATTGATGAGAAGATTGCCAACGCTATTCTAATCAAAGTGAACCAGATTGGTACGCTCACCGAAACCATTGATGCTGTGAACCTGGGCCGTCGTAACGGCTACAAGAGCATCATGAGCCACCGCTCCGGCGAAACTGAAGACAATACTATTGCCGACTTGGCGGTAGCTTTGAACACTGGCCAGATCAAAACGGGCTCGGCTTCGCGCTCCGACCGGATGGCCAAGTACAATCAGCTGCTCCGTATTGAAGAGGAACTAGGCGAAGTGGCTTATTTCCCTGGCAAGAAAATGTAGTTCTGAGGTAGCACAGCTTGCGTTGGGTTGCCGAAAAACAGCCCTGTTACCGAAAGGCAACAGGGCTGTTTTTCTTTCTGGCTGTACAGTGCGGAGGTAGACTTACTGCAGGCAAAAGAAAAGATCAGTACCTTTTCAATCCGCAGCCAATGCTTTTATCTTTGATCTATGGCTTTTTCTGGTATACCAACACGCTTTCCTGCTTTCCTGCGTAGCTTTTATTTCTACGTAGGCTTGAGTTTTCTGGTGTGGATGGTGGTCTTTGACGCTAATGACTTGGTGAAGCAGTACGATATGTACGCCAAGCTCCAAGAGCTACAAGCTGAGCGCCAGTATTACCTCGACAATATCGAGACCGTGAAAAAAGAACGGGCCGAGCTGCTAAGCAGTCCGGAATTGCTGGAAAAATTCGCTCGCGAGAAGTACATCATGAAGCGCCCTGGAGAGGATGTGTTCATCTTGGTGCCACATCAGGAAAACAACTAGTGAGACGCCGCAACGTGCCTGCGCGCTTTTCTAGCGCCTATATTTATAAGGTATTGGGGCTGGTTGCACTGTTGCTGATAAGCAACCCTCTCGGAGCCGCACGGCCCGCGCCTCAAACCACGCAGATCCAAGTGGCCCGGCAATTTCTCCTTGCTGTCTTAAGAGGCGAATTTCAGAAAGCGCACGGTATGCTGGTCCCTGAGGTAGGCCGGGCCCTGACTCCGGCCCGGTTCCGGACTGCTGCTTTGTCACTTTACGAGCGAGGCCGTCAATTAGGGCCCGCCATCGACTTGTATAAGCTCGGCTTCCGGCTTCGCGACGGCCAGCGCCCACAATCATTCGTGGCGTTTACGTTCAAGGCTGATACCCTGGGACCTCGGCCACAAGTCCAACTCGACGTTGTGTTTCGCGATTCTACGGCCCGGCAAATAATCAGCTTTGGTTTGTTACCAGTAGGCAAGCCAGTTGGCAGGTAGCTGTTGCTACCACGCTAGCTTGGTAAGGATATTTTACCCATTGTAACGGCGGGTACCCGCTGGCGGCCGGCGCCGAGAGCCAGTGGCTGCCCTGCTACTGCTTCATTAGCCAGTAATGCAAACAGGATGGCCTCCTTAGCATCGGGGAGTACACCGAGGGCTTCGGTAGTAGCAAAACGGCAGTCGGGTAAATAACGCCGTAGAGCGGCTCCTAGCGTTGGATTGTGAGACCCACCACCACTGACATACACTGGCAGCGCTGGCCGCGTGCCAAAGGCCTGAATTACGGCTTGCGCTACACTCGCGGCACTTAGCTCTGTAAGGGTTGCCAGCAAGTCTTTGGGTGCTAGGTTAGAGGTACCACTCTGAACCTGTGCTTGCCGCATATACGCCGTGCTGAAAAGCTCGGGGCCGGTGGTTTTGGGTAAAGAAGCCGAGAAGAATGGGTGGTCGAGTAACGCCCGTAACAGCTCCTGATGCACCTGTCCTGCTGCGGCTAGCTGGCCATCTTCATCGTAGGCAAGGCTTGGGAAGCTGGTGCGTACCGTGGCATCAAGTAGCGTGTTGCCGGGGCCGGTATCAGTGCTGAAGGCCGTGCTGGTATCGTGGCAGCGGCGGGGCAGGTAAGTGAAATTGGCAATACCGCCCAGGTTTAATAACAGCCGCTCCTCGTGGGGGCTGCTGAGCAGTAGATAGTCGCCGTATGCTGCTAGTGGTGCGCCCTCGCCGCCGGCTGCTACGTGCTTCTGGCGGAAGTCGCTGAGCGTAATGATGCCGGTGCGTACGGCTAGGTGGTCACCGTCGCCGAGCTGTAAGGTGGCGTTGAGCTGGAAGTCGGGGCGCTGGTGCTGGTGCTGGGGAGCGTGGTAAACGGTTTGGCCGTGGCTGGCTAGTAGGTCCACTGCCGCGGGCTTAATATGCCAGTCGCGCAGGCATTGCAGCACCATATCCGCATGTAGCAGGCCTAGCCAGGGATTTAGCAGCGTCAGGTATTCCAGGCTAACTTGCCCACCCGCAAATACCTGCCGAATCCGATGGCGCACATCTTCCAAGTAGGGCACCGTGGCAAAGTGCTCTAACGTCAGCTTGGTTTCCAGGCCGTAGCCTTCCAGTCGGCACAGCGCTACATCCAGCCCATCAAGCGAAGTGCCTGACATCAATCCAACAATACGCCGACTGGGTTGCTGAGCAATTTGGTAGAGATGAGCGAGGTGTAGGTTCATGGCTTTTGTGCCGTTTACTGCTGGCTAAATGAGGTGAAGTAAGATTGAAACAAATTATGTACTCTTTATTGCTACTGCCAAACAGCAAAACGCCCTGCTGATAGCTAGCAGGGCGTTTTTACAAAAAGTGTAGCTGTAAGCAAGGGTAGTACTTACCTGCTTACCCAATCTTCTTTCCGGCCATAGCCTGCTTGATGGAGATATTCATTACTCGCTCAGCGTAAGGGCTAGTGAGGGCCTCCAACTCGTCCACGGCTTTCAGGATGGTGTCTTTGTCTTTGGTTTCGAGAGCTTCACGCAGGTTTTGGGTGGCGGCGGCCGTTAGCGTGATTTCGTCTTCGGTGAGGTGCTGGTGGTTTTTCTCCACGAACCGCTCGACTTGGTACAGCATCTGCTCGGCCACGGTGCGAGCTTCAATCACCATGCGGGCGGCCACATCCTCGCGGGCAAACGTGAGCGAATCCATCAGCATCTTTTCCACCTGGTCGTCGGTGAGGCCGTACTGCGGCTTGATTTCCACCGCCTGGCTAGTACCGGAGCGCAGCTCGATGGCCTCTACCTTCAAAATGCCGTCAGCGTTGAGGATGAAGTTGACATCTACCTTTGGCAAACCGGCGGGCATGGCCGGAATGCCACGGAGGTCGAATTCAGCCAGCTTGCGGTTCTCACTCACCAAATCTCGCTCGCCCTGGTACACCGAAATCTTCAGGTTCACTTGTCCGTCCACGCTGGTGGTGTACTGGCGGCCGGCTTTGGTCGGGATTTTCGAGTTGCGGGCAATAATGGGGTCCATGAGGCCACCCAGTGTCTCGATGCCCAGCGTGAGCGGTGTTACGTCGAGTAGCAGCACGTCGCGGCGGTTGCCGCCTAGAATGTCGGCTTGAATAGCGGCTCCTAGTGCCACCACTTCATCGGGGTTCAGCGAATTGTTAGCGGTTTGCTGGAAGAAGGCGGATACCGAATTGAACACCAACGGCACGCGGGTCGAGCCACCCACCAGCAGTACGGCATCCAGGTCCTGGGGTGAAAGCTTGGCATCAGCCAGGGCCAGTTGGCAGCTGTCAATAGTGCGCTGCACCATCGGGCCTACCAACTCGTTGAATTTTGCTCTGCTGAGCGGCAGCATTGTGCCGTGAAAGTCGAATTGTAGCGACTCGTGCTGGCTTAGCTGCTTTTTAGCTTCCTCGGCCAGTAAGCGCAACTCCTGCTGCCTGGCCATATTCTGATACAGGAACGCGGAAAGCTGATACTCGCCGGCCCAGTAGTCGTAAATGGCGCGGTCCAGGTCGTCGCCGCCCAGGTAGGTGTCGCCGTTGGTGCTCAGCACCTCAAAGATGCCCTGGTGGATACGCAGAATGCTTACGTCGAAAGTGCCCCCGCCCAGGTCGTACACGGCCACGGTCTTTTCGTCATCGGGGCTCAGACCGATGCCGTAGGCCAACGCGGCTGCCGTGGGCTCGTTTACGATGCGCAGTACTTCGAGGCCCGCCAAGCGGCCGGCGTCGCGGGTGGCCTGGCGCTGCGAGTCGTTGAAGTAAGCGGGTACCGTAATGACGGCCTTGTTGACCGGCGTTTTGAGGGCGTGCTCAGCGCGGGCGCGCAGCTCCTTCAGGATTTCGGCCGACAGCTCGATAGGGGAATAGAACTTCTCACCGACCCGGATTTTAACCAGCCCTTCCGAGTTGTCGTCAATCACCTTGTAGCCGAGGTCGGAGGCGTGACTGCCAAGGTCTTTGTAGCTCTTGCCCAACAGGCGCTTCACCGAATAAATGGTGTTCTGCGGGTCGGTAAGCAAGTAGGCTTTTGCATTAATACCCACAATAGGCGTTTCACCGCCAGCCGGAAAATGCACCACCGACGGAACAATGGTACCCCGGTCCAGGTCGTTGATGGCCACTGGCTGCCGGGTGTCCGGATGGATATAGGCTACCAGCGAGTTGGTAGTGCCTAAATCAATGCCAACTATAATTTCCTCTTGCTGAATACTCCCGGTAGAGAGGTTAATTGCGACTTTAGCCATGCGTAGTGGGGCAGAACGCCGGAGCGTGCAAAGTGGGCGAAGCGGAACCCGACAGTAGCATAACCATCACTCCGCAACGCAAACGCAAAAATAACGAAGAAATGCCGGTAGGCGTTTTTTTCTGATGTCTTGTCGGGAGTCAGCTTCGGGAAGTCGCTGCTCGCGCTGTGGGAACCACCAATGCGCTAGGCTGATTATGTGTGGTAGTACCGCACAAACTGCAACGCTCGCAGAGGTTGTTGGCTTGTCAATCGTACAACAGGTATTGATACGGTAGTGCTTGTTAACCTAGTGCTGCATTGTGGCCTTTATAAGAGCAACTTGCTTCCGGCCGCTCAAATGCTGACTTTGGGGCGACCGAAACGCGCTGTTTGTTTTTATGAATCGTTGTTACTGTTCTCTGCTTGCCACTTTCCATTCCGTTCGGTTGCTACTGCCAGTGGGACTACTGGGAATTGCAGCGGCCTGTCAATCATCGGCAGGAGAGCCCGCAATGGCGCGCCAGGCAGTTCCGTTGCACAGCAGCACCACTAGCTTTCCCGATTCTGCCAGCCTAGCCGCAACCCTGCCCGACTCGATGAAGCTGACGCCCATGCTACTGCTGCCAACTCTGTCCGATTCGGTGCGGCAGGCCGTGGTGGCGCTACGGGCTGCGCTGGGGCCAGAAGCTGCCGATTTGCGGCCGGCGGTGTTGGAACGGGCCTGCGTGGGCTATCTGGCGTTGCGTTCAGCGGGCCGCATCCAGCACGGCGGCGTGTTGGCCGTGGCTGATATGGATTTGCCTTCTTCAGAAAAGCGCTTATGGGTACTGGATCTGAATGCTGGCCGCCTACTGCACCGTAGCCACGTAGCACATGGCCGCGGTTCCGGCTATTTGCGGGCCCACCGTTTCTCCAACGTCATGAAATCGTCGTGTACGGCACTAGGCTTCTACCGCACTCAGGACACGTACGGTGGCAAGCATGGCCTCTCGCGCCGCCTCCACGGCCTTGATTTCGGCCAGAACTCCAACGCTGAGTCGCGCTACGTGGTGCTGCATGCCGCCGACTATGTAAGTGCGAGTTATGTGCAGCAGCACGGCCAGGCCGGTTACAGCCGTGGCTGCCCTGCCCTGCCCCCCGACCAATACAAAGCCATTATCAAGAGTCTGCCCGAGGGGTCCTGCTTGTTCCTGAGCGGGCCCGGCCTGGAGTCGAAATGGCTAAATGGCTTGGCGGCTGCTCAGCATTACGCCAAACGGGGCTGGCGCTAGTGGCTCAAGGCTGAACTTTAATGCGTAATGCTACTGACGTTCAATTGCCCATGAAAAACCACGGCTAAGCAAGGAATTAACGTGGCACTCTGCGTGTTATACAAGCCGAATGCATAAAACTTTCTTGGCTTCTACACCGTTCGTCCGGGAACTGCGTATAGCCTTGTCACCTGAAACCTTCATTCTTGAGGCTTCATCCTAAAAGCAGGGGCAACCCTTTGTGCAGATGGAAAAAACAAGCGTAGTATATCGTCAGCGTTTCAAGCGCCGGGCCCGCCGGGTGGCGCGTCGGGTGTTGCCTTTTGTGGCGTCGCTGTTCATGGCTACGCCCCTAGCTAGTCCGGTTATCAATTCCAAAGTAAGAGCAGCTGGCATTGAAGCCAAATTGCCTACTAGTAAGGAGTTGCAAACTGCTTTCTACAACCAGCGCACTCAAGGTCTGTATCAGGAAATGGACCTGGAAAGTCAGGGCTTACGCTTTGAGGTGTTTGAAAAGGCACTCATCGGCTACCTCAATCTGCAAAGCGAAGGACGCCTTTCCGATGAGAAGCAGTTGCTTACCGTAGTTGATTTCGGACTGCCTAGCACCGAAAAGCGCCTGTGGGTGCTGGATCTGGCGGCGAAGCAGGTGAAGTTCCACACGTTGGTAGCGCACGGCCACAATTCGGGTGAAAACGTTGCAACAGCGTTTTCCAACCAGAACGAGTCAAACATGAGTAGCCTGGGCTTCTATGTAACGCGGGGCGAGTACATCGGTAAGCACGGCCGCTCCCTTAAGCTTGAGGGCGTTGACGAAGGGTTTAATACCAATGCATCGGACCGTGCGGTCGTTATGCACGGTGCTGATTACGTAAGTGAGGACT
>Ga0210040_10009732_pt1 | contig 11142 bp, 4 predicted proteins | sample CryGeyCG12114_NA_FD_185462 | JGI IMG/M metagenome (GOLD analysis project Ga0210040, IMG submission 185462) | Groundwater microbial communities from aquifer - Crystal Geyser CG19_WC_8/21/14_NA (SPAdes) (version 2) | ecosystem: Environmental > Aquatic > Deep subsurface > Groundwater | place: USA... | reverse complement strand
CTAGCTGATGAGACTACCGAAAAACGATAAAAACCCCTAATTATTATTACTGGTTTTTTGTAATATTAATATAAATAATTCCTTATAACTCGGCTTCGTCGGTATACCCTCTTGCTGAGTTTTATTGATTTTCGCGATATGTCTACTGCAAGGATGGGCATACACAAATGGTATACTCCATGCAGTGAAAGCAGGCTACTATGTGAAAAGTGGGAGTGGAAAGTGCTGTAGATAGTGTACACAAGAAAGATTGATATTCACTTTGTGGTAAACTTTGCAGCCCAGTGTAATATATGTTATAAATTAATTTCTTGTTTAACTAGTGTCCGAAGCATTAAAATACTTAGCTATTGAAAGTAAATTGGGATGCCTTAGCCTCTCAAAGTTAATCATTTGTAAGTTCTCTCATCTGTATTCTCAAGTTGTTCTCTTTGCGTAGTGCAATATGTGGCTCTTACCAATGTATGTGTTAGTTATATCTGGAATACATATTCCTGCCTGCATGGCACAAGTAAGTTGATTTAATGATCATGATCATGTCCCGTGTTTCCTTATTAAGCTTCGCAATGAATGAACCTATATTAATTTAGACAAACAAACGGTCGGGGGCCTCCAATCTTTAGGAAGTTTCAATAAATGACAACTAAGCACTATTTGGTAGTAGACATTATTTGGTTGTTCGGATTGTATGTAACTTTATTTAAGTGACAAGCTTTCGAACAGTTACTCTGTTCTTCTTCAGGTCAATTCAAAGTTTAGGGAAAAATTTCTCATGAATTTGTAGAGATGTAGAGGAATGTTTGCAAACGAATTGCAGGTTGTTGTTATGGGTGTAGAATAAATTTTTGAAATATTGCAGACCAAATGGGGTTTATATACTGTCCAGCTTCCAAGTTACAGTTGTAGTTAGAGGTTTTTGATATTAGGAGTGATTCTTTGAACTTATTTTGAAATAAGTACTATTTGTTAAATTTTCAACTACTAAAGCATAGCCAATCAATTAAAGGGCATTTCTTGTACGAAAAATCCCAAAACGCAAATACCAACTTCTTTTACTCTTATGAATGGTATATAGTATGTACAAAGATTTCCTGTTGAATAGGAATTAGGAAATCTTTTGACATTTCCATTTCACAGCTAGCGTATCCCAGTGATTGTGATGTCGGCTATCTTGCTTTGTTGCTCATCTTTCCATAGTTTGCGTTTTGTATGTCAACTGTTCACAGTTTTACCGTGTGCGTTCCGTGTTGCTCACACGACTTCAGTGGGTACGAGATCTCCGCCGTTTCGCATTCACGTATTATAGCTGCATGGCCAGCTTTTATATCTGCCAGCTAATTTTTGGTGTGAGTAGTTTGAGTATTATGCATACGGCGGTCTCTTTATCACTCAACTTTCTTCTAGTGTTGTGGTTGGGTTAGGTTAGCCGAAAAGAAAGTTGGGTGCTGGAACAAAGTTGGGTGATAAAAATACTACCGTATTATGCATAGAGACTATGCGTGTTAAAATGAGAAATAAGTTTCAATCTTAGCGAAAATAGTTTAAAAAATTTGAAATGAGATTTTATTCTCAGACTTTATTCAGGAAAGTCTCAAATATATGGAGACCCCTATGTCATACTTTTCCATTAACGGCACGAAATTTTGGAATTGCTAAACTGATCTAATCATTCATCAAAAGAACGTTTATTTAAGATCCATATGTTGCGTACGAGTTAGGGCGAGGGTAGCGAGGGACGCTCTACTCACATAGAGCAAAGCTCTGATGCGGGAGTAGAGCGAGGAGACATTTCTTTGAAAATATGCCAAAATGCCAAAAATCTAAAAAAAACAAATCAGCAGTAACATTGAAAAATGACATGTTGACGAATTTCTTTCAAAAATTCGTCTAATGTTCATTTTTTGGTGCTAAACCCGAATCAGAAATCACATTTTCCGAATTCGTTTTCGATTTTTTGCTAGAGGTCACCGAAAATCCGAAAAAACAATTCCGAAGAAAAACAAACAACCAAATCATTTTCTAGGTTTTTATTAGCGTAGAAAACGATTCTGAATGTCAAAAACCGAAAAAAAATGATTTTTATCCGATTCGGGTATTATTTGAGTGAAAATAACATGCAGTTAATAAATGATGCAAGCTTGATTTTCTAGGCTGTAAATAGAGCAAAAAATGATTCTAAATAGGTTTTTTGGCATTAAGAATCATTTTCTGCTTTATTTACAGCTTCGAAAATCAAGCTTGCATCATTTTTAAAGTGTATGTTATTTGCACACAAAAAATACCCGAATCGGATAAAAATCAAGTTTTTTGGTTTGTGACGTTCAAAATCATTTTTTGCGCTGAAAAAAAACCTAGAAAAGCATGCTTTCATCATTTTTCAAGTAAATGTCATTTTCACTCAAATAATACCCAAATCGGATAAAATTCAGGTTTTTCGGTTTGTGACGTTCGAAATAGTTTTCTGCACTTTCAAAACCTAGAAAATCATGCTTGCATCATTTTAAAACTGCATGTCATTTTCACTCAAATAATACCCGAATCGGATAAAAATCATTTTTTTCGGTTTTTGACATTCAGAATCGTTTTCTACGCTATTAAAAACCTAGAAAATGTTTTGGTGGTTTGTTTTTCTTCGGAATTGTTTTTTCGGATTTTCGGTGACCTCTAGCGAAAAAATGAAACCGAATTCGAAAAATGTGATTTCAGATTCGGGTTCAGCACCAAAAAATGAACATTAGACGAATTTTTGAAAGAAATTCGTTAAATGTCATTTTTAAATGTTACTGCTGATTTGTTTTTTTTTTTTTAGATTTTTGGCATTTTGGCATATTTTCAAAGAAATGTCTTTTCGCTCTACTCCCGCATCAGAGCTTCGCTCTATGTGAGTAGAGCGTCCCTCGCTAGGGCGAGGGCATTCCTGACACATTTGGAGATCACCTGAAATCCATGTAGAAGAAAGCTCAGCAGTTATAGCAAATTTTTGTATAGTTTTTGTTTTTAAACGAAGGGTTGATGGATGTGATTTTGGTATTATTCATAAAAAACTCATTTGTTCACCCCAGAATTTTATTTTTTCTTCTATGTAGATGCAGAAACTATAGGCGCATATGTGTCATATTATACTTCATGTCGAGGCTTTTTGTTACAGATGGGTTTTGTTGTTGGGTTTTGGTTTGGTTTTAGGAAATGGTGTGGGTTGGTTTGGGTTTTGGTTTGGTTAAAAAAATGGTTTGGGTTGGTTTGGGTTGCTAAATTTGGCCGAAACGCACACCTCTAATCACAATTATACTTCACTCGCAAAGCTGTCGCTTTGCGGTGTTGCAACGTCGTGCAGAAAGCTCGCTCGTATAATTTATTGATTATTATTATTACCAGCTAAAAAGCCCGTTTTACGCCCGGGCGGGTAACAACATAGACTGGACAACAATCACAACATATGACCTCGCAGACAGATTGAATTACCAATGTGAAGAGACAAAAAAGAGAATCAGGGCTCTACAAAGTTGAATGAGGATGCCACAATGTTAAATGACAGTATGATAATGCTGAATTAGAGAAGAAAAGAACTAATTAAAACTCAAATCAATCAATAGGGAATAGGGCTTACATTGTTTAATAAGGGTTCTAAAATTTTGAATAAGGGTGCAAAAATGTTAAATGAGGGTGCAACACTAATAAATGAGCGTGCGACAATGTTTATGACGGTGCTACAATGTTAAATGAGGATTCGAAAAAAATAATTGATGGCTGAAATCAATAAATATGACTGAGTGTTTAATAAGCGTTCTATAATGTTAAACTAGCAAATATGCCGGGCTTCGTCCAGCAATTCGCTAAAGTACGGTGCACGCAGGATTGGGTAATGCCCGTGAAAAAAATGTAAAATACTACTACAAAATAGTCTCGCTATAAATTTTGTCTTCACAAATTACATAAAAAATCAGGATTTTATTACATTTTGAAAAAAATGATACGTTTAAACAAAGCTTTTGCAAGCAAACGATGCACACAAGACCATATTAATTTTGCCGTGCGAAACTTTGCAGTAGTAGACGGAAAAGTCCATAAAAAATTTTAAATTTAGAAAAAAGACTTAAAACTATTGAAATCATTTATATCTTTTCTTGCAAGCTCAACAATTATTGTTTAAAGGAAAATCAGAATAAGTCATTTGACATTTGTGTTAAAACACTTAACACACAGGCATAGAAGTAGAAAGCCGTAGCCAGTTCTTTAATAGCTACCAAGTCATTATAACAGCCTTCCTTCATGCCTCCTTCTGGTTTCAGAGAAGCGTGAAATGTGCTTTATTCTTTTATTCTCTGTCAAAATTCTATTTTTATTCCCTATGGGTTGCTTTTCTGTCAAAATACTATGGTAAATTCCTATGGATTCTTTCCCAGTTAAAATCCCACGTCAAATGTTCGACAATGTAGCTGCCCATGCGTAGAACGGTGTTTTTCTCTTCTTATAAGTTAAAATAATAAAATTTCAATATGCTCTAATATAAGTGTAATTCTATTACTATCAGATTTAGATAAGTACTAAAAGCATATAATTGTTGTCCAGTATTAGGTTCCTATATTTGCGTATTGACATTCTTAGGAAAAAAATTCGATTTCAGATTAAATTTTGAGATTTCTTTATGGGAATTAACATGGGAAAGATTTCAAATTGAAGGGATATTTTTTCCTATATTTTTTCCCTGCATATTTTTTCATTTTTGAAAAACTTGGTTGTTAAAGTTTGCATAGAAACCTAAAATACGAAAATGACCAACTTAATTGTCAATTATCTCGTTAACTAAGGCTCATACGGCTTAGGACCCCGGGGTGAGAACACTGCGTAATCACTTTAGAATCAGTTTAAGACTATATTGAAGGAAATCGGTATTCGGTTCAGTAGTTTTTGCGAAATCTGCGTGAAATATGGTTTTTTGAAAACACGAGTATAAGAATAGATTGTAGTCAAAGAGGAGATGGATGAACAAATTCTCCCGTAGTGTTTTTCTAGTTTTTCAGATCCCTGCACTGTCCTTTTGTGTCCTAGGTAATGTTATATAGTTAAGCTCTAAAGATTAATATAGAAAGCATAGTTCAAAAACAGAACACAAGAAATATTTTCTCGCAAAATCTATCTGCGGTGAATATGAAAAATCTTTTTTAGGGAAGTGTGTAGAATTGCTCGGTTCTCTTATTGAAATACTAATTAATGAACTTACTGATACTGATTAAATAATTTCTTATTCTGCAGGAAACCGATCTCATATCTAAAGGTAGAAAAAGCTTGCCATTATTTGTAGTGCGTGGTATGATATGTCGACTGACGCTTTGCTTTCGTATTAGATTTCTCCCCTGCACCGGAATTCACACTATATGATGAAAGAGACATGCCTTGTGTACTAGTACTAATGGACGCATCAATCGAAATTCAACCTAAACGAACCATCAATCAGGTACTTTGTCGAATGACTAAATTCAAAATATCTCACTTATCCTATATAGGTATCTCTGCTCGAGGGAAAACATATAAACTTAATTGGAGTGAAGTGGAAAAAACCTCCGTTCCAAAAACAGTATTAAAATCATACTTGGTACAAAGGTACAACTCAGCTGAGTGAGCCCGCTACAGAGGTATTAAAAGAAACCCATAAGTTTGGAAGACATTGGCACATTGAATATAAAGTTTCAAAATTTTTTGTCAGTGATAAATAGCATCTTGTATACTAATATGAAGCCATACAGCTTGAAAAGATATAAATTGAAAAGAATACAAGATATTTTTGCGCAAGCACGCCCCAGCCAGGGGAGCTGAGAAAGCTTTGGGTTCGTCTTCGGCGATTTCTGGCGGACCTTCTCAGGTTCCTACAAGCGAGGGGTTGTGCGAAGCAAATGTCTATTTAGCGTCGGTTTTACTGAATTTGTCTTTATTGTGGACGGAATTCGGTTTTTTTCACGGTTGTGACTATAAGACGGTGGTTGAGGCGATGGCGATTTGAACATTTTCCCAAATACTGCGATCTGTCCTATTGCAGAGTTGCAGAGCCTCATTAAGTCACCGTTTCTTATTTATGGAAGTAGTTACAAATTTATTATAACCTAAACCATTGTACAATATAAGTGTGTTTCAGAGATTTTGATCTATTTATGTTGACTAGCCGGGCCCACTGGCCTTTGGTCAGACTGACTTTTACGAGCAAAATTTAAAACCTGCAAAATCTTCAATGACCACAAATTTTCTGACATATGGCAAGTTTCTAAAATGTCATAAAAAATTGTTGAAGGAAACGTAAAACAAACGTGCTATGAAGTCGTTTATGACCTTCACGAAACTTGCCATGCGTCAGAAAATTTGTGGTCATTGAAGATTTTGCAGATTTTAAATTTTGCTCGTAAAAGTCAGTCTGACCAAAGGCCAGTGGGTCCGGCTAGTACAATATGAATGAAATATTTTGATGTAATTTCAGTAAAAAAAGTTTGCTTGCGAAATACAAAAACCAATATTTAGGAGTTTTTCTGCCCGCGTATTGCGTTGCGCTGAAAAGGGATTAGGATTTAAAACATCTACGAAACCTAACAAACTTTCCGCCCTTTCGTAGCTGCGTGCTGGTCTTTTAATTTGTAAAACCATGTTGTGTTACAACTAATCAAACATCGATATAATATCCGAATCGTAAAAAATGCATTTTTTTTCCACAAAAAAAGACGAAAAAACTGAACTTTCAAATTTTGTCTTCGGTTGAAATTCAAACTCAGCTTATAAAAAAATCAAAATTTTCCAAATTCGTGAAAAAATGTCATCTAAATGTAAATTTTTAATCGCACTGATGTGAGCACATGAAACATCGTGTAGACGTATGGGGGGGGATGTGGGTAGGTGAAGCCCCCCCACGAACGGTCGAGCTGAAAAAAATCACTTCCAAATATTTTTCCCGATTTTACCACCCTAGAAATTACCCCTGAGTTCAGGTCTGGTCCTACTTCTGCGTAATCTCAGATCTCAAATCTCAAAATTTTAAACCATAATCAGTTGATGAATTTGAGAGTAAATGTGTTCACAAAAAAAACTGGCAAGGGTACGTAGCCATGAATCGGGCTAAGAGTACTGACTGTGCTGCAGTCAAGATTCAACCCCGGTACAATTTGATAGTGTTTTTTGGAATTTATCTTTCTTCATATTCGCTCCAATCAAGTATCATCCCCATGATATATGATGTGAATTGAGATAGAAAAATCTATAACACACCACACTTCAATAAATGTTTAGAAAACCACAGTAAAAATACCCATGCATGCTGAAGCTACTGGAAACTGTGGACAAGGTGAAGATTCTGAAATAACAATCACGTGGAATTCCTTTAGACTTTCCTGGCATTTCCAAAAGGTACCGCTATCGTTTTTATCTTTTTATTTATTACTGTGCTTCTCGTTTTCATCAATAAATTTGTCTTCTGTAATCCATCTTCTTGCGTTTTACAGTCTCCTGTCAGCGATGCATGGTATATTGACTCCATTGAGTTTACTTATAATACATCAGACAAAGCATTTGGAAGTGAAGCCCAAAGTAAGACTCTTTAATGCTCTCTACTGCACAATTATTTTTATTACTGATTACTGGCATGTTTCTTGCTAGATAAATAAGAAAAATGTATTTTCTGATAAATATCTGTTTTTCGATAGAACCTGGATACCTCAAAGTTATTCATTCCAACGATCCGCTCACTCTATATTTGACTCCAGTGGGTAGATCATACACATGTACGCTACCAAAAGAGATTAAACTGCTTGGCGAAAAAAAAACAACACGAGTTTTAATAACACTGAATCGTGTAAAAATTCAACCTTTTGCTTCTATGACAAGACGGCAGTATGGAAAAGGTCAGTCCGTCAGCCTATGGCTTTGTGGTAGTATATCCTATTTCACATCGCAATTGCAATCAACTTAACTGAGCATTTAGTAAATACGTGAACCAAGCTGAGATAAAAATTTCGGTTCTGTCTCACTTTCAAACAAAAACGGTTTGGTTTGAGCGGCCAAACCGATCAGGCTTTTTTTACTGAAACTCTGTTCTGTGCACATTTTTTGTCAAAATTAGTGATTGGATTTGATATTTTTTTAGTAGGTTTATTTCTGGAAAGTCATTCTTGTTAATTATATTGTAGTGTATTTTTCAGAGATTCTGTTCAGGGTTAACATTTTTAATACAATTGAGGTGATTAAAAATTCCGACACCTCACGGTAAACTCAAGCCCAACCGTTGGGCTTGGTTTGGACAGCAAGTTTTTTGGGTTTGTGTGGGCTGGGTTTTTAGGGCGGAAAGCTAAAACCCCATAACTTTCCCAGATGGTAAGTCAAACCCTAGCAACTTACTGTCCGTTTCAATGAAATACGGAGTAACTTTTTTCAATGGTTACCTGGCAAAGTTTGTTTGTCATTGAGCAAAAAATAAATAATAAATAATAATAATAAATTCGTCTTTATCTCATCATGGGGACTTAAAATCTAGAACATATTTTGGTTGCTCAGGCAATTTTTACGAAATTTGCCTTTTTCACGATGATCATCCAACAAGCCTAGATAGCCAATTTAACATTAGGAACTCCGTATTTCATTGAAACGGACAGTAGTTTTAAAATATTTTCCAAATCTTTCTCTTTCCACTGGTACTACTGTTCATTTAGAAAAACGGCATTAAATTTGCTTGCTATTTTACATGGCAATGGTTATTTGGTGCAAACAAAAAGTTAAGTTGTAAATGATTAAAAAAATGAACTACTGTCCATTTCAAAAAAAAGGCAGTAAATTTGCTTGCTAGGTTACATGACAATGTTTGTTTGGTGCTAACAAAAAGTAAAGTTTTAAATGATAAAAAAATGAACTGAAAAGTAGAAAATATGAATTTAGTTGGCATAGCATTTTTGGAATTTACGGTTCGATTTTGAGTATTTAGCCATTTAACCTGGGTCGCCAAATAACACAAGGCAACTGCCATTAATTCTGAAATGGACAGTAGAAAGTAGAAAATATGAATTTTGTTGGCAAAGCATTTTTGGAATTTACAGTTTGATTTCCAGTATTTGGCATTTAACCTGGGTCGCCTTGTAACAAAGGGCAACTGCCTTATACTCTGAAATGGACAGTAGGGGTATTCACGAGCACCGGGGTAACGGGGTATAAGGGTATTAGGGTAACTTTTCTCCATTTAAATACACTACAAAAAGTTACCCTAATACCCTTATACCCCGTTACCCCGGTGCTCGTGAATGCCCCTACTGTTCATTTCAATGAAAAAGAGACTTGCCCCATGTTATTCGGCTATCCCCGATAAATGGTGGATTTATACAAATTGTCTGTGAAATGTTGTGGCAACAATAACAAAAAACGCCAAATAACATACCGAAAAAAAAAATTCTCTTTTTCATTGAAATGAACAGTAGTATATAGTTTCAGTTAAAAAATTAATGATACTCATTATTCCAAAAATTTCATTTGAAAATTGGTCATTCCCTTATCTTTCCAATGCATTGCATTTTTAATTTTCCCCCCTCACGGAGTTTTCTAAGATTTTCTTTCAAAAACTGCCATTTGATGCAAAGTTTTAAGCGCTACAAAAAAGTGGTTTCAACTCAAATTTTTTTTCGGCAATATAATCCCGATCCTCCTTCCACATTTTCCGTTCAGTTCAGCCTAGCCTCCGACCAAACCGAAACGTGCCTTGTTGAGTTGGAGTACAAAATTTATATAGAAATATTATTTGACAATAGATTTTCAGTGTCCAGAACAAGCGGGGAGAAAAAGTGAAGCTATTCCATTAGCTATTGGCGGGATTCTGGCATTGGCCGTTCTAGGAACAGTGTCTGGTTATTCTGCATTCCGGTATTTCAAAGTGAAAAAAATTGAATACGATACGATGGAGTGATATGATAGGAATTAAATAGCTTCGAGTCATCAAGCAGTAGCCACTAAAACTATTAGAATAATCTATCAATAGATTAGTAATATCAATATCACATGAAAACTGAAGTGAAAACGATACGATACACTAATAGAATTGCTTTGAAATCACTCAACAGTAGTGCTATATGAAATTTTAAGAATATGCTTAAAATTTTGAACTAAAGGGATTCTGTTTCCAAATGTGTAGTGTAACGAAAGTGAAATCTCATGCAACATTTTGTCTGTTTCATGTCTTCCATTGTAAGTAATTTAATATTGAGTTGGATGATAAGATGATATTCAAATCCGATGCAGGCCTGTTATACTTCTCGCGTGACTGTAGCTGCCATCTTATGGTTCGTTGCAAGCTAAAGTTTCATCGCTTGCGTTTGTTCAGATGAAGGCAGTCAAAAATGTCTTTCATGTAAAATCACTTTATATGGAGGATGAAATTATGAAAAAAAATTCTTTTTATTTTCAAATTCTTTTCGAACAAGAATTAACTTGTAATGTTTACTATCTATTGTACATTAAATATAACTTATTTCACAAATGTATTGATTGTTGGTTTTTCTGTCTACGTATAAAAGCGTTTACATTAAGAAAAAAAACTAAATTACTCAAGCACTTGACAAAGTAAGATAGCAAATTATTAAATCGCTTTACTATAGTTCATTTAAAAGTAAAAAACAGTTGCCCCGCATGTTATTGAATTGAATTGAAAGTCGGTTTATTTCAGTGACAACATATAGCACAACATGAGAACGTATTCTTTTCAGCATACAGGTCACATTAAAAAGTTTATAAAAATTCCTTATCTAATAAATTTTATCTATCGGCTATCCCCGATAAATGGTGGATTTATACAAATTAAATCATAAAATCTGTGAAATGGTGTGGTAACAATAATAAACAATACCTGATAACCTACCTAAATTTTTTTTTCATTGAAATGGACTATAGGTAAGACGAGAAAAATTTCTCGTTTTTCAAAAACCCATAACTTCCCTAGATAGAAAATTAAATTTTAACCACTTACTTTTAAAATCTTTTCTGGACTTTTCTCTTTCCATTGGTATTGGGCCGTATGAATAAAATCAAGCTTTTGCTAAAAAGTAAAAGGTGTCAAGCAAAAGCTTTTGCTTGAAGTAGAAGCTTTTGCTAGGTAGCAAATGCTTGAAACCATATGAATAAAAAAGTTTGGTA
>Ga0210040_10009731_pt1 | contig 11142 bp, 11 predicted proteins | sample CryGeyCG12114_NA_FD_185462 | JGI IMG/M metagenome (GOLD analysis project Ga0210040, IMG submission 185462) | Groundwater microbial communities from aquifer - Crystal Geyser CG19_WC_8/21/14_NA (SPAdes) (version 2) | ecosystem: Environmental > Aquatic > Deep subsurface > Groundwater | place: USA... | reverse complement strand
GGGGGCGGCCCAGGTCGCGCAGCGCGTCCAGCGCGGCGCGCACCGAGCGGCCGGAGAACAGCACGTCGTCCACCAGCACCACCAGCCGCCCGTCGATGCCGGACTCCGGCAGCCGGGTGTCCTCCAGGGCGCGGACCCCGCGCAGCCGCAGGTCGTCGCGGTACAGGGTGATGTCCACGGTGCCGACGTCGACGCACGCGCCGCTGAACGCCTCGATCCGGGCGGCGAGCCGGCGGGCCAGCGGAGCGCCCCGGGTCGGGATGCCCACCAGCACCAGATCGGCCAGCCCGGAGGTACCGGGGACGGAGCCGGCGGCACGCTCGATCAGCTGGTGGGCGACGCGGTCGACCACCCGGGCGACGTCGTCGGAGCTGAGCAGCGGCGGGGCGGTGGACTCGGGTACGGCGGACGACCCGGTCATCGCAGCCTCCTTCCCCGCCTCACGGGACGGGTCGTTAAAGGAGTGATCCGTCGTCGACGCGGCTGCGCCGGCGGCGGTGTGGACCGCCGACGACCGTACTGCACCGCCCGGGAGCGGCCGAACCGCGCCCGGTCAGGGCCGGGACCAGGACCGACTTCCCCCGAACGGGTCGCCTGACTGTCGCCTGGCCAGCGCTGCAAGTACTCTCTGTCACGAGCACCATCCCGATCCGACGACAGTCAGTGAGCAGAGGTCATGAGCACCGACTACTCCCGGGCCCTGGGCGCCCGCCTGCGGGCCATCCGCAACCAGCAAGGGCTGTCGTTGCAGGGCGTGGAGGACAAGTCCCACGGCCGCTGGAAGGCCGTCGTCGTGGGCTCCTACGAGCGCGGCGACCGCGCGGTCACCGTGCAGCGCCTGTCCGAGCTCGCCGTGTTCTACGGCGTCCCGGTCTCCGAGCTGCTGCCCGACCCCCGGCCCAGTTCCGCGGTCACCAAGAGCACCAAGATCGTGCTGAACCTGGAGTCGCTGGGTTCGCTGCCCGCCGACGAGGCCGGCCCGCTCGCCCGGTACGCCTCGACCATCCAGGCCCAGCGGCACGACTACAACGGCAAGGTGCTGTCCATCCGCGCCGAGGACCTCAAGTCGCTGGCGATCATCTACGACATGAGCCCCGACGAGCTGACCACCCGGCTCATCGAGTGGGGTGTGCTCTCCCCCGGGGTCGACGGCAGCATCTACGCCGCCGACGACGAGGACGACGCGAACTGGGGCGACCGCCGCCGCGCTCCGCGCTGACCGTTCGCTGAGCCGCGCGGGCCGGGGCCCGCGCGGCGAGGTCCCCCGTGTCGCCCCCCCGGTGGTGGGGTCGTGCCCGTTCTCATCGGCAGCCCCGTGGGCAAGGACCGGGAGCAGAGGTGGCGCTGGGTCACGGCGCCGACCGGCGACTCCCCGGAACCGCGCGCCCGGGGCTCCTTGCGGCAGCGCAAGCCCCAGGGGATCGTCCGGGTGCGCTCGACGAGCGGGAGCCGGCCGGGCCGGGGTCTACGGGACCACCGCGGCGGGAGTGCAGTCGTAGGCCTCCGGCCGGAACGAGGACGGCGACCTCTTCCTCAGCGAGGAGCTGGTGGTCGATCCGGAGAACGGCCAGTACGAGCTCGACGGGGACGGCCGGCCCGGACGCAGGGCGAGCGCACCCGGCTTGCTCCTCCGATGGCCCGAAGTCGGGTACCCGGAGCTCGAGGAGCTCACGTGACGTCAGCCAGCGCAGACCGTGCGTCGTCCGCTCGACCGGGATCATGCTCATCCGACCTCACCAAGCGGGGCGGTTGCCCGAGCTCCGCCCAACCGATCGCCGAGCTCCCGCAGGTCCGCCCTGGCCCGGGCGGACGCAGACCCTCGGACAACCCGCCGCCGAGAGATCTGCGGCGTCGAACGACGACGGACCACCCCGTCGCCCGGGGTGGTCCGTCGTCGTCCACGACCGGATCAGGGGCGCCGAGTCAGGTGGGGATCTCGGCCTTCACGATGCCGCCGAGCACGCCGTTGACGTAGGCCGGCGAGTCGTCGGTGGACAGGGTCTTCGCCAGCTCCACCGCCTCGTCGATGACCACGGCGTCGGGGACGTCGTCCACCCAGAGCAGCTCGTAGACCGCCATCCGCAGGATCGCCCGATCGACGTCGGGCAGCCGGTCCAGCGACCAACCCGAGGCGTGCTCCTCGATCAGCTCGTCGATCCGGCCCCGCTGCTCGACCGAGCCCTCGACCAGCCGGACGGCGTGCTCGGGTACCGGCGGGTTGCCGTCGGCGACGCGGTCGCGCAGGACCGTCAGCGGGTCGCTGCGGCGCAGGTCGGCCTCGTAGAGGACGTCGACCGCGCGTTTGCGCGCCTTGGTACGGGCGGCCACGAGCTCAGCTGGTCCGGCCGAGGTAGCGGCCGTCGCGGGTGTCGATCTTCAGCTTCTCGCCGGTGGTGATGAACAGCGGGACCTGCACCTCCGCGCCGGTCTCCAGCGTCGCCGGCTTCGTGCCACCGGTGGAGCGGTCGCCCTGCAGGCCCGGGTCGGTGTGCTGCACCACGAGCTCCATGGTCACCGGCAGCTCGACGTAGAGCGGGGTGTCGTCGTGCACCGCCACCGTGACCTCGGTGTTCTCCAGCAGGTAGTTCGCGCCGTCGCCCAGGGTCGTGCCCGGCACGTAGATCTGCTCGAAGGTGTCGCCGTCCATGAAGACGTAGTCGGTGCCGTCGGCGTACAGGAAGGTCATCGACCGCTTGTCGACGTTCGCCGTCTCGATCTTCAGGCCGGCGTTGAAGGTGCGGTCGACGACCTTGCCCGACAGCACGTTCTTCAGGGTGGTGCGCACGAAGGCGCCGCCCTTGCCCGGCTTCACGTGCTGGAAGTCGGTCACGGTCCACAGCTGCCCGTCCAGGTTCAGGACGGTGCCGTTCTTGAGGTCGTTGGTGGTAGCCATCTAGAGGACCAGGAGTTCCTTGCTCGTGAGGGTCAACAACTCGGGCTCGTCGTCCGTGACGATCAAGGTGTCCTCGATCCGGACACCGCCGTGGCCGGGCAGGTACACACCCGGCTCCACGGTGACGGCCATGCCAGCGCTCAGGGTACCTGCGCCGAGGGCCGAGATGCCCGGAGCCTCGTGGATCTCCAGCCCGACCCCGTGCCCGAGCCCGTGGGTGAAGTGCTCGCCGTGGCCGGCGGCGACGATGACGTCGCGCGAGGCGGCGTCGACGGCGGTGACCTCCGCACCGACCGCGAGCGCCGCCCGTCCGGCCGCCTGGGAGGTCGCGACCAGCTCGTACACCTCGCGCTGCCAGTCCGCGGCGTGCCCCAGCACCACGGTGCGGGTCATGTCGGAGTGGTAGCCCTCGACGGTGGCGCCGAAGTCCAGCTTCAGGAAGTCACCGTCCCGCAGCACGGTCGCGTCCGGCCGGTGGTGCGGGATCGCGGAGTTCGCGCCGGCGGCCACGATCGTCTCGAAGCTCGGCGACTCGGCACCCAGCGTCAGCATCCGGGCGTCGAGCTCGCGGCCCACCTCGAGCTCGCTGCGACCGGGCCGCAGCGCGCCCTCCGCGGCGAGCTCGGCCAGCGCCCGGTCGGCGACGGCGCAGGCCCGGCGCAACGCCTCGACCTCGCCGGCGTCCTTGACCACGCGCAGCGCCTCGACCGCCTGCGCGATGCTGACCAGCTCGACGCCGCGGCCGCCCTCGCCGGTGGCCCGCTCCAGCGCGCGCAGGCCGTCGACGGTGACCACGTGGGACTCGTACCCGAGCCGGGTCGCCCCGACCTGCACCGCGGCCCGGGCCAGCGCCAGCTCCGTGCCGCGGTCCACGAGCAGCTCGACGTCGGGCACCTGGACGCCGGCCTGCGTGGTGTACCGGCCGTCCGTGCCGAAGACGTCGGCCCCGTCGGTGCGCACCAGCAGCACGCCGTTGGAGCCGGTGAACCCGGTCAGGTACCGGACGTTGAGCAGGTTGGTGACCAGCACGGCGTCCAGCCCGTTCGCGGCGGCGGTGGCCCGCAGCCGGTCCCGCCGGGCCGCCTCGCGGGTGGTGTCCCGGCTCATCGGACACCCTTCCCGGCCAGGTAGCGCAGCGCCAGCTCGTAGCCGATCACGCCGAGCCCGGCGATCACGCCGTCGGCGATCCCGGAGACGTAGGAGTGGTGCCGGAACTCCTCGCGGGCGTGGATGTTGCTCAGGTGCACCTCGACCAGCGGCCCGGTCAGCCCGGCGAGCGCGTCGCGCAGCACCACCGAGGTGTGCGACCAGCCGCCGGGGTTGATCACCACGGCGTCCCCGGCGTCGGCGGCGTCGAACACCCAGCCGAGCAGCTCGGCCTCGGAGTCGGTCTGCCGGACGACGACCTGCTGGCCGAGCCCGGTCGCGGCGGCCTGCACCAGCTCGACCAGCTCGGCGTGCGTCGTCGTGCCGTAGGTCTCCGGTTCCCGCTTGCCCAGCCGGCCGAGGTTGGCGCCGTTGAGCACCTGGATGGTCACGCATCTGCTCCGTTCGAGACGGCGGCCCAGGCGGCGTCGAGCCAGACCTGGTCGGGGTCGGTCAGGATGGTGGGGTTGCCGAGCCCGTCGAGGACGACGAAGCGCAGCGAGGCACCGCGGGCCTTCTTGTCCATCCGCATCACCTGCTGCAGCTGCGCCCAGTCGCCGCGGTAGGCCGTCGGCAGACCGAGGGCGGCGATGAGCTCGCGGTGCCGGTCGGCGTCGGCCCGGCTGAGCCGGCCGGCCGCGGCGGCCAGCTCGGCGGCGAACACCATGCCGACGGCGACCGCCTCACCGTGCCGCCAGCCGAAGTCCTCGACCCGCTCGATGGCGTGCGCCAGGGTGTGGCCGTAGTTGAGGAACTCCCGCCGGCCGGTGTCGTAGAGGTCGTCGGCGACCGCGTCCGCCTTGACCTGCACGGCGCGGCCGATCAGCTCAGCGGTGTCGGAGCGCCCGGTCGGGTCGGCGTCGAGCAGCTCCAGGACCCGGCCGTCGGCGATGAAGCCGCACTTGACGATCTCGGCCAGCCCGGACCGAAACTCCGCTGCGGGCAGCCCGGCCAGCGCATCGGTGTCGGCCAGCACGGCGGCCGGTGGGTGGAAGGCGCCCACCAGGTTCTTGCCGGCGGCGGTGTTGATGCCGGTCTTGCCACCGACCGCCGCGTCGACCATGCCCAGCAGGCTGGTCGGCACCTGCACCACGCGCACGCCGCGCAGCCAGCTGGCCGCCGCGAACCCGGCGAGGTCGGTGACCGCTCCCCCGCCGATGCCCACGACGGCGTCCGAGCGGGTCACGCCCAGCCGGGCGAACTGGTCCCAGAGCCCGGCGAGCACCTCGACGGTCTTGCCGGCCTCCCCGTCGGGGACCACGACCGCCTCCGCGGCCACGCCGGCCTGCTGCAGCGTCTCCACAGCGGCGCCGGCGGCGGCGACCAGCGACCGGCTGTGCACGACGGCGGCGCGGGCCGTGCCGTCGAGCACCAGCCCGAGCTGGACCTGCGCACCGGCCCCGATGAGCACGTCGTAGGGCCGGTTCCCGGCCACGGTGATCCGCTTCATCGGGCTCCCTCCGGAAGTGCCGCCAGCACGTCGGCCAGCACGTCGGCGACCGGGCGGGCGGATGTCGGCACGGTACGGGTGGCGACCTCGGCGTACAGCGGAGCCCGGGCCTCGAGCATGGTGCGCAGAACCGCGCGCGGGTCGACCGCCAGCAGCGGCCGGTCCCGGGAGAGCCCGGCCCGCTCGGCGGCCGAGGTCACGTCGACGTCCAGCCAGAGGACGGCACCGCCGGCGCTGCCGTAGGCCACCAGCAGTGCCCGGGTGGCGGCGCTGGTGACCGCGCCGCCGCCGAGGGCCAGCACGCCCGGGTGCTCGGCCAGCGCGCGGGCGACCGCCTGCTCCTCCAGCTCGCGGAAGAACGGCTCGCCACGGGAGGTGAACAGGTCGGCGATCGTCGTCCCGGTCTGCGCCTCCACGTCGGCGTCGGTGTCCCGGAAGGGCAGGCCGAGCGCAGCGGCCACCGCCGTCCCGACCGTGGTCTTGCCCGAGGCCGGCGGACCGACGACGACCAGGGCGGGACCGCTCACCGGTGCGGGCCCGGGCACTGGAGGCCCGGTCACCGGTAGGGCAGGGCGTCGAGGTAGGAGTGCACGTTGCGGCGGGTCTCGGTCACCGAGTCGCCGCCGAACTTCTCCAGCACCGCGTCGGCCAGCACCAGGGCCACCATCGCCTCCATCACCACGCTGCCGCGCGGGACGGCGCAGGCGTCGCTGCGCTGGTTGATCGCGACCGCCGCCTCGCCGGTGGCGGTGTCGATGGTGGCCAGCGCCCGGGGCACCGTGCTGATCGGCTTCATCGCGGCGCGCACCCGGAGCGCCTCGCCGTTGGTCATGCCCCCCTCGATGCCGCCCGCCCGGTCGGTGCGCCGGGACAGCCGGCCGGGGGCACCCTCGGTGACGACGACGTCGATCTCGTCGTGCGCCGCCGAGCCGCGACGGCGGGAGGTCTCCAGGCCGTCGCCGACCTCGACCGCCTTCACCGACTGCACGCCCATCAGCGCCCCGGCCAGCCGGGAGTCCAGCCGGCGGTCCCAGTGCACCGAGCTGCCCAGGCCCGGGGGGAGGCCGTGCACGACGACCTCGATCACCCCGCCCAGGGTGTCCCCGGACTTCCGGGCGTCGTCGATCTCCGCGGTCATCCGCGCGCTGGTCGCCGGGTCGGCGCAGCGCACCGGGTCCTCGTCCAGCCGCGGGTTGTCCTCCGGGCCGGGCAGCACGCCGTCCGGGACGACGACCGGCCCGATGCCGACCACGTGGCTGACCACGCGCACGCCCAGCACCTGGTGCAGGAACGCCTGCGCGACGGTGCCCAGCGCGACCCGGGCGGCGGTCTCCCGGGCGCTGGCCCGCTCCAGCACCGGGCGGGCGTCGTCGAAGCCGTACTTCTGCATGCCGGGCAGGTCGGCGTGCCCGGGGCGGGGCCGGGTGAGCGGAGCATTGCGCGCCTGGCCGGCCAGCACCTCGGCGTCCACCGGGTCCGCGGACATGACCGTGGACCACTTCGGCCACTCGGTGTTGCCCACCTGGATCGCGACCGGGCCGCCCTGGGTGAGCCCGTGCCGCACCCCGCCGGTGATCGTGACCTGGTCGGTCTCGAAGCTCATCCGGGCGCCCCGGCCGTGGCCCAACCGGCGGCGGGCGAGCTGCAGGTCGACGTCGGAGGTCTGCACCTGCACCCCGGCGGGCAGCCCGTCCAGCACGGCGGTGAGCTGCTGACCGTGCGATTCACCTGCGGTCAGCCAGCGCAACATGCCGTCGATTCTGCCAGTCGCCGGACCTCCCGCCCGGGCCGCCCCGGTCAGCCGATCGGCAGGGGCCCGCCCAGGGCCAGCGCGACGTAGCACCCGGCCAGCAGCGGCGGCCCGAAGGCGACCGGCGTGCGCCAGCCGGCCCGCCCGAGGGCGATCAGCACCAGCGAGCCCAGCGCGCCGAGGACGAACCCGGCGAGCACCCCGGCCAGCAGCACGCCCCAGCCGGCCCAGCCGAGCACCATGCCGAGCAGCCCGAGCAGCTTCACGTCCCCGCCGCCCAGCCCGCCCGGGGAGAGCACCCGGGCGGCGGTGGCCAGCCCGAACGCGACGGCCGCGGCCAGCACCGCCCGCAGCAGGGCGGCCCGGTCGCCGGTGACCACCGCGTCGGCGAGCAGCGCGACCGCGCAGACCACCGCGGCCGGGTGCAGCACCCGGTCGGGCAACCGGTGCACCGCGAGGTCCACCCCGGCCAGGACGACGGCGGCCGCGCCGAACCAGGCCAGCGCGACCGTGGCCGGACGCCCACCGGTGAGAGCGGGAGCGGCCGCGACGGCGGCGGCGGCCAGCGCTGCGGTGCCGACCACCCGGACCGCGGTCGGCCGGGCGGTCGCGTCCCGGGCGGCCAGCCGCACGGTGGTGGCGGCCAGCCACGGGCCCAGCAACAGGCCCACGGCGCCGCCGGCGCCGATCAGCGCGGTCGACGACACCGGCCGGTCAGGCGTCCAGGGCCGCGCGCATCGCCGCGATCGGCGCGGGCTGCCCGGTCATCAGCTCCACCTGCTCGGTGGCCTGCCAGAAGAGCATCTCCAGCCCGCTGATCGTGCGGGCACCGGCCTGCTGCACCCGCTGCGCGAGCAGGGTGGGCCAGCCGGCGTAGAGGACGTCGACCACGGTCTGCCCCGGCCACCAGGCCAGGTCCGCGACCGCCGGCTGCCCGGAGACCGGCACGGTGCTGACCACCACGGGCGCGGTCAGGGTGCCGGTGCGGTCCAGCCGCTGCACGTCGGTGGCCACGCCGAGGGTGTCCAGCACGCGCAGCAGGTCACCGGCCCGCGCCGGCTCCCGGACGACGACGTCGATCTGCCGGGCGCCCAGCGAGGCCAGCGCGACCGCCGCGGCGGCCGCCGTCCCGCCCGCCCCGAGGACGGCGGCGTGCTCCACCCGCTGCACACCGCCGAGCTGCAGGGCCATGCCCAGGCCGCCGACGTCGGTGTTCTCCGCCCGCCAGCCCCCGCTCTCGGTGCGCACCAGGGTGTTGGCCGCGCGCAGCAGCCCGGGCAGCGGGGCGACCTCGTCGGCGACGTCCACGGCCGCCTGCTTGCACGGCATGGTCACCGAGAACCCGCGCCACTCCGGGCCGAGCCCGGCCAGCAGCACCGGCAGGTCCGCAGCCCCGATGTCCAGCGCGTCGTAGCTCCAGTCGGTGAGCCCGAGTGCGGCGTACGCCGCCCGGTGCAGCAGCGGGGAGCGGGAATGGCCGACGGGCCGGCCGAGGACTGCTGCCCTCGTGACCGGCCCGCCCGCGGGTCCAGAGCTCAATTGCCCGGGTTGTCCCGCAGCCACTGCTGGAACAGCAGCACGTTCTGGGCGTGCTCGGCGTCGGTCACCGAGAAGCGGGTCTCCCCCGTGTCGGGGTTCACCACCACGAAGTAGAGCCAGTCACCGGGGGTCGGGTCGAGCACGGCCTTGATGGCCTCCTCGCCCGGGTTGCTGATCGCGCCCGGCGGGAGCCCCGCGTTCGCATAGGTGTTGTAGGGCGAGGGGTTGGCCCGGTCCTGCGCGGTGGTGGTCACCCCGCTCTTGCCGTTGGCGTAGTTGACGGTGGTGTCCAGCTGCAGCTTCATGCCGTCGGCGAGCCGGTTGTCCAGGACCCGGGCGACCTTGCCCATGTCCTCCACCGAGCCGGACTCGGCCTGCACGATGCTGGCCTCGGTGATCACGCTCAGCCGCTGGTCCGCGGGGACCTGCAGCCCGTCGAGCACAGCGACCGTGCCGGCCACCATCTCCGACAGGATGTCGGTGGGCGTGTCATCGGGCTCGATGTCGTAGGTCGCCGGGAAGAGGAAACCCTCCACCAGCCCGTTGGCGTAGGCCGGCAGGCCCAGCGCGGTCGGGTCAGCCGCGGCGGCCTGCAGGTCTGCCAGCGGGAGGCCGGTCTGGTCGGCGAGCCGCTGCAGCACCTGGGCGGCGGTCAGCCCCTCGGGGACCGTCACCCGGGTGACCTGACGGGATGCCGGGTCCAGCAGCAGGTCCAGCGCCGCCTGGCCGGACATCTTCAACCGCAGGGTGTAGATGCCCGGTTGGATGCCGGTGGCCGCCGCGTCGGCCTTCGCTGCGTCCTCGAAGGGATCGGCGGAGGCGATGACGTCGGCGTCGGCCAGGGTACCGGCGATGGCCCGGAGCGAGTCGCCGTCGTTGATCTTGACGTCCACGCTGCCGCTGCCGCTGCCGGTGTAGTCCTCGGCCATCGGGTTGATCGTGCGCCACAGCAGGAACCCCCCGACCGCGATGCCGGCCACCAGACCGAGCAGCACGATCAGGGACAGCGCGATGGCGATGGGACCACGCCGCTTGCGGGCCCGGCCGCCGCTACCACGACCGCCACGTCCACCGCCACGCCCACCCCGGCCACCCCCGCCACGCGAGCCGCCGTCCAGCAGGTCGTCGTGGTCGTCGTGGTCGCCGACCACGATGACCTCGAGGCCGCCGGTCTCGGCGAAGCCGGTGGCCGACCTGGAGTGGTCGTGGTCGTGGTCGTCGATGAGTTCGTGCTCCTCGTGGTGCGCGGGGTCGTCGTCCTCGCCCTGCTGGCCGCGGTGCCGGGCGTCGAGCACCTGCAGTGCCTCCGCGACCGCCCGGTCCCGGCGGACCAGCTCACCGGTGGAGAGCTCGGCCTGGACCTCGGTGGCCGGTTCGTCCTGGCCGTCGGTGGCCGGCGCCGGGTACGACCCGGCGCTGCGGCCAGCCGACGAGGTGTCGAAGAGAGCGGCCAGCGAGCCGCGCGCGGCGGCCGGTGGCTGGTCGGCCTGCCCGGCGGTTCCGGCGACCGGGACCTGCCGACCGGTCGCGGAGAGCCAGCCGGGGTCGGTGTCGGCGTCGACGAACCGGTCGGCGACGACCCGGTCGGCGGTGGTCGGCTCCGTGGCCGGGCGCGGTGCGGGGGCCGTCCGCCGGTCGACGGTGGCCCGGCCGGTCACGTTCTCCGCCAGGTGCGGCACGACCGGCGGCGGCGCGGCGGTCAGCTCGGTGGTGCGTGGTGCCAGGTCGGTGCCGGCAGTGCCGGCCCACGGCCAGGCCGACGGCCCGGCGGAGGGGCGGCGGGGGGCGGCGGCCTGGCGGTCGATGCCGAACGCGCTCAGGTCCAGTCCGGCAGCGGCCAGCCCGACGTCGGCGATGCCGGAGGCGTCGAGTCCGGTGATCCCGACGTCGGCGACGTCGACCGATCCGCGCGGCGGGAGCACCTGGACGCCGGCGGCGTCCGTCTCCGGGGCGTACCGGCGGCGCCGGCGGGGGCGCACCGTCTCCTCCGACAGCTGCAGGGTGTCCGAGCCCCCGTCGGCCCAGGCGGCCAGCAGCTCGGCTGCCGGTCGCCCGGCAGCGCTGTCGGGGTCGGCGTGTCGGCCGCGCGGACGCGGCTGGATCGGGTCCGTCACGAGTGGCGCCCCCTGTTCTCGATGCCTGTGCGCCCTCGCCCGTCGAGATGGCTCTGCAGGATGACCACCGCGGCCGCCTGGTCGATCACCGAGCGCTGCTGGCGGGCGGTGATGCCCCCGGCACGCAGATGAGTCGTTGCGGTCACGGTGGAGAGCCTCTCGTCGACGAGGTGCACCGGGACGTCCCCGATGCGACTGGCCAGGGCTTCAGCGTATGCACTGGCATCTCTTGCCGACGCGCCCGACGCAC
>Ga0210040_10009730_pt1 | contig 11144 bp, 9 predicted proteins | sample CryGeyCG12114_NA_FD_185462 | JGI IMG/M metagenome (GOLD analysis project Ga0210040, IMG submission 185462) | Groundwater microbial communities from aquifer - Crystal Geyser CG19_WC_8/21/14_NA (SPAdes) (version 2) | ecosystem: Environmental > Aquatic > Deep subsurface > Groundwater | place: USA... | reverse complement strand
ACATTTCGGTGCGCGACATCGGCACGACATTGAGCCTGCTGGTGGGCGGCGGCGCGGTTGCGCAGTTCGACCGCGATGCCAACAGCTATGACATCATCATGCAGGTTCCCGACGCGTATCGGAACAACCCGGAAAGGCTCGGCGATTTCTTTGTTCGCAGCGCAACCGGGCAAATGGTGCCCTTGTCGGCGGTGGTGTCGATTTCCACGAATGTGACGGCGGCCGCGATCGAGCAGTTCAACCAGCTGAACTCCGCAACGATCTCGGCGCTTCCGCTTCCCGGCGTCACGACCGGCGAAGGGTTGAACGCGATCGTGGATATCGCACGACCGCTTTTGCCCGACGGCTACTTCCTCGATTATTCCGGCCAATCGCGCCTGGAAGTGGAGCAGGGCAACACGATCCTGATCGCTTTTGCGGCCGCGGTGGTGGTGATTTATCTCGTGCTTGCGGCGCAGTTCGAAAGCTTCCGCGATCCGCTGATCATCATGATGTCGGTGCCACTGTCGATCTTTGGCGCGATCCTGCCGCTCAATCTCGGCTTGGGAACACTGAACATCTACACGCAGGTGGGCTTGATTACGCTGATCGGCTTGATCACCAAGCACGGCATTCTGCTTGTGGAGTTCGCCAACCAGCAGCGCGAAGAGCACGGCATGGACCGCTTCCAGGCCATCATTGCCTCGGCCAAGGTACGCTTGCGACCGATCCTGATGACCACGGCCGCGATGGCATTGGGCGTCGTGCCGCTGATCATTGCGTCGGGTGCGGGTGCGGCGGCGCGTTATTCGATGGGCCTGGTGATCTTCACCGGCGTTCTGATCGGCACGATGTTCACGCTGTTCGTGGTGCCGATGTTCTACACCTTCCTGTCTCCGAAAGAGGTGTTGCACCCGCGCGAAGCGGAAGGCGATCTGGGCGTTGCCCCGGCTCCTGCCGAATAACAAGCGGAGCAGGCTGAACCCATGAAGTATGCGGTCACGCCTAATGGCCGGTACTTCGTTGTGCGCTGTCGCTTGTGGCGGATGAGCAATCCTGAGCTTGGCGAAACCGAGCGGGCCGAGCTGGTCAAGGACCTGATGGCGGCGCGCCGCGCAGTCGCCACCGCGCGCCGCGCCCAATCGCCTGAAGACGAAACGCAAGCCCATGCCTGCGTGGATGCAGCCAAAAGGGCGCTGGGCGAGCGCGGTCCGGTCTGGTGGAGCGATGGCGCCCCGGATCTCAACCGCAAGATGGTCGCCAGCACGCTTTATGCGGATTGGTACAAGACAGGCGAAAACGCGTCTGAAGCATCCTGAACCGTTGCGGTTCGCGCGAAGCCGGTTCATGAACGGTGTCGAGGAACCGTCCGTGGAGGAGCATGATGACGGCGCGCGAAACGGAAAGCTTCGACTACATCATTGTCGGGGCGGGGTCGGCCGGCTGTGTGCTGGCCAACAGGCTTTCGGCTGACCCGAACACGCGCGTGCTGTTGCTGGAAGCCGGCGGGCGCGACCTTTATCCCTGGATCCACATTCCCGTCGGTTATCTCTACACGATCGGCAATCCGCGCACCGACTGGCTGTTCCAGACAGAGGTCGAGAAGGGCCTGGGCGACCGCGCGATCGGCTATGCCCGCGGCAAGGTGCTGGGGGGCTCGTCTTCCATCAACGGCATGATCTATATGCGCGGTCAGGCTGGGGATTATGACGGCTGGGCACAGGCCGGCAACACCGGCTGGAGCTGGGACGATGTCTTGCCGGTGTTCAAGCAGTTCGAGCGCTATCACGCCGGCGAAACCGAGTTCCACGGCGGGTCGGGCGAGTTGCGGGTCGACAAGCAGCGGCTGAAATGGGCCGTGCTGGAAGCGATCCGCGAGGCCGCAATCGAAATCGGCCTGCCGGCCACGCCCGACTTCAACACCGGCAACAATGAGGGCGTCGGCTATTTCGACGTCACGCAAAAGAACGGCTTTCGCTGGAGCGCGGTGCGCGCCTTCCTCAACCCCGCGCGCAAGCGTCCGAACCTCAAGATCACCACAAAGGCCACCGTCGAAAAGGTGACCGTCAGGGACAACCGCGCCACCGGCATCGCCTACCGCATCGGGGATAAGGAGATGCTGGCGCTGGCTTCGCGCGAGGTGATCCTGAGCGCCGGCGCGATCGGCTCGCCGCATATCCTGCAATTGTCGGGTATCGGCGATGGCGATACGCTCAGCGGCCACGGCATCGATGTCGTGCATCATCTGCCGGGCGTCGGCCGCAACCTTCAGGACCACCTGCAGATCCGCGCCGTTTATGGCGTCACTGGCATTGCGACCCTCAACCAGTTCGCCAACTCCTTCATCGGCCGCGCCCGCATGGCGCTGGAGTTTGCGCTGCGCCGCACCGGTCCGCTCACAATGGCGCCAAGCCAACTCGGTATTTTCGCCAAAAGCGCTGAGCGCTACGAGACGCCGAACCTGGAATTCCACGTCCAGCCGCTGTCCACCGAGCGGCTTGGCGAGCGGCTGCATGATTTTCCGGGCGTGACGGCCTCCGTGTGCAACCTGCGCCCTACCAGCCGTGGATCGGTCACGCTGCGCTCGAAAGACCCTGCGCAAACGCCGAAGATCGCGCCGAACTATCTGTCCACGCCTGAAGATGAGATCGTCGCAGTGGAATCCCTGCGTTTGGCCCGCCGCCTGTTCGAAACGCAGGCGATGGCGCGCTACACGCCAAAGGAGCTGAAGCCCGGACCGGACGCGCTCAGCGACGAAGATCTGTTGGCGGCAGCCCAGCGCTTGGGCACCACGATCTTCCATCCCGTCGGCACCGCCCGCATGGGCTCCGACGCGATGGCGGTGGTGGACGGCGAACTGCGCGTTCACCGCCTGGATGGCCTGCGCGTCGTGGACGCCTCCGTGATGCCCACCATCACCTCGGGCAACACCAACGCGCCCACCATGATGATCGCCCAAAAAGCGTCGGAAGCGATCCTGAGGGCCGCGCGGGCTTAAGCCGTCGGCGCCTCCTGCGGCCAGCGCTGGAGCGCCGCTTGTCCGGCATCGGTGAGCGCATAAACGCCGCGCTCTTGTTTGGCAAACCAGCCATACACGTTGCGATGCAGGATCTTTTGCGCGTTGGGATTGGCGGGGCGCAGATCGCGCGGGCGCTTCGGTCCATCCACCAGCATGGCCGCGCAGGCAAGCGCTTCCTGGCGGTAAGCCGTCATGATCGGCTGGCGCGTTCCGCCACCCACCGCCGGATCGCCGTGCCGCCTGCGGTGTTCGTCGATCAGCCTCGAGCGCCGGCGCGGATCGCGGCGCGGCGCGAGCGCGGCCGGGCTGAGCAGCATCTCGACGCCACCGGCAGCCGTGACGCCCAAAAGCCCAAAGCCGAGCTTTCGGCACAGGGCACGAAAGCGCGGATCGCCTTCGCGTCCCTTGCCGCGCTTGGACAGGCGGGCGGCCAGCCACACCTCGTCGCAGGCGGCAGCGCGGTCCACGCCCTGCAACACGAGATCCATGTTGAACTGCATCTTGAGCTCGCACACCACGACCACCGGCGGCTCGCCTTCGCGCAAAGCCACCACGTCGCAATGGCCGATCTCGCCTTTGACGCAAAAGCCCAGGCTTTCGAGAAAGCGCTTCACCGGCTTGTAAAGAGCCGTTTCCGTCGAATCAGCGGTTGTCATGCAAAGCGGCATGAACCGAGATGGCAGGACACGCCAGCAGGATCAGGATCGATTTCGCCATCCTCGCGTTTGTGGAACCATGCCTGAAACCAACCGCCCCACCTTCCACCGCCCCGCAGACTTTCCGGCTGCCGCGCAAGCGCTCGGTTCATCGCCGCTCGTTGTGTTCCACAACGATGCCGATGGATTGTCCGCCGGCGCGATCCTGTTGAAGACCTTGGAGCGGCAGGGGATGACGCCGGCGATGCGCATCATCGGCAAGGGCGAGAATGCCTATACGCCGGATTTCGTCGCAGAACTCAAACGGCGCAAGCCGAGCGGCCTGATCATCGCCGATCTCGGCGTGTCAAACCGTGTGGCCTTGCCGGACATCCCGACGATCCTGATCGACCACCATTCGCCAACGGGCGTGCCTGACCACGCCACCGTGATTTCCGGCTTTGCCGACGATCCGATCCCGACATCGAGCCTGCTGGCCTATCGCTGCGCGCAGGCCGTCAAAGCCGAAGACGGGCTGCTTTGGCTGGCGGCACTCGGCATCATCGGCGATCTCGCGGAAGACAGCGGCTTTGCCGAGATGGCGGAAGCTCGCACCGCCTATGGCATCACCGCTCTGCGCAAGGCCGCGTCTCTCATCAACGCGCCGCGCCGGAGCGCCACGGGCGATGCAACGCCTGCCTTGCAACTCCTGTTGAAAACCAGCGGGCCAAAGGAAGTCCTGTCCGGCGAACATGGCGAAACCGATCAGCTTCTCCAAGCCAAGGCCGAGGTCAAGCAGGCGCTGGACGATGCGCGCAAGGTCGCGCCGAAATTTGCCGGCGATGTCGCGCTGATCCTTTTTTATTCGCCCTGCCAGGTGCATCCGCTGATTGCCCAGCAATGGCGCACGCGGCTGAAGAACAGCAGCATCATCATTGCGGCAAACACCGGCTACCGGCCGGGCTGGGTGCATTTCGCCGCGCGCTCGGCGCAGGACGCCGACATCCTCGCTTTTCTCGCTTCGGTGCGCCCGCCGAATGCTGATGAGCAATATGGCAATGGTCACCGCGCGGCCTCCGGCGGGGCGCTGCGCACCGACGATTGGAACACTTTCATCCGCACGCTTGGCTTCGATCAGTCGCTTGAAGTCCCTGCGGACACAACCTCGGAAACAGCATGACACAACGACTTTCGCGCCTCGGTTTTCCCGTCAAGGTGATGGGCCGCGATGATTTGAAGAGCAATGACGGCCGGCGCGCGCCCGCCGATCCGCATCTCAAAGTATCCCTGGAATATCTCGACGCGATCCTCGATCACCTCGATAAGCACGACATACGGATGTATCGCATGTCGTCGGATTTGGCGCCTTATGCGACCCACCCGACGATGCCGCAGTTCCACACCATGGTGGCTGAAAGCGATGCCGAGCTCCGCGCCTTCGGTGCGAAAGCCAAGCGGCTGGATATCCGCCTGTCCTTCCACCCCTCGCAATTCGTGGTGCTGAACAGCCCGGACCCGGAGCTGGTGCGCAAAAGCATCTGGGATCTGGCCTCCCAGGCCGAAATGCTCGACCGCATGGAGCTTGGGCCGGAAGCGGTGATGGTGATTCATGTCGGCGGCACCTATGGCGACATTCCCGCCGCGCGCCAGCGCTGGGTGGACACCTGGGCGACCCTGCCCGAGCATGTTCAGCGCCGTCTCGTGCTGGAACATGACGATCTCCGCTTTTCCGCAGCCGACGTGTTGTGGATCCACGAGCACACCGGCGTGCGGCTGATCTTCGATCACCAGCATTTCTGGTGTTTGAACCCGGAACGCGCCGATATGCGCGAAACGCTGGCCGCAATCCTGCGCACCTGGCCGGACAACCAGCAACCAAAACTGCATTTTTCCTCGCCGCGCACCGAGCTGCGCGAACAGATCCGCATCGACAAGAAAACCCGGAAGAAGACGGTCAAGCATGTTGCGCCGGTGAATACCGGCCATGCCGACTTCTGCAATCCGTTCGAGTTCATCACCTTCATGCGCATTGCCGAAGGGCTGAACTTCGACGTCATGCTGGAAGCCAAGGCCAAGGACCTGGCGCTTCTGCGCTTGCGGCCGGACCTCCTGCGCTACGGCCCGGATGTCGCCGGCCGCTTCGGCCTGAAGGCAGCGGATGCGGCGAGCCTGGAAACGCAGTCCGACCACGTTCTGGAAGAAGAAGAGGTCGCCGGCGCGTGACACGCCGCCGACTGCCGAAGAGGATCTCAGGTGCTGGCGTCGTCCAGCGCTTTCATGTCGTCAGCCGAAAGCGTCAGGTTTGCTGCTTTGGCGAAGCTTTCCACCTGCGTGACGCTTGTGGCGCTGGCAATCGGGGCGGTGACGCCGCGTCGCGCCATGATCCAGGCCAGCGCGATCTCCGCCTGCTCAGCACTCTGATTTGCGGCCACCTGATCCAGCGCGCCGAGGACCTTCATGCCGCGGGCATCAAGATATTTGCCTACACCCCCGCCACGCTTGCTTTTGCTTAAATCCGCTTCGCTGCGGTACTTGCCTGACAGGAAGCCGGACGCGAGGCTGAAATAAGTGACGACGCCCAGCCCTTCGCGCATGCAAAGATCAAGCAGCGGCCCATCGAGCTTGGCCCGGTCATAAAGATTATACTCCGGCTGCAGTACTTCATAGCGCGGCAGGGACTTGGTTTGCGCGGCGTTCAGCGCTGCGGTGAGCTGACCTGCATCGAGATTGGACGCGCCGATCGAGCGGATCTTGCCGGCCTTCAACAGCGTCTCGTAAGCGCCGAGCGTTTCTTCATGCGGTGTGTCCGGGTCGGGCCAGTGCGAGAAGTAAAGATCGATGCGGTCAGTCTGCAATCGCTTCAAAGAATCCTCGACCGCTTGCGCGATCCAGCGCGGCGACAAGCCCTTGTGACCGACGCCGCCCATATCCGAACCGACCTTGGTGAAGATCGCGACCTGGTCGCGCTTGGCGGGATTGGCCTTTAGCCATTTGCCGATGATCGTTTCGGACTCGCCGCCTTCGTTGCCGGAAACCCAACGCGAATACGCATCGGCCGTGTCGATGGCGTTGAAGCCTTGATCAACAAAGGCGTCGAGAACGGCAAAGCTGGTTTGTTCGTCGGCGGTCCAACCAAAGACGTTGCCGCCAAGCACCAGGGGCGCAATCTCCAACCCGGTTTTGCCGAGTGCACGTTTCTCCATGATTCCAAGTCCTTTAGTGCTGAAAACGCTTCGCGCGATCACAGGAGATGACGCGGAAGCCTTCAAGCAGTTAGAGCTTCCGCCGAAGGATCAAGTCGCCGCCGGCGCGGCCGCGATCACGAAAGGCGGCGCAGGCGTTGCGCCTTTTTCTGCTCATAGCGAATAAGCGAGCAGGAAAGCGCAGAGCACCAGGACGGTGCCGGCCAGGATCATGTCGATCTTGTTTGAGCGCATGTCTGTCAACTCACCTGCCAGGCGATCCACACCAATGCGGCCGCAATGACGCCAAGCGCGAAACGGCCGAGCCGGGTGCGGCGTGCAGTTTCACGGCCGATGGCGCGTGCGGTTTGCCCATCCAGGCGCAACCCCTCCTCCGCCATCCGGTCGACCGCGATCGACAACCGCTCCGTGCGGGCGGCGAGTTCGGGTGCTTGCCGGGCAAGCGACACCATCGCCTTCACGCCATCCTGGGCATCGCTCAGCATGCCGCGTGGCCCGAGATTGTCGCGGATCCAGTCGCCCACCACCGGTTCGGCCGCGCGCCACATGTTGAAGGCAGGATCCAGCGTGCGCGCCACGCCTTCCACCACCACCATGGTCTTTTGCAGCAACACCAGCTCGGGCCGGGTTTCCATGTCGAACAGTTCGGTGACCTCGAACAGGAGCGTCAGCAGCTTGGCCATGGATATGGTTTCAGCCGGCTGGCCGTGGATCGGCTCGCCAATCGCGCGGATCGCCTGCGCAAACGACGCCACGTCGTGGTGATACGGAACATAGCCGGCTTCGAAATGCACTTCCGCCACGCGCCGGTAATCGCGGGTGATGAAGCCGTACAGGATCTCGGCCAGGAACCGCCGTTCCTTTTTGCCGAGCCGGCCGGTGATGCCGAAATCCACCGCAACCAGCGTGCCGTCGGCTTCCACGAACAAATTGCCGGGATGCATGTCGGCATGAAAAAAGCCGTCGCGCAGCGTGTGGCGCAGGAATGACTGGATCAGGATCGTGGCCAGCGCCGGCAGATCATGACCGGCTTGGCGCACGGCTGAAACATCGTTGAGCTTGATGCCGTTGATCCATTCCAGCGTCAGCACGTCGCGGCCGGTGCGCTCCCAATCCACCTGGGGAACGCGAAAACCCGGATCATCGCGCGTGTTTTCCGCGATTTCCGACAGCGCGGCCGCTTCCAGCCGCAGATCCATCTCGATCTTGGTGGTTTGCGCCAGAGTTCGCGCCACTTCCACCGGCTTCAACCGCCGTGTTGCGGGAATGAAGCGTTCCTGCAGCCGTGCGGCCAGAAAGAAGCTGTCCAGATCGGCGTTGAAGCGCTGACGGATGCCGGGGCGGATAACCTTGACCGCGACTTCGCGCGCGCCAAGCGCATCGATCACTTCGGCTGGATGCACCTGCGCAATGGAGGCGGCTGCAACCGGCGGGTCGAAGCGCGAAAACAACGCCTCCACCGGCCGGCCAAGCGAACCCTCGATCATCGCCGCCGCTTCTTCCTGCGGGAAGGTCGGCATGCGGTCCTGCAACTGCGTCAGGTCGAGCGCCATGGCGCCGCCCACCACGTCGGGGCGCGTGGCCAGGAACTGTCCGAGCTTCACGTAGGAGGGCCCAAGGCGCTGCGCTGCGCGGATCAGCCGCTTCGGCCGTTCACCGGGCGGGCGCTGGCGCGCCAGCACCTGCGCCACCCGCCAGCCGCGGCGGTGCATGCCTTCCAGTTCCTGTCCCGGCAAAGCGGCCAGAACCCCTTCGCGCATCAGAACCCAGCCGGCTCTCAGCAGGCGGAAATAAGCGGCGGGCGTGCTCATGGGCGGTTCGCGATCAAAGCTTCCAGCCGGAATGCAGCGCGGCAATGCCGCCGGAATAATTGCGATAAGACACGCGCTCGAAACCGGCGGTGCGGATCATCGTGGCGAAGTTCTCCTGATTGGGGAACTTGCGGATCGATTCAACGAGATACTGATACGGCTCGCCATCTCCCGTCACCATCTTGCCGATGCGCGGAATGGCGTTGAACGACCAGGCTTGATACGCCTGCTCAAGGAAAGGCAGGTCCACGTCGGAAAATTCCAGGCAAAGAAAGCGCCCGCCCGGCTTCAACACGCGAAAGGCTTCCCGCAGCGCGGCGTCAATGTCGGGCACGTTGCGGATGCCAAAAGCGATCGTATAGGCGTCGAAGCGCCGGTCGGTGAAAGGCAGGCTTTCGGCATTGGCTTCCACGAAAGAGCAGTTGCCGCCCAGCCGCCGCTTGGTGGCGCGGTCGCGGCCCACTTCCAGCATGGACCCGTTGATGTCGAGCACGGTGGCCTCGGCGCGCCCGCCGGACGCGTCCACGACGCGAAACGCGATATCGCCGGTGCCGCCCGCCACATCCAACAGCCGGAAATCGCGGGTCTTCGGCGGGTTCAGCGCCGACACCATCGCATCCTTCCAGATGCGGTGCATGCCGGCCGACATCAGGTCGTTCATCACGTCATAGCGCTGCGCCACCTTGTGGAACACGTCATTGACGAGCCCCTGCTTCTCGCTCTGGGCGACAGGCTTGAAGCCGTAGGACTGGTTCATTTCGTTGCCGGCGGTGGCACGTAGGTCTGACATCATTTTGATCCTCGCAACACCGGCAACCATAGCCCACAGCAGCCTGCCGCGCTACGTTTGGTGGCGCGGTGAAGGGACGCGCCAGTCCGCGACACCGAAAAAAGGCTCACAATGGTCACCAAAGCCGAAATCCATTGCCATATCGAAGGTGCCGCAGCGCCTGATCTAGTGCTGCGACAAGCGCGGAAATATGGCAGCGACGTTTCCGCCCTGATCCAGGACGGTGCTTTCGTCTGGCACGACTTCACGGGCTTCCTGCAAGCCTATGATGCAGCCGCAAGCCTGTTTCGCAGCGAAGACGATTATGCGGCACTCGCCGAGCATTATCTGTCCAGCCTCGCGCGCGACAACACGATCTATGCCGAGTTCTTCACCTCGCCCGACCATGCCCGTCGCGCCGGTCTGTCGCCGCAAGCCTATACGGATGCGCTGGGCGAGGGGATGAAGCGGGCGGAAGCCAAGACCGGCATCAAAAGCCGCATGATCGTCACCGGCGTCCGCCATTTCGGCATCGAAAGCGTGGAAGCGGCCGCGCGCTTCGCCGCCCGCTCTGGCCATCCGCTGGTGGCCGGCTTCGGCATGGCCGGCGACGAACGCTTCGGCCACTGCGAGGATTATGTTCGCGCCTTCGAGATCGCGCGCGAAGCCGGCCTCGGCATCACCGTGCATGCCGGCGAATTCGGCGGCTGGGAAAGCGTTGCGGCAGCGCTCGACCATCTTCGCCCCAGCCGCATCGGCCATGGCGTGCGGGCGGCGGAAAATCCGGATCTCGTAAAGCGTATCGTCGCTGAAGGCGTGGTGCTGGAATGCTGCCCCGGTTCCAACATCGCGCTCGGCGTTTACGACAGTTTCGCCAGCCACCCCCTGCCGGCCCTGCGCCGCGCTGGCGTCAAGGTAACGCTGAATTCGGATGATCCGCCCTTCTTCAAGACGTCTCTGGCGCGCGAATACGAGATTGCCCGGCGCGAGTTCAAGCTGGACGACAAGGCGCTGACGGCAATGACCCGCACGGCGCTGGAAGCCGCCTTCGTGGACCGCAAAACGAAGGCTGAGCTGGTGTCGCGGCTTGAGCCGAAGCGGCGCTGAGCCCGATCGCTCGAAACATATGCCCGAGATTCTTCGGCTGAGATCAAGCTAATGGTTTCGCCGGTCCCGTCGGATCGATAAGATCAGCGTCGAATGCGTTTGGAGTATTTCATGCAGGGCGTAACCGTCGTTGATCATCCGCTTGTCCAGCACAAGCTCACCATTATGCGCTCCAAGGACACGTCCACGGCCGGTTTCCGGCGGTTGTTGCGCGAGATTTCGCTGCTGCTTTGTTATGAAGTGACGCGCGACCTCGAGCTCACCACCCGCACCATCGAAACGCCGATGCAGGAAATGGAAGCGCCCACGCTGGAAGGCAAGAAGCTGGTTTTTGCCTCCGTGCTGCGCGCCGGCAACGGTCTGCTGGACGGCATGCTCGACCTCGTTCCGGCCGCCCGCGTCGCCCATGTCGGGCTGTACCGTGATCACGACACGCTGCAGGCGGTGGAATATTTCTTCAAGGCGCCGAGCGATCTCGAAACCCGTCTGGTGATCGTGGTGGACCCGATGCTGGCCACCGCGAACTCCGCAGTGGCCGCCATCGACAAGCTCAAGGAACGCGGCGCCACCAATCTGCGCTTCGTGTGTTTGCTGGCAGCGCCCGAAGGCATCGAGCGCTTC
>Ga0210040_10009729_pt1 | contig 11145 bp, 11 predicted proteins | sample CryGeyCG12114_NA_FD_185462 | JGI IMG/M metagenome (GOLD analysis project Ga0210040, IMG submission 185462) | Groundwater microbial communities from aquifer - Crystal Geyser CG19_WC_8/21/14_NA (SPAdes) (version 2) | ecosystem: Environmental > Aquatic > Deep subsurface > Groundwater | place: USA... | reverse complement strand
GTCGGGGCGCCGGGATCGGTCGCCGGCTGGTCGCCGGTCACCTTCCCGGGCGTCTCCTGAGCGGTTTTCACAATGCCAGTGTGCGCTTATTCGCACAGCGTTCAAGCGAGGCGAGCCTTACCCCCGGCCGCGCCGCGCTTCCCCGGCGAGCCCGTGTCCGAGGGTCGTCGCGCCCGACCCGGGACACGCTCCACCTGAGCGCAGCCGACGGCTACGGCGCACCCAGCGTGCGCGAGAGCTGCGCGGTCGCCTCGAGCACCTGCTCGCCCAGGGCGTCGCGGTAGCCCGCGCTCCAGCGGGTGACCGGGAACGAAGCGCTCATCGCGGCCACCACCCGGCCCTCGTGGTCGGTGATGGGTGCCGCGACGCACGCGACGTCGACGTTCGACTCGCAGTAGTCGTAGGCGACCCCAGCTCTGCGCACCAGCGCGAGCGCCTTCTTCAGCGCGCCGAGCGTGCCCACGCTGTGCTCGGTCATCGTCTCCAGCCGAGGGGTCCCGGCGTACAGGCGGTCGAGCTCTGCCGCAGGCAGGTGGGCGAGCAACGCCTTGCCCACTCCCGTCAGATGCGCCGGCAGCCGACGGCCGACGGCCGACACCAGGCGCAGCTGGTTGCGGCTGTCCGCCTTGGCGACATAGACGACGTCGGTCCCCTCGAGGACCGCGACCTGCGCGGTCTCGCCGCTCGCAGCGCTGAGCCGACGGGCAGACGCGGTGGCCTCGGCGCCGAAGTCGAGAGCCGAGAGATAGCTGGAGCCCAGGTGCAGGACGGCGGGTCCCAGCGCGAAGGCGTGCAGCAGCGGGTCCACCTCGCGGACGTAACCGAGCGTCTCGAGGCTGCGCAGCAGGTCGTGCACGGTCGACCGCGGCAGGCCCGAGGTCCGGGCGAGGTCCGCCCCGGTCTGCGGAGCCTGGGCCGCACCGAGCGCCTCCAGGAGCGCCAGCCCGCGGGCCAGGGCCGGGACGACCCGACGCTCCGAGGACGCGCCGTTGACAGGAACCACGACCACAGCATAACGTCCTTGCGTCATCTCGAACGTTGTTCGAAATATCGGACGGAGCCGTCATGCTGGGAGAGCACCTCCTCGACCGCCTGCAGGTCGGCGGTGCCCCCGGGACGCTCCCGCCCAGCCCGGTCCGCTTCGCCGACGGGGCTCACTACCGCATCGAGATCCCGAGCGTCGAGGGACCTGAGGTCTGCGCCGCAGTCGTCGACGAGTGCGCACGTCGGCAGGTCCCGCTGCACCGCGTCTCGCAGGGCAGCGGGGTCACGATGCTCACGCGGCAGGAGCGGACGGACCTGGCCGAGCTCGGAGCGGCGGAAGAGATCGAGGTCAGCCTCTACGTGCGCCCGACCGCGTCGTGGGCCACCGGAGCTGCATGGCTCGCACCCACCGGTCGGCCGCTCGCCGGTCAGGTGCACGGCGTCGCGCAGCTTGCCGCCGCTCTGGACCAGGTCGAGCGGGCCGTCGCCTCGGGCTTCCGCAGCGTGCTCGTCACGGACGTCGGGGTGATCGCGGCCATCGCCGAGCTCAAGCGCGAGGGAGCTCTCCCCGCCGACCTGGCGGTCAAGGCCGGCGTGCAGCTGTCCGTGGCCAACCCGATGTCGGCGCGGGTGGTGGCGGGCCTGGGCGCGACCACGATCAACGTACCGAGCGACGCCTCCCTCGCGGACCTCGCCGCCATCCGGCGCAACGTCGACGTGCCGCTCGACATCTACGTCGAGTCCCCCGACGACCTCGGGGGCTTCGTCCGGGCGCACGAGATCGCCGACATCGTGCGCGTGGCGGCACCCGTGTACCTCAAGTTCGGGCTGCGGAACGCGCCGCCCCAGTACCCCGGCGGCACCCACACGCAGGACATCGCCGTCCGGCTGGCCCGCGAACGCGTCCGCCGTGCACAGCTCGGGCTCGAGCTGCTCACCGAGATCGACGCTGCGCTCGTGACCAGCACGAGCCGCGGCTCCGACCTCGGCGTCCCGGAGCCCGGAACCCCCTTCCAGCCCGTCGCGGCAGCACCCACGTGCCTGCACCGCCCCGTCTCACCAGCCCGTCCACAGGAGTGATGACCATGTTCCGCAAGACCCTGGCCGCCGTGCTGGCCCTGGCCACCACGACGACGCTGACCGCGTGCGGAGGCGGCGGCTCCGGCGCTGCCGACGACGGCACCATCACGCTGAAGGTGATGTCGGCGACGGTCGTGGAGAAGCCCGAGGGAGACGTCGAGCGAGGGTTCGCCGACGCGTTCATGAAGGAGAACCCGAACATCAAGGTCGAGTTCATCGGCACGCCGATGAACGACATCTACGCCCGGCTCACGACCATGGCGACCGGCGGAGACCTGCCGGACGTCTTCACCAACTCCCCCGAGTTCTCCACCCAGGCGTCGAGCCTGGGGATCGTCGAGCCGCTCGACGACCTCCTCGGCGCCGACTACGTGAACGGCTTCGAGAAGGTCCCGCTGGACCAGGCCCGGCTCGACGGCAAGCTGCAGTTCGCCCCGTTCTTCACCATCCCGACCGGGCTGCTCTACCGCAAGGACCTCTTCGACAAGGCCGGGCTCCAGCCGCCCAAGACCTGGGACGAGTTCCGCACCGACGCCAAGAAGCTCACGGTCGACACGAACGACGACGACGTCCCGGACCGGTACGGGTTCGCCATGGTCGGCTCGAACAACGGCTCCGGCGGCTCACGGTTCATCCCGATCATGCGCACCTTCGGCACGCAGGAGCTGCGCAAGGAGGGCGACTCCTGGGCGACCGGCTTCGACACGCCCGAGGCGGTCAGCGCCTTCCAGCTGTACGGGGACCTCGTGAACGTGGACAAGGTCGTGCCGCCGGGCCCGTTCCAGACCTCGTACGCGGAGGCGGTCGCCCTGATGGCGTCGGACAAGGCCGCCATGATGGTCACCGGCCCCCACAGCATCGGGGCCATCACGGCGCAGAGCCCCCAGCTCGAGGGCAAGCTCGCCGGCGCCCCGCTGCCGTCCGCGCCCGGCCACGAGACGGCCTCGGTGCTCGGGATGCTCGGCTTCTCCATCTCGAACCAGAGCAAGCACAAGGACGCCGCCGCCAAGTACCTCCAGTTCGTCCTGTCCAAGCAGAACCAGCTGGCCTGGAACGCCAAGACCGGACGGCTGCCCGTGCGCTCGGACGCGGCCGCGGACCCCCAGGTCCAGCGCCCCGAGCTGAAGGGGTTCGTCGAGGCCCAGAAGTACGCGTTCCAGCTGCCGCAGGCTCCCTTCTACCCCCGTCTGCAGGTCATCGCGGCCGAGGGCTACCAGTCGGTGATCTCGCAGAAGGCGAGCGCGCAGCAGGCAGCGGCCGACGCGGCCAAGAAGACGCAGACCGAGATCGACCAGGCGGGCTAGCGATGGCGACGACGGCGACCAGCGTCGGCCGGTTCGGGCCGGCGGTGCGACGACAGGGAGCGGTCGTACGCCGGAACCGACGGACCGGGCTGCTCTTCGTCCTGCCAGGGCTGCTGGCGATGGTGGCGCTCGTGGTCTACCCGCTCGGCTACGGGGTGCTGATCAGCTTCTTCAAGACGAACCTGGTCAACCAGTGGACCTGGATCGGGCTGGACAACTACGCGAACGCGCTCCAGAACCCGGCGTTCGTCAAGAGCCTGGGCACCACCGTCGTCTTCGCCGTGGGAACCGTCGCCGGCACGCTGCTGATCGGCATGGCGCTCGCCCTGCTGCTCAACCAGGAGTTCCGGGGCCGGACCTTCTTCAGGGTCGTCCTGATCCTGCCGTGGGTGCTGCCCGAGGTCGTGGTCGCGCTCCTGTGGCGTTGGATGTACAACCCCCTGTACGGGATCGTCAGCTACTACGGCAGCACGCTGGGCCTGGGCACGGAGTGGCTCGAGCACGCGGGCTCGGCGAAGGTGGCCGTCATCCTCACCTCGGTGTGGAAAGGCTTTCCGCTGGTGATGGTGCTGCTGCTCGCAGGGCTGCAGGGCATCGGCAAGGAGCTGTACGAGGCGGCGGCCATGGACGGCGCCGGTGCGATCCGCTCGTTCCGCCACGTCACGCTCCCCGGTCTCGCTCCGGTGCTCCTGATCACCCTGATCCTCGAGAGCGTGTGGTGGTTCAAGCACTTCACGATCGTCTGGCTGCTGACGGGCGGTGGACCGGTCGACAGCACCAAGGTGGTGAGCATCTCGATCTACCAGACCGCGTTCGAGAACTTCCAGTGGGGCCGGTCCGCGGCGATGGCCGTCGTCGTCTTCGTCATCTGCCTGGTCGCGAGTGCCGTCTATCGGAGGTTGATCCGCGATGAGCAGTAGCAGCAGCACCCGCCGGACCCGTACGGTCCGGCTCACCTTCACCTACGCGGTGCTCTCGATCGCGGCCCTCGCGGTCCTCGCGCCGGTGCTGTGGATGGTGTCCACCGCCCTCAAGACCGACCAGGGGATCTTCTCGAGCCCGCCGCGCTGGATCTCCGGAGAGCTCAGCCTGGAGGCCGCCACCCGCGTCTGGTCGGTCTACCCCTTCCTGCGCTACCTCACCAACTCGGTGATCGTCGTCGCCAGCTCGACGATCGTCTCGGTGCTGTTCTCCTGCCTGGCGGGCTACGGGCTGGCCCGCTTCCGCTTCCCGGGTCGGGGCAGCTTCCTGACCTTCCTGCTGATGTCGCAGATGTTCCCCTCGATCATGCTGCTGGTCCCCTACTACAAGATCTTCCAGACGACCGGGCTGGTGAACACGCACGCGGCGCTGATCGTGACGTACGTGTCGTTCACCATCCCCTTCTGCACCTGGATGATGTACGGCTACTTCCGCGGCATCCCGCCCGAGCTCGACGAGGCGGCTGGGATCGACGGCGCGAGCCGGTTCCAGACCTTCTACCGGGTCGTGATGCCCCTCGCGATGCCGGGAGTCGCGGCAGTCGCCATCTACTCCTTCATCACCGCGTGGAACGAGTACATGTTCGCGCTGGTGCTGACCCAGTCGGAGGACATGAAGACCCTCGCGGTCGGGATCGGGCAGATGGTCGGGCAGTACCGGACCTCCTGGAACGACCTGATGGCGTCCTCCCTCTACGCCTCCATCCCGTTGGTGCTGATCTTCGTGCTGCTCCAGCGGCACCTGATCAGCGGCCTGACCGCCGGCGCGGTCAAGGCGTGAGCAGAAAGTCATCCATGAAGATCACCGCACTGCAGGTCCACCACGTCGGACCGAAGTACTCGTTCCTCGTCGTCCAGACGGACGTCGACGGCCTCGTCGGGGTGGGCGAGGCGTGCCTCGAGGGCAAGGCCCGCGTCGTCGAGGCAGCGATCCGCGACTTCGAGCACCTGCTGCTGGGGCGCGACCCGCGCCTGGTCGAGCGGCTGTGGCACGAGATGTACCGGACCACGTTCTACCCCAGCGGCTCCATCCTGGCCAGCGCCATCTCCGCCGTCGACCAGGCGCTCTGGGACATCCTCGGCAAGCACCACGGTGTGCCCGTGCACGAGCTGCTCGGCGGGCGGGTCCGAGACCGGGTCCGGATGTACCGCCACGTCAACGTCGGCGACCACGGGGCGGGAGAGGTCGCCCGCGGCCAGGACCACATCGACGAGCTGGCCGCGGTCGCCAGGGAGGCGGTCGCCGAGGGCTTCACCATGGTCAAGACCGCGCTGCCGGGGCCGGCCCGGGGGCTGGAGTCCCCCGCGTTCGTCGACTTCCAGGCTCGCCGGTTCGCTGCGCTGCGCGAAGCGGTCGGCCCGGAGGTGGACGTCGCCATCGACTTCCACGGCCGGGTCGGTCCGGCGCTGGCGAAGGTGCTGATCGAGGCCATCGCCCCGTACCGCCCGGTGTTCGTCGAGGAGCCGTGCCTGCCCGAGCACGTCGGCGCCATGGCCGACGTCGCCGCTTCGACCACCGTCCCCATCGCCACCGGCGAGCGCCTCTTCACCCGGTGGGGCTTCCGCGAGGTGCTCGAGAAGGGGGCTGCTGCGATCCTCCAGCCCGATCTCGCGCACTGCGGGGGCATCTCCGAGGGCCGCAAGATCGCCGCGCTGGCGGAGACCTACTACGCCCAGCTGGCGCCGCACAACCCGCTCGGACCGGTGAACCTCGCGGCCAGCCTGCAGCTCGCGCTGACGACGCCGAGCTTCCTGTGCCAGGAGCAGCTGCACCTCGGTCCCGGCATCCTGCGCGAGCCGTTCGTCATCCGGGACGGGTACATCGATGCACCCACCACGCCTGGTCTGGGCATCGAGGTGGACCCGGACGTGCTCGTCCGCGGCGACTTCCTCGGTGAGTGGCACCTGCCGCGGTGGAACGACCCGGCCGACGGCGCGCTGCTGCCCTGGTGACCGCTGCGTCGTGACCGCCACGCCGAGACCGCGGCGCCGAGACCGCTGAGCAGGAACCATCCGCGAAGCCCCCGTGAGGAGACACGTGACACCGCAAGCAGGCCTGCGCTCGAGGGAGCCCTGGCGGCCACCCGCTCCGGAGGGCGACGGGCCCGAGGTCGTCCTCCTGGGAGAAGCGCTGGTCGCGTTCCTCGCCGCCGACGCACTTCCCCTGCGCGACGCCACGACGTTCCGGCGCACCGTCGTGGGTTCCGAGCTCAACGTGGCGTCCGGCCTCGCCCGTCTGGGGCACGACGTCCTGTTCTGCGGCCGGACCGGCACGGACGCGCTCGGTGAGGTCGTCCTCGACGCCGTGCGGGGTCGGGGCGTCCGACCCGCCCTGGTGACCGACCCCGCTCCTACCGGCATCCTCGTCCGCGACGTCAGCGCCAGCAGGCCCGTCCAGGTCGACTACGCCCGCGCAGGGTCAGCCGGATCACGGCTGACCGTGCAGGACCTTCCCCACGGCGCACTCGCGGGCACCCGCGTCCTGCACCTCTCGGGCATCACGGCGTCGCTCTCGACCTCGGCCCACGAGGCCTGCGCCGCCGCGGTCGAGCAGGTCCGCCAGCACGGCGGCATCGTGTCCTTCGACCCGAACCTCCGACGCCGGCTGATGGACGCGACGTGGTCCCGCTCCACGATGCTGCCCCTGGTCGCCCGCTCCACGATCCTGCTGGCCGGCCTCGACGAGCTCGCCTGGCTGTCCGGGCTCGACGAGCCGGCCGTGGGAGCGGCCTGGGCCCTCGACCAGGGGGTGGAGCTGGTCGTGGTCAAGGACGGCGCGCGCGGGGCCTGGGCACGTGACCGCGTGGACGGCTGGTCGGTGCCCGCACGACCGGTGACAGCGGTCGACCCCGTGGGCGCAGGTGACGCCTTCGCTGCAGGGTTGCTGTCCGCACTCCTGCGCGACGCCGATCTGGCGCAGGCGCTGACCGAGGCGGCGGCCGTCGCTGCGCTGGTCGTCGGTACGCCGGGGGACGTGGAGGGTCTACCGGACCGGGCCTTGCTGGAGCGGGTTCTCGCTGGCGGCGACGAGGTGCACCGATGAGCGCCACCGAGGTGGTCGACGCCGTGGCGGACCAGCGGCTCGTCGCCATCCTGAGGACGTCGAGCGCGGCCGAGGCCGTCGAGTCCGGTCGCCTGCTCCTCGCCCTGGGCGTCCGGTGCCTCGAGGTGTCTCTCGTCACCCCGGACGGTCTCGATGCCGTCCGGGCCCTCGCTGCCACGCGGCCGCCCGGCAGCTTCGTCGGCGCGGGCACGGTCCTCGACGTCTCCGACGTGGAGGCCACGGCCCGCGCGGGTGGGTCGTTCGTCGTCTCCCCGGTCCTCGACGCCGCGGTCGTCGCCCGCACGAAGGAGCTGGGGCTCGCGTCCTTCCCCGGAGCGGCGACGCCGACCGAGGCGGTGGCCGCCGTCCGCGCGGGCGCCGACGCGGTCAAGCTCTTCCCGGCGTCCGCGTGGACACCCGCCGTCCTCCGGGACGTCCTGACCGCCCTGCCCGCGCTGCGCACCGTCCCGACGGGAGGGGTCGCGGCTCGAGCGGCCCGCGACTGGATCCTCGCGGGCGCCTTCGCGGTGGGTCTTGGTGGCTCGCTCACCTCGCTGGCCCTGACCGGCGCGCCCGACGGCGTGGCCCGACTGCTCGCGGACCTGCAGGTCGACGGCCAGCAGCCTCCGCGCTGATCTCGAGGCCGGGACGCCTGCGCACGTCCCGGCGCTGCCTCAAACCCGTCCGAGGATGTCGGCGAGGTCGTAGCGCACGACCTTCTCGAGCTGGGCGTACGTGCACGAGCGCGGGTCGCGGTCGGGGCGCCACCGGTTGAACTGCGCCATGTGGCGGAAGCGGTCGCCCTCCATGTGCTCGTAGCGGACCTCGACGACGAGGTCCGGGCTCAGCGGGGTGAAGGAGAGGTCCTTGCCGGCGTTCCAGCGGCTCTGCTCCGAGCTCCGCGGCGTCCGGGTGCCCTCCTCCTGCTTGGCCCACGCCCAGGGGTGGTCGTCGAACGTCGTGACCAGCGGCTGCAGCTCGGTGAAGAGCTCCTTGCGCCGCGCCGCGGGGAAGGCGCCGATCACCCCGACCGAGGCCAGCTCGCCGGCCTCGTCGTAGAGGCCGAGCAGGAGCGAGCCGATGCTGTCCGGCCCGCTCTTGTGCACCCGGTAGCCCGCGACGACGCAGTCGGCGGTGCGCTCGTGCTTGATCTTGAACATGACCCGCTTGTCCGGGGCGTACGCGAGCCCGTCCGGCTTGGCCACCACCCCGTCCAGGCCCGCCCCCTCGAAGCGCGTGAACCACTCGCTCGCCACCGCGGGGTCGGCGGTCACCGGAGTCAGGTGCACCGGCGGGCGGGCGTCGGCGAGCGCGCGTTCCAGCCCGGCACGACGTTCCGCGAAGGGCCGGCCCGTCCAGTCGTCGTCGCCGAGCGCGAGCAGGTCGAAGGCGACGAAGCTGGCCGGGGTCTCCTTCGAGAGCCGGGTGACCCGGCTGACCGCGGGGTGGATGCGCTGCTGGAGGGTCTCGAAGTCCAGCCGCTCCCCCGTCGGGTCCACGACGACGATCTCGCCGTCCACCACCGCCCGGGGCGGGAAGCTCGCGCGCACCGCCTCCACCACCTCGGGGAAGTAGCGCGTCATCGCCTTGCCGTTGCGGCTGCCGATCTCCACGTCGTCGCCGTCGCGGAAGATCACCGAGCGGAAGCCGTCCCACTTGGGCTCGTAGGTCAGGTCCCCGGTCGGGATCGTCTTGACCGCCTTGGCCAGCATCGGCGCGACCGGCGGCATCACGGGCAGGTCCATCGGCCCATCCTGCCCGAGCGCGCCGGCCCGTGCCCCTACGACGCCGCGCTGGGCCGAGGCGTCGGTCACCCACCTCGGGCCGGGGCGTCGGTCTCCCATGCTTTCTCGGTGTCCCGGCACTCAGCACGGCGAATTCGACGTGCAGGGTGCGGGCGTACCAAGAAGGCATGGGAAACCGTCAGCGGGCCCCTATCGTCGAGCCGGGGCTGAGGGAAGGGACGGGCCAGGCTGTGACGCCTCCCTCACGCGGGGGTCGACGCGGTGGGGCGCCCTAGACTTCGACGGTGCCCAGCCCGACCGCGCCCGCGCTGGAGGTGCGCGACCTGACGGTCCGCCTCGGCGGGCGCGTCGTGCTCGACGGCCTGAGCCTGGAGGCTCCCGCCGGCGCCCTCACCGCGGTGCTCGGGCCCAACGGCGCGGGCAAGACCACCCTGCTGCGCTGCTGCACCGGCCTCGTCCGTCCCGACGCCGGCGAGGTGCGCGTGCTCGGCGAGGCGCCCGGCTCGCCCGCCGCCACCGCCGCGGTCGGGCTGATGCCGCAGAGCACGGGCGCCTGGTCCGGCGTACGGGCGGTCGAGCTGCTCGACTACCTCGCCTCCCTCTACGCCCACCCCCTCGACGTCGGCGCGCTCGTCGCCCGGCTGGGCATCGGCCCGTACGCCCGGACGCCCTACCGCCGGCTCTCCGGCGGCCAGCAGCAGGCCGTGAACCTGGCCGGCGCGCTCGTGGGACGCCCGGCGCTGGTGTTCCTCGACGAGCCGACCGCCGGCATGGACCCGCACGCGCGCCGCGCGACCTGGGACCTCCTGCGCGACGTGCGCGCCGCCGGGGTCTCGGTGCTGCTCACCACCCACGCGATGGACGAGGCCGAGGCCCTGGCCGACCAGGTCTGGATGATCGACCGCGGCCGCGTCGCCGCCGCCGGGACGGTCGGCGAGCTGACCGTGGGCGGGCAGAGCCTCGAGACGGTGTTCCTCGCCCGGACGCACGGGGTGCTGGGATGAACGGGGTGCTCGGATGAACGGGGTGCTGGGATGAGCGGCACGACCGGTCTGACCCCGCTCGACCTCAGCCCGGCCCCGGGCGCGTCCCCGGCACGGCGGCGGGTCGGGCGCCACGCCCTCACCGAGCTCCGCCTGCTCGTGCGCAACGGCGAGCAGCTGCTCCTCGCGCTCGTCATCCCCCTCGCGCTGCTGGTGCTGGCCGCGCTCACCCACGACCGGTTCGTGCCGCTGGCCTCCGCCGCACCGTCGGTGCTGGGCCTCGCCGTCTGGTCGACCGCGTTCACCTCGACGGCCATCGCCACCGGCTTCGAGCGGCGCTACGGCGTGCTCGAGCGGCTGGCCGCGACGCCGCTGGGCCGCGGCGGGCTGCTGCTGGGCAAGGCGCTCGCCGTCGCGCTCGTGCTGCTCGGCCAGCTCGTCGTGCTGGCGGTCGTGGCCCTGCTGCTCGGCTGGCGTCCGGCGTACACGGCCTCCTCGCTGCTCGCTGCGCTCGCCCTGGTGGTGCTCGCGGCGGCAGCGTTCGTCGCGCTGGCCCTGCTGCTCGCCGGCCGGCTGCGCGCCGAGGCGACACTGGCCCTGGCGAACATCGTCTACGTCGTGCTGCTGGCCGGCGGCGCCCTGGTCGTCGGCGTCGCGCGCTACCCCGCGGCGGTCCGGCCGGTGGTCGAGGCGCTCCTCACGGCCGCTCTCGGCGAGGGGCTACGGGCGGCGGCGGCCGGCACCGTGCTCGGCTGGCCCTTCGCGGTGCTCGTGGTCTGGCTTGTGGTGGCCACGCTGGCCGCGCGACGGACGTTCCGGTGGACGGCTTGAGGACGGGTGTGGGGTGGGGTCATGACCGCGACTGAGCTGCGACGGACGCCGGAGGGCGTGCACCTGCCCCCGCAGGGTCCGCTGCGCCTGCTGACCACCGGGGTCGCCCTGCGCCGCTGGGCCGTCGCGGCGCTCGCGATCAACGTCCTCATCGTGGTCACCGGCGGCCTCGTCCGGCTGACCGCCTCCGGCCTG
>Ga0210040_10009728_pt1 | contig 11145 bp, 10 predicted proteins | sample CryGeyCG12114_NA_FD_185462 | JGI IMG/M metagenome (GOLD analysis project Ga0210040, IMG submission 185462) | Groundwater microbial communities from aquifer - Crystal Geyser CG19_WC_8/21/14_NA (SPAdes) (version 2) | ecosystem: Environmental > Aquatic > Deep subsurface > Groundwater | place: USA... | reverse complement strand
GCTTGCCGTTGTCGAGCGATTCCAGGACCGCAAACAGGCGCGCATATTTTTGCACCGCCCGCGCGATGGCATAAAGATATTTTGCCCGCTCGTACCCGCTGAGCGCACTCCAGGCAGGAAAAGCCGCGCGCGCAGCCGCTACCGCCGCATCCACGTCCGCCGCGGTTCCGGCGGCAATGTCGGCCAGCGGTTCGCCGGTTGCCGGGTTTTGCGTGCCAAAGCTTTGCGTCGGCTCGGTCCATGCACCACCGATGAAGTGGCCAAAACTGTTGTTGTGGCTCGCGAGCCAGGCCAGCGCCGGTTCTTTCCCTTCGGGTGCCGGGCCGTAGTCGAGGGTTTCGAAAATCTGCGCGATCTTGTTCATGGCCTCAGCTTTTCTCGATTACGCCAATGGCTGGCGGTAATCGGCCGCGTAATGGCCAGTTAGTCCGTGCTCGAGCTGGCGCTCGATATCGGTCAGCAGCGATGAGGCGCCAAAGCGAAACAGGTGCGGCTGAAGCCAATGCGTGCCCAGCTCTTCCCTCATTAACGCCATATAATCGAGCGCCACCTTGGCGGTGGAAATGCCGCCCGCCGGCTTGTAGCCGATGTCCACGCCGGTTTCTTCCCGGAACCAGCGGATCATGCGGATCATGGCGAGCGAGGTCACGAGGTTAGCGTTGGTTTTTTCCTTGCCCGTGGACGTCTTGATGAAATCCGCGCCCGCCAGCATGCACACCAGCGAGGCCTTGGCGACATTTGTCATGGTGGCAAGCTCGCCGGTTCCAAGAATGGTCTTGAGATGCGCCTCGCCGCACGCACGCCGGAACGCGCGCACCTGGTCATAAAGCGCCTGCCAATCGCCGCGCAGCACCATTCCGCGCTCAATGACGATGTCGATTTCCTTGGCACCATCGGCAACCGACAGCTCGATCTCGCGGATTTTGGTTTCAACCGGCGCAAGCCCATGCGGAAACGCCGTCGAAACGGCGGCGACCGGAATGCCGCTCCCCTTCAGCGCCTCGACGGCAGTGCCAACAAAGGTATGATAAACGCAAACAGCGCCAACCGTGACGCCGAGGTCGGCGACGCCGAGCCCATCGAGAATTTCCCGCCGCACCGGGTGCCGCGCCTTGGCGCAAAGTCGTTGCACGCGCCCCGGGGTGTCGTCGGCGTTGAGCGTCGTCAGATCCATCAGCGTGATGGCCTTCAGCAACCAGGCAAGCTGGTACTCTTTCTTGACCGTCCGGCGCGCGCCAATGGTGCTCGCCCGCCGCTCCAACGCCGAGCGGTTCATGCGGATGCGCCCAAGCCAATCGAGGTCTAGCGGAAAGCCGGGATTGCGAGCGGGATCGGGCTCCGCTTCCACATCCGAGATCGGCGGCGATTCAACGGCCCTGAGGGTCATTGCTTTCTCCTTGCGCGATGGGGGTTTGCACCCTTCGGCGTCAACCGCGGGCCTCAACCCGAAAACGTGGTTAACGTTTTCTTGCCGAACGATAGGCTCCGCACTGCCCCCCGCACTCCTAAAGTGCTTTGACCCCCGAGGGAAATGCTATCACCCGCACCGGTTAAGTGCCCTACCCGCTAACTGGAGCGGCTTCAGCTGTCTTTCGGCAGGTATTCCGGGCCGAAGCTATGGGGCAGCAATTGCTCCAGCGTGGTGACCAGCGGCCGACCCTCGACCCCATGCGAGATCACGGTCACATCAGGATCAGCAAACTCGCGTATGCGTTGCCGGCAACCGCCACAGGGCGTCACCGGCGCCGCGCCCGGACCCGTCACGTAGATCCGGGTAATGCGCTTGGCCCCGCCGGCGATCATCGCCGCAATCGCCGAGGTTTCCGCGCAATTGCCCTGCGGATAGGCGGCGTTCTCGATGTTGCAGCCGGAATAAATCTGGCCGTCATCGGCCAGGATCGCCGCCCCCACCGAAAAACGGGAATAGGGCGCATAGGCCCTGGCGCGGATGCTTTCCGCCGCTTGGAACAGCGCGTCGTCCACAGAAGCCATCAGTTCTGTGCTGCCATGGCCTGATCCAAAAACCGGCGACCACTTTTTAGGGCCATGGCTAGCGCTCCTTCACATAAGGGATGCCCGACGCCTTGGGCGCCACGGCCCGGCCGATAAAGCCGGCCAGGAGGATAACAGTCAGCACATAGGGCAGCACCTGGATTGCTTGCACCGGCACTTCCCCGATCAGCGGGAAGCGGAACCCCTGGAGGCGGAACTGCAAGGCATCGAGGAATCCGAACAGCAGGCACGTCCAAAGCGCAGGCCACGGCTTCCACTTGGCAAAGATCAGCGCAGCGAGCGCGATATATCCCCGCCCGGCCGACATGTTGTTGTTGAACCCGGCGGACTGCGCGATCGACAGATAGGTGCCCCCGATCCCGACCAGCACGGCGGTGATGATCAGCGCCTCGTAGCGCAACCGCGACACCGACATTCCGGCCGTGTCGAGCGCCTTGGGGTTTTCGCCCACGGCGCGCAAGCGCAGCCCGAAGCGGGTGGAAAACAACACAAAGGCCGTGACCGGCACGGCGATAAACGCCAGATAGGCCAAGATGTTGTGGCCCGAAATGAGCTCGGAATAAATGCCGCCAACAATCGGCACACCGGCCAGTTCATTGGCGAAGGGCAGAGTGATGGGGTTGAAGCGCTGATCGCCGGACAATTGCGGGGTAAAGCCGCCGCGCTTGAACCAGCTCTGCCCTAAAAATGTAGTCAGTCCGGCTGCCAGAAAGTTCAGGGCCACGCCGGAAATGGTCTGGTTGCCGCGTAGGTTGATTGAGGCAACGCCATGGATCGCAGACATGGCGAGCGCCACGCCGACGCCGGCCAGCAGGCCCATCCAGGCCGAACCGGTCACTGCCGCCGTTGCGGCTGCCCCGAAGGCGGAACCCAGGAGCTTGCCCTCGAGCCCGATATCGACAATGCCGGCACGCTCCGAATACAGGCCCGCAAGGCAGGCAAGGATCAACGGCACCGCCAGCCGGACGGTGGAATCGAGGATCAGGATCAGGTCGGTAAAAAACTGCACCGGCTCAGCCTCCCACTCGCGCCGATTGCCGTCTGGCAAACAGCCGCTCCAGCGGCAAGCGCAGCATGTCGCCCATGGCCCCGGTGAACAAGATCACCAGCGCCTGGATGGTGACGATCATTTCGCGCGTAATTCCCGGCATGGAAAAGGCCAGCTCCTGCCCGCCCTGGTACAGCGCGCCAAACAGCAGGGCCGAAAGCGCCACGCCGAACGGATGCGCGCGGCCCATGAACGCCACGGCGATGCCGACAAAACCGGCGCCATTGACGAAATTGAGGATCAACCGCCCCTGCACGCCACCCACATTGTTGACCGCGATCATGCCGGCGAGCGCGCCCGCAATCGCCATCACCACCGTGATCATCCGGGCGTTGGAAATACCCGCGTAGCGGGCCGCCGTCGGATTGTGCCCAAGGGCACGGACGGCATAGCCGAACTTGGTGTGCCAGATCAGCCAATAGCTGAACACCAACGCGATCAGCGCCAGAAACAGGGTGAGGTTCACCGGTGAATTGCGGAACAACGACCAAAACACCCGCAACTGCGGCACCCGGCTGAGGGCGTCGATGGGCGCGCTTTCGTCCGAATTCACCCCCGCAGGTTTAAGGACGCGGGTGATGATGTAGCCCATCATCGAGGTGGCGATGAAGTTGAACAGAATGGTGGTGATCACGATGTGGCTGCCGCGCTTGGCTTGCAGCACGCCCGGTATATAGGCCCAGAACGCGCCAAACAGGCCGCCCGCGACGATCATGGCCGGCAGCGTCACGAACCACGGATTGCCGTTGAGCGCCAAGGCGATCAGGATCACGCCGAGCCCCGCAACATAGGCCTGGCCCTCCGCACCGATGTTAAACAACCCGGCATGGTAGGCGAGCGATACGGCGAGGCCCGCGAAGATAAAATCGGTGGTGTAAAACAGCGTATAGCCGAAGCCGCTGCCATAGCCGAACGCGCCATAGAGCATGATCCCCACCGCCTCGAGCGGGTTCTGTCCCACCATCAAAACGATCAATCCGCCGATCAAAAAGGCGAGCACCAGGTTAAGGAGCGGCAAAAGCGCGACATCCACCCAGCGCGGCAGCGGAACTCGCGCGCTCACGTGATGCTGTCCTGTTTGGGGCCGAGTTTGGTGAGCGAACGCTCGATCGGATTGACGTGGTCGGGCAGTGTTCCCGGGCCGGGCGGATGTTCTTCGCCCTCGTGCACGCCCGCCATCAACAGGCCCAGTTGTCCTTCGTCCGCCGTGAGGGGGTCCGCTTGGCCAACGATTTGCCCGTCAAATAGCACCAGGATGCGGTCCGACAAGGAGCGGATCTCGTCGAGCTCCACCGACACCAGCAGAATGGCCTTGCCCGCATCGCGCATGGCAACGATCTGGTTGTGAATGAATTCAATGGCGCCGATATCGACGCCGCGCGTCGGCTGGCCGACAATCAGCACATCCGGGTTGCGCTCCATTTCGCGCGCCAGCACGATCTTTTGCTGATTGCCGCCGGAAAAATTGGCCGTCTTGAGGTCCGGGTTCGCCGGCCGGATGTCGTACTTCCGGATCCGCTCGGCCGCCTGCTTCCTTGCACCCGAACGGTCGAGCCCGAGGCCACCACCATATTTGTCCTGGTAGCCGAGCACCGAGTTTTCCCATTCGAAAAAATTGGTCACCAGGCCCATCCTGAGCCGATCTTCGGGCACATGGGCGAGCCCCGCTTCGCGCGCCCGCGCCGCGCCATCGTCGCCCTGCAGCGATAAGGGCTGGCCGTTGAGCTTGACCGTGCCGAGCGTCTGGTCGCGCATGCCGGATATGGCTTCCAGCAATTCCGACTGCCCGTTGCCTGCGACCCCGGCGATGCCGACAATCTCGCCGGCACGGATCGAAAAACTCACCCGCTTGACGCGCGGGATGCCGAAGTCGTCGGTGACCACGAGGTTCTCCACCTCAAGCAGTACCCTCCCCGGCGTTGCCGGAGCCTTGTTGACCTGCAGCAAGACGCGCCGCCCCACCATCAGTTCGGCGATCTCGGCCGGCGAGGTTTCCGCCGTTTGGAGCGTTTGGACCATGGCGCCCTGCCGCATCACCGAGACCTCATCGGTGATCGCCATGATCTCCCGAAGCTTGTGGGTGATGAGGATAATGGTCTTGCCCTCGTCCCGCAGCGTCCGGAGGATCCGAAACAAATGGTCCGCCTCGGAGGGGGTCAGCACCCCGGTCGGCTCATCAAGGATCAGGATGTCCGCGCCGCGATACAGCGCCTTCAGGATTTCGACGCGCTGTTGCTGGCCAACCGAAAGGTCCTCGATCACGGCGTCAGGATCAACCTCAAGGCCGTAGTCGGCCGCAAGCCGCTTCATTGCCTCGCGCGCTTTGCGCAGCGTCGGACGGAGCAGCGCGCTGTTTTCGGCCCCGAGCACGACGTTCTCGAGCACCGTGAAGTTTTCAACCAGCATGAAGTGCTGGTGCACCATGCCGATGCCGAGCCGCAGCGCATGGCGGGAATCGGTGATGTGTGCGGTGTTGCCGTCGACGCGAATCTCGCCGCTATCGGCGGTGTAAAAGCCATAAAGGATCGACATCAGCGTCGATTTGCCGGCCCCGTTTTCCCCGACAATGCCATGCACCGTGCCCCGCCGGACGGCAAGGTTGATGTCGCGGTTGGCGTGCACCGGGCCGAAATGCTTGTTGATCGCGATCAGCTCGATCGCAAGCGGCGACGCAGCAGCCCTTTCGAGCCGCTGCGCGGATGCTTGTTCAGGTTTTGCTTCGGTCACGCGGTTTAGGCCGGGCAGCTCTTGTCGGTCCGGAAATCGTGCACCTGCAACTCACCCGCAATGATCTTCTGGCGGGCATCTTCCACGGCGGTCTTCATTTCCGGGGTCAACAAGGGCTCGTTGTTCGCGTCCATGGCAGCACCCACGCCTTCTTCGGCAAGGCCCAGCGTAACCGTGCCGGCCTGCCACTCGCCACCTTTTGCTTCATCGACAAAAGCGGTGTGGGTCGCGACCTCGACGCGTTTGACCATGGAGGTCAGCACATGACCCGGATGGAGGTGATTCTGGTTGGAATCGACGCCGATGCCGAACTTGCCCGCATCGGCCGCCGCTTGCAGCACGCCCGCGCCGGCGCCGCCGGCCACCTGGTACACCACGTCCACGCCCTGATCGAGCTGGGACTTGGTCACTTCGGTCGCCTTGGCCACGTCGGTAAAGGCTTCAAAGCCCGAGCCGATATAGGTTTCGATGATCTGGATATCGGGGTTCACCGACTTGGCGCCCTGCTTGTACCCGCAGGCAAAGGCTTCCAGCAGGTCGAGGTTGAAGGCCGGCACCACGCCGATCTTGCCCGATTCCGACTTCATGGCGGCGAGGATGCCGACGAGGTAGGATCCTTCCTGCTCCTTGAACACCACCGAGCGCACATTGGGCTGATCGACCGAGGCGTCATCGAGAATAACGAAATGAGTGTCGGGAAATTCTGGCGCCACCGTTTGCAGGGCGGTTGCGAAATTGTACCCCGGCGTCACGATCGGCGAATAGCCTCGTGACGCGAACTGGCGCAGGGCCTGCTCGCGCTGGGCATCGTTGTTGATTTCGAACTCGCCGTAGGTGCCGCCAGTCTCACGCTTCCACTGCTCGGCCCCGTTATAAGCCGCCTCGTTGAAGGATTTGTCGAACTTGCCGCCTGCGTCATAGATCACGGCCGGATCGGCAAGAGCGCTGCTGGCCAGAACGGCGCCGAGCGCCACGCCGGCTGCCAGCGCCGGCAGGCGCGAACGGATGATCCCAAGATTGGTCGATGTCATAAGCAGTCTCCCTGTGCTCGCACCGGACGGGGAGAACCCCGGCGGAAAGCCCGTGCGCTTGCCGGCGATACAAGCCTGCAAACCGCCAGCGAGCAAGGGGTCCTGCACAGTTTTTTACCGATGCTTAATGCAAGGGCATACTTGCGCTCATTGAGCCAATGCCAAGGGCGTCACCTCTGCCCCCATAGCATTGCCAAAACGCCCGAAAAACCCATCGATCACCCGTTGCGCCGAATTGCCGATCAGCGCCTGGCCAAGTTTCATGATCTGCCCTGAAGCTCCACCGTGGGCGACGAACTGCAGCAGCGTTCCCGCCGGGTCGTCGGCCAAGATGATGTCGGCGCCGCCCTCCGCCAAACCCAGGATCCCGCCGCGGCCCCGTCCTGACAAGGTGTAGCGGCGCGCCGGCACCACATTGGACAGGGTCAGGTCACCGGTGAACACTGGTTTCATCAGGCCAAGGTTCACCCGGATTTCGAGTTCCAGCGCCCCGTCCCCGACCCAGATGATGCGTTGGCAACCCGGAATGGCTGCGCCCAGCACCGCTGTATCGTTCAGGGCCGCCCAGACCGCCTCGCGGGGAGCGTGAACCAGGTAGCGTCCGCCGAAATCCATTGTTCTTGCCTCGCAGTTTCTTGCCAGCAACGCTCAACCGAAGCGCCCGCAATCCGTTCCCGATGCGGCGTCGGTAAAAGAGCGCGGCACCGCCTTAACCTGCGGCTTTTTCGCATCAATCTACGCAAATTAGCACCCTGTGTTCCCGGCGGTCTTTGTGGGAACAAGGTCGGTGCATATCTTGAGTGCTAACAGACTTTTAAGGAATGGACATGGCCACCGACATCGCACCACCGATCCCCGCCACTCTTGCCCCATCGGTGGTGACGGAAAGGCCGCTGCAATATCTGGACAAGGCCGTGGGTGCCATCCGGGATCTCGGCCTGTGGCCCGAACAGCAGGCCGAGCAGCCGATCACCGGGCTCTTGCAGCAGATCACCGAGCTCGATGAAACGCGTGTCGTCCTGATCGGCCGTACCCTGTCGCAGGCCAGCGCCTTCAATGAAGTGGTGCGCGAACAGGTCGCGGCCATGAAGATTGGCGAGCGCTACGAGGACATCACCAAGGGCTTTGATTCAATCCGCGACGATGCCAAGGGCATGGTTGACCAGCTTGCCGACAACAAGGTCGACCTGATGGAGCGGGTCGGCAATATGTGGATGAAGGTTTCGCGCGGCGATATCGCCACCCGGTTCAACAAGATCCGCGACACCTACCTTGATGTCACACGCGACACCAAGGACCAGGTCGACCGCGAATACCGCATCCTTGAAGCGTATCGCGATTTCCGCGGTGCGCTGAAGCAGGCCGAAGTCATGGCGCTTGAAGTGCTGCAGGTCGCCGAAGGCAAGCTTGGGGAAAAGAAGGACACGCTGCAAAAGTCCGCCGATGAGCTTTCCGCGTTTTCGGGCACCACCCCCGCCGATCGCGCCCGGCTAGAAATGGCCCGCGACGAACGTTTGCGCGACATGCAGAACGAAGAACGCCGCTACCAGATCGCCAAAGATCTGTCCGACAATCTGACCATCTCGTACAACACCTCCGAGGTGGTGATGGCTCGCCTGATGCAGACCACCAGCGCCAAGGAGCGGGTGTATCAGCAGGCGATCTCGTTCTTTTCCACCAATGAAACCGTGCTGACGGCCTTGTCCGCCTCATTCACCGGCATGTTCGGCCTGCACGAATCCACCGAAACGCTGAATGCCATGAAGGAAGGCATGAGCCGGAGCCTCGAAACTCTCGCCGAAATCGGCGATCGGGTCGGCGAAGAAGCCATCCGGGCCGGCTATGGCCCGACCGTGCGCGCCGATGCCGTCCAGAAGCTCGTCGATTCCGTGATTAACTTCCAGGAAAAGTCGCGTTCGATCATCAACGAAATGCGCGTGCTGTCGACCAAGAACTCGGCCGAGATCCGCGATGCCGTGGAAGATGGCAAGCGGCGCCTGGCCCAGCTTGCGGCCGAAGGCAATGCGCTGATGCTCGAAACGGCTAAAGGCTGAGCATGTCCTTTTACGGTCGCCAAGGCACCATTGTCGCCAAAGCCGGTCAGCGCGAGGCGCTAGCCGCAATCTTGCTCGGCTCGGTTCGGGCCGACGCCATGCCCGGGTGCCGGCTTTACCTGATCGGCGCGTCCGAAGCGGATGCGGATGCGCTGCTGATCACGGAAGTGTGGGACAACGCCGACGCTCACAAAGCGTCGCTCGCCGTCCCCGCCGTGCGCGAGGCCATTGGCCGGGCCATGCCGCTGATCGAGCGCGTTGGCGGAGACGGCATGGTTGTTCTGGCCGGATTTGGGGACGCGTCCGGCTGATGACCGACGACACCCTGACCCGACCGCCCGCTCTTCCTGCCGCGCCGCTCAACGACGTCATGCTTGCCATGGACGTGGTTGATACCCTGCGCCATCGGCAGGATCTGGCGCTGCGCGAGTTGCAGGGCGACAATCGCGAGCGTCAGCTGATCGATCGGCTGCGGGACATTTACCACCAGCAGGGCATCGAGGTTCCCGACCACATCCTGCGCGAGGGTGTCGAAGCGCTGGCCGAAAGCCGCTTCGTTTACACCCCGCCCCGTCCGGGGTTTGGGGTCAGCCTTGCCCGGCTTTATGTCTCACGCGGCCGTTGGGGCAAGCCGATCCTTGCGGCCCTCCTGGTCCTGGTCCTCGCGCTCGGTGGCTATTTCGGGGTGTATCGCCCCTGGGAAGCGGGTCAGGCCGAAACGGCGCGCCTGGAACTGGCCGAGCGTCTTCCGGCGCAGATGGACGCGATCTACCAGTCAATCTTTGAAGAAACCAAGGTTCAGCAAGCCGTTACCGAGGCCGAGGCAATCCGCACGCGCGGCAAAAACGAAGCCGCCGAAGGCGATCGGGCCGGTGCTGAAGCCGCCCTCGCCGACCTGACCCGCATGCGCGACACCCTGCGTCAGGAATACACCATCCGGGTCGTCAATCGCCCGGGCGAACAGTCCGGCATCTGGACTATTCCCGAGGTCAACACCGAGGCCACCAATTATTACCTGGTGGTGGAGGCGTTTGACGGCGACGGGAATGCTCTGACGCTCCCGATTGTGAACGAGGAAAACGGGCAAACCGAGAGCGTACAGAAATGGGCCGTTCGGGTGCCGGAAAGCGTTTATACTTCGGTTGCCGCCGACAAGGGGGACGACGGCATCATCCAGCGCAACGTGGTGGGCCTCAAGCAATACGGATTCCTTGAGGTTGACTTCGCAATCCCGGTTTCGGGCGGCGCGATCACGCGGTGGTAGGCTTAAGGGAAACAGCATGAGCTTGTCTGGCCCGGTCGCCCTGTCCTCGCTCGAGGAAGCGCTGCGCGATATCCGCCGTGAAGAAGACGAGATTGCGCGACGGCTCGCCCGCAGCAGCGATGTGATCGCCAAATACCGGGAAGCCGAGGGCGAGTTGTTCCGGCAGCTGGCCGGCGTGCGGCTGGAACCGGCAGCGCAAGCCGAACTCAGCGGCCGGATTTCCGCCGCTGAGCAGCGCGCCCGTGAAATGCTGAAACAGCATGCGGGCAATCTCAGCGCCACCGAGGAAAAACTCCGCACCATCGATGCGCGAATCACCGCAGTTGTTGCCGAGCGGGCGCAGCAGCTTGCCGAGGTCGAGCGGCGGCAGGGTGAGCTCAAAGCGCTGTCGAGCGCAATCGCCGCAAGCGCTGCCCGCGACCCCACTTACGCTGGCAAGCGCGATGCGGTAACCGAGCTGCAGCAGGTTGCCGCCGAAAGCCTTCGCAAAACCGAGCAGGCCGAAGCCGATCGTGAAAACAAGGGCAAGCCGTATCGCGACGATCCCTTGTTCACCTATCTTTGGTCGCGCAACTACGGGACGGATCAATACCGGGCCGGCAATTTGACCCGGATGCTGGATGGCTGGGTCGCGCGCTTGATCGACTATGGTCGCGCCCGGCCCAATTACGCCATGCTCAACGAAATCCCGGTGCGCTTGCGCGAGCATGCCGAACAACAGGCAGCCCGTGCGGAAGCCGGGCTCATCGAGCTTGCGGACATGGAAAACCGCGCCATCGATGCGGCCGGCGGCAAGCCGATCCGTGATGCGCTGGACCGAGCATCTGAGGGGATTGCGCGACACGATACGGAACTTCTGGCCCTCGAAGACGAGCGCGACGGGACGGCCAAGTCCCTCAATGTTCTGGCACAGGGCAACGATCCCGATTTTGCTGAAGCGCTGTCTTCGCTGGCGCAAAGCCTCGGCCGACAGGAACTGGCCACGCTTCTTGCCGAGGCGCGGCGAAC
>Ga0210040_10009727_pt1 | contig 11147 bp, 6 predicted proteins | sample CryGeyCG12114_NA_FD_185462 | JGI IMG/M metagenome (GOLD analysis project Ga0210040, IMG submission 185462) | Groundwater microbial communities from aquifer - Crystal Geyser CG19_WC_8/21/14_NA (SPAdes) (version 2) | ecosystem: Environmental > Aquatic > Deep subsurface > Groundwater | place: USA... | reverse complement strand
AACGCCTGGACACCCTGCTCGAGGAGGCGCTCGACTCCGTCGTCGCCGGGGAGGGGCTGACCCGCCGGCACTGGCAGGTGCTGCACTCGCTGGCCGGCGGCATGGACCGGGAGTCCGACGTCGCCGAAGCCCTCGCCGACTTCCCCGGCGACGTGGGCGCGATCGTCGGCGACCTGGCCGGGCACGGCTGGGTGGACCGGACCGGGGCCGGGTCGCTGCAGCTGACCGCGGAGGGCGCCGCCGCACACGACCGGGTCTCCCGGGCGGTCGGGCGGGTCCGCCGGCACACCGCCGACGGGCTCTCCCGCCAGGAGTACGAGCGCACGGTGCTGGTGCTGACCCGGATGGTCGAGAACGTGGAGCGGGCGCTGCGCCGGGAGTGAGCTGGCCTCAGCCGCGCAGGGCCGTAGGGTCGTGGCGCAGGACCCGGTGCCGCCGCGCTCTCCGCGCGGGCGTCCCGGGCCGGTCGAAGGAGGAACGTGCGCTCTCGTGCGGCAGCCGTGCCGGTAGCCCTCGTCCTGCTCGTGTCCGGCTGCACGGGCTCGGACGACGGGTCGCCCACCGACGACGACCAGACCTCGGTCGGTAGTGCGTCCTCCCCGGTCGCGGCGGAACCGGACGGCGGCCTGACCGTCGTCGCCGACGAGGACCCGGCCGCCCAGTCGGTGAGCACCAGTCGCGCGCTGTTCGAGAGCTCCCCGGTGGCCGTGCTCGCCCGTGCGGACGACCGGGAGGGGCTGCTGCTGGGCGCCTCCGCCGCCGTCGGCCTGGGCGTGCCGCTGCTGGTCGAGCCGGCCGGCGGCGGGGGAGCGGAGGTCGCCGACGAGCTGGAGCGCCTCGACGCCGACGTCGTCCTGGCCGTCGGCGAGGCCGAGGGGCCGGACGACGGTCCCGAGGTCCGGGCCGTGCCGGCCGACGTCGCCGCGGTCGCGGCGGTCACCGGCCTCCCGCTGGACGAGGAGCAGGCCGTCCCCCAGGACGGGGACGTCGCCGCGGTGGCCGGGCTCGACCCCGACGAGCCGGTCGCCCTGCGGCCCGAGGACGCCGGGACGTCGTCGACCGAGGAGGACGCCGACCCGTTGCCGGAGTTCGAGCGAGCCGACCCGGTCGAGGGCGTGGTGGTGCTCGCCGGCGACGACGCCTCTCCCGCAGCCGTCGCGACCGCCCGCGCCGCCGGGGCCCGCGTGGCGGCGATGGCGGGAGGCAGCGACCCCCGGGCCTCGACCGACGTCGTGGAGGCGCTGTCCGACGAGGGTGCGGAGACCGTGATCGCGGTGGGTGCCGGGCTCGGCGCCGAGCAGGGGCTGGACTGGAAGCTGGAGACGGCGGCCACCGGCACCCAGCTGCCCGGTGGTGGCCAGCTCCTCTTCCCGGGCCGGATGATGGTGGCCCTCTACGGGTTCCCCGGCAGCGGTGCGCTCGGCGTGCTGGGGGAGCAGCCGGTGGACGCGGCGATCCAGCGGGCCCGGGACACCGCCGCCCCGTACGACCCGCTCGTCGAGGTCCCGGTCGTCCCGGCCTTCGAGGTCATCGTGACGGTCGCCTCGGAGTTCGCGGGACCGGACGGCAACTACTCCACCGAGAGCCCTGTCGAGACGGTGCGGCCCTGGGTCGAGGCCGCGGGTGCGGCGGGCCTCTACGTGATCCTGGACCTGCAGCCCGGCCGCACCGACTTCGTCGCGCAGGCCGAGCTGTACCGGCCGCTGCTGGAGCTGCCCTACGTCGGGCTGGCACTGGACCCGGAGTGGCGGTTGGGCCCGAACGAGGTGCACCTGACCCAGATCGGCTCGGTCGGCATCGAGGAGGTCAACCGGGTCGTCACCTGGCTGGCCGACCTGACGCGGGCGGAGGCGCTGCCGCAGAAGCTGCTGGTCCTCCACCAGTTCCGGCTGGACATGCTCCCCGGCCGCGAGTTCCTCGACGTGTCCCGCGACGAGCTGGCGATCATGATCCACGCCGACGGGCAGGGGCCGCAGGGGAGCAAGCAGGCCACCTGGAGCGCGCTCCACCAGGGCGCGCCCGAGGAGCTGGCGTGGGGATGGAAGAACTTCTACGACGAGGACGCCCCGATGCTCACCCCCGAGCAGACGATCCAGCAGGTGCTGCCGACCCCCGAGCTGGTCACCTACCAGTAGGGGGCGGTGAATCCGCCCTAGGACCCTCCCGGAATGTCGGTCCCCTGTGGTGTGCTGAGCCACGACCCGACCGGAGGAGTGGTTCCAGGTGACCAGCGTGGCCATCGGCCCGATCGACCAGCTCGACCCGCGGCTCCTCGAGCACCGCCGGGAGCTCACCGGCTACTGCTACCGCATGCTCGGCTCGTCCTTCGACGCCGAGGACGCGGTGCAGGAGACGATGGTCCGTGCGTGGCGGGGTCTGGGCGACTTCGAGGGCCGTTCGGCGCTGCGCTCGTGGCTGTACCGCATCGCGACCAACGTGTGCCTCGACTCCCTCAACGGCCGGCAGCGGCGTGCCCTGCCGATGGACCTGGCGGGCGACCCGTACCCGCCGGTGCCCGCGTCCCTGGCCGGCCGCCGCCCGACGACGGCGTGGATCGAGCCGGTGCTCGACCGCCAGGTGCTGCCCGAGGACGGCGACCCGGCCGAGCAGGCGGTCGCCCGGGAGTCGATCCGGCTGGCGTTCGTCGCGGCGCTGCAGCACCTGCCGCCCCGGCAGCGGGCCGTGCTGATCCTGCGCGAGGTGCTGCGCTGGAAGGCCGACGAGGTCGCCGGGCTGCTCGACACGACGGTGGCGTCGGTCAACAGCGCGCTCCAGCGGGCGCGCGCCACGCTCGCCGACCTGGAGGCCCGCCCCGCTCCGCGCTCCCTGGACTCCGACGACCGCGAGCTGCTCGCCAAGTACCTGGATGCGTTCGAGCGCTACGACATCGAGGCCCTCGTGCAGCTGCTGCACGAGGACGCCACCCAGCACATGCCCCCCTTCGAGATGTGGCTCCGCGGGGCGTCGGACATCGGCACCTGGATGCGGGGCCCGGGCAGCGAGTGCGAGGGGTCGCGGGTGTTCCTGGTGTCGGCGAACGGGTCGCCGGCGGTGGCCCAGTACCGGCCCCGCGCGGGGGGTGGACACGATCCGTGGGGGCTGCACGTGCTGGAGGTCGAGGGCGGCAAGGTCGCCCACATCTCCAGCTTCCTCGACCTCGACTCCGGCCTGTTCGTGAAGCTAGGCCTCCCGGCGGCCTTCGACTGACCGCCCCCGCGCCGCACCGTTGAACCGCAGAGGCCCGTTCCCTGCGGGGAACGGGCCTCTGCGGTTCAGCGGTCAGTGGGGCGGTGCGTCGTGCGCCGCCGGCCACATGACGGGGCGGGGTCAGTCGGCCGGCGGCGCGTAGAACTGCAGGTCGTTGCCCTCGCTGTCCTTGAAGGCGGCGATCCGGCCCCAGTCGAAGCTCGCGATGTCGCCGGCGAACTGGACGCCGGCGTCCTTGAGGCGCTGCACCTCCTCCTCGATGCTCGAGTCGGGGGTGAAGCTGATGACCGCTCCGCCGTCGGCGTGCGCCGAGGTCCCCTCCCGCGCGTTGAGCCCGATGGTCAGCCCGCCCGCGTCGATCTCCGACCAGTCGTCCATGGTGCTCTTGGCGCTCAGGCCCAGTACCTCGGTGTAGAAGCGCACCGCCCTGTCCATGTCGTCCACGGGTACCCATACCGTCGCCACACCGCGTGCCATGACTTTCTCCTTCACCGAAGACGTCGGAGCGATCTCGCTCCGCTCCGGCGCGGCTACCCCGTGCGGGAGCGTCGACAAACCGCCTGTCTCCTCCGCTGACCGGATGTCGGCTCCGGCGCGCCGGGTCCGCACCCTTAGGTGCACCCGCTCCGGGTAAGCGGTCCGCATGTCCGACTTCGAGATCACCGCCCTGGTCCTTGCCGAGCACGAGATCTTCCGGCGGGAGTTCGCCGCGCTCGACGACCTGCCCGAGCAGGAGCTCGCGGACGCCTGGCAGGCGCTGCACGACAAGCTCGAGGTGCACGCCGTCGCCGAGGAGCAGCTGTTCTACCCGCTGCTCGCGCAGGAGGCCGACGGGGAGGAGGAGACCGCGGAGGGCGTGCACGACCACAACGAGATCCGGCACGCCGCGGCCGCCGTCGGGGAGCACGAGGTCGGCAGCGAGGACTGGTGGGAGGCGGTCCGCAACGCGCGACAGGTCAACGCCGACCACATGGCCGAGGAGGAGACGGACTTCTTCCCTCCCTTCAAGGAGGCCGTCGACGACGAGCAGCGCGAGGCCCTCGGGATGCGCTGGTTGGCCTTCCACGACGAGCACGAGGACGCCGAGGGGCTGTCCGGCGCCGACGCGAAGGTGGCCGACGTGGTCGCGATCGAGGTGCCCGAGGGCGACCCGACGGAGTAGGGACGGGCGCCGCGGTCCCGGCACCCGGGCCGGCCAGGGAGGGGGCTCTCGTCGGCCCGGGACGTGGCGTGGCGCGGGTGACCGGGATCGAGCCGGCATGGCCGGTTCGGAGAGCGGGAACTTCCGTCGGTGCTGCGCTGCTCGAAGGCTTGCCGGGGTCGGGGGATCTGTCGAGGCGCGCGATCAGGTGCTCTGCGGTGGCCGCGGGCCGGTGGTCGATGGTGATGAGTCGCGGTCTCGCGCGGCGCGGGCCTCTGGCGCATCGGGCGCCTCGACGTCGGGCGCAACACGCGTGCGACCTGCGCGCCTGGGTCATCTCGGTCTGACGCCGACACGCTGCGGCCTGTTCAGCGCTGCGCTCGCGAGTGTGTTCAGGTACCGATCTGACGAGCGTCCTGTCGCGCCATCCACTGCGCGTCGGACAGGGCCCTGAGGCCTGGTCCGACCTCGTGGCTTGCTCGGTACCGGTCCTCTTCAGCCGCGAGACTCGCCGCGGCCGGCGCACCGTTGGCCTCGGCAGTCACCATCTGGACCAGTGCCGCATAGGAGCTCTTCGCCGGCCCAGCGATCCTGCCGACGAGTGTCTGCAGGTCGTCGAACCACCGGCCCAGGTCTGGCATGTCCCGGGACGTCAATCGAGCCTGTGCAAGTCGGCGGGACAGCAGCGGCAGGAGCACCTCGAGCTGGCTCTCCGCTGCAGACCGAGCGCCGACCGATCCGGCGCCTGCCCGAACTCCTCGGGCGTGGAGCTGATGTTTGATCAGTTGATCGTGCAGCTCGGCGACTGGTCGCCACGTGCCTGCACGCTCGAATGCGACGGCTGGACCGTGCCACTGGCCGTCGAAGGAGCGCGCGATGAAGAACAGTCGTCCCTCGAGGCCGCCGACGGCAGTGGTCACCCGGTCGAGGTCCTTCAGCGGCAGCGTTTGCTGGGGCGGGCAGAGCGCGACCCACGACAGGAGGGGAAGCTCACGCAGGTTCCGACGCGCCGGGAGACTGATCAACTCCCATCCGGCGGAGGCCTCGCCCAGGGCATCGAGAAGAGCCCTCTCCTCACGGACCCTGAGCTCCTCCCGGACCTGGTCGAGGACGTGGACCACGCGCTCGACGGCACGCTTCGGCTCACTCCGTGAGACGGCGACCCGCATCAGCCGTGATCGCGCGGAACCTGAGCTGGGCGCGGACGAAGACGCCAACGCCTGCAGCGCGTCCAGGGCTCTCAACAGACGGAGAACCTCGACGTGGGCAGTCGAGTTGCGGAATGCCTCGAGGTACCGGCTGGCTTCGGTCAGCGACCCGTGCAGGAACCCGAAGACTTGATCGCCCATGCGCATCTGCTCGTCGTCCACTACGCCCACCAGTTGCTGACGGACCAGCTCGCACGTCCCGAGCAGAGCGGCAAGCGTGTCCCGCAAGGCCTGCACCGCCGTTCGCGGATCGAACGACGCCGGTGCGCTCGCGTCGTCGTCGGTTCCGGTGGGAACACGAGACGACGGTGGCAGGGGGAGTGGCTCCTCGAGGCGCTCACCCGCGGAGTGGACTGTGCTCTGCAGGTTGATCAAGGCAGCCATGGACGGGCGCCGTCGAAGCGTCTCCAGCGACACGCTGACCATCAGCTCGACGGCGTCCGATGTGGTGGACAACCGCTCGGCCACCACGTCCAGCCAGGTGAACCACGACCCCTCGACGGCCAGACGAGCGTGCTGTTCAACGAAGATCAGAAGAACCCACGTCGGCACACGGTCCGAATCGCCCCCGATGAGAGGGTCCGCGCGGTCCGCCGGGAATCGGCGGCCCTCCGCCGTGATCAGGGTCGCGACGACGAACTCCAGGCCGGCGACGGCCGCGGCATCGGTGAGTTTCGACATGTAGTGCTCGGCAATCGTCGCCGATGGCACGGACACGCCCGGGGTCAGCAACTCCACGTCCACGGAACCTGACGTCGATGAGTCATCGACCACCCGCAGGAAGATCGCGGACTTGTCGAGCATCCACCGGACTCGTTCGGCCTGGTTCGTCCCCAACACCGATGCCGCCGCCACCACGCCGGCCGAACCGGTCCTTGCCACCGCGCCGGCACAGGCAGCAGCCCACAGGGCGTTCTGGGCACGCACCATCGACGCAGACGCCCCCCGTTCGTAGGAGAGTCCGGGCGCCGGAGCGGGTGATCCCGCGATCTCCACGCACGCCCGGAGCAGCATCGCCAGCTGATCGACCTCGAAGGCTTCACTGCCGGCGAACAGTCCGAGGGCTTGCACAGCGGAAGCAGGGTCTGTCAGCAACCTGCCAGCCCGGTCTCCCAACAAGCCCACGACGTTGCGGCGGACCGGCCGGGGCCGCGGCAGCTGTCGCTGGAGTTCGTCGTATCGGCGCATTGCCGGGAGCGCGTCCCGCATCGTCTTCGAGCCGAGCGAGGTCTCCCAGACGCCGAAGGTCAGCAGGCGCATACCCGCCGTGCGGGAGCCGGCACCGCCGAAGATCAACGCGGTGGTCAGGGGCCGATCCTTCGATGGCAGCGCCCGCCGTACGTCGCGTGCATACACGCTGGCCTCCGTCCGCAGGAGCAACTCGGCCACGTCGACCACGTCCATCGAGGGTTCTGACCGGATGCGCTTGGCCAGTGCCGCCTCGAGCCGACCGATGTCATCCGCGCCCAAGCTCTGCCAGGTCTCCACGACCGCTCGTAGCTGCTCGACCGGGGCCAGTGCGATCAGGTGCGAGAAAGTCTCGCTGAGCCGGGGGAGGATCGAGTGCAGGTCGGGGAGCAGGCGCGCGGAGCGGACCGGGTGCAGGCCGCGCACGAGGCCGCCTTCCTCGATGACGACGTGCTCCGAATCCAGTCGCCGCAGGGCTCGGGTGATCTCCGCGTCCGAGAAGTGGAGCGTCCTCAACCACTCCACCGGAACCGGCAAGCCGCACACGTCGGCAGCGAGAACCAGCCGAGCGACATCGGCCTCTGCCGTCGGAGCGCTCGTGACCAACCTGTGGGCCTGCTCGGACAGCACGTCCGAGAGGCGCGTGCTCGTGGTCGCCAGGTGGACGAACTCCAGCATGAGTCCGCGAGCGTCGGTGTGCAGCAGCTGAAGGTCTTGCGGCGACGGCGGTGTGGCCCGCTCGTCCAGGAGATGTGATCCGATGACCTGCGCCTCGTCGAGGTCCAACCGAGGACGGACGATGGCGGCAATGCCCGGCCCGGTCAGAGCGGGGTCGAAGAATTCATCCCTGCACGTCCCGAGCAACTGGACCCGCGCGTCGGAACCGACCGCGCGGAGCAGTTCGGTCCACCCCGATAGCGCCGGCCGGTCGACGTCGTCCGCGCACACCAGCAGCGGTGGGCCGTCCGCCGGCGCCATCAACTTCAAAAAGCGGCTCAGTTCGGGCACGTCCTCGTCCGTCACATGGTTCAGCACGAGAACGCGGCCGAGGACAGAGGCGTGAGCGGTCTGCCACATCAGGGTGGACTTCCCCGAGCCCGAGGGCCCCACGATCAGCGTGGAGGAAGAGTCTCGGAGCAGGCCCTGCACTTCTCGGATCCAGCGAGAGCGCGGCACGGCGAAGCCGGCGCCGATGTGCTGCGGCTGGGCGCGGAGGCCTCGAAGGAAGTCCGACCTGCTCTCCGCTGGCCTTCGTCCGAAGCTGGGCACAGCGACGAGTTGGCGTTCCTCCACTCGACTCAGCCAGGAGCCGGTGGCCGCGGCCGTGTCGTCCAGGGACTCGCGCAACCCATGCCGCGTCATGACGGATGCACTGCTCCGCGAGGCGTTGCGGTTGTCCCCTGCGACACGCAGTGCCTGCGCCAGTAGGCGCGCACTCGCGAGGTGCTCGTGCAGCGGGGTGGCGAAGGAGCGCTGCCTCCCGACCTGGGCCGCCAATGTCGACAAGTCCGAGCTGATGGTCACGAGATGGGCTCGTGACAACAGACCCACCGGGTCGAGGTCGAGTCCACGACTCGCCGCTGCCCTGGACACGGCCGCGATGAGGCCCTCCACTGCAGCGGTTGCCCCTGCACCCGAGCGCCCGACCTCAGCCAGCGGAGAGCTCCAACCCGTCGCCGGCAATTGGTCGACCGACTCGTGGTTGGTGCACACGGCGATCCACCGCCGCGACGGCTCGGTGTCGGTACACGACTCCCAGGCCTTGACCAAAGCCGTGGCGAGCTCAGCCGTGCCGAGAGCCGCGCTGCGGAACTTGACCTGGACACGCAGTAACGAGGGCTTGTCCGCCGGACGAGCCGACACGAAGACGTCGCAGTCCTCGTCTCCCTCCGGTCGTACCTGCACGACGCCGAGGCCTTCGGAGTCCAGAAGCAGTACGCAGGTCACGAGGGCCTGGTAGGTCACTCCCGCGACGTTCCGAGCCCCGGCTCGCGACGAGCCCAGAGCCTCGTTTGTACGAGGGAGCCCGGTTCCGGCCCCGCCTGAAGGCTCGGCGGCGCGCGAGGGGGGCGACGGGACGGTCCCGGGCCTAGCGGAGCGCTGTCTGCGTGATCGTCCAGCACGTCCGGGCATTGCCGCAGCACCCACTTCGACACCTCGAGAACGGGGGAGCAGCCTAGAGTCCGGACAGCCAGAATGTCGGCACTGACGAGCCGCTGGGCCACGCCGCCCAGGAGGCGACTGCAAGGACACTTGCCGGGCATCGCAGCGCCAACGGCCCCACTCGGGGGGTACGCCAGCAACCCCACCGGATGAGCCACCAGGTTGGCTGGCCTGCGGTTGTGCCTGGAGCGGGTGACCGGGATCGAACCGGCATGGCCAGCTTGGAAGGCTGGACACCCTCATCGCCATCCTGGCTGGTCAACCTGGGGTTAGGCCGGGAGCCGTGCCTTCCACGTGCCTTTCGCCATGCACCGCCACCGGAAGAGCGGCTCTTCGATGGTGTTCGTCCTGTTACTGGCTGAGTGACGCGGTCCGCGGGTGCCTGCGCTGCGCCGGGCGGGTGGTCGGAGCACTGCCCGCGACATGCACCTGAGGAACGGCGGTTCTAGCCGCCGGGTGCAGCGATCAGTTTCCTACCCCAGGCACGATCGGCCCCCTGCTGCGGAGCCCACGCTTGCTGAGTGATCACCCCGTCCCGCGACTTTGGCGGCTCAAGCCAAGGACGACGCCGGCTGCGAAGTATCCGGGGGTGCCCCGTCGGTAGCGCTGCGTCCGGCGAGCTACGGGACCCGAGAACGGGGTGACGTAGCTGCCGGCGGGTGAACTCGTGGTGTTACCCCGGTGACAACGTTGGGGCGGCAGAGCAACCAGATATGGCGGTGCGCCTGAGACCGAGAGTGCTCACCAGGCGCCCCCTCGGCTCGGTGCGTGTTATCAACACACGTCTCTGGTAGAAGACCAGCTATGGCAGCTCAACTTGTCGTCGACTGGAGGCGGCTTGCTTCAGCGCGTAAGACGTCGATCAGTGTGTGGTTGAGGCTGCACTGGGAGCCGCCGCTGACCGGTGACACGGTCGCGGCGGCGCTCGCGTCGGTCGAGCTGCCCTCGGCGCTGTTCCACATCCCCGTGCAGCTGACCGGCCCCATTCCGCTCCCGGACGGTGGCGCGCTGCTCAACATCACCGAGATGCGGAGCCTGGCCGATCTCCGACAGTTCGTGGCCGGGCTCGAGCTCGCCCTCACCCCCCTCGACGGCACCCTCCGGATCGAGCCGCTGCCGCGGCAGCGCCCCCGGCTGCCCGACCGCTTCCCGCACATCGGGATGTCGGCGAGCCTGCCCTGGCGGCCCGACGCCCGGGACCGCTGGATCCAGCGGCGCGCGGAGTCCGCACGACGGGCCACCTACTGGTTCCCCACGGACCTGGACGTGGAGGCGCGGACCGCGGCCCTGCAGATCGCCCTGGACTGGTGCAACGCACCGGGACCGGGGGGCAGCGCCTGGTTCTCCGACGACTCCTCGCACTACCCGCTGGACGCCTCTGTCGCGCAGCAGGTCGTCCATGCCGCCGTCCTCCGCGGGCACCACCGCGTCGGCTACACCTACCGCCACCCCGAGCACGGGATCCGCAGCGTCACGGTCGAGATCAACGGCCGGCTGCTGATCACCTTCGGCCGGCCACCGGGCAGGATGCCGCTTCCGGAGGCCGCCATCGTGCTGCCCGACCTCATACGCGAGCTCGCTCCGCACCTCACCTCCGCCGTGGTCCTCCACTCACCCACCTGGGTGGCCAGTACGGACTTCCTGGTCGACGAGACCGCCTCGGCCACGTTGCCGGTGCATCCCACCCACCTCGGCAAGTGCGCCCTGCTCTCGGACCGCCGCCTCATCGACGCCTACGGCCTGGTCTACCTCGGCCCCGGCTTCGCCGGCCTCGCCGAGCACCCCCGGCACTACCGGACGTTTCCCCTGGCCGGCGGCCGCGTGCTGGTGCACCACGACGTCGACACCTGGCTCGGCACCGAGAAGCCCGACGAGTCCATGCGCGAGACCGCCCGCGCCGACCTCGCCGACGTCGTCCTCACCGCCGACGACGTCCAGGCCGAGCACGAACGCTTTGGCGACGGCTGAAGGCCTCACCCCAGTGAAGTACGAGATAAACCGGTTCCCTCGTCACCGCTTCCCGAACTCAGTAAAGCCGACGGATAGCTAAGACCGATACGGGCAAGCCGGACTGTTCCAGCCTGTGACGAAACGGTCAAGCTAAACCGGCAAGGGGACTGCTGCAACTTCGGTTGACGGCGGTTGGGACTGATCATGCCGCGACGGCGGCCTGGCTGGTGAAGGCGAGTTCGAACTCGACGGGGGTGAGCTTGCCGAGGGCGCGTTGCCGGCGGCGGCGG
>Ga0210040_10009726_pt1 | contig 11147 bp, 4 predicted proteins | sample CryGeyCG12114_NA_FD_185462 | JGI IMG/M metagenome (GOLD analysis project Ga0210040, IMG submission 185462) | Groundwater microbial communities from aquifer - Crystal Geyser CG19_WC_8/21/14_NA (SPAdes) (version 2) | ecosystem: Environmental > Aquatic > Deep subsurface > Groundwater | place: USA... | reverse complement strand
TTCATGTTTTCACAATTAGAAGAAACAACTTATCTTCATCCGTTTTTCCGAATGTTCAAAAAATTTAATCGTACGCAAAGTTGTTTGCTGTGAATCAATCAATAAACATAAAAATTCGGGGAATGAACACTACATGATCAAACTCCATGTGTTTGCATGATAAATAAAATCAAGTCATTCTGGTCTGCAAAAATGGACGCTGACTTTTATACAAGCACTCTGAACTAATAAGTAAGTAATAATTTCTTTGGGATGAATAAACTTAAGTAAACAGACGAATCGGTGACTTATCACGAATTGCAGTTGACTTTATAGTGCAAGACAAAAGTCAATCTTTGATTATGTTGATGCATGCATACGTTCAGTGTGAATTGTGAATGTACCTGCATAAGTGATGAACAAAGTTTATCGCACTTATGCTGAAAAAAATTGTGACCATTCGTCAAAATTTCATATTAAATGACTCAAGTTATAGCTGCTTGGTCGTTTCATTGCCCTCAGAAGATAGACAGTCCCTGCGGTAGCTGGGAGCCGATATGCAAGCTGAGTTTAGCAGCTTGTGTACGGTCTATATTATATACAGTCCAGACAGGAAATTTATCGTGGATCAAATAATACTACAGCTGTATTTTATGCATCGGTTGGTTGGTAGCTGAGTAAACTGATTGCAAATTTGCAAATGTTCCTAACCTGTCAGACAATGGGATCAGCACATGAAGTCTTGTAGAGCTTTTGGGAAGCTGAACAGACTCTTATCATATTTCTGACTCGAACACAATAACGTAAATGTGAAAACTTTTTCTAGCCAATAATCCATATTTGTTTGAGAAGTAAATGGTCGATTTGTAACTAAATTACCATTTCAGAATAGGATTTCATCTGCTCCTCGAGAGAACATAAAGGAGTGCAAAGATTTTGCTCCCCAGAGATGAAACTTTGCGGACATCCGGACAATCATGGATTCAAGATCAAGATCAATTCAAGATCCCGCCCGTGCATCAATTGGTTATCATCAATAATTTGTCAATCATAACTTCGCAAAATTGTTACCGATTCGCGTTTTCCAGATTTGAAGAGACAACTCATCTCCATCAGTTTGTCCGGAAGCTCAAACATTATTGTTCTTTTTTTTTCGGTAGGTTATCTGGCATTTTTTTGTTATTGTTGCCACAACATTTTACAGATAATTTGTATAAATCCACCATTTATCGGGGATAGCCAAATAACATGGGGCAACTTCTTTTTATACTTTTAAATGAACAGTAGTACGTATTGTTGTTTCCTATGGCTCATTCAATAAACATACAAATGAAGGAAAAGAACAGATAATAAAAATGTATGTTTTCGGTCCGATAAAATCAGTTCATTACACAGTTACACAGTGATTGATTATAGTCTGCAAAAAGGGACGCTCATATAATGACTATATGCTAGATGGCAGTACGTGGTCCTTGTTTGGTGAGGAAGTTGAGCATCGAAAGTTGAGAAATGCTACCGCGGTAAACCAAAAGCTTGGATGATTTTTCAACAACTTTTAGTTACATACAACTTTAAGTAGTTTTAGAAATACAATCAACAATAGTTTTATTTTTATTTTCATAATATTGTAGACCAATTAAAACCCTTTATAATTGGCATAGGTGAATATCGCTATCAAAGGTTGAGTGAATCACTACTCACTTTACTCAAGGTTTGTCACGATTATTTTGTGTTTCATCTTTGATTTATTTTTATTTCCTTCTGTTCGTACGTTCGTTGTTCAGCTAGCAGTCTGTAATTAATTATATTTAATCAAACCGAATTTTAATGACCAACTAACGATACATGATATCGACCTGTTGCAGATGTCCTACCAATTATACCGAAACACTACTCTGGGTCACACTCTGCAGGAAAGTTTGGATGAACTCATCACGTACAATCAAATTCCCGCAAGTCTGGCCAATAAAGTATTGCTCCAGTTTGACCGGTCCATGAACAATGCATTAGCGAACCGAGTGAAATCCCGATTGACATTTAAGGCTGGCAAATTGCATACCTACCGATTCTGTGACAATGTGTGGACTTTCCTTCTCAATGATGTGGAATTTCGGGAGATGAATGAGCTCGCAAAAGCGGATAAAATTAAAATTGTCGCTTGTGATGGCAAAGGGACGGCGATTCCTCCACCTTTACCTGGCCTTGAATAATTCCTGTAGGATTAGTTAGTAGTTATTTTTATTTAATCAATGTCGCCCATTAGTTAGTTGGGATCCCGATGGGGAAGGAGAAGAATCCGATAGTTAATTAATAAAAATTAATGTGTCTATTTTGATGAGTTTCGCCTGATTTGTTCAACGTCATCGCTCAGTTAAAATGCATTCAGTCAGTTGGACTAGATGTGTTGTAAGTATGAGGTGCTTTTTGATTCAGGATGTAGTGTAGGGATATTGGTTTTTTAGTCTAACTAAGTATGATTCATTTTTTATAATTTAGGTTAATTTATTCTATTTTTGAAATAAATACGTGTTTTGTGAATATAGCCCTTGTTAGGTGTTTGGATTAATTCGTTCTTTCATAAGCCACAACTATTGTAAAATACTTTTGTTGGAAATAGTTTGAGCCGGAGTTAATTTTGTTTTTCAATTCCCAAAATAAAAAAGGCTTTTTTGCATGGTATTGCACTAAATCTGTATATTATGTTTTGTGTAGATTTTGATAACTAAAGAAATCAGAAAGTCAAGTCAGAGCAGTTTGTTTGAACTTGGGTTATTTTTGCAGACAAAAAAAAAACCGTCGTAAGATGATTCCTTGAGTGATAAGGTGTAGGCTGGGATTGATTCGCATTTTTCAAATGATGGCTACCTTACGTGTGACAACTTTTTCACTTCACGCATAGCTCCATTCTACATTTGTTAACTTTTGGTGCCAAAATCTGAATTAGCATAATGGGACATACGAACAAGAGAAAATAATTGGATTAATTAGTAAGTATCGATTATGAATACGATTAATAATCAGAGCAAGGCCATCCATCAAACGCAAACAATAAAATCTACAAATTGAAGGCCAATCACTCACTTTTCATCAGATCAATACAGGATCTTTAACAAATAGTAATGAAAAGTGACACTGTCAATCCAACTAACTTTTCTGAATAAAATAAATTCAATCATTCCATCATATTACTGGTAATAATCAGGATTGAAAAGTTTTTTAAACCCATATAACCTTGGCCCAAAAAGTCAGTCACTTTAACTTATTGGGTGTAACTCAATAAACGCTCGTACACTTGAGACACTCAATAATCAATATGGACTAAAAATCTTGTTTTTCTTGCCAAGTTATTTTTAGGGAAAAAAGTCCCATCAAGTAAACAAACTAACAAACCATCTATAGAAAGTGAAAGTGTCCTTCCTCATTCTAAGGACCAAATGGGGTAAAAATAGTTTCATTTTGTCCAAAATCTTTGCTTCTAACTAACTAAACTATCAACTATATCAGGATTTCCCTTTTCACTTGACCTTCCTTATGGCCAAAGGTCCTTCCACATTATTTACACAGGAAGGAAACATTAGTGAAACAAAATTCATCAAAACTTGAAATCTTGCAATGGCCGCCGTTCAATCGCAAAACATTAACCAACTAACTAAACTTGAATCACCCAAAAACTCAATCCCAACCAACTAACTAACTATGAACCTTCATTACAGTTCAGTTAAACAATGAATTCATTTACAGAATTTATCTTTAACTATTAAGTCTCATAGTCAGTATCATAACGTAGCCAACTAACTAACAATGGATCCTTACATGTGGGAACTAACTAACTAACTAACTAACGTTATGCAGTGGTATAGAGCAACCAAAGATTGTACTAACTAACTAACTATGGGATGTGCTGTAGCGTAGGTTATGCGGCAAACGAATTGGTGTACGCGACGCCACGAAATGAAGGAAAACGAAATGTACAAACTACTAAACTATGCGTGCGTATGCAATAGATGAGCGTAGGCAAAGTAAAAATGGCCGAGGTATATAAATGGAGATGTGAGATGAAGAAATCGGTCAGTTGTCATTTCATCATCCAACAAGCAGACTACTACATCTTGTGTATGTGCAAATAATAATAATATAACAATCACTCATTGTCTTGGTTCATTCCACATTCGAAAGTTGTCAACAATAATAAGTTAGTTAGTTAGTTAGTTTGGAACATTATTATTGTTGTGTTTGTGAGAACTAACTAACTGGTTGTCAACTCCAAATCTGTGCCATTTAGTCCAATTATGCATAATCAGGCGATTTTGGCCCTACTCTTTTTGGCCCATGCAGGTAAGATTCGACTTTTTTTGTTTCTTGTGTAATTTTACGTGTTGGGTTTAGTGTGGAATGCGAGTTTTAAGATTGTTTAGAGAATGTAATGGAAACGAGAAATGGGGAAATTTCCAAGTTCAATGTTTAAAGCGGATTTCAATGGTTTGTTTTAGTTAGTTAGTAGATTGGCTCAAGATTTATTTGTACATTTAGTTAGTTTGAAGAGCAAATTTCACCAAAAAATTAGATATTATTAGTTAGATACAACAAGATTAGGCTGGGAATACTATGTAATCTGGTTTGGTTAGCACTAACTAAACTACATGCATGGTTAGATTAAGAATAGAAAGGAGTAAAAATCTTGATTGTTGAGTGTAGTTTTCAGTGGTGAATTAATACATTGTTGTATGTTAGACGAGGTATTAGTTAAATTCTTCTATTTTCGTTCCCATTGATTCGGTCTACATACTATTATTATCTGTGTAGTTAGTTTGTTAGGTTTGCGTGGTAAAAAGTACAAATCACTCTCCTTTTCATCTCGTGTGAAAAACGCGTATATTGAAAGTGAAACAATGGGATCATAAAACTAAGGACCGTAGTTTAATGTTTTTCAAGTCGTTTTTTGGCAAAATTGCCTATTATTTTACATGATTTCAAAACTTGGTTAGTTAGTTATTATCCCGCACTAAAAATTTTGGATTCATTTTCAGTTGAATGCCAATCTGTAGCATTTGTTTATTGCATATTCCCGTTTTTATCATTTTTTTGGTTAATTTTTCCCAAATATCATAAATACGATATTAACGGCAAAGTAGTAATCCTAAATACAATATAGGTTCGAAGAATAAGTCAAGGGCGAACTGATACAAAAAAGTTTCTATTTTCACACGCCGACATGCTCAAAGATACGATTCAATAGATTTTACAACCTCCTATGAGAATTTGAGAAGGAAAAAAATCTCAGCATATTTTGAAGGCCTTAAACTTTTTTCCCTCTGTAGCGTAAAACTTATTGGTGCACTAAAAAAGTGGATTGGATCCACATAGCATACATATGTACCTACAGTTATAGTTGTTGTTAATGAAAATATTAAAAGACAACAATAATGATTATCTAATTGTGAATGTTAAAAGAAGCAAATATGTTAATTGATTCATGGGCTCTACCTGTTGTTATGTGTGTTGAAATTTGGGTCAGCAAGAAAAAAGTTGCTCTAAACACGTTGAATGAATTATTATTAGTCATAGATAGATAGACATATAGGAAGTTATATAACTCAACGAAAAAAGACAAATTGCTCAACATTTTTTTCACCACTAACTATGACAAATCAGACCAATTAAGTATGAAATCAATGTTTGCTTATTTTCATGCATCATTATATCATCATATGTAAGTTAGTGAATTACTGATACAATTCATTTTGGTTGTGTTGTGGCATTAGGCATATGCAAAACCAAATTTATGTCCAAATTATGTACCACGGCAAAAGTAGGCTTCATTTCCTGAGCTATCAAAATTGTCAATATTTGCGCCCGCTAGTCCAAAAGCAATCCCATAAACAAAGTCCACATAATATTCAATGTGGTGACAAAAAAACAATTTTTATATTCAAAATCATAAAATTTAGGTGAAATATATCATATTTGGCACAAACCTATCCTATGAATTTGAATTGTGTCTCACAAAACAAGGATTATGATCGGAAAGGAAAAGTTTTGCAGAAAAAAACTAAACACTAGTGACAAGGTGTAAAAAACGTACAAACTAACTAATCTACAAAGATTATATTACCTGCCATTGTTACTAACTAACTAAATAATTAACATCATATTATGCCTTCAGACAGACTTACATCCAAAGAGTAAGAGATCCAAAGAGTTTTGAAGTGAACGAACTCTTGGGACCAAACTGGGAAAAAAACGCATTCTCATTATATTATTATTATGCATGCAGAGTGCATCAAAAGTTGGGCGTAGGCTGTGTCATTTTTTTACCTGCCTGTAGTTAGTTAGTTAGTTATATGTAAAGCAGGAAGGAAGAGAGAAAAAATTGCTTTATATTAACATGAGGTATAGTTAGTTAGTATATTTGGAAGATGGAATAAATAAAATGGTAGATGTGGGCATTTCCAAATTACCTTCGTCATCGTTATTACTGTAACAATGAGTACATTAGTTTCGTGATATAATCTGCGGTCTAATTTTCAACTCATGCCGTTAAAAAGAAAATTTCAGTCAGCAATAAGAACTTGGTCCATATACCTTAAATCAATGTATAGCATGGGAATTTACATGGAAGCTATTGGTCACCGTGGTGGGCGCAAAGTTAGCTGATAGAGATTTTTTTAGGAGGGACTTTAAATGGTGACTTAAAGGACGGAATTGACAGTTGATTATATATCATATTGGATTTAAAATTTGTAAAGAAGTGGCCCCCATGCAGGGAGAATTGAGAATAGATGCAGATGCGTGACCACGTGTTTTGTGGTTCATAATAATCACCAGATTACATTTATTTACGAGTCAACTTTCACTATCTTTCAATAAACTTGGGTTCCTACTACATGGACTATCTATATACCATGGCTTATTATTGGATACATGGGTGCATACAACTAAACCAGAGCAAATATAATATTCATTCAGAATGCATTGTTATAGTTAGTTAGAAATTTCCACTTTTCAACCCTAAAGTTTTAATTTGCCGGGAGAAAAAAACGTTTGGGAATCTCTTTAGACCTTGCATTTGACATTTTCTTTGCAAATCCAAGACAATGACCTATTATTATGATTACTGTTTATTCATATTTCCGCATTATTTCATGCAGACGAATGCAATTTTATTATCGTGTGCTCACGAGCTCATTCAGACATAAAACATATAGTGCGGCCATAACTTACTAACTAATATATTAGCATTCAAATAACGAGTATGTAGACAAATCTGTCGGTATTACGCAATAATAATAGTGTGAGTGAGTGAGTGAGTGTGCAATGGACTCGGTTATTATAATAAGTTTGTTAGTTAATGCCGTATATCACTGTTGGATCATTGTTGGTCAACAATTCATTATGATGATGATGATGCGATTCTTACAATGTGTGCAAGCTCATAGCATACATGCTCCTATTTAGGATGCCTGCATTTGAATGAAATGAATACTAAATGTGGGCATTCGTGTCATCCTTTTATTACTGGGGTTAAAAAATGGAATAATTGTACACTTTTGGGGGTAAAATTGGTATTTGCATGTTTTAACAAGAAGTTTGAAAATGGTATTGTATGGAATACTGCACATCGTTTTGTGAAACGTATCTGTCCATAGCAAAGCATTATGGAAGGAATACATACGATTTCGCATCACATGCTGCAAAAATTTGTAATTTTACATGTCATTTGATTTGACGAGCGTTTCAACCATTTATTTTTTTTGGAAAACAGAGTTTTCTTTCAAAAATAACTGTTTTGCACAGTTATTTAGTTAATTTGGCAGTAAAAACGAGTATTCTAGTTTTGGAGGATTAGCGAAAAAGGTTTAAATATTTTAATTCATCATTTATCGGATCGGACCTTTAAAAAAGTAATTGAGTGCCAATGTTAAATCCCTATGCTGAGTGAAATCTTATTGTCTCCAGTCGGAATAAGCCAACAGAATTCATTTTTTGTAGATTGCAAGACGATTTGATTCTAAAAAACCGTTTTTTAAATTCCCCATTTTTTTCAGCATCCGGCCAAAAATTTACATGCCCCCATGAATACGGATTCTATCCACATGAGACTTCCTGTGACCGATACTACAAATGTGAAAATAACGTCGCTGAATTGAAAACTTGTGGAAATGGGCTCGCATTTGATGACACAGATCCCAAATACTTGAAAGAGAATTGTGACTATTTGCATAATGTGGATTGTGGACATCGGACAGAGTTGGAGCCCCCAATTGCCACAGCCAATTGTCCGCGAGTGTATGGAATTTTCCCGGATGAGGAGCGTTGCGACACTTTCTGGAGTTGTTGGGCTGGAGAGGCTAGCAAATACACTTGTGCCCCGGGACTAGCTTATGATATTGATGCCCGTGTGTGCATGTGGCAAGATCAGGTCAAGGATTGCAAGATCACTGGTAAGTTTAAGCTGCCATAATTAGGATACAGTATTTCGCAATTCGCAAATTCTTACAAAGCATTACTTTTTCCCCTACACGATTCCCCGTCATTTCTGAAGTGTAGAATGTCATAAGAATTTGTATTTGACAAAAAAAATGTCTCATGGAGCTTAAATCAAGCAATGGAAATCAAACTAGTCAAATTTATGCTGGATATGAATTTTTCAGGTTCTATAGTTAGTTAGTACACATTCAGATTAGTTGAAATCTGCAGTTTTGTAATTAAAGTACTTTTCATTTTTCCCGATGACGAAATAAACGTTTAAATCTTCAAATACTATCCTAGAATTCATTTTTCATGCATTTTGTCTCAATTTTCCCCCTTTTTGGATAGTTAGATAGTTAGCTAGCTATAATTTTGTATTGCAAATGCTAATATCATGTATTAAAATTGGAATCAGAAACAGTAGCCGGTTTCAGATGCCCAGATCCCAAAGACTCACCAAATCCAGCCACATTTTCGCGTCACCCACATCCCGAAGACTGTCGCAAATATTTCGTCTGCTTGGACGGCAATCCTCGGGAATACGGTTGCCCAATCGGAACAGTCTTTAAAATCGGCACAGAGGGTGGTGGTCAATGCACAGAGCCTGAGGGAGTTCAAGGCTGTGAGGACTACTATGGAGATGAACTAAAGGGACTCAAAAAGTCCGATTTGCTTCTGGGAGGGGACTACAACAGTGGAAATCAGAATAGCAAAGCTCCCACTTTGAGGAAAAGGGTCAAGGTTCAACCTTCAGCCACGACTACGTCTACTACCCCTGCTCCTGTTCAATACAACTCCAGGGTTGGGGTCAACACTAGAGATAGGTCCAGTAGCAACAATAGAGTCGTTTTACAACAGAGTCAAGGGCCCGTTGTTGCTAGTAATAATGCTCAACAGGTTCAACAGAGGCAGCAATCTATTACAACTTCTCAAAGGTATGGTTATATGGACACTCAGAGTTAGCTTTTACTCCATTTGACGTTTTTTCTCAAAAACTTCATAGTGGCTAGCCTAGTTAGTGTAGGTGAATAAGGCATTTCGAAGATTGTTATGTATAGTAATTGGTTATTGATTGTATTTTCAGAATTTCCCCAGCCCCAGCAGCAAAAACAGTGAGCCCAGCCAAAAGTTCAAAATCTCCAGCTGAGGGCTCCTCAGATGACTACTATTACTACTATGATGATGACTATTCCCAAACGCAGCCTGCTGCACCAAAAGCCGCACAACAAAGTCAAAAAACTACTTCCACCTCTAATAGTTCTAACTAACCAGCTAGTTACAGTTTAATTGTCTACAATAATCTAACTAACTAACTAACTAGGCATTATTATTTTCGAAAAAAACTCATCTTGTTGTATTGACAGCTTAGTAAGGGAACAAGTTATAGGAATATTATCATCATAAATACTCAATCCTTATAGTGAACTGCAGCCATAATATTATTGAGAGGGATGTCAACTTTTTTGTGTGTAGCTGCTATGTTTTTGTATTGCGAGCGAGAAGAATGTTTTTAACAGATTCTTATTGTGCTTTTTTGTGTTTCATGCGGGATCGTATAGATCTTTCAATAAAATACAAATGTTTACATGAAAGTGTTCCAATTTTTTCGCAAATCTCGCAAAAAACCAAAGAATCCTAGGTGAATTTTTGTAAAACCGCCTTTTATTGCCTATCCACTGCAGTGAGTTAAGTATACAAACAATGGAATACACAAATCACATAAAGTGAGCAACTATAAACTAAGAAACTGACTGAAAATGTGTATACACAACCCGAATCCCATGCATTATGGATTAATCATAATAATATAAATAGGAAGTAACTTTTTTTTGAGTATTTTCTGTCTGTTTTGAGTAAATTTTGCCCGTTCCGTAATTGTTTTAGTTTATGAGTCCGGTTTCTGGATCAAGATTAGGTCTCCGGGATCCACACTTGAGATATGCAAGTAGACAATCCAATATAACAGGTTGAAGCATACAAAACAGAGCGGGAACACGACACGGCTATACCTGAGTACAGTTAAATAGTTAGTTAGTTAGTTACAAATCAAAAAGTTAGGCAATTCTATCAAGAGTTTTGATTTTAAAACCAAAAACTTCTCACTTGTCAATATCAGAAGGAGTGATTCCGCAAATTTGATTTGGATTGATGGGGATGATCTGTCGGATTTTCGCATCGTCTTCAAAAATCACTTGCTGGTGCTGTTGAAATTCAATAGACATTTGTTGCTGTTGTCGGCTCAATGTCATTTGTCCACCTGAGAATGATTGAAGTTTGAAAACTTTATAGTGTTTGATTTGTTGGTGGAGTTGAGTAAAGTAAGTTATGTACCTGGAGCGGGTGGTCCCTGATTTCCGAAAAATGGAGTGCCCGGTGGTCCCCCGGAGGCATAAGTGGATGGACCCGGTCGATTTTGACCGTATGGGGTGGGGGTTGTCCCTGCTCCCCCTTCTGTGTATCCATATCGCTCCCGTTGTTTTCTTAGAGTCATTGAAGATGAGGAACCAAGAGTGTCATTCTGGGAAATGGGGGGAAAATGCAGCAAATATTAGCTCAAATAGACTTGTGCGCCGTTGAGACAATGTTTTTCGATAAAATCTTCTATTTGCGGACTAACATCGAAATGAAAATGCAAAAAATAGTTTGTTTTCATATACAAAATTCAAAATGCACTGAATTTTGGTCTAATTTGATGCAAA
>Ga0210040_10009725_pt1 | contig 11147 bp, 12 predicted proteins | sample CryGeyCG12114_NA_FD_185462 | JGI IMG/M metagenome (GOLD analysis project Ga0210040, IMG submission 185462) | Groundwater microbial communities from aquifer - Crystal Geyser CG19_WC_8/21/14_NA (SPAdes) (version 2) | ecosystem: Environmental > Aquatic > Deep subsurface > Groundwater | place: USA... | reverse complement strand
CACCTCGGCGAGCGGCGCGTAGGGATCGGACCCGGGGCAGAACCGCGCCCACACCGGCGTCCCCTGGACGCCGTCCCGCGAGGTGTCGGCGGCGTCCAGGCACTCCGTCGGTGCTGCGGCGTCCTCCCCGTCCGCGGCCGTGCACGCGGTCAGCGCCATGCTCACGAGCAGGCCCGCCGCCCACCGGCGGCTCCTGGTCTCCTGCATCGTCATGTCGCGCTCCCGTCCGCCGTCCCTCGACGGGAAGACGCATCGGGTCGTGCCCGGCGCTGCATCCGCCGGGCCGGCGTGGTCAACCCGTCGCGACGGTGGCGATGAGGTCGCCCTCCTGGAGGACCTCGCCCTCGACGACGTGCATGGCCTGCACGGTGCCGGAGAGCTCGGTGAGGACCGGGATCTCCATCTTCATCGACTCGAGGATGACCAGCGTGTCACCGGCGGCGACCTGGACCCCGGGGCTCACCAGGACCTTCCACACGCTGGAGACCATCTCGGCGTGGATCTCCTCGACCGCCACCGGACCTCCTCGCACCTGGGCGGCCCGCGGTCTCCGCGGGCCCGGGATCATCCTGGCACGCGGACCGGCTCAGGCGCCCGGCACGGCGTGCCCGGCGGCGAGCTGTTGCAGCACGCCGCAGACCTCCGGCCCGTCGTGCGGCACGCCCACCTCCGGCACGTCCGACAGCGCCTGGCTGACGGCCCGCGCCGCCGAGGCCGTGTCCGCGGCTCCGGCGCTGACCGTGGCCAGCAGCGCGTCGTACCAGCCGTCCAGCCGGTCGCCCGGCTCGTACCCGCCCACGGCGACCAGGTCGACGCCCGGCTCCTTCTTCGGGTCGGGACGCCCGGTCCCGGGGAGCCGCCCGCTGATCCGTCCGGCCTCACCCGGCGGCAGGGTGGCGCGCAGCTGCACGGCCACCGCCGGCCGCCACGGCGCGGAGGCGGGAGCGGGGACGTCGCTGCGCGGCGGGGCGGCGCTGCGCAGGGCCAGCTCGACGGCGTCCACGCCATGGGCGCGCTCGAGGACGGCGATGTCGAGGGAGAACCCGGCGGCCACCTCGGCGAGCTCGCCGTCGGGTGCTATGCCGACCGTCACCAGCCCGCGCCAGCCCACCTCGGCGAGCCGTCGGGCGGCCGCGGGCACCGGCACGGACGCGTCCGGGGTCCACGAGACCCGCGCAAGGCCGGCAGCGCGGTCGCGCAGGACGGGTGTCGGGAACAGCAGCCCGTCGCCGGTCACCCAGGCCAGGAGCCCGCGCTCGCTGGCCGGCTCCACACCGTCGCCGCCGAGCCGCTCCAGCACGTCCGGGTCGGGGCCGACCCACAGCAGGCCTGCGTCCAGGACCGCGGCCGCCAGCTTCGCGTTGCCGGCCAGGGCGGGCGGCACGGGCAGCACGGCGGAGACGCCACTGCGGCGCGCGGCCTCGACGATGCGGTCGACGGCGAGGTAGGACTCGGCGGCGGGGGCCGGGCCGAGCAGGACGGCCTCGTCGGCCATGCGCACGTGCCGCGCCGAGCGCTCGGTCTCGGAGTGCACGGCCACGGACTTCACGTCCAGCCGGGCGCACGAGGCGATGACGCCGCACGCGGCGGGCCCTCGCCCTGCCACGAGCACGCTCTCGATCCCCACCTGTGCCACGGCTCCTCCTGCGTTCCCCCGGCCGGCGCATGCCCGCCGCTGCCCCGTGAGAGGCTGGCACCTGTCAGCTTGGCGGGCCGGTCGTCGCCGCGCACGATACGTGCGCCGTCGTCCGGGCCTGCGAACCACCGGGTCACCGCGGCCCACCGGCAGAGAGAGGAGGGCAGCGATGTCCAAGCGTGGACGCAAGCGTCGCGCTCGCAAGAAGAGCGGCGCCAACCACGGCAAGCGCCCCAACGCCTGAGCGCTCGCGCGAGGCGCACGAAGGCCCCGTTCCCGCTGCTGCGGGAACGGGGCCTTCGCCGTGCGGCCCCGTCAGTCGCCGGAGCGCTCGACCGTGATCCGCTCGACAGTGACCTGGGTGCCGTCCTCCTCAAAGGAGACGCTGGTCAGCTGCACCTTGATCCGCTCGCGGAGCGAGGGCGGCGGCACGTCCCCACCGCACCGGCGCCGGACCAGCGCCTTGAACTCCTGCTCGATGCCGAATTCGCGCAGGCAGGAGGAGCAGTCCTCCAGGTGCTCGGCGATCACGCCTCGGCGGGCGTCGCTGGTCTCGTGGTCGAGGAACTCGAACACGTGGCTCAGCACGTCGTCGCAGGAGTGGATCTCGATCGGCTCGTCGACCTGAGGGGCGTCGTCGGCCATCAGGAGTTCGCCTCCTCACCGGCTCCGGCGCGGACGAATCCGCGCTCGCGGGCGTAGTCGGCCAACAGCTTCTGCAGTCCGCGGCGTCCGCGGTGCAGGCGGGACATCACCGTGCCGATGGGGGTGCCCATGATCTCGGCGATCTCCTTGTAGGCGAAGCCCTCGACGTCGGCCAGGTAGACGGCCAGCCGGAAGTCCTCGGGCAGCTGCTGCAGGGCCTCCTTGATGTCGGAGTCCGGGAGGTGGTCCAGGGCCTCGATCTCGGCGGAGCGCAGACCGCTGGAGCTGTGCTCCTCGGCGGCGTAGAGCTGCCAGTCCTGGATCTCCTCGGTGGGGTACTGCTGCGGCTGCCGCTGCTTCTTGCGGTAGCTGTTGATGTAGGTGTTGGTCAGGATCCGGTACAGCCACGCCTTGAGGTTCGTGCCCTCGGCGAACTGGTGGAAGGCCGAGTAGGCCTTGACGAACGTCTCCTGGACCAGGTCCTCGGCGTCGGCCGGGTTGCGGGTCATCCGCAGCGCCGCCGGGTAGAGCTGGTCGAGGAAGGGCAGGGCGTCCCGCTCGAAGCGGACGTCCCGCTCGGCACGGGTCTCGGCGACCTCCGTGCGGCTGCCGCCCTCGCGCGCCTCGGGAACCTCCACCGGGGCTGCTCCGGGCGTCTGACCGGGGTTGTCGATCGTGGGCTCCTCGGGCACCGACCGTCCTCTCTGGGCGCCCCTGACGCGGGGCACCACGCCGATCGATCCTAGCCGCGCGGCATCGGGACGGCCGGGCGGCCGCCGGTGCGCGACCCGCGGGCGGATGCTGGAGACGGTGCTGCTCACGGCTCGTCCAACGGCGCCGCCGTCCTGGCGCATTCCCCCTCGCCGTGCCGGCGTGCACGTCGCTACAGTCGCGCGCCGTGGCAGCGACCCCGGCGGTGCGGACCCTGGAGAGGGCGGACGTGCCGCACACGCTGCACCCCTACGACGCCGGGCACCCCTCTGACACCGGCTACGGCGAGGCGGCCGTGGCGGCGCTCGGCGTCGACCCCCGGCAGCTGTTCAAGACGCTGGTCACGGTGGTCGACGGCGCCCTCACCGTGGCCGTCGTCCCGGTGGCGACGACGCTGGACCTGAAGGCGCTCGCCGCGGCGGTCGGTGGGCGCAAAGCGGCGATGGCGGACCCCGCCGACGCCGAGCGCGCTACCGGCTACGTGCGCGGCGGCATCAGCCCGCTCGGGCAGCGGAGATCACTGCCGACGGTCGTCGACGAGTCCGCCTCCGGGTTCGCGACCGTCCTGGTGAGCGCCGGTCGGCGGGGGCTCCAGGTCGAGCTGCCGCCGGCCGACCTCGTCCGGCTGACCAGCGCCTGCACCGCCCCGATCGGCCGCTGCTGACGGACCCCTCGCCCCCCACCACTCGCAGACTCGCGGCGGGACCCCTGCGAGCGGCCGTCCTAGGGCCTGCCGTAGGGGGTGAGCAGCTGGTCGACCGGGGCGTGGTCGTCGGTGAGCACCTCGGCGTCCCCGACGAACGCGTCCAGGTCGGCGCCCTCGGCGACCCGCCAGGCGAGGTCCTCGTCGGTCATGGCAGCAGCGATCCCGGCGGTGTCCACCGGCTGCTGCGAGGCGACGGCGATGACGTTGCCGCCGTCCTCACCGGTGAGCACCGGCACCCGGGCGAGGAGGACCACGTGGTCGAACACCTCGCGCAGCGTGGCGAGCTCCGCCCGCACGAAGCCCAGGGGCGGGTTGTCGATGAGGTTGACCGCGTAGACGCCGTCGTCGGCCAGCGCCCGGTCGACCAGCTCCAGCGCCTCGCGGGTGGTCAGCTGCCACGGCACGGAGAGGCCGCCGAAGGCGTCGCCGACGACGAGGTCCCGCTCCCCCGCCGGCTCCTCCGCGAGCCCCACGCGACCGTCGGCCACGTCGACCCGCAGGGCGCCGGAGGTCTCCAGGCCCAGCTGCTCGCGGTCGATGTCCACCACCCCGGGATCGACCTCGACCACCCGGCTCGTCGTCCCCGGGCGCACCTGCGCCAGGTAGCGGGGCAGCGTCAGGCCGCCCCCGCCGACGTGCAGGGCGGACAGCGGCTCGTCCGCAGGGAACGAGGCGTCCGCGACCGAGGCGATCGCCCGCACGTACTCGAACTCCAGGTGCGTGGGGTCGTCGAGGTCGACATAGGAGTGCCGGAGGGTGTCCAGCACCAGCACCCGCCCGGACTCCCGCTCGGGGTCGGCCACGACCCGGGCGCAGTGGTAGGCGGTCTCCTCCTCGCATGGCGTGGGTGCGACGGCAGCGAGCAGCGAACCGGCCACCGCGAGCAGCACCAGGGCGACCGGCACCCGCCGACGGCCGGCTCCGCGCTGCAGCACCAGCCCGAGGGCGAGCCCGGCGAGGACGGTGACCGCGCCCGTGCCGACCAGGATCACGCTGCTCGGGAGCACGGCGATCAGCAGGAAGCCGGTGACGAAGGTGGCCGCGATCGCGCCGAGCGTGCCGATGCCGGAGAGCTTGCCGACGACGGCGCCGGTCTCGGCCAGGTTCGACAGCTGCAGCTTGACCACCATCGGCGGGACGGCGGAGAGCAGCGCCGCCGGCACCACGACGGCGACCGCGGCGAGCAGCAGCACCGCGCCCGCGTCCGCTCCGCTCACCAGGTCACCGGTGAAGCGCACGAGCGGCAGGATGGCGATCACCAGTGCGCCCCCGGCGACCATCAGCGGGGCGATGAGCCGCCGGGGGTCGACGCGGTCGGCCACGGCGCCGCCGGTCCACGCCCCGAGCGCGATGGCGGCCAGGGCGAACCCGATGACGGCCGTGCTGGTCTGCAGGGTGACGCCGACGTAGGGCGCGATCAGCCGCAGCCCCACGATCTCCATCACCAGGACCGCGCCCGAGCTCAGGAAGGTGACGACGGCGGCGACCCAGCCGGGCAGCGGGGTGCCCGGCGTGCCTGCGTCGGCGACCGGGGCGGACGGAGCGGCGGCTCCGGCCACGTCAGAAGAGGGCCGGCTGGTCGGCCGGCTCCGCCACGGTCTCGGCGCGCTCGGTCAGCTGCCGGCCGTTGTTGGCCACGTTGTTCACCGCGGTGCTCACCGGCCGGAGCTCGAGGGCTTCCACGACCTCCGGCGACGTCGGCTCGGTGAGCTGCTCGACGTCCTCCCGGCCGGGGTCCAGCCAATCGGCCCAGCGCTCGCGCGGCAGGACCAGCGGCATCCGGTCGTGGATCTCCTGCAGCGGGCCGACGGCCGGGGAGGTGACCACGGTGCAGGTGTAGAGGCGGTCCTCGCCCCGGCCCCACACCTCCCACAGCCCGGCCAGCGCCAGCACCGACCCGTCCTGCGGCGTGATGAAGTACGGCTGCTTGGTGGGGCTGTCCAGGCGCTTGGCCCACTCGTACCAGCCGTCGGCCGGCACCAGGCAGCGCCGCGTGCGCGCCGCCGTCCGGAATGCCGGCTTGTCGGTCAGCGACTCGACCCGGGCGTTGATCATCCGGTTGCCGATGGACACGTCCTTGGCCCACGAGGGCACCAGGCCCCAGCGCACCGCCCGGAGCTCGCGGTGCCCGCCGCCGGTCAACGCGCCCTCGGCGTCGCGCTCCTTCTTCCAGCGGACGACGTGCACGTCCTTGGTCGGGGCGACGTTGTAGTCGGCAGGCACCGGCTGCTGCCCGCCGGCCGGCACGGCCTCGAACTCCAGCGCCAGATCCTCCGGCTTGCGGCTGGCGGCGTAGCGACCGCACATGGGGGGCCTCCTGGCACGTGTTCGGCTGACCGTTCGCACTCTAGGTGCGCCTGCTGACATCGGGCCGCCCGCCCGTGACAGCCGACCGCTCGTGGGGTAGGCCTAGCCGGACAGCCGACGAGAGACGAGGATCACCCGCGTGACCGCTACGCAGAACGCCCCCACCACCAGCGCCGAGAAGCGCTACGCGACCGTCAACCCCTTCACCGGCGAGACGGAGAAGGAGTTCCCCTTCACCGAGGCCTCCGAGATCGACGGCATCATCGGCACGGCCCACTCCGCCTACCTGGAGTGGCGCGACCGCTCGGTCGAGGAGCGCGCGGCCGTCGTCCAGAAGGCCGCCGAACTGCTCGACGAGCGGATGATGGACTTCGCCGCCCTCATCACCAACGAGATGGGCAAGCGCCGCGACGAGGCCGTCGGCGAGCTCTTCCTCTGCTCGATGATCCTGAAGTACTACGCCGGCAACGGCCCCAAGTTCCTGGAGCCCACGTCGATCGAGCCCATGATGGGCGGCGGCGAGGCGGTCATCGAGACGCGACCGGTCGGCGTCCTGTTCGCCATCGAGCCGTGGAACTTCCCCTTCTACCAGGTGGTCCGCGTGGTCGGCCCGAACCTGGTGCTGGGCAACACGGTGATCCTCAAGCACTCGGAGATCAACCCGCAGTGCGCCGTGGCGATCGAGCAGCTGTTCATCGACGCCGGCGCTCCGGCCGGCGTCTTCACCAACACCTTCCTGCGCATCTCCGACGTCGAGCAGGTCATCGCCGACCCCCGCATCCAGGGCGTCACCCTGACCGGCAGCGAGCGGGCCGGCTCCTCGGTCGCCGCGCTGGCCGGCAAGCACCTCAAGAAGTCGGTGCTCGAGCTCGGCGGCAGCGACCCGTTCATCGTGCTCGACGGCGAGGACATCGAGGGCAGCGTCAAGGCGGCCACCGCCGGCCGCATGCAGAACACCGGCCAGGCGTGCACCGCCTCCAAGCGGCTGATCGTGACCGAGGACGCCTACGAGCCCTTCGTCGAGGGCCTCCGCCAGGCGTTCGGCGCCTTCGCCCCCGGCGACCCGGCCGACCCGGCGACGTCGCTGGCCCCGCTGTCCAGCGAGCGGGCGGCCGCCGACCTGCAGGCGCAGATCCAGGACGCCATCGACAAGGGTGCGACCGTCGTCGCCGGCGGCACGCGCCCCGACCACGCGGGCGCGTTCGTGGCGGCCACGATCCTCACCGACGTCACCCCGGACATGCGGGCCTTCCGCGAGGAGCTCTTCGGGCCCGCGGCCGTCGTCTACAAGGTGAAGGACGCCGACGAGGCGATCGCCCTGGCCAACGACAGCGACTTCGGTCTCGGCGCCACCGTCATGGGCAGCAACCCCGAGCAGGCGCGGTCGGTGGCCGAGCAGCTCGAGGCCGGCATGGTGTGGATCAACCAGCCCACCGGCTCCTCCCCCGAGCTGCCGTTCGGTGGCATCAAGCGGTCGGGCTACGGCCGCGAGCTCTCGGAGCTGGCGATGTTCGAGTTCGCCAACCGGCGGCTGCTGCGCACGGTCCCGGTCAAGAAGGCCGAGAAGCCGCAGGCCGGCTGAGCAGGTGCACGGTGGTGCGGTGCGGGCGGGCAGACTGATCACGTGAGTGATGTCTGGTCCGCGCCGCACCACCCGGCGCCCGTCGACGCCGTCGCCGCCCTGCCCGGGTCCAAGTCGCTGACCGCCCGGGCGCTCGTGCTGGCCGCGCTGGCGGACGGCCCCAGCCGGCTGGTCCGCCCCCTGCGGGCGCGCGACACCGCGCTGATGGCCGGTGCGTTGCGCACCCTCGGGGTCGGCATCGAGGACGTCGACGCATCCGGCGACTGGCTGGTCACGCCCGGGGCGCTGCGGGGGCCGGCCACGGTCGACGCCGGGCTGGCCGGCACCGTCCTGCGCTTCCTCCCCCCGGTGGCCGCCCTCGCCGACGGCCCGGTCACCGTCGACGGCGACCCCCGGCTGCACGACCGGCCGAACGCCGGCCTGATCGAGGGGCTGCGCGCCCTCGGAGTGCGGGTGGACGACGGTGGACGGGGCAGGGCGCCGTTCACCGTGCACGGCACCGGCCGGGTGCGCGGCGGTGCCGTGGAGGTGGACGCGAGCGAGTCCTCGCAGATGGTGTCCGGCCTGCTGCTGGCGGCTGCCCGGTTCGACGAGGGCATCGACCTGAGGCTGGCCGGCGACCTGCCGTCGCTGCCGCACGTCGACATGACCGTCACGACCCTGCGCGAGCACGGGGTGGACGTCACCGCCACCGACCGGGGATGGCGGGTGGCTCCCGGGCCGATCGCCGCGCTCGACCGGGTGCTGGAACCCGACCTCTCCAACGCCGCCCCGTTCCTGGCCGCCGCGCTGGTGACCGGCGGGCGGGTGACCGTGCCCGACTGGCCCGAGGTCACCACCCAGCCCGGAGCGCAGCTGGACCGGCTGCTCGGCCTGATGGGCGCGGACGTCGAGCACACCCCGGAGGGACTGCAGGTCACCGGCACGGGCTCGATCCGGCCGCTCGTCGCCGACCTCGGCGAGGTCAGCGAGCTGGCGCCGGTGCTGGCCGCTCTCGCCGCCCTCGCGGACGGCCCGTCGCGGTTCACCGGCGTCGCGCACATGCGCGGGCACGAGACCGATCGGCTGCAGGCGCTCGACGAGGTGCTCACCGCCGTCGGCGCCCGGGTCCGCCAGCTCCCCGACGGGCTGGAGATCGAGCCCGGCCCGCGCCGGCCCGCGCTGCTGGACTCCTACGCCGACCACCGCATGGTCATGGCCGCCGCCGTCCTGGGACTGGCGATCGACGGCGTGGAGGTCAGCGACCCCGGCGCGGTCACCAAGACCCTGCCCGACTTCCGCGAGCGGTGGGCGCACCTGCTCGGTGAGCCCGTCGGAGCGCCCCGCTGAGCGCCCACCAGCGCGACGCCCGGCGGATGGACGAGGACGACGTCCGCGTCCGGCCCGGCCGCCGGGGCTCCCGTCCCCGCACCCGCATCCGGCCCGCGCACGAGGACGCCGTCCCCGGGCTGGTCATCGCCGTCGACCGCGGCCGGATGACCGTGCGGGTGGAGGGGCCCGAGGGCCCCGTCGACGTGACGACCATGCGCGCGCGGGAGCTCGGCAAGCACGGCGTCGTCGTGGGCGACCGCGTCCGGGTGGTCGGCGACACCAGCGGCCGCACCGACAGCCTGGCGCGGATCGTGACCATCCAGGAGCGGACGACGTCGCTGCGCCGCACCGCCGACGACACCGACCCCACCGAACGGGTCGTCGTCGCCAACGCCGACCTGCTCGTGATCGTCACCTCGGTGACCGACCCCGACCCCGCGCTGGGGTTCCTCGACCGGTGCCTGGTGGCCGCCTACGCCGGCGGGCTGGCACCGCTGCTCTGCCTGACCAAGACCGACCTGGCCTCCGCGCAGCCGCTGCTCGACCGGTACGCCGGCCTCCGCCTGGACGCGGTGCCCATGTCGCGCGAGCAGCCGCTGGACGAACTGCTCGACCACATCCGCGACCGGACGAGCGTGTTCGTCGGCCAGTCCGGTGTCGGCAAGTCGACGCTGGTCAACCGGCTCGTGCCGGACGCGCTACGAGCCGTCGGCGACGTCAGCAAGATCGGCAAAGGCCGGCACACGTCCTCGTCGGCCGTCCTCTTCGACCTGCCGGGCGGCGGGACGGTCATCGACACCCCCGGCATCCGGTCCTTCGGGCTGGCGCACGTCACTGCCGGCGACGTCCTCTCCTCCTTCGACGAGATGGCGGACGTCGCTGCGGACTGCCCGCCCGGCTGCGGGCACACCGCGGAGGACCCGGACTGCGCGCTGGACGCGTGGGCCGCCGCCGGTCCCCCGGAGCGGCGGGACCAGCTGGCTGCGCTCCGCGTGCTGCTGGGTGCGGTGGGCCAGGTCGGCCCCGGCTACTGACCGCTCGCCGTGGTGCGATCGGGTGGTTGTCCACAGCGGGAGGTGCAGGCCGACAGCCTGACCATCCCGGACCTGACGAACGACCCTTACGTCTTCCTCCTGGAGGCCGTGCACCCGAACGAAATCGGCTACGCCTTCATGGCGCAGCGGGCCGTGACGGCGCTGTCGCTCCGCTAGCTCGGAACTCAGCTGTCATCGGGCGCGAAGCCCGTGAGCGGGGGGTCCGGGTTGCCATTGAGACCGTGGATGAGGGCGGACGTGTACCGGAGCTCAATGGCGCTGAGAGGTGGCACTTGAAGGACCAGATCACCGGGGAACTCGTACGGCCACAGCAACGCCATTCGACCACTCAGGGCCTGCCGGAACCCCTTCATGCCGCGGACCACCATTCGGTCCGCCTTGGCGCTGGTCGCCATGGACACGAGGAAGCTGAAGAAGCCGACGTTGAAGGTGACTAGGTGTATCTGCTCTTGGTCGTCGACTCCGTGATTCCCACCGTGGACTGGCTGTAGAAAGCCGACCGTGCTTCGGCCAATCGGGTAGACAGAGGGGTCTTCGCAGCGGGCGACGTGAACCCGAACCCTCGCGGGGCAGACTGGGGCGTCGCGAGTCGCATAGAGCTCGGCGAAGAACTGTTGGGGCGCCAGCCATCCCCGGTTCCGGTCCATGCAAGTCCTGACGAGCGCCGTCTTGAAGCACCACGCCGCGAGGTCTCTCGCAGCCGCCTTCGGGATCGTGTCGGTGTCGAAGTTCGCCAGGTCGACGATGAGGTCCCCGACCCGGCCCTCCATGGCATTGAGCCAGGACTCGTTGCAGTCCTTGCAGACGTCGTTGATGGGGACGTCGAAGGGCGAGATCTTCATCGTCGTGAAGACGTCGTCCCGGCCAGGCTCGATCTGGCGGCGGATGACGCCTCGCCCGATGTCGACGATCCGTCCGTTGAACCAGCGCCGCAACAGGTGCTCGCCACTGCGCTTGCCGGTGGTGGTCTCGCAGAAGACGCACCGGACCCCGGTACCCTCAACCACGTCGACCCCTCGCCTGGTCGGCCACGCCCCGTGTCCGTTGCAGCGAATGCCGGGGCCTCGTCGTCTCGGCACGCTACCTGGACCGAGCGGACCCCGAGGGGGCGCCCGTAGGGGGCGTTGTGAGCGTCTCGGTCTAATCCGGCAGCGTCTCCGCCCAGCCGTGCCCCGTCGGCCATGGACGGTCAGC
>Ga0210040_10009724_pt1 | contig 11148 bp, 9 predicted proteins | sample CryGeyCG12114_NA_FD_185462 | JGI IMG/M metagenome (GOLD analysis project Ga0210040, IMG submission 185462) | Groundwater microbial communities from aquifer - Crystal Geyser CG19_WC_8/21/14_NA (SPAdes) (version 2) | ecosystem: Environmental > Aquatic > Deep subsurface > Groundwater | place: USA... | reverse complement strand
ATGCCTACCTATCAGTACCGGTGCACAGAGTGCGGGCACGACCTGGAGGCCGTGCAGAAGTTCACCGACTCCGCCCTGACCGAGTGCCCGAACTGCGGCGGTCAGCTGCGGAAGGTCTTCAACGCCGTCGGTGTGGTCTTCAAGGGCTCGGGCTTCTACCGCAACGACAGCCGCAGCCCCGACAAGAACGCGCGCGAGGGTGCCGGCGAGAAGGCCGACAGCAAGGAGTCCGGCGGCAAGGAGTCCGGCGGCAAGGAGTCCGGCGGCAGGGAGTCCTCGGCCCCCGTGAAGGAGAAGGCCGGCCCCGGCGCCGAGGGCGCGTCCTCGGGCAAGGAGGCGGCCAAGCCGGCCGCGTCGGGATCGACGAACAGCTCCAGCAGCGGCTCGTCCACAGCCACCAAGGCCGCTGCTTCCTGACCCTGTGGAGGACGCGCACACAGCGTCCCTGCGTCCATAACCTCCTGGGGTGAGCCGATCCACCTCTGCTGCCACCGACCGCTCCTCCTCACGTCGTCGCACCCGGGTACGGACCCGACCCGGGCCTGGTCCGGCTCGACGTCGACAGCCGTGGCGCAGCCTCGTCCGGGCTGTCTCCTGGCACCGCCGCTCGCTCGCCGCCCTGGCGGCGGGCCTCGCGGTGCTGACCGCCATCTCCGCCACCGTCCCGGACGGACCACCGCGGACCCCGGTGGTGACGGCAGCCGCTCGGTTGACCGGCGGCACCGTTCTCACCGCCGCCGACCTCGAGGTGCACGACCTGGTCACCGCCGACCTGCCCGCAGGAGCCGTTCGCGACCCGGTGGATCTGGTGGGACGCACGCTCGCCGCCCCCGTGCCCGAGGGGCAGGTGGTCACCGAGCTGGCCGTGGTGGGCTCCCAGGCCGGAGTGGCGACGGATCACCTGCTGGCGCCGCTGCGGCTGGCCGACATCGGACTCACCTCGCTGCTGCGCCCGGGCGACGTGGTGGACATCATCGCGGCGGACAGCCAGACCACGAAGGCGGCGGTGGTGGCCCGCTCGGTCCGGGTGGTGACGGTCCCGGCGGTGGACGAGGCGGCAGCGACCGAGACCCCGGGCGGGCTGGTGCTGGTGGAGGTGTCCAGCACCACGGCCACCGACCTGGCCCGGGCCGCGGCGGCCGGCACCGTGAGCATCGCGTGGCACTGAGGCGGCGCCGCCGCCACGAGACGGTGCTCGGTCTCGGTCCCTTGGTGGAGCGGGGACGCTCAGCTCCACCCGGAGCGGCCCGTCGGGCGGGTGGTCAACCGCCGTGGTGCGGCGGCACCTCCCGTAGCAACCGCTCCTCGTCCGGTGTGAGCGGCCGATCGCGGCCGACGGTCGGTCGGGCCGGGTGGTCCGGCTCGAGCAGCCGGCGCAGCTCGGCGACCGCGGCCCACAGCTGAGCCGCACCGAGACCGGCCGACAGGTCGGCCGGCACCGGCTGCGCCGGATCGGAAGCCGGCTCCGGTGGTCGCTGCCGGAGGAACTCGGCGACCTGGGCGACGTCCGGCCGCTCCTGACGGCCGAGCTCGGGATACCGGCGCCCGGTCACCACGTAGGCCAGAGCCTGGTGCCAGGTCGGTGGTTCCCCGCTGGCGGTCACGGGACCGCTCCCTAGCCCTGGAGCACGGTGCCGCTCGTGATCACGGAGGCCCCTCCCTCGTCCCCGAGCTGCGCCGCCCCGATCACCGTGACGTCGCGGCTGAAGGTCCAGTCGCCGGCGACAGTGAGACGGGTCGCGTTCTGCAGCGAGGGCGCCCCCGCGGGGAACCGCCGGTCGAACTCGGTGATGGTCTTGTAGTACGTGGGGTCGAGGTCGATCAGCGGAGCCGGGTCGGTGATCTTGGCCAGCCGGCCGCGGTCGTCGACGTTGTACACGTCGGAGCGCAGCAGCAGCAGGTCGTTGGTGGTCTTGACCGGCAGGAACCGCTCCCGCCCGACGCCGATGGCCGTCGCGCCCTCGAAGACCTCGACGGCCGCCCCCATGGCGCTCTCGATCTGCACCACCTTCGGCGAGGTCTTGTCGGACGGGTCGACGGTCTTCTCGTTGCGGATCAGCGGCAGGCCGAGGACTCCGCCACGCTCGCGCAGGGTCGGGCTCACCTTCTGCAGGTCGAACCAGAGGTTGTTGGTGTGAAAGTAGGGATGACGGTGCTCGTCGGTGAAGTAGTGCATCTCCTCCTCCGTGGTCTGCGCGGTGTCGCGCAAGATGAGCTGGCCGTCGGCCTTGCGGACGGCCAGGTGGCCGCCCTTGCGGTCGGCCGCGGTACGGCGGCAGATCTCCGCCGCGTACGGGGCCCCGCTCGCGGCGAACCAGCCGGCAATGGTCGCGTCCGGGGCAGCCCCGAGGTTGTCGGAGTTCGAGACCGAGGCGTACCGGTAGCCGAGCTCGAGCAGCTTGTCGAGGACGCCGGAGGCCACGAGCGCGGTGTACAGGTCGCCGTGTCCCGGCGGGCACCACTCCATCGTCGCGTCGGCCGGCCAGGAGACCGGGGTCAGGTCATCGGCCAGCAGCTTGGGCTCCTGGCTCTGCAGGAAGTCCAGCTCGAGCCCGTCGACGGCCAGGTCCGGATACCCGGCCAGTGCTGCCAGGGTGTCGTCCCGGGTCCGGAAGCTGTTCATGAACAGCAGCGGCAGGGGCGCCTGGTAGCTGGCTCGGGCGGCGCGGACCTGCTCGACGATCAGGTCGAGGAAGTTCTTGCCGTCGCGGACCGGCAGCAGCGACTTGGCGCGGTCCAGTCCCATCGAGGTGCCGAGTCCGCCGTTGAGCTTGATGATCACCGTCGAGGCGAGGGCAGCACGGGCGTCCTCGTCGCTGACGGTGACGTCGCTCAGCAGAGCGGGATCCTCCAGCGGGTCGATGCTGTCCTCGGCGATGAAGCCGGTGACGCCCTCCTCCAGCTGGGAGTAGTAGTGGGTGAAGACGTCGATCGCCTGCTGGTTGACCCCCGCGGCGGCCATCTTGTCCTGCGCCTGCTTCAGTCCGTCGCTCATCCCCTGATCCTAGGGATCGACCTCCGGACCGGTCACAGCCGCTCCGTGCCGCGGGCCGAAGGGGCTTCGACGGGCTCAGGCCGCGGTGGGCCTGACGGCCTTCGACGGGCTCAGGCGACGGCGTCCGTGCCGGAGGCCTGACGGCCTTCGACGCGCTCAGACCACGACGTCCGCGCCGCGGGCCTACTTCTTCTTCGGCTTCGCCTTCGGCGTCACGGCGAGCAGCAGCTCGGAGGTGGCTTCGGTGATCGCGGCCTGGGCTGCCGCCCGGTCGGTCGTGGGCGTGCCGTCGCCGGACTGCTCCCCGTAGTCGCCGAAGTAGCTGTGGACGGCGCCGGGCACGACCACGTACGTCGCGTCCGGGGGCAGGTCGGCCTTGGATTTGGCGATGTCGTCCGGAGTGGTCAGTCCGTCCCGGTCACCCGAGATGGAGACCACGGCCAGGTCGGTCCGCTGGAGCCGCCTGGACGGGTAGGAGGCGTAGAGGACCAGACCCGCGACCGGCGCGCCGGCGACCGCCGCGGTGTCGTCGGCGAACGAGGCCGCTGCCACCCCGCCGAGGGAGTGCCCTCCCACGGCCCAGGTCGTGACCTCCGGGTGCAGCTCCATCACGGTCCGGGCGTGGTCCGCGTCCACCAGGGCGACTCCGAACGGCTCCTTGAGCACGGTCACGAGGTAGCCGGCACGGGCCAGCGGGGCCAGCAGGGGCGCGTAGGCACGAGGGTCCACCCGGGCGCCCGGCACGAAGACCAGCCCCACGGTCGGCACCGGGACGTCGCCGTTCTTGTCCGGGGCCGCCGACGTCATCTCGAACCAGGTGAGCCGGTCCGCCACCCGCACGTCGTTGCCCGAGCGCATCGCCGCCGCGGCTTCGGGCGTCGCGGACAGCGGCCGGGCCCAGGCCAGCACCGTGACCAGCAGGACGCAGAGCAGCAGGGGCGGCACCCCGAGGACGACCCGGCGGTCGGCCCGCCGGATCTGCTGCCCGGGCGTGAGCTGCCGGCCCCGCTCGGAGTCGGCCACTCGGTCACCGAGCAGCAGGGTCGCCGCCGCCCAGGCCACGGCGACGAAACCGAACACCAGGCAGAGGATGGGCAGGGCCAGCATCGACGGGTGCCCGGTGAGAAGCGCCGGCCAGCGGGTCCAGCCGAGCCAGAGGGGGACGCCGATCATGGCCGCGCCGACGACCAGCCAGCCCACCGCCAGCGCCACCCGGCTCCGCGCCCCCGTACGCACCATGGCCGCAGTGTAGGGGCCACCGGTGACCGGACCGGGTCGCGCGCGGGCGGCGACGAACGCCTCGAGCGCCCCGCCCGGGCATCAGCTCAGCTGGAAGGACCGGCCCGGCCCGCACCTCGCTCGAGGTGCAGGCCGTCCGCTGTCCTGAGCCAGATCAGCGGCCGGGTCAGACCCGGTCGGTCCGGGTGATCGCCAACGCGTCCTTCGCCGGCACGGTCACCGTGGCGAAGCCGGTGGTGTTGACCGAGATCGTCGGACCGTTGCACGCCTTGGCGCCCTTGCCCCCGTGCACGCTGTCGCAGTAGGTGCCCTGGGGCAGTCCCGTCTGCACCCGGACCTGCTGGGCCGCGGTGCCGTTGTTGAACGCCACCCAGCCGCGGTTGCCCTTGCTGAAGGCGACCACGTTCTGGTCGTCGGTCCAGAAGTTGGTGCGCTTGGCCGTGCCGACGTAGTCGTGCCACCTGATCAAGGCGAGGATGCCCGAGTTCCGGTGGACGCAGGTCCACTGCTCGCCGCAGACCGTGTCGGTGACCCGGCCCGCCCGGGTGGCCGGCGGTGAGTCGTCCGCGTTGGCCCAGGCGAAGCTGGAGTAGACCTGCGGGGAGCCGTAGCCCTGGGCGATGAGCCACTCGTTGGCGAGGATGTAGGTGGCGCCGTCCTGGTAGCCGAGGTAGTCGTTCCGGTTGCGCTCCAGGTCGTGGTTGGTGACGAAGGACAGCGTCTTGGCGCTCGGGGTCAGGCCGGAGCCGCGGCCGAACACCTCGAGGCTGGCAATGCCTCCCGCGTTGGTGCCGTAGCTCTTGAACGCCTGCTGGATCTGTCGGGCGCCGTCGGCCCCGAGGACGGCACCCGACCTCAGGTAGGCCTCCGGCCGCAGGATGCCCGGGCTGCCGGGGAGCACCTCCAGGGCCCAGTACGGCTGCACGCCGTCCTTGGTCTTGTGCAGCCGGCTGTAGATGGCGTCCAGGTCGTCCTGCGGCATGTGCTTGGCCGCGTCCACCCGGAAGCCCGAGACGCCGTAGCGGATCAGCTTGTTCAGGTAGGCCGCCAGCTCGTCCTGCACGTGGTCGGTGCCGGTCCGCAGGTCCTCCAGCCCGACGAGGTTGCAGTTCCAGACCTGGGCCTTGGCGTTGAAGTCCTGGATGCCGCCGTCGCTGGAGGGGCACTCCCCCGCGTTGACGTGGAAGTCCTGCGGACCGTAGGTGCCGTCGTAGTGGTACGGGGTGTAGTCGATCCCGGCGTAGGAGGTGTTGCCCTGGCCGGTGGTGTGGTTGATCACCGCGTCGACGTAGACCTTGACGCCGGCCCGACGGCAGGTCTTGACCATCCGCCGGAACTGCGCCTCGGTGCCCATTCGGCTCCGCAGGTCGTAGCTGACCACCTGGTAGACCTCCCACCACGGGTGCAGCACGGTGTCGGAGCCGTTGCCCAGCGCGGTGCGCTTGACCGAGTTCTGCGGCGGCGCGACCTGGACACCGTCGTACCCGGCCGGGCCGAGGACGTCGGTGCACTCCTTGGCGACCGAGCGCCAGTTCCACTCCCACAGGTTGGCGGTGACGCCCGGCTCCTGGGTGCCGCCCGCCTTGGCCGCGGCCGCGGCCGGGACGGCCCCGTCCGCTGTCGGCGCCGCGAGCCCGAGCGAGGCGGTCAGCGCGGCCGCAACCAGCACGGCCGTACGACGGAGGCGGCGGTCGAGCAGCGAGCGACCTCGGGCACGAGGTGAGTCCATGAGCCCTCCTTTGGGCTAGCCGGGCCTGGGGGATCCCGCGCCCGAGCAGGTGAGGTGCTGACTCAAGCAGAACCGGGTGACCCTGGCCAGGGTCGGGAACGACCGCAGCGTCCCAGGTCCCCGAGTCGCACCAGGGACCGGGCCGGCGCTGCTGGCCGTCCGCATTGCTCCGGACAGCTCCGGGCGGAGCGCGTCGATCGCGTCGACGAATCCGGTCCAGGCATCAGCCGTGACGACCTCTTGCGTGGAAGGTCGCTCCGGGGACGACAACGGTGCAGCTGCTGAGCAGCTGCACCGTTGACCTCAGGCGACCGGTCCGCCGCCGGCGAGAGCGGCGGCCCGCCTCAGACGACCGGAGGGCGCGTGTCGTCCCGCGGGTCGACGTAGGTGGCGTGGGTGGTGGTGCGGCGTCGCTGCTGCTGGAGGACGAGAGTCAGCACGATGGCGAGGACGCCGCCGGCCATGCAGACGTAGCCGATCGCGGTGAGGTCGAAGGCGGTCAGCTGGTCGCGCACGCCGAAGGCGAGGATGCCTCCGACGACGAGCAGGAAGATCCCTAGGCCAAGGCTCATGGTGGTCGATATCCCGTCGGAGTAGGTGCAGGAAAGGTGAAGATGTCCGACTGTCGCCGGAGCGTGAAAAAGGATCCTGATCGTCAGAAGGTCGTGTCGTGCCTGTTCAAGCGATCGACGCGCCACGAACTCGGCGATCCATTCCGGATGGCTGAGGTGGGTCGTTTTGCTCGAGAGCCCCCGCCCAGAATCAAACGGGTGGTACCAAGAATTCCTCGTCCATCGGCCGTAATTTATCAGCGCCGAGCCAGCCGCACTGCGATTCGGGCAGGACAATTCGCCTCGGTGGCGCCGGCCGAGCGGGCACGTCCAGGGCGGGCACCAGCAACCGCAGACTGCCTCATGAATGGCTGACCGGGTGGCGCCCTCAGGAGGATTCGAACCTGCGACACAAGGTCTCAGGAACGCTGTGGCTCCGGTGGACAGGTGCCATCACACGCGTGAGCCTCGGTCTTCAGCCTAGTCAGTGGCTCGTGTCCCACTGTTCCGGACCTCTCAGCGGTTGGCGGCAACGCGGGCCGCCTTCGGCAGTGTTGTGTCCTGACCGCGGCCTGGCGACTCCTTCCAAGCCAACCGCGGTCCAGGCCGGAGCTTGCGCTTCCCGTGCCAGGGAAAACCCGTGTGCCTCGTTGTCTGGTCTGGCTGGCTGGCTGCCGAGATTGGAGATCAGCTGACGCCCGCCAGCTGGGCGATCAGGGTCTCCGCACCGCCAAGCGGCAGGCGCCTACCAGAATCAGGGCTCGCAGGCGAGCTGCTTCCGGCAGCTGAAGATCCGATGCCAGGAACCGCGGGACTCAGCGCTTGTGAATCTCCCCCGGAGGCCGATACTCCTGCTGCCTCAGGGGCTACCATCGGCCAGTGCACGAGGGCTACCTGCTTGACCGGTCCGGGACCTCGCTGAGCGTCGGCTTCACTTTCGTACCGGACGCCAGCGTCAGCACCCCTCGCTCGATCCACCACGCCGCCGGTCTGCGCTGGGACGATGACGCTGTGGACGGCGTCCCGTGGCGTCGGCTCCGCGCACTGGAACGCTGGCAGGGTTGACGACGTCTGGCGAGCTCCCCACCCCCGGCGCGGTCGAGGGGTACCGGGCAGGTAGGTCGCTGCTCGGTCTCGCCAGAGCACCGCGGCTGGGTGGCGGCCCCTGGCTCCTGGCGCTCGGGGCGTTCTTCGTGATCACGACCCGGTGGCTCGACTGGCAGGGCGGCATCGCGGCGACCGGCGGGCAGGATGTCTACCAGTACGAGCTGATGTCCAGGGCGGCACCCGGGCTGCCCGACGGCCAGGTGGGCTCCGCCTACACCGCCCGGTTCCTCATCCACTGGTCCGTCGGGGCACTCGCCGCCCTCACCGGCGCCTCGGTGGAGTTGACGTACCGGATCGCCTGCCTGGGCACGATGGCGGGCTTTGCTGTGACCGCCCGGCTCTGCCTCGTCCGGCTCGGTGTGACGGGCTGGGCCCTGCGCCTCTGCCTCGCGCTCGCGGTCCTCAACCCGTACGCGCTCCCCTACTACGCCCTCGTGCCCGGCTACCTCTCCGACGTGGTCTTCCAGCTTGGTCTCGCCGTTGCCCTGCTGGGGGCCCTCTCCCGCCGGTCATGGACCCTCGTGGTCGGGGTGGTCGTGGCGGTGCTGGCCCGACAGACGATCATCGTCGTCGCGCCGATTCTCGCGGTGTGGCTGCTGGTCGAGGGCCGAGGCCGACCCGGGGTGAGGCGGCGACTCGTCACCGCTCTCGTGACCGCCGTGTCGCCCTTCGCGGTCCTGGCTGGTCTCGATCAGCTCACCCGACCGTTCACAACGAGCTTCTCGCCCCAGGTGCCGGAGGACACCGTTCTCCCGTTGGTCGCCGAGCTCCCCGCCACCGCCGGAGTTCTCGCCGACCACCTCCTCCGGGTCGCCGCTCCGCTGCTCCTGGTTCTCAGTCTGCTGCTAGCGCTGGCGGTGGTCCAGCTCCGCCGCCGTCAACCGTTCGCCGCCGAGGTGTACCTGTGCGCGGTCGTCGCCGCGGCCATCGTGAGTCAGCCGCTGGTGATCGGACCGACCTTCCCAGGCTTTGCCGGCAACGAGCCCCGCCTCAGCGCCCTGGGCTTCCTACCCCTGGTGCTCTGCCTTGGCGCCGCCTTCCGATCCGTGCGGACCGTTGTGCTGGGGAGGGTGCCGGCAGCGGCGCTGCTGCTCCTCGTAGCGCTCGCCTCCCTGCACCACATCTACACCGCCGTCGGACCCGCGACCGCTGCCCAGTTCGTCGCCCTGCAGGGCGTAGCGGCAGCGGGGGCGTTCCTCGTGGTGGTGCTGTCTGCCCGCTGGTCGCCGGAGACGCCTCGTCCCGGCAGCCTGCCCGTCGTCGGGTCGGCCCACGACTAGAAGCTCCGCGTCACCCGCTGCCCGTTCTCCCGGAGGATGTGGGCGGGATACACCCCGACCGCCGTGCAGCACGCCGGATCATCCCTGACGATCACGGCGTTCGCCCGCGACGCGGTTCCCTCCCTGACCGTCGCAGCGCCGGATATCCGCAGTCCCGCCCCGACCCGGACATGCTGGACGGGCGGTCCGAATGCGCCGTCGGAAAGATCGGGATCGCTAACCGTCTCGTTGCTGTAGACGATCGTTACTACCTGCTCATCGATCCAGCAGCAAGCCCCGATGCGCTCACCGTTGCTCCTCGCCCCGTCGCCGTGCTGGGTCACAGACCTGGCCCGATCTCCTTGGCGTTCAGCCGCAGCGTCGGCAGCGGCGGCTAGACCTCTCGCGACTGTGGTGGCCGGCGCGGAGCAGCTCGTTGGTGCTCCCGGATCGGCCGGCGCCGGCGAATCTCCGAGGGGTCACGTGACGGGTCAGCAGGACGAGGTCGACCTGTGGGTTCGAGCACCCTCATCCCCGGGACCGATGCCGCACGCTTCGACCAGGCGGGCCCGAGGGGGAGGAGGAATGTCCCGACCATCACGGGGTAGTCCCCCGAACTCCACATCGCCTTGTGCTCTTGCTTCAGTGGTCCGCTACCAGCGCGGGCGTGTCCTGGGCACCCCCCGACCGCGTCGTCGCTGACGCGCCAGCCGGGACGGAACGCGTCTTGACTAGGCCCAACGATCCGGCGCCCCCAGCAGGATTCGAACCTGCGACACAAGGTTTAGGAAACCTTTGCTCTATCCCCTGAGCTATGGGGGCGGACGAGCCGGGGCCCACCGGGTGCCAGACTCAAGCGTCGAGGGTAGTCGATCCGGCACCTCGGCCCCGCATCCACCTGAGCCTGGAGGACGCTTGACCGCGCACACCATCGTGATGGACGTTGACACCGGTACCGACGACGCGCTCGCCCTGCTCTACGCGGTGCAGCACCCCGACATCACCGTCGCGGGCATCAGCTGCGTCGCGGGTAACGCGAGCGTCGAGCAGGTGGTCGCCAACACGCACAAGACCCTGGACGCGGCCGGAGCACCCGACATCCCGGTCGCGGCCGGCGCAGTGAAACCGCTGATCGAGCGGGCCCAGCAGGAGGAGCACTTCCATGGCGTGGACGGGCTGGCCGGGATCGTGCTGCCGGCCACCCGCCGGGCGGCGAGCACCCTCACCGCCGTCGAGCTGCTGCGCCAGCAGATCGTCGGGGCGCAGGGCAAGGTCACCCTGGTGGCGCTGGCGCCCCAGACCAACGTGGCGATGCTGCTCACCCTGCACCCCGAGGTGGCCGACCACCTCGAGCGGATCCTGTTCATGGGCGGCTCGGCCGGCACCGGCAACATCACCGCCGTCGCGGAGTTCAACGTCTGGCAGGACCCGGAGGCCGCGACCTGTGTTCTCGAGTCCGGCATCCCCGTCACCATGTACGGGCTCGACGTGTTCAACCGGCTGGTCGTCGACGAGGGGCACGCGCACCGGTACGCGGCAAGTGAGCACCCGGCCCAGCGGCTGGCCGGTGAGCTGCTGCTCCGCCGCGGGGCCCGGGCCGACGGCAGGAGCGACCAGGCGTACGTGGGGGCGATCGGCGACGCCGGTGCCCTGGTCTACCTGACCCACCCCGAGCTGTTCAGCACCGCGAGCCACCCCGTGCGGGTGAACCTGGCCGGGCTCGGCCGCGGTCAGACCATCGTGGACCGTCGCCCGATCGCGCAGGACGCCGAAGCGCTGGGACGCGACCCCTGGCGCACCATCGAGGTGGTGCTGGACCTGGACCCGGCCCGGGCCGCGCGGGCGTTCACCGACGTGGTGGACGCGTACGCGGCCTGACTACGCGCTGCTGCCGGTCCTCCCGACCGTGCCCCTAGCAGACGGTGTGGTGGCGGCCGAGCGGAAGCATCAGCGGCTTGCCTGACGTCGGGTCGGTGATGACCTGGTTGTCCAGCCCGAAGACCGCACGGACGACGTGCTCGGTCAGCACCTCCTCGGGCGGGCCGGCGGTGTGCACCGTGCCCGAGGCGAGGGTGATGAGGTGGTCGGCGTAGCGGGCGGCGAGATTGAGGTCGTGCAGCACCATGACGATGGTGGTGCCTCGGGTGTGGTTGAGGTCGGTGAGCAGGTCGAGCACCTCGATCTGGTGGCTGACGTCGAGGAAGGTGGTGGGCTCGTCGAGCAGCAGGATGTCGGTGTGCTGGGCGAGGGCCATGGCGATCCAGACGC
>Ga0210040_10009723_pt1 | contig 11148 bp, 5 predicted proteins | sample CryGeyCG12114_NA_FD_185462 | JGI IMG/M metagenome (GOLD analysis project Ga0210040, IMG submission 185462) | Groundwater microbial communities from aquifer - Crystal Geyser CG19_WC_8/21/14_NA (SPAdes) (version 2) | ecosystem: Environmental > Aquatic > Deep subsurface > Groundwater | place: USA... | reverse complement strand
CGAATAAAAAAGGCCGGGAAGTAAAGGCGCTGGTACAGTCGTTGAAAGATGCAGCGGCCAAAATGCTGAAACTAAACCCCGAAATTCCGCAGGAAGCCCAAATTGCCCTGGATAATATCGATAGCCCGAGCTTTTTAACGCATTTTCTATCGTCGAATATAAATGTAGAAGTGCAGCTAAAGCAAAAGCTGCTGGAAATAAACGATGGCGTGGAGCGCGGCACTACTTTGCTGGAATTAATGCTGAAAGAAATCCAGTTATTGGAAATAAAAGCCGAAATTCAGACGAAAGTGCATACTGATATTGATCAGCAGCAGCGCGATTATTTTTTGCGGCAACAAATAAAAGTATTGCAAGATGAGCTGGGTTTCGATGGGCCGGATCAGGAAATAGATAAATTACGGAACGCGGCTGCCAAGAAAAAATGGCCCGAAAACGTGGCCAAACATTTTAATAAAGAACTGGATAAATTATCACGCATTAATCCAGCTGCGGCCGAATACCCGGTTTCTTTAAATTACGCCGAGTTTTTACTCGAGCTGCCCTGGGGCGAGTACACCAAAGATAATTTTAATCTAAAACGCACGAAGAAAATACTGGACGCCGACCACTACGGGCTGGAAAAAGTAAAAGAGCGCATTATTGAGTATTTAGCAGTTTTAAAACTGAAGAATGATATGAAAGCGCCTATTCTGTGTCTCTACGGTCCGCCGGGTGTGGGTAAAACTTCGTTGGGTCGCTCGGTAGCTAAATCGCTGGGCCGTAAATACGTCCGGATGTCGTTGGGCGGCGTGCGCGACGAGGCCGAAATTCGGGGCCATCGCAAAACCTACGTGGGCGCCATGCCGGGCCGGATAATCAGCAATTTAAAAAAAGCAGGTATAGCTAACCCGGTGTTGGTGCTGGATGAAATTGATAAAATTAGTTCCGATTTTCGCGGCGATCCTTCTTCGGCGCTGCTCGAAGTTTTAGACCCGGAGCAGAACAGCACTTTCGTGGATAATTACTTGGAAGTAGAATACGATTTATCGAAAATCTTATTTATTTCCACGGCCAATTCCCTGGATACTATTCACCCGGCTCTCCGCGACCGGATGGAAATAATTGATATAACCGGGTATACCATCGAAGAAAAAATTGAGATTGCTAAAAAGCATCTTATTCCTAAGCAAAAAACCGAGCACGGCTTAGACCAAAAAGATGTAACCATCTCTAATGCGGCTATCCGGAAAATAATTGAGGATTATACCCGCGAATCGGGTGTTCGGAACCTGGAACGTAAAATAGGCGCGGTGGTCCGGAATATAGCTAAATCTAAAGCTATGGAAGAAGACTTTAAGAAAGTACTGGAGGCTGCCGATGTAGCTACTATTCTGGGCCCGGAGATTTTTGACAAAGAATTGTATCAGGATAATGATACGGCGGGCGTTGTAACAGGCTTGGCTTGGACTTCGGTAGGTGGTGATATTTTGTTTATCGAGTCGATTGTGAGCCGCGGAAAGGGTAAGCTCACTTTATCGGGGCAGTTAGGCGATGTAATGAAAGAATCGGCGGTAACCGCTTTATCTTACCTGAAAGCACATGCTGCCGATTTAGAAATTGATTACCGGATTTTCGACCAGTACGATTTGCACATTCACTTTCCGGAAGGAGCCGTACCTAAAGATGGACCTTCGGCGGGTATTGCTATTTTTACGGCAATTGCTTCGGTGTTTACCCAACGCAAAGTGCGGTCGCACCTGGCCATGACCGGCGAAATAACCTTGCGGGGCAAAGTATTGCCGGTAGGGGGCATTAAAGAAAAAATATTAGCCGCTAAACGGGCCGGTATAACCGATGTAATCCTGTGTATTAAAAACAAAAAAGATATTGGTGAAATTGCGGCCGAGTATCTGAAAGGATTAAATATACACTATGTAGATAAAGTAAACGAAGTGCTGGAGATTGCTTTATTGCCCGAAAAGGTTAAAAATCCTTTGCTTATAACCGTGTTGGAGCAGCCAACGGTGGCTCCCGCGCTAGCCGATACCTACATTGCTTAGGTCAGCTTAATTTTGTAAAGTAACACTATGTTTAACTGCTTTGCTTCATTTACAGGGTCGCTATATTGGTAATAAATATTTTACGCTAAATGGCTAAATTTATCTTAATGCTTGGCCTGCCAATAAACATGAAGGCAATATAATTACGAATAAATATGCCTTAAATTTTTCATGGCCTGCTTGCAAAACAATATTACCTGAATGTGTTATAAATGATGTTCCGCAAAAACTAAAAAGGAAAAGAAAACCACTCACCACTGTCATACTGGAAGGGTAAAGTATATAAGTTAAAAGATTTTTATTCTTTTTAAAGGATTCTTATTCTTTGCGTAACATCAATCATGCTTAAGCAAGTAGTTTTAGGATATACTGCGTAGAGTTGAGAAAGCAGGATTTTAAATTATTTATATTGCATTAGCCTAAACTTATTTTAAAAAGAAAGGACTTTTAAATAAGTCCGGGTTTTCTATAACCACAGTGTAAACTGTATTTATTTTTATTAAATGTTAGAATCAGCAAAATACCTTACTCCGGCACAAATTGTAGCCGAACTAGATAAATATATAATTGGGCAGCACGATGCCAAACGAAACGTTGCCATTGCTTTGCGTAACCGCTGGCGCCGGATGCATGCTAGCCCCGAAATGCAGAAAGAAATAGTACCCAACAATATATTAATGATTGGCGCCACCGGGGTAGGTAAAACCGAAATAGCCCGCCGGCTAGCCGGCATAGCCGATGCCCCTTTTACCAAAGTAGAAGCCTCTAAATTTACCGAAGTGGGTTACGTGGGCCGCGACGTAGAAAGCATGGTGCGCGACCTGGTAGAGCAATCGGTGAATATGGTTAAAATGCGCAAGAAAGAAGAAGTAAAAGTGCAGGCCGCCATTATGGTAGAAGACATTATCCTGGATGCCCTTATTCCGCCTATCAGCACGCCAGCTACCCGCACGGTGCCTGACTACAGCACTAATAATAACACCATGCCCGACAGCGACCAGGAATTAAACGAGCGCACCCGCGAAAAATTCCGAATTAAGATTCGCAACGGCGAACTCGACGACCGGAAGATTGAAATTAAAGTGCAACAGAGTAATTCCGGTGGTTTAGGCATCATGGGGCCGGGTATCGACGAAGCTTCTATCATGAACATTCAGGAAATGATTAGCGGCATGATGCCCAAAAAGACCAAAAAACGTAAAGTCAGCATTGCCGAAGCCCGTACCATATTGTTGGAAGAAGAAGCCGTGAAACTGATAGACATGGACGAAGTAAAAGAAGAAGCTATCCGCAAAGCCGAAAACGCCGGGGTTATTTTTATTGATGAAATTGATAAAGTAGCCAGTGCCAGCAATAAAGGTGGCGGTGGCCCCGATGTGAGCCGCGAAGGCGTGCAGCGTGATTTATTGCCCATAGTAGAAGGCAGCACGGTAAATACCAAATACGGAGTCATTAACACCGATCATATTTTATTTATTGCCGCGGGTGCTTTTCACGTGGCCAAACCCTCCGATTTAATTCCGGAATTACAAGGCCGTTTCCCGATTCGGGTAGAGCTGAACAGTTTAACCAAAGAAGATTTTTATAGCATTCTGAAGTTTCCGAAAAATGCCTTAACCAAGCAATACGAAGCTTTATTACAAGCTGAAGACGTTGAGCTCACTTTCAACGATGAAGCTCTACATAAAATTGCCGAAATTGCTTTTGAGGTAAACGCCGACGTAGAAAATATTGGCGCCCGTCGTTTACACACCGTCGTAAGCCGGTTACTAAACGAAATTCTGTACGATGTACCCGATAAAATCGGCGCCAACGCGCATATTCAAATCACGGCCCAAATAGTAGAAGAACGCTTGGCCGATATGGTGAAAAACCGCGATTTAAGTCAGTATATATTATAGTAATTTTTTAACTTCTTTATCCAGAGCCGGGCAATTTATACTATATAGTTGCCCGGCTTTTTTATATATGATTAGTAACAACCGTTCACTGGTATTCATAACTTAAGCAGTAGCAAGGCGTAATGCTTAAAAAAGATTATAAGTAATGGACTATTATTTTATAACCGGAACGAGCAAAGGAATCGGCAAAGCATTAGCCGAGGCAATATTAAAAGAGGAAAATTCTTACGTAATAGGTATATCCCGTAATGTAACTATTCATCATCCGCATTACCACCACCAGCACCTGGATCTTTCTGATATTACGGCCCTCCGGAATAATCTGCATAAAGTATTTACATTTTTAGAAAAGCCAGATAAAATTGTGCTGGTAAACAATGCAGCCGTATTAGGTGAGGTAAGTTATATTGGCAGTCAAGCTACCGATAATTTCGAGTTTGTATTCGACGTAAATGTGATTGCCCCGGCCATTTTGATGAACACTTTTATCAGTGCTTATCACGAACAAACCTGTCCTAAAATTATCCTCAACATTAGTTCCGGCGCCGGACAACGATCCATGGACGGTTGGTCGGCGTATTGTGCTTCTAAAGCTGCTTTAGATATGTTGTCGCTTACCTGCCAAAAAGAGCAGGATTTACTGGGTTCTGGCGTAAAGGTTTATTCTTTATCTCCGGGAGTGGTTGATACCGCTATGCAAGAGCACGTACGAGAAGCGGAAAGTAGTCAGTTTAGCGAAATAGAAAGGTTTAAAGCGTTGAAAGAGAATAACGAATTGCAAGAGCCTGAAACAGTAGGGAGTAAGATTATGAAATTAATTAAACATTATCAGAAGTTTAATGATGTAATTTTAAGGATAGACTCAATTTGAAAGTTAATAAATAAAAAAGTAGTTTATTATTCAATTTAACTGAATAGAGAGCTAATTTATTCGTAATAAGACCATTTACGACTAGTAGTTAGTTTAAAGTTAATTAACAGTCCAAGCAAGAGAGTCTAAACAAAAGAGGGTGCCTTTTCGGACACCCTCTTTTTTATGTGAAAGTTATTATTTATCTAGTCCCTTCAAATGTCCACTTTTCATGGAAAAAGGTTCTGTCTGAACCGGCTTGTACCATTATATAACTCACTTCTAATGTTTTACTTCCATCAGCATTTATAGTAAATTTATTCACACCGGATGGATTTAGTCTTGCAGCTCGTCCATTCGCAGCAGGTTGACCATAAAAGTTAGTGACACTAATAACATTACCTTCTTCATCCATATTGAATACTGGCCCAAAGCTCCCATAATAAGAGTTGGCAGTTCCGCTTTTAATTGGGTGCCCTTCCAAACCTCCAAGATAAGTATGAGTAAACATTTTTACCGATCTTGGTCCTGTTGTAACTAAATCAGCATCTAGAGGATAGAATCCTGTTAAAGCAGCACTAGTGACATCAACCATTGGTGCTGTAGCAGTAACGGTATAATTACCATCATATTGGTTTTTTGCCCCAATGCTATAAATGGTAGTGCTAAAATTACCACTAATAACCCCGTGTGAGGCAGAACTAATAGTAAGAGGAAGACCATATTTAAACGCGAAATTAAAAAGACTTGGCCTTACTGTAACTGGCAAAACAGCTCTTCTCTCTCCTTTTTTAATGGTTATCTCATTAGGAAATGAATACAATTCGACAGACATTAGATCATAAATCTCTACTGCTGCTTCTGCTTCATCGGCAGCCTCTTCTGCTTCTTCCGCGTCTTCAATACCTGCCATTGCAGCCTCTCTGGCATCGGCTATCAACTTAGCATTAAAAGCTTGTAGTGCAGCTTCGTCCACTTTTATACCTACAACAATATCTTCCGGAGCATTATCTTTTCCAGAGTAACTAATTGTTACATCAAATGTCTCTTCGGGAACTATGTCAAAGGTTTTAGTTACTTCGGTATAAATACGTTCTGCAGAAGGATGCTCTGCAGGATCTTCGGAGTAAAACTCAATCAAGTTTGGTGATGTCTCTGTATCCCTACTTGTTAGTGGATCTTCTTCATCCAAACACGAGCTTAAACCTAAGCATAAAAAAGCTAGAGGAAGTATTTTATTTAATGATTTCATCTTTTTTTAATTATAAAATTATTTATCCCAAAATACGGCTGATGTCTGAGGGTCAATTGTACCTTGTGCTTCTACGTTAGCAGCATTATAACTGTATTCGCTTTGTGGGTACGCTAAGCGTTTTGGTACTCCCCTGCCTGCTCTACCCGGATTCAGGGACAAAGGAAGGTCTGTTGGTACGCCTAATCTTCTGTAATCAACCCAAGCTTCAAAGTTATTAATGCCTACTAACGAGAGATATTTTTGCATAGCAATAAATCTTACTTTATCAGTTGCAGCATCATAGTTAACTAAAGCGTTATCTTGTGCCACGTAAGCATTTGCAGTAGCAATTGTGTTTGTTACACCTAACCATACAAACGATTCTCTAACTGCGTTCTGAAAGGCTTCTTTTGGATTTCCGGGTAGCCAACCTCTCTGAATCGCTTCTGCTTGCAAGAATAAGCTTTCAACAGATGTAAAAAGCCATTGTGGTTGCGAAGGACTTTTAGCGAGGCCGGGACCGGCTACATCAGAGGAGTTTACAGCTTGGTAAGGATCACTATTTGGTAATATTTCACCAAAGTTATAGCCATAGTATAGATTCCCACCTACGGGTGTGCCTGCCTGGCTAAAATAATATTGGTAACGAATATCACCATTACTTCTTAGCTTATTTAATACATAATTATTAGCCCGATTAAAGTTGTCGGCTACACCGCCTTGGGGCGTTTGCTCATAAGCGTTCCAGAAGGGGTTTTGCTGACCAGTAGATTGATTATATCCTGGTTGTACGAAGGCAGTTTCGCCACTCATCAAGTAACCGCTGCCGTCAGCATTAATTTTACCTATTTCGGCGGCTACATCCGCTGGACTAATAACCTCAGACTGATGAATTAGGAGCTTTAAACGCTGGGTATTTGCTAGCTTTCTCCACATTTTGGTATCGCCCTTAAACATAATATCAGCTGTCTGAATACCCGGATTTGCTAATAGTTCGGCGGAAGCGAAAAGGGCAACAGCTTGATCCAATTCAACTAAAAGGCTGTCATAGATGTCCTCACCCTTATCATATTTAGGCAGAATATGCTCTGTTAAGTTAAACGCTTCTGAGTAGGGGACATTGTTATACTGGTCTACTAAGTACATGAAGCCAATAGACTTTAAAACTTTAGCTATACCTTGATAAAACGTCTGACCGGATGCAGCCGCTTTCCTCTCCATCAGGTCAATATCAGCCAAGTTATTGTACCAGCCTGTCAGGTTAATCTGATCAGACGTTGAAGCATTATTCCACTGGGTTGCCTGGTAAGAAGAAGTAATGTTATAGTTCTCTAATGGTAGACTTGTCCCAAAAGATCCAGAACGAGACCAGTAACCGGTCCAATGTGCCGCAAAGTCATATTCGGTAGCCATTCTGCCAGCTGTTACATGCAAAGTTAATGGTAGTAACAATTGAGGAGTTATTGATTCCTCAGTGGGGGCATTAGGGTTTTCATTAATGTCAAAAAATTCATCTTTACAACCTGCTGTTGTTAAGAGCACGAGCAGGGCAAAAACAGAATATATATGTTTCTTCATTTTATTATTAAACTTAAATCTTTGTACTATTTTTATTAAAAAGTAAGCGTTATGTTTCCACCGAAAGTACGTACCGGAGGATTGATTTGCGAGCTTGTTATACCAAAGGTATTGGAAGTTGGTGAAGTTGATACCCCGGCTTGGGCAGTACCAAAGCTGCTGAAATCAGGATCACTGAATTCATTTGTTTTAGGTAGCCATAATGCCAGGTTTCTTGCAGTAAGAGCCACAGAAATACCTTTAATTACATTTTGCCTTGAAATAAGATTTGCCGGTAGCGCATAGCTTAATGCCACTTCACGTAATCTCCAAGAGGCGGCACTAGTAATGAAGTTTGAGAAGACGTCTCTATAAACACCTATGTAAAAATCATTGGCGTTTGTAATTGCTACATCTGTATTAGGGGAAAAGGTCCCATCTTCATTTTCAATAACAGAATTAGGAATTACAAATCTTTCACGGTTGTTACGAGCAGTAGCAGCCGAAACACCTGTCCAGGCCATACCTGGTCCAATGCCATGGTAAGCAACGTGGCCTCCTTTATATTCAGCTAATACAGAGAAGTTCAAACCTTTCCAGTTGACAGATGGATTCAAACCAACGATCCATTTAGGCAGGGTACGTCCAAATGGCTTCAGGGTAGGATCTTCAGTCGGATAGCCAGAATATTTATCAACAATTATTCTTCCCTGGTCATCTCTCAGGTAATCATTAGCTTGCAGAATAAATGCGGGTTGGCCAACAATAGCGTAGTTTCCTGCAATGGTATAGCCACCTATTGCTAATTCATCTAAACCTGTAAAAACGCTCTTAATTTCGGAATCGCTATAAGTAGCATTAGCATTGAAGTTGATATTAACGCCGCCAAGGTTTACTAAAGGAGTTAGACGTGCTTCCAACTCAACGCCTTTATTAACGAAGGAAGCGGCATTAACATTAGCAAAGCCAAAACCAGTAGCTTCAGAAACTCTAATCGGAATAATTTGGTCGGTGTTATTCTGGTTATAATAAGTTGCTTCTAGGTTCAGTCTATTGTTAAGGAACCCGGTTTCAATCCCAAATTCAACACTTTTAATAAACTCTGGATTTAAATTTGCATCATAAGTGGTATTGTTAGCGGTAAAGCCAGCCAGGTTTCCGTAAGGAAAGCCATATTGCTGCCTGAACGTTCCCGTTAAAGAGTATGGTGAAATATCAGCATTGGCTGTTTTGTTCCAAGAACCTCTTAATTTTAAAAATGAAATAGTACTATTGTCTCTTAATGCACCAACAAGGTCGCTTACTACCAAAGAAGCACTAACTCCTGGGTAGAAATAAGAGTTATTGTTCATTCCTAATACAGATGTTCTATCATTACGACCTGTTACTTCTATGTTTGCCCAACCTTTGTAGTTAAGACCAGCACTTGCATACACCGAGAATAATCTGACGCGGGATTCTGGAGATGTACCAGTTAATTGACCGGCTAAATTCGATATGTTAAATAATTCCGGAACAACCAAAGTGCCTGCACCTACTCTTGTATCTCTGGCATCATCCTGACGCACATAAGTACCCAGAATACCTGTAACTCTGAAATTATCATTTATTTGTTTAGTAGCATTAGCGAATGCCTCAGAAAATAAGCGGGTATTTCTGTAAGATCTTTCTTCTACAGATCCTGGAACAATATCGAATGATCTGCCCAAACCATATGCATTTGGTGTTTCACCTTCTGAAGTACTTCTTTCGTTAACAAACCTGGCAATCATACCTGCCCGATAAGTTAGATTTAACCAGTCAGTAGCCTTAAAATTTAAGTCAAGATTGGTAATTAGGTCCTCTCTTTTACCATCCAAGCGCCAATTATCTATCGCCCAATAAGGGTTTAGACCGTAGTCGTTAAAATATGTATTGTATTGCGCATAAGGGTTATTATCAAAGTCTTTGTAAGAGGTAAGCGGTATATGAGCAGGCGTGTTAAAGATAAGGTTCATTAATCCTTCGTTTGAGCCTACCCCTAAAACTGTAAAGAAGTCATCCTGCAGCTCAGCATTATAAATATTGTAATTTTGCTGAATGTAATTTGTATTCAGACCAACTTTGAATTTACCGTATTCTCTAGCTGTATTTAATCTAAGACCAGTTCTGCGGTTTTTATCATCGGGTACAATACCTTTTATCCGGGCATCCTGAAGGCTTATGTAGAAGTCTTTAGCTGCCAATGAAACATCATTTTGCATCACGACACCTGTATTGAAGAATTCCTTTCGGTCGTTTCTTGGGCTATATGGCACCATTTGCGTGGTGCCGTCAGGCAGCATCTTTCCAATTTCCACCATAGAGCCGTCAAAAGCAGGGCCCCATGACCAGTTTTCATAAGGCGTGTATTGCCCATAACCACCGCTGCCAAATTGCGTCTGTAACTCAGGGTAGAAAGACACTTGCTGTAACTGGGTAGAATTGCTCAGCGTAACCACCGGCTTATCATTGCCTGCACCTTTTTTAGTTGTAACTACAATAACACCGTTTCTGGCATCCGGACCATAAATGGCCGCCGCCGAAGAACCTTTGAGAACCGACACGTTTTCAATGTCGTTCGGATTGATGGAAGACAAGTAATTGATATCAGCTTGCACACCATCTAATACTAATAAAGGGTTGTTATTACCGGATATAGAACGAATACCGCGCAGGTTTATTCTAGTGTTTTCAAAAACACCACTGTTAGTAGACATAACATTCAAACCGGCTACTTTACCTTGTAAACCATTAGCTATGTTAACCGGGTTAGCCCTGGTTACTACCTCATTAGTAACGGAAGTGGCTGCATAACTAAGGTCTTTTTTCTCTCTTGTAATACCCAATGCCGTTACTACCACTTCATTTAATTGCTGAGCATCAGTTGCTAAAGCAATATTAAGAGTAGTTGCATTGCCAATAGCGCGTTCAACGGTGGTATAGCCTACAAAACTAAAAACCAAGGTAGTACCTTCTGCCGGTACACCAATACTATAGTTACCGTTTACATCAGTAGCCGAACCAATTTGGGTGCCTTTAACTAAAACTGTTACTCCAGGTAGCCCTTCGTTATTAGCCGCATCAGTAACTATTCCGGTAATTGCCCTATTCTGTGCCATAACTTCTTGTAGCAAGCCAGACAACAAGAAAAGACTTATGAATAAAATTTTTCTCATAATCATTAATTTGTTTGATAGATAAATTTTAATGCTTTATAGTAAGAGAAATATAATAAATTGTACTTTTTTTAATTTAATATATAACTTGTAATTGTAATTAAACTAGGTGTGTAATAGGATGTTTACGAGATATACTTAATTAATAAAATAAAAATATTAATTGAATTTTTAGGAGTTTAAATGCTAAGTAAGATTAATCATGCTAGGTTTTAATTTAGTTAAAAGAATAGTTGAAAGAATTAACCTGTACAGTTAAAGAAGAATCAATTTTAAAAATGCTTGCAGTTAATGGAGCCTAACATGAGTTAATTGATCTCTTTAGGGGATGAGTCAGAAAATATTATGTTGCTAAATAAAGCCTTAA
>Ga0210040_10009722_pt1 | contig 11148 bp, 11 predicted proteins | sample CryGeyCG12114_NA_FD_185462 | JGI IMG/M metagenome (GOLD analysis project Ga0210040, IMG submission 185462) | Groundwater microbial communities from aquifer - Crystal Geyser CG19_WC_8/21/14_NA (SPAdes) (version 2) | ecosystem: Environmental > Aquatic > Deep subsurface > Groundwater | place: USA... | reverse complement strand
GGATTCGCTTGCGGGCCTCACGCAGGTCGCCGCTGTCGGTGGCGCCCGGGCTGGGCGCGGCGCCGTCGTCGACGTCGGCGGCCTTGAGCCAGTTCGTCAGGCACGACTCGCTGATCCCGAAGTCCGCAGCGATCTGCTTCAGCTGCTGACCCGGCTGACGACCGCGAGCCACGCGCACGACGTCCTCGCGGAACTCCTGGGGGTAGGGCCTGGGCACGGTGAACATCCTTCCAGCGGCGCCCACGGGCACCACAGGTGAGTTGTCACCTACTCGTGCAGCAGTCCCGACCGCCCCGAGCACCTACTACGCCGCCAAGACCAGACCACCCTCGGCGCGGTCAGTGAGCGACGCCGCCACCACCGAGGTCATCCAGCGCGTGCACGAGGACAACTACGGGGTCTACGGCTCCCGCAAGGTCCACGCCGAGATGGTCCGCCGCGGCCACACCGTGGCGCGGTGCACCGTGGCGAGGTTGATGGCCGCGGCGGGGCTGCGCGGCCTGTCGCGGGCCAAGGGACCCCGCACCACCGTGCCCGGGGCGGGTGCGGAGACGCGCCCAGACCTGGTCCAGCGCAGGTTCAAGGCCACCGGCCCGGACCAACTGTGGGTCGCTGACATCACCTACTGCCGGACCTTCGCCGGGTGGGTGTACGCCGCCTTCGTCGTCGACGTGTTCTCCCGTCGGGTGGTCGGCTGGCAGCTGTCGACGTCGCTGCGTACCGACCTGGCCCTGGACGCCCTGGAGATGGGTCTGTGGACCAGGCGGAAGGAAGGTGCCGATCTGAGCGGCTTGGTGCACCACTCGGACAAGGGCTCTCAATACCTCGCGGTGCGGTACACCCAGCGGCTCGCCGAGGCCGGCGCAGTCGCGTCGGTGGGGTCGACCGGTGACTCCTACGACAACGCCCTCGCGGAGGCGTACAACTCATTGTTCAAGGCCGAGCTGGTCCGCAACAAGGGGCTGTGGAAGAGCATCGACGACCTCGAGATCGCGACCGCCGAGTACGTCGACTGGTTCAACCACCGGCGCCTGCACGGCGAGCTCGGGCACGTCCCACCAGCCGAGTACGCGGCCACCCACCACCAGACCCACCCCGCCCCGGCTACCGTCGGAGCGTCACTTCAGAGCCTCCACTGAACCCGGTACGAGACACCACTGCTCGTGCTTCCACCTCGACATCGACAACACCTCTCAGCAGGGGTGTTGCGACGACCCCCTGAGACCGCCGATCGTCAGCGGGACGCTGACCGGCCAGCGATCCCCAGCGACACAAGATCACCACCGGGAGCCCGGACCAGGCCTCGAGCCGCGCGGTGCCCCGGCAGCCGGTCGGCTATTGGGACGGAAATCGCGCGACGTCGCGCGAGGGCGCTGGGATCGTGGGTCCCGTGGGGACGCGAGACCTGATCATCAACGTCGACGACATCGGCATCCACGAGGGGGCGGTGGCGGCCGCGGTGGAGACGCTGGTGACCGGGGTGGCTGCTAGCGGCAGCGTGATGACGGTGTGCCCTGGCGCGCGGGCGGCGCTGGAGCTGCTGGCCGACCACCGTGACTTGGCGATAGGAGTTCACCTGACGCTGACCGCGGGCTTCCCGGCGGTCCCGTGGGCACCGTTGACCGGTGGTCGGTCGATCCAGCACCACGGCCTCATGATGGGCATCGAGCAGCGAGAGCAGCTCCTGGCGCAAGCGGTGATCACCGAGGTGGAAGCCGAGTTCCGCGCCCAGATCGAGGCGCTGATGGCGGCCGGTCTGCGCCCCACCCACCTGGACTGGCACTGCCTGGCCGACGGCGGGCGCGAGGACGTCTTCGACCTGACCCTCGCGCTGGCCGACGAGTACGGCACCGCGGTGCGCGCCTGGGGTGGGCACGGGCGCGCTGCCCTGCGCGGGCGGGGCCGGGCAAGCCAAGATCAGCCGTTCCTGGACAGCTTCACCCTGCCGGTCGAGGGCAAGCAGGAGCGCGTGCTGGCGATGGTGCACGCGCTGCCGCCGGGACTGAGCGAGTGGGCTTTCCACCCGGCGAACCCGATCCTGGGCGACCCCGGCTCCGATGTGCGCAGCAGCGACCGGGACGTGCTGATGTCGCCATGGACGCGCACAGCGCTGCGGGAGGAGGCCGTCACCGTGATCGGTCAGCACGACCTTCGGTCGCGGCCTGCCATCGCGACCGGCGAACCGCAGGGGATCGCCGACGCCTGAGCTGGCCAGGAGCTGATGGACACGCGGAGCGTGCCGGTGGCCGATCGCTGGCCGGACAGCGTCCCGCTGTTGATCGCTGGCCGGCCACGCCGCGGCTCCGGGGCCCCCTGGCTCGATCGCGCGAGGCTGTGCCCATGCACGTACCAGCGCGGCTCGTGACCTCCGTCGACCTCGACAAGACGGCAGGCCCGAGCTTCGACACCGACGACCAGATGGCCGTCTCGGCGCTCCTCGAGCTCGAGCTCGACGACGGACGGCGAGTGGTGCTCCTCGACGACCGGGGCTGGTCCTCCCACGGCCGCGGCGTCTGGGCCCACACCACTCTCGAGGACCTCGCGGAGACCACGCGCATGGTGGTCGGCCCCGACGAGCCGCCGGATGGCGTCTCCTACGAGGAGGAGGCGGCGATGCACTGGGGCGAGCTGGCCTCCCGAGCCCGCAGCAGCGGGATCGACGTCGACGGCAGCGACCTGGTCGCCCTCCCGCACGACGTCGACATCAGCCCCGAGGTCCGAGCACGCGTGGCCCGCGGCAGGCGCTGACGTGAGCGTGACGACGGGTAGTCGGTAGCCAGCAGACCAGCGTCCGCCGCCCATCCTCTGTGACACGGCCGCGGAGAAGTGGCGGCCAGGTGCTCGAGCGGTCGTCACGTCGCCACCAGGGGGTCGGCTGCCGGGAGGATCGGCGCGGAGCCCGTGCGCGTTGAGCAGATCAGTGCGTCGTCGAGTCAGCGCATCCGTGGCCGCTCCTCTTGGCTGTTGCGTGGAGGACTCGACCGCGGCGAATGGGGCCGACCAGCCCGGCGCCTACACCTGCCCAGCTTTTCGTCATACGCTTTGTTCGTGGTGAGCGACGAGCAGGTTCAGCAGTGGGCGGACGAAGCCGAAGCCGGCTACGACGTCGCCGAGCTGAAGCGACGCGGACGCGGCCGTCCCGGTCGCGGCGCCGAACCGATGCAGGTCGTCGCCGTCCGCCTCACCGTCGACGAGCTCGCCGCTGTCGACGCCGTCGCGGCGCGCGAGAGCATCTCCCGGTCCGAGGCGATCCGCAGAGCGCTCGCCGGCTTCGCCGCCGCGTGAAGGTCCATCCCAGTGCTCTCAAGCACGGGGTGGCTTCCGAGGACGCCGTCCAGGCGGCCGACTGGCCCTTGTGGGTGCAGCCACTCGACGAGGACGACTGGCCCCACCGCGAGGTGCGCCTCGGCTTCGACAGACAGGCGCGCCTCCTCGAGACCGTTGTCCTGATCTTCGAGGGCGGCGGCGAGGATCTGGTCATCCACGCCATGCCGGCCCGCAGGCAGTACTGGGAGCTCCTGCCCTGAGGCGACCACGCACTTCCAGCAGCGGATGGACACGCGAAGCGTGCCGGTAACCGATCATCAGCGGACATGAGGGGGCGGCTGAGCACCTGCGCGTCCGCGGACTCCGGAGCCGACCGCGACGACGGCGACGACGGCAGCTCCGACGAGGAGGGTGACGGAGGGGCCGGTCTGGTCGACGAGAAGTCCTCCGAGGGCGGTGCCGGCGGAGAGACCGGCGTTGTTGGCGGTGGTGACCCAGGTGGTGTTCTCGACGCCGCGGCCGCCGGCGAGGGTGTCGGCGGCGAGGTAGGCCGTGATGACCAGCGGGGTCAGCGCAGCGCCGGCGACGAGCAGCGCCGCGGCGAGGCCGAGAGGTGCCGGGGCCACCGCGGCCGCGGCCAGGGCGGCAGCGGCCACCAGGGCCAGGCCCGCGAGCTGGGTCACGTGGGGGAGGCCGGTGTGGGGCAGGGCCCCCCAGGCCAGCCCGCCGAGGATCCCGCCGAGGGAGAGCACCGCGAGCAGAACGCCGATCGCGGCGGGGGTGCCGGCCTGTTCGACCTGGGCCAGGACGGCGACCTCGAGCGGGCCGGCGCCGAGTCCGACGCCCAGGACCACCAGCACCAGCGCCGGGACGCCCGGCTGGGCGAGTGAGCCGGCGGCCCGGCGCAGCGCGGTGCGCCGCGGGTGCGTGGCGCGGTCGTCCACCTCGGGTGCGGCCCTCGTGGTCGAGATGGCGCGGGCGGGCCTCGTGCGGACCAGCGCGATGGTCCCCAGCAGGTTCGCCGCCGCGCCCGCGAGCAGGAGAACAGCGGGCCCCGTGGTGGCGGCTGTCACACCGACCACGAGCGGGCCCAGGACGAACAGGAGCTCCTCGACGGTGGTGTCCAGGCTGTAGGCGAGCCGGCGCTGGGCGCCCGGTGTGGTCAGCGCGGTCCACAGCGCCCGGCACGTCGGGCCCATCGGTGGGGCGCTGAGCCCGGCGGCGGCCACCGCGGGCAGCAGCAGCACGGACGAGCGGTCGGGGCCCTCGAGGGCGAGGACGACGGCGACCAGGCTGCCCGCGTAGACGCCGGCGAGGGCGGGCAGGACGAGGCCAAGGCCGAGGCGGTCGACCAGGCGGGCCTTGAATGGCATCGACAGCGTCGCCGCGCCGTACAGGCCCAGGGCGGCGCCGGCGCGCGCGTAGGAGCCGGTCGACTGGGCGATGGCCAGCAGCATCGCCAGCGGCACGAGGGCGTAGGACGAACGGGCGAGGGTGGACGCGGCGAGCATCCGTGCGGCCCCGGGCAGGGCGAGCACGGTGGCGTAGCCGCGCACCCGGGACGGGTGCGACACAGGTCAGCTCTCCAGCGGTGAGGCGCGAGCCCGCCTGCGGCATCGCTGCTCCCCAGGGCGGGCCGCGGACGCAGGGGCTCACTGGTCGGTCAGGGCACGCATCGCGCCGTGACGGCGCGCAGGGCCGACCTACCCAAGAAGAAGCAGCACCCGATCACCGTAGCCCCAGACCACCCCCGGGCCGGGCGCATGACTCCGGCCCCGCGGTGACCGGTTGAGTATCCGCTGTGGAACTGCTCGGCACCGCGAGAAACATCGCAGCTGGGGCGCTGGACCCACTCGTAGGGTCACCGCCATGGCCACTCCAGGGCACGCGACGGTCGGACAGGACGGCTGGCTCGGTCTGTGGAACGCCCGAGACCTCGGCGGTACCCCGGCCGGAGACGGGCAGGCCGTGCGGGAGGGCGCGCTGGTGCGCTCGGAGGCGCCGGTCCGTCTCGGCGAGCTGGGCTGGGGTCAGGTGGTCGACCACGGCGTGCGCACGGTTGTCGACCTCCGGACGACGCAGGAGGCGGCTGAGAAGCCGAGCACGCTCGGTGGGGTGGACGTCGACGTCGTCAACGTCTCCCTCGAGGAGGGGCTCGAGGACGACGAGCTGTTCTCCTCCTGGGCGAGCAGCAGGCTGATCGGCACGCCGCTGTACTACGAGCCCTTCCTGCAGCGGTGGCCCGGGCGCTGCGCGCAGGCGCTGCAGGCCGTGGCCGACGCCCGGCCGGGTGGGGTCCTGGTGCACTGCGCGAAGGGCCGGGACCGCACCGGCCTGGTCGTCGCGCTGGTCCTGCTGGTGTGCGAGGTCGGCGTCGAGGAGATCGTCGCGGACTATGCCGACAGCGGGCGTCGCCTTGCGGGGCCGGTCGCGCGGGCAGCCGGTGCACCCGATGAGAGCGAGGAGACCCGGAGGGTGCTGGCCACCCAGGGCTTCACCGAGGCCGCCGCGGCGATGCGGCACTTCCTGCTCACCGCCGACCCCCGCGACCGGCTGCGAGCTGCCGGGCTGCGCCCCAGCGACGAGGCCGCCCTCCGCGCGCGGATGCTGGGCGGCCCGCCAGGATCCCCATTGATGTGACCGATTGAGGATCGTCAGCGAGACGCTCCCTGGGCGGGCGCCACTGGCCGCTAGAGCACCGTCACGAGTAGGACGGGAGCAAGTTGCAGCAGCGCGAGGCCCGTGATGATGCCGATGACGGTCCAGGTCGAGGTGCGGGCTCGGTGCAGTGACCAGGCGGTCCAGCCGGCGACGGCGGCGACGAGCGCGCCGAGCAGCCAGGGGCTGAGGTGCCACGCCAGCAAGGACAGGCCCCATAGGGGCAGGAGGACGACGAGCCAGCTCGCCTCGTCGATCAGCGCGCCGACGAGACGGCGGGGGATGTCGAGGAGATCGCCGGCGATGGCTGCTGCTGGCGAGGAGGGCGCCCGGTGCCCGGCGTGACGGCCTTGGGCTCGCCCGCCGCTGCTCACGCACACTCCGTCGCCGACACAAGAACATCATCGGGTGCCCGCACCGGAGCGTGAGGGTCTTCGTCGGCAGCGAGACCGCGCGCTCGTCCCGGTCGACCAACGCCAGCGGAGACGGCTCTCGCCAACGCCGTGGTGGGTCGGGACCGTCTCTGGAAGCGGCCCTGTGGGTCGCCGCCGGTCCTGGTGCGACGACGCCCCGGGACGGCCTCGCCTCTGGAGCACCGCCATGACCGCACTCCTCGTCGGCTACGCCCGCGTGTCCACCGACGGTCAGGACCTCACCGCCCAGCGCGACGGCCTGCAGGCACTCGGCGTCCCCGAAGCCCGGGTCTACGTCGACCACGGCCTCACAGGCACCAACCGCGACCGCCCCGGCCTCCGCGAGGCCATGGCCGCCTGCCGCGAGGGCGACACCCTCGTAGTCACCAAGCTCGACCGCCTGGCCCGGTCCCTGCCCGACGCCCGCAGCATCCTCGAAGAGCTCACCACCCGGCAGGTGCGGCTGAGCCTGGGCGGGTCGGTGCACGACCCGCTGGACCCGGTCGGGCGGCTGCTGTTCAACGTGCTCGCGATGGTCGCCGAGTTCGAGGCCGACCTGATCCGGATGCGCACCCGCGAGGGCATGCGTGTCGCGAAGGCCAAGGGCCGCCTGCACGGGCGCCAGCCGAAGCTGACGGCCAAGCAGGAGGCGCACCTGGCGGTGCTGGTGGGCACGGGGGAGTACACGACCTTGGAGGTCGCTGAGTTGTTCGGTGTCGGGCGCTCCACGGTCTACCGCGCCATCGGGCGGGCTGGGGCCCGCGCCGGCGCCTCGGTCGGGGCGGACGTGGCGATGACCGTGCGCACGACGCAGTCCAGGTGAGCTCGGGCGGCCGTCCCGCACCGGGCACCTTGGCGGGACGGCCGCGGCACCGCCACCAACACCCTCCTTAGTGGTCGCTCACCGACCCAGCAGACGGTCGCTTGCTGGAGCGTCACGGGCCCTTCTGCCGCGGGGTGATGGTGTGCCGGCGCTCCTGGCGTGACTCTCAGGTGCACCGGCTCGTGCGGTGGCGGTGGCGGCGGCAGCGCGTCACGAGGCGACAGTGGGAGTCAGCAGGTGATGTTCGGTGACAGCATCCCGTCGCGGCCGCCGACGTAGCCGCGTCCTTGGCCGAGGTGGCACCGTGTTATTGGCCGCAGCAGCACGCTGGCGAGCAGCTCCTGGTGACGCCCGCGGTGGGACCCGGGTCACCTGACGCAGGCCCGTGCTGGGGTTTCCCCTCCGACGGTGGGAGGGCTGGCCGCGGGCAGGTCGGCAGCTACCTCCCTGGTGGCCGGGTGCCCCGCCGCCGGAGGCTGATGGCATGCCTGGTGCAGAGTCCCGCGCGGCCGTGGTGGCGGTCGTCCTCGCGTTCGTCCTCGTGGCCGCGGCCTGCGCGCCGTTCGCCGCCACCGGGGTCGACGTCCCTGCCGCGGTGATCCTGCTGGGGCGGTGGCTGTCCGGCGTGGCGAGCCTGGTGGCGGTCCTGGTGGTCCTCGGGCGCGGGCACCTGACCCGGCTGTGGCGGGTGCACCGGTCCTCCCCGCGGGAGCTACTGGCCTCCTTCGTGCTGGCGCTGGGCGTCTTGGTCCCGGTCCTGGTGGCCCCGGCGCTGGTTGGGCTGGCGCTGGGGGCCGAGCTGGAGCCGGCCGGCGTCTTGGTGGGTGCGGTGCCCGTCGTGGTGGCCGGCATGGTCGTGTTCGCGGTGTCGACGGTCGGGGAGGAAGTGCTCTGGCGCGGGCAGCTGCAGGAGGCGCTTCGGCGGTTCGGCTTCTGGCCGTCCTCGCTGCTCGTGGGTGCCGTCTGGGTGCTGTGGCACGTGCCGCTGCACCTGACGTACCTGGCCCAGGGGGTACTGTCCGGGACGGAGGTCACCGCGCTGACCGTGGGCCTGCTGGCGTGGGCGCCGCTGCTCGCCGCCCTGGTTGAGCACCGCGGCACGATCTGGCCGGCGGCGCTCGCGCACGCGGTAACGCTGTCGTCGCTGCAGCTGATCACCGACGGCGCGGCGGGTCAGGCGCTGGTCTTCTGGGGCGTGACGCTCACGGGGTGGGCCGCCCTGCTGGCAGCGGCTGTCGCCGTCCGCGCCCGCACGGCGGCGACCGGGAGGACGCGCGACCACGACGCCAGGCTTCCAGCCGTGCACGAGCAGCTGGTGCCCGACCGGCGTCCTGGCTGAGCATCCCGACGAGAGGGCTCGGCGGCGTCGCGAGCTGCGGCGCGCTCCCTGACGGCGGACGCCCAAGGCATGTCCGGGTTGTGAAATGTTCCAGGACCGCTGGTCGGGGGGACGGCGAGCAGGGGATGCTCCCCGAGCGCCGGTAGGGCGGCGGGACGGGTGACACGGAGGCCCCTGATGAGGCCCGCCCGCCAGGTCCTGCTGATCGGACGTCGACCCGGGTCCCGAGACCTCTGTGTGCTCGAGCGAGGAGAGCCGGACGTGGAGCTGCAGTACGGGCTGCGTGATCTCAGGAGGAACAAGGGCGTCAACCTCGCACTGGCGACGGTCCTGGTGCTGAGCGCCTTCCTGATGGCGACGGGTGCGATGGTGATGGAGCGCGTGGTCGGGTCGGTCGACCGGCTCTTCGAGCAGGCGCAGCCGCCCCACTTCCTCCAGATGCACGTCGGCGACTACGACGTCGAGGCCCTCGGGGCCTTCGCCGAGCAGCGTCCGGAGGTCCGCTCGTGGCTGATCGAGGACATGATCGGCTTCGACAGCTCCTCGCTGGCGTGGGAGCGCCCCAGCACGGGCAGCAGCGGCGACCTGTCGGCCAGCCTCGTCGACAACCTCTTCGTGGCCCAGAACGAGGACTTCGACTTCCTCATCGACCAGTCCGGCGCGATCGCCCAGCCGGCGCGAGGGGAGGTCTACGCACCCGTCGCCTACCGGGAGCAGTTCGCGCTGGAGGTGGGCGACGAGCTGCAGGTGCGCACGAGCAGCGGCGTCGTGGGGCTGGCCGTGCGGGGCTTCGTGCGGGACGCGCAGATGGCGTCCTCGCTGTCCTCGGCCACCCGTTTCCTCGTCTCCGAGGCGGACCTGACCGCTCTGGGTGACGCCGGTGGCGGCGCGCCGGAGATCATCGTCGAGTACCGCCTCGACGACCCGTCACTCGCCGGTGACCTCCGACGCGCCTACGAGGCCGACGACGCACTGCCGGCGAACGGCCAGGCGGTCACCTACGACCAGATCCGCATCATCAACGCGGTGAGCGACGGCCTGGTGGCCGTCGCCCTGGTGCTGGGGAGCCTCGTGCTGATCGCCATCGCGCTGCTCAACGTCCGCTTCGTCATCCGCGGCACCCTGGAGGACGAGATCCGCGCCATCGCCGTGATGAAGGCGATCGGCCTGCCCGACCGGACGATCCGGCGCCTGCACCTGGCCAGGTACGGCGTCATGACGGCCGTGGCGTGCGTCGTCGGCGGGCTAATGGCCGTCCCTGCGGCCGGGGCGCTCACGCGGGACGCGGCGGTCAGCTACGCGGCGGCGCCGCTGCGGTGGTCCAGCGTGGTCGTGCCCCTGCTCGCCCTGCTGGTCGTCCTCGTCGTCGTGCTGGCGATCTGCTCCCGGGTCCTGAGCCGGGTCAGGAGGATCGAGGTCGTGGGCGCTCTCGTCCACGGCAGCACCCTGGACGAAGGCCAGACCGCCCGGCGCGCGAGACGCAGGACGCGGCGGCTGCGCACGTCGGTCTTCCGGGCTGACCGCGGGGGCGACCTCAACCGCCGCCTCGCGCTCGTGGACCTGCGGGCCGACCTGCGCCAGTGGCTGCTGCTGCCGGCGGTGTTCGGGCTCGCCGCGGCGCTCATGGCCATACCGGCCAACCTGCTCAGCACCCTGACGGACCCGGCCTTCGTCACCTACATGGGAGCCCCGCAGGCCGACGTCCGCGCCGACCTGCAGCTCACCGACGACGTCGACGAGCTGCGCGACGACGTCGTCGCGGCGATGGAGGACGACGCCCGCGTCACCGGCGTCAGGATCCTCGCCGAGGTGGTCCACCAGGCCCGCGGGGACGAGGGCTGGGAGTCCCTGCGGGTGCAGGTGGGCGCCGGCGCCGGTGACGGCATCAGCTACCTGGAGGGGCGGAGCCCCTCCAGGGGCGAGATCGCCCTGTCGGTGCTCAACGCCGACGCGTACGGCGTCGGGGTCGGTGACGACCTCGTGCTCCAGGAGGCCGGCCATGGGCGGTCGGTGCCCGTCAGCGGCGTCTACCAGGACGTCACCAGCGGTGGTCGCACGGCCAAGATGGAGGGCGCCGCGCAGGACGGTGCCTCCGGATACGTCGTCTACGCCGACACGGTGGACGACGTGGACCCGGTCGGCGTGGCTGACGACTACGGCGCTCAGTTCCCGGCGGCTGCCGTGGTGCCCATGCAGGCCTACGTCACCCAGACGCTCTCGTACGTCACGGACGCCTTCTCCACCGCCGCCCTCCTCGCGGCCGTCTCCGGGGTCGGGGTGGCGGGCCTCACCTGCACCCTCTTCTTGCAGCTGCGGATGTCCCGGGAGCGCACCCGCACGGGCGTCCTGTCCGCGCTGGGCTTCTCGGGCGAGGAGCTGGCGTGGCAGGTGCGCTTCAAGACGCTGCTCGCCGTGACGACGGGGACCGCGGCTGGCCTGGTGCTCGCCGCGACGCTCGGCGAGCTCCTGGTCGGGGTGGCCATCTCCGTCGCCGCCCTCGGCATCACCAGCATCTCCTTCACCTCTAATCCCTGGGTCGTGCACGTCGCCTACCCCCTCCTGCTCGTGGCGGCGGGCCTCCTGGGCGCCGTCGTGGTGTCCGACCGGCTCCGTCGGGTCGACGCGGCGGGGTGGCTGAGGTCATGACT
>Ga0210040_10009721_pt1 | contig 11149 bp, 10 predicted proteins | sample CryGeyCG12114_NA_FD_185462 | JGI IMG/M metagenome (GOLD analysis project Ga0210040, IMG submission 185462) | Groundwater microbial communities from aquifer - Crystal Geyser CG19_WC_8/21/14_NA (SPAdes) (version 2) | ecosystem: Environmental > Aquatic > Deep subsurface > Groundwater | place: USA... | reverse complement strand
GAGCGCGGCGCCGGGGCCAAGGCCCTCCGCGGCCTTATCGGCGCCGAGGACCCCCTGGGCCGCGACCCCGTCGCTTTTGCGGACGTCTCGGCGGCGGCGCGGGGCTTCCCCGCGCTGGACTTCCTCTTCGGGAACGCCGACTTCTCGGCTTATGGGCCGGGCTCCTACACCTGCGCTCTCGTGCAGACCGTCGCGGCCGACCTCGCGGCTCAGGGGAAGGCCCTGGCTGATGCCTGGCCCGCCGAGGGCGAGGCGCTGGCCACCGCCGGGACCGAAGGAAACGCGAGCTACCTGTCGGATGAGGAGGCCTTCCGGGCGCTCTACACGCAACTCCTGTCGGGCCTGGAGTTCACGGCCGACACCCGCCTGGGTCGCCCCCTGGGCGAGCCCGACCGGCCCCGCCCCGCCCGCGCCGAGGCTTGGCGCTCGGGCCGGCCGCTTGCCAACGTCCTGGCCTCGGCCGAGGCGGCGGCGCATGTCGCCGGGCTCCTGGCGGACCGCTCCCTTCCTGCCACCGAGGCCGCGCTCGACCAGGTGCGTCGCGCGGCGGCGGCCATCGGCGACCCGTCGTTCCAGGACATCGAGGACCCCACGGCCCGGCTGAAGCTGGAGATCCTGCAGCAGCGGGTCCGTGCCCTTCTCGATGCCGTCGAGGCCGAGGTAGGTAGCCCGCGCGGGCTCCAGCCGGGCTTCAACAGCCGGGATGGCGACTGATGGCGACGCGGCGCGGCTTCCTGGCGTCCCTCCTGGCCTGCGCCAGCCTTCCAAGGCTCGGCTGGGCCGAGGCGGGGTCCCCCTCGCACCTCGCCTGCGCGGGCGACCCCGATGGAGGCTTCTCGCTCCACGGTTTGCGCGGGGACGGCTCCGAGGCCTTCCGCATCCCACTCCCCGCCCGGGGCCATGCGGGCTGCGGCCACCCGACCGAGGCGCTGGCCATGGCCTTCGCGCGCCGGCCCGGTGCCTATGCCCTGGCCATTGACTGCGCGCGTGGCACGGTGCGGCACCGCCTCGCTCCGCCCGAGGGGCGGCACTTCAACGGCCACGGCGCGTTCCTCGCGGGGGGCGCCGTGCTCGCCACCTCCGAGCAGGACGCTGCGACCAGCGAGGGGCTGATCGGCCTCTGGGACGCCGAGGCCGGCTTCCGCCGCATGGGCGAGGTGCCCACGGGCGGCATCGGCCCCCACGACCTCAAGCTCCTGCCCGGGGGCCGGGTGATCGTCGCCAACGGCGGCATCGCCACCGATCCGACCGACCGGACGAAGCTCAACCTCCCCACCATGCGCCCGAACCTCGCCATGCTCGACCCCCTGGGCGACGGCGTTCCGGAGGTCACGGAGCTTGAACCTGACCTCCACCGGGCCTCGATCCGTCACCTTGCACTTCGGGCGGACGCCGCGGTCGCCTTCGCCATGCAATGGGAGGGGGACCCGGAGGTGCTCGTGCCCCTTCTGGGCCTGCTTGCCCCGGATGGCACGGTGACGTTGGCCGAGGCGCCCGAGGGCGAGGCGCGCCTGATGCAGGGCTATGCCGGAAGCATCGCCTGGAACGGCGCCGGCACCGAGGCGGCGATCACGTCGCCGAAGGGAGGGCGGGCGCAGCGGTTCGACGGGGCGGGACGCTACCTCGGCAGCGTGACGCGCTCCGAGGTCTGCGGCGTGGCTCCGCTGGGCCAAGGTATCCTTCTCAGCGATGGACTGGGCGGGTTGCTGGCGGTCGAGGACGGTGTCGCACGGCCGCTCGGGCGCGCCGAGGTCGCCTGGGACAACCACCTCGTCGCGATCTGAACCGAAAGCGCGGACATGCGCGTGCCACTGTCAGGGGATCGGCAAGGGCGGCCAGCGCGGCAGCGCGGCCACACCAGGGGCCAGCCAATCGACCTGAACGTGGGGACGGCGTCCCGACACGGGTTCCGGCAACGACGCGCAGGCGAAGGGCTGCCCTGTGGCGAGATGACCCTGCGCGCCACGGTGCGCCCGTTCCGGCTCGGCGAGATCGAGCTTGGCCATCTTCAGCATCGCTTCGGCGGCGCGCCGGCCGGCAGTCCGGTCGGGGTCGCTCATCATCGCTTGGAACTGTCACGGCACGATCTGCCAGCAGAGGCCGGAATGCCTCTGAGCCAGCCGCACTGCTCCGGCTGGCCCCCGCCCGACAGCGGCTCTCGGCGCCGGTCGATCTCGGCCTGCGTCTCGCATTCGATCATGACCGAGACCGCGTGATCGACCGGCCAGGGGAACTCTACGACCGAAGCCGAGGCCAACGGACCGCTGGGCGTATCGGAGGCGACCTCCGTGACACGGGCCACATGGCTGTTCGGGATGACCGAGGCGTAGAGCCGCGTAGCCTCCTCGCCTTTTCGATGGACCAGAGATGGGGAGCGACGCAGGTCACGATGGCTCCTCCCTCAGGCTGGCGATGGGACCGGGTTGCTGGACGGGGGTCATCGGCTCCGGCGACTGGAACATTGTGGCGAGCCGGGTGAGCGCGCGTACATCCCCCTCGACCACGAGCGAGCCGTCGGCCAGGGCTGCCTCGACCGGCGTCCCGGCGTAGAGCACGCGCAGGAGCGCATTCTGGTCACAGGTGACGATGACCTCGGGCCAAGCATTGCGTCCTGGCTCGACCGAGAGCTGCCCACCCTCGACCCTGAGCGCGAAGTCGCCGTCGGGAAGCCGCAGGTCCAGTGACAGCTTCGCGCCTCCGGCCCTCGTCGGGTCGAACATGCTGCCCAGGGACAGCATCGCCGCCGCCGCGCTCAGAGGGTGGTCGAATCGGAGATGGGGCGAGCGGGCCGCCCAGGCGCCCATGACCCGGAGCGGCTCGCGGAAGGCCAGCCCCCAGGGGGTGAGGGCATAAGCCCTGCCGCGCGCGGGCCGCGGCAAGTCGACCTGCTGGACCACCCCGGCCCGCTCGAGCCCGGCGAGGCGCTGCGTCAGCACGTTCGTCGCGATCCCGGTCAGGCTCTCCCTAAGGTCCGTGAAGCGGCGGGGCCCGAACATGAGCTCGCGCATGACCAGAAGCGCCCAGCGCTCTCCAACTAGGTCGAGCGCCTGGGCGAAGGCACAGCCGTCCTCATAGCTCCGCTGTCGCCGCTTAGTTTCATTTTGCAACTTCATGCTTGCGATATAGGACTAGAAAGGCCAGCCTTCAACCACGAATCGACTCACGCCAGGGGGACCGACATGGACCAGATGATCATTGTGAACCTGCCTTCCACCGACATCGCCCGCGCCCGGGTCTTCTACGGGGGGCTGGGCTTTTCCTTCGACGAGCGCTTCTGCGGCAGCGACACCCTGTTGGTGGCTGTCTCCCCCGCGATCAAGCTGATGATCATGGACCGGGAGAGGTTCGCCTCCTTCTCGCCCCGCCCCGTCGCGCCCGAGGGCACCCTGAGCGCCCATGTCAACCTGACCCGCCCGTCGGCCGCCAGTGTGGACGAGTTCGTGGAGCGCGCGGTTGCCCATGGCGGCACCGACAATGGCGACCGGCACGGAATGGGCGACTACATGTACGGCCGCTCGGTCTGCGACCCGGACGGCAACGGGATCGCAGTCACCTGGATGGACGTCGATGCGGCGATGAAGGCCTGGGGCACGGCTGCCTGAGCCAGCCGCGAGGCGCCAGCCTCTCCGGAGCCCAGCCCAGCGGGGCCCTACGCTACCTGAACATGAGGAGACGATCCATGATCCGCAGGCCCATGCTCGTAGGCGCCCTGCTGGCGACCGCCGCCGCCGCGCAGGCCGACACGGCCCAGGTCAACGGGATGCAGATGTACTACGAAGTCTCGGGCCAGGGGGACCCGCTGGTCGTCCTCCACGGCGCCTACATGGGCATTCCCGAGATGGGCCGGATCATCCCGATGCTGGCCGAGACGCACCGCGTCTATGCCGTCGAGATGCAGGGCCATGGACGGACGAACGACATCGACCGGCCCGTCACCTATCCGAACCTCGCCGACGACGTGGCGGCCTTCATGGACGCGGTTGGAGTCGATAACGCCGACATCTTCGGCTACTCCATGGGCGCGGCGGCGGGGCTCCAGCTCGCCATCCGGCATCCCGAGAAGGTGGACCAGCTTGCCCTGGCCTCGGCCGCCTACGACCTGAGCGGGCTCCAGCCCGAGTTCGAGGCCATGCTGCCGCAGATGACGCCCGAGATGTTCATGGGCACGCCAATGGAGACGGCCTACCGCGAGCGGTCGCCCAACCCGGACGGCTTCCGCCCCTTCGCCGAGCGAATGATCGCCCTCGAGCACGAGCCCATGGCCTGGGAGGAGGACGTGCGGAACCTCGATGTCCCGGTGCTGCTCATCATGGGCGATGCCGACGTGGTGACGCTCGAGCACGCCGTGGCGATGTTCCGCCTTCTGGACGGGGGCGCCATGGGGGATATGGGCAACCCGCTGCCCGCCTCCCGCCTGGCCATACTGCCCGCGACCTCGCACACGGCGGTCATCACCCAGCCGGAGCTGCTGCACATGGTGATCGAGCCCTTCCTGCAGGGAGAGGCGCCGAAGGGGATGTTCGACTAGGGCCGCCCTTCGGGTCTGGCCAGCCGGGGCGTGGCACCCTTCCAGGGGTCCGCCCCGGTGCCTAGACCGAGTGCCTCAGCGCCGCCCGGCCCAGTTGAGCGAAGGATACCAGTCGGGCTTCCGTCCGGCGGGGCCCATGTCGAGGACGGCCCAGAGCGGGTCGATCTCCGGCGCGCCGCGAGGGTCCTGGCCGGGGTCGCTTTCGGTCATTTCGCCCGACCAGAAGTGGCGGATCCGGTCGCCGTCCCTGCGGAACACGTTCTCGCCCGGGATGTCGGCATCGTCGGGGTGGACCCAGTCGCGGGTGTAGTCGCCGGACACATCGCTGTAGACCGGCAGGTCCGGCATCCCGAGCTCGCGCTTCACTTCCACGAGCCGGGCCAGGGGCGAGCGGGCGGTGAAGGCGATCCCCATGTTGGCCTGGATGGCGGGGACGCGCAGGGCGAGCGCGTTCATCAGGCCCGTGCACATGGGGCAAGGCGCCTTTCGCTGCGGCCCGAACATGTAGCTGTAGACGAAGAGCGAGTCGTGACCGCCGAAGAGGTCGGAGAGGCTCACCTCGCCCTCCTCGCCTTCGAAGCGGTAGTCTTTGGCGAGCACGGCCCCGGGTGGGAGGGTGCGGCGCTCGGCGGCAATGCTCTCGGTCAGGCGACGAAGTTCGTATTCGCGCTCCAGGAGGCGCTGGCGCGCGGCGCGGTATTCGTCGGACTCACCGGGGTGGCGGATGGGGTTGCGGGCGGCGAGGGCCTCCGCGGGTTCGAGCTTGATGTCGTCGAGCATAGGGTCCCTCCTGTCTACGCTATAAATATTGATATCAATATAATAAGAACCTGTCGATCGCTCCATGTGAGCTCTGCCCGTCCTTCGGCTATTTCCCGCGGGTCCGCAGGCAGCGATAACGTTTTCTACTCGGTCTCGCCTATGCTCTCCTGAACGCGGCCAGGACCGGCGCCCGGGCTCACCCCCGGACCCGCGACTTGAGCCAGCGGTCGAAGGCAACGGCGGCGATCAGGATCAGCCCGATGGTGACCTGCTGCGTGTAGGACGACACGTTGTTGAGCACGAGGCCGTTCACCAGGACGCCGATCAGCGTCGCCCCCACCACGGTCCCGCCCACCCCGCCGATCCCGCCAAAGAGCGAGGTCCCGCCGATGACCACCGCCGAGATCACTGTCAGCTCGTAGCCGATGCCAGCCACGGCCTCGGCGGAGTTCAGGCGGGCGGAGAGCACGAAGGCCGCGAGGCCCGCGAAGAAGCCCACGATCATGTAGACCGAGACGAGGACGCGATCAACCCGGACTCCCGAAAGGCGCGCCGCCTCGGCGTTCCCGCCCACCGCGTAGACCGCCCGGCCGAAGCGCGTATAGCGCAGCACGACATGGCAGAGGAGGGCGGCGAGCCCGAAGATGATGACCGGCACGGGCACGGGCCCGACGAGCCCGGTGCCGAACCAGCGCATCCCGGGCGTGAAGCCGGAAATCGGGCCGCCCCCCGAGAGGGTCAACGTGAGGCCACGGAAGATGGTGAGCCCTCCGAGCGTCACCACGAAAGGAGGGACCCTGAGCCGGGTGATGATCAGCCCCTGGACGAGACCCGCCAGGGTGCCGACCACGACCGCGGCCAGGAGCGCGGCACCCCAGCCGTAGCCCGCGCCAGCGTTCGAGGAGAGAGACAGGGTGTTGGCCGTCCCGCCCTTGGCCACCACCGCCCCGACCATCCCGCAGAAGGCGAGGAGGGAACCGACGCTCAGGTCGATCCCCGCGGTCAGGATCACGAAAGTCATGCCAAGGGCGATGAGCCCAGTGATCGAGATCTGCCGCGCCACGTTGAAGAGGTTGAGCTGGGTCAGGAAGTTCTCGTTCGTAATCGCGAAGACCAGCATCAGCGCGAACAGGAACAGAAGCGGACCGAACTGTTTGAGCACGCGGAAGGCGTTCACCCCGCCCAGGGACCGTTGCGCGACGGGAGAGGTCATTGCAGGACTCCCTGACGGGATTCGAGCGCCATCAGCGTCATGAGCTTCTCCTCGGTGGCTTCGACGGCCGGCATCTCGCCGGTGATGCGGCCCTGGCGCATGGTGACGATGCGGTCGCTGACGGACAGCACCTCGGGAAGTTCGGACGAGATCATCATGATGGCGATGCCGCGGCTCGCGAGCTGGACCAGAATCTGGTGGACCTCGGTCTTGGCGCCCACGTCGACGCCGCGCGTGGGCTCGTCGACGATCAGGACCTTGGGATCGCGGGCCAGCCAGCGGGCGAGAATCACCTTCTGCTGGTTGCCGCCCGACAGCCCGTCGATCGCCTGCTCGGGCGAGGCCATCCGGATCGACATCGCCTTGCGGTATTCCCCGAGCGCGGCACCCTCGCGGCCCGATCTCATGAAGCCCAAGCGGTTCGAGTAGAGGTCCATCGCCGCGATGGAGAAGTTCTGCCGGATGGGCAGCATGGCCAGGATCGCCTGCTGCTTGCGGTCCTCGGGCACGAGGCCGATCCCGAGGTCCCGCGCGTCGGCGGGCGAGGCAGGCGCGATGGGCTGCCCATCAAGGAGGATCGTGCCCGCTGCGATGGGGTCGGCGCCGAAGATCGCGCGGGCGAGCTCGGTCCGCCCCGACCCCACGAGGCCCGCGATCCCCAGGATTTCGCCCGCCCGCAGGTCCAGGTCCACGCCGTCGAGCACGATGGCATGGGCCGCGTCGGCGGCGCGCACGGTGCGCAGGCCCCGCACGCTGAGCCGCACCGCGCCCGCGTTTTCGCGGCGGGTCGGGCGGGCGTAGAGATCGGAGGCGGCGCGGCCCACCATCTTCTCGATGATCCGCGGCACGAGGATGGGGCCGGCCTTCCGAAGGAGGTGCCCGGCGAGCCGCCCGTCCCGCAGCACCGTCATGCGATCGCACATGACCGAGGCTTCCTCGAGCCGATGGGTCACGAACATGATCGCCACGCCCTCGCGCCGCAGCTTCTCCATGATGCCGAAGAGCTGCTGGACCTCGGTTTCGGTCAGGGCGGAGGTCGGCTCGTCCATGATGATGAGGCGGCTTTCGAGCGAGAGCGCCCTCGCGATCTCGACGAGCTGCTGCTCGGCCACCGAGAGCGCCGAGACCGGGATGTCCGGCGGTATCGACAGGTTCACCCGGGCCAAGATCCCGGTCGCCTCGCGCCGCATCCGTCGCCAGTCCACGAGACCCAGGCGACCGGTCGGGGCGCGGTTGACGAAGATGTTCTCGGCCACGGAGAGGGTGGGGATGAGGCTCAGCTCCTGGTAGATCGTGACGATTCCCGCGCGGCGGGCGGCCTCGGGGCCGGCGGGGGCGTAGTCCTGCCCAGCGAAGACGATGCGCCCGCTGCTCGCAGGCTGCGCGCCCGACAGGATCTTGAGGAGCGTGGACTTGCCCGCGCCGTTCTCGCCCAGGAGGCCCAGGATTTCGCCCGCGCGCACGTCGAGCGACACGTCGTCGAGCGCCGTCACGCCGGGAAAATGCTTCGAGACGCCGATGACCTCCAGCAGCGGCGGCGCGGCGGGGTCCACGGCTGGGGCGCCGGTCATCTAGGCCTCCATCAGGCAGGCGGGATCATGGCCGGAGGAAAGCCTCCCCCGGCCATGGGGTCGATGGCGGGTCAGGTGGTCTCGCCGATCCGTTCGGCCTGATCGAGGTTGTCGGGCCCGATCACCACCGGGGTGAGGAGCACAAGGTTCTGCTCGGGCTGGGTTCCGTCCTTCGCGAAGGCCACCGCGATCCGGACGGCCTGGCGCGACTGCTCGCCCGGGAACTGCTCCACGGTGCCGGCCATGGTACCGTCGCGAACTGCGACGAGCGCTTCCGGCAAGGCGTCGAAGCCGTAGATCTTCACGTCGGTGAAGCCCCGGGCCGCGCAGGCCTCCACCGCCCCCAGCGCCATGTCGTCGTTGGCGCAGATGATGGCGTCGGGCTTGCCGTTGGCGGCGAGTCCTGCCTCGACCACGGTCAGCGCCTCGGCGCGGGCGAAGTTGGCCGTCTGCTCGAACACGATCTGGTACTTGTCGGCCATGGAGTCGAGGACGTTGTGGACGCCCTGGTTGCGGTCGATCGCCGGACCGGCGCCGGGCTGGCCCTGCAGGTGGAAGACCTTGGCGCCGTTCGGGAAGGCCGCGACCATGGCCTGCGCCTCGGCCTCGCCGCCCTTGACGTTATCCGCGCCGACATGGGCGAGGATGCCCTCCACCCCATCCACGCGGCGGTCGATGGTGACGACCGGCACGCCTACCTGGATCGCCTGCTCGATCGCGGGGGCCAGCGCGTTCACGTCCAGGGGCGAGATCACGATGGCCTTGACGCCCTGCACCAGGGCGGCCTCGATGTCCGCTGTCTGCTTGGGCGCCGAGTTCTGACCGTCGGACTCGATCAGGTCGACGCCCTGGGCCTCGGCCTCGGCCTTGATCTGGTTCAGCATGTGAACAAAGAACGGGAAGCCCAGGTTCGGCACCGAGCCCAGGATGGTCATCCGGTCCTGCGCGAAGGCGACCGGAGCGCCGGCGGCCAGCGCGGCAAGCGCGACCGACGACGTCAGAAAGGCACGTCTGTTCATAGATTCTCCTCCAAGTGCGAGCGGCCGGGCTGCGCCGTTTTCGGCTTATTTCATGGGCAGCTAACGCAAAGAGAGCCTAGCGGCCCGACGGCTGGTCACGCAAGGGTCTTGGGGCCGGGCGCAGCGCCCTTCCCGAACCGGTGGAGACCAGGGCCCTCCCAGCCTTCTCTGGACATCCGCAGCGGCCCCGTCGGCTGCCCGGAAGCGTCCCGGGTCCCGACCGAAGCCGAGCCCTCTAGCCGAGCTTGTAGTCCCGGTTGGCTTCGGGGTCCTCGGTCGAGACGGGAAAGGTCTCCACCTCGCGCCATAGCTCCGCCGGGATCTCGGCCGCTGCCCAGCCGAGCGTCTGGGCGACGCGCTCAGGCTTCGTGACGCCCACGATGGTCGAGGTGATCCTCGGGTCGCGCATCGAGAACTGCAGCGCGGCGGCGCCCACGGCGACGCCGTGGCGGGCGCAGGCGGCCTCGATCTGGCGAACGGGTTCGAGCTGAGCCTCGTCCGCGACGGTGTAGGCGATGCGGGGCATGACGGCGCTGCCCTTGGCCAGGACGCCGCTGGCATAGGGGGCCGCATTGAGGATCGAGATGCCCTTGTCGAAGGCAAGGTCGAACATCTCGTCCGCCGACCGGTTCAGGAGCGTGTAGCGGTTGTGGCTGATCATCACGTCGAAAGGCCAATCGCGCAGCAGCGGCAGCATGACATCGATCCGGCCCATAGCGAGGCCCACGGCCTGTGCGAGGCCCTCCTCCTTCATCCGGAAAAGCTCCTCGAGAGCGCCGCCCGTCCCGGTGATCTCCGCCAAGTCCCGGGCGTGCTCGGGGTCGTGCAGGTGGAGGACCTGCACGCGGTCGAGTCCCAGCCGCTCCAGGCTTTCCTCCAGGGAACGGCGCGCGCGGGCGGCGTCGAAGCGCCCGCTTTCCGCGTCGCGGTCGAGCTTGGTGGACAGGACGAAGCCCTCGGGCAAGTCACCGCGCTCGCGGATCACTGCCCCGATCCGCTCCTCGCTCCGGCCCAGCCCGTAGTTGTTGGCCGTGTCGAGAAAGTTGGCCGGGCCGTCGAGGATCGCCCGGACCGTGGCGCGGGCGCGCTCCTCGTCCACTTCGTAGCCGTAGGTTTCGGGCATGTTGCCCAGGCCGGAGGTGCCGAAGCAGATGTCCGTGACGTGGAGGCCAGTGTTTCCGAGCGGGCGGCGTTCCATCAGGCGGCTCCAATGTCGTCCATGGGTGTGAAGAGTTCAGTCGGACTGAATCGCCAATCGGAGGTGAATGTCCAGCGAGCGACACTCATTCTCTAAGATCCCAAGGCACCTTTCCTTGACACGTCCCAGGCGACAGGGAATGCTGAAACCGGTTTCACCTGCTGGATGGCCCTCTTGCGGTTCGACCTCGGCATCCTGGTTCCCCATCTGGGCTTCCTCGCGCAGGGCGCCCTGCTGACGGCGTTGGTCTGTGGCCTGGCCCTGATGGGCGGCACGATCCTGGGCATGATCGTCGCCATCGCCCGCACCTCCGCGACGGGTTGGGTGAGGCGGGCGGCTTCGGCCTATGTGGACCTGTTCCGCAACGTGCCCTTCATCGTGCAGCTTTTCTTCTTCTATTACGGCCTGCCCGAGATCGGCATCTACATCGATGCCTTCACCACCGGCGTCGTCGCCCTGGCGATCGCCGGCGGGGCCCAAGCCTCCGACGCCATCCGCGCCGGCATACTGGCGATCGACGACGGCATCTTGGACGCCGCCGAGGTGAGCGGGCTGACCAGGCGCACGGTCTTCACGCGGATCGTCCTGCCGATTGCGCTTCGCACCTCGGTGCGGCCGCTCGGATCGGTGCTGATCAACATGATCCTCACCTCCTCGGTCCTGTCGACCATCACCCTCAACGAGCTCACCGGCCAGGCCAAGATCGTCGCCTCGGACACCTTCCGGCCATTCGAGGTCTATGCCGTGCTGCTCGTCGTCTATGCCGCGCTGACATATCTCGTCTCCCTCGGCATCACGCTGCTGCACCGCCGACTCAACCGCGACCTTGCCGGGCAGGCGAGCTGATGCGCTTCACGG
>Ga0210040_10009720_pt1 | contig 11151 bp, 10 predicted proteins | sample CryGeyCG12114_NA_FD_185462 | JGI IMG/M metagenome (GOLD analysis project Ga0210040, IMG submission 185462) | Groundwater microbial communities from aquifer - Crystal Geyser CG19_WC_8/21/14_NA (SPAdes) (version 2) | ecosystem: Environmental > Aquatic > Deep subsurface > Groundwater | place: USA... | reverse complement strand
CTTTAACCTCGTTCCAAACAGAGTGTGTTAACACAAATTCCAACTTGCGTTTTCAGGTGATTTTCCATTTAACATGTAGAGCATAGGGCGCTCCCGTTTCTACAATTATAAGACTCGACTTCGCAGGCTTCGTAATAAAATGTCAATTCCAATTTTCTCATTTATAGCTTGAATATTTCTATGCCATCCGGAGCTTTCCTAGTTCTATTTGTGCAACATAGATGGTTTGAAAACTATCGCGGTGATTGGGTGTGTGTAAAGAATGACGGAATAAAAAATGATCTCAATCGCTTAGACTTTGAACCTCGGTACGAGAGTGCGAGCATACTCTTTACCACATACTAGCATTCTATTATCCTGCAGTGACGTAAGAAAATTTTGAATGAGGCCGATCGGCTTTCAGACAGCTGACCAAAAAACCGAAAGTCTAAAGTCAGCTTTGGGATCTCTGTGCCTTACATGCGTTAGATTGCCATCTAACACTGTGTATACCTTGTCCGCAAAAAGGAGGTAAATTTTATCCTATCCTACTACACAAATTTATCACACACAGGACAGGAAAAATTTACCTCCTTTTTCCGGATAGTCTATATGATACACTACTCATGTTGTAGACATTTGCTGGCCAGTCCAACTTACTTCAATAATTTGCTAATAGAGGCAGTAGATGTGAAGCTCATTTTTGTCATGGGATGTTTCCTGCTATTCGAATATTTTTGTCCCACATTCTTACCTTGGTTTTTTGAACTCGCATAGAAGTGAATAGGAGCTTCATAGCATATAAAGTCGAAGGTGATTTTTTGTGGGAGTGATTCTTCTAGAATATATCTAGTTCTATGTAAGAACCATTCAAATTGCTTTATAAAACTTGCATACTGAAACATTGTGGGGCACACACAATGCTTCATCTATCTTTTGTTAAAATTATTGAAATGCAACTACTTGAATGGTTTAACTGATTTGATGTATGTTACCGAATTTGTTGAACGCTGTTCTGCAAATTTGGTACGAAACAAGCCGAAGAAATTATTTCGCATGCATTTACGTGGGACACTGAAACGAAAAATCAAAGGACCCCGCACTGGTACCATAAAAAGATGAAATTTAGATGAATTTGTCAAATGTTTATTGTTTTATGATGAATCCGAAATTGCAGCCAGATTTCCCGAATTCGATTTCATTCACCTGCTAGAGTTCACTGAAGGTCAGGAAAAACTATCTGTAAAAATGGCTTTTTTATGTTTGTAGGTTTGAAATAGTTTAGAAAACGATTTTAAATGTGAAAACTCAAAAAACTCATTATTTTTTTTGATTTTTGGAATTTTCGGAAATTCGTTGCAATCATTCACGATGAACAGGATGGGGCACACATAGCTATGCAGCAGATAGTAGCCGGTGAGAAACCACCAGCAAGAAGAAAAGGTTACATTTAAACAAACAGCTTGCAAGTATTGTAATTAAATGCGGCAAAGCAGCGTACGAGATGATGGAGTACATCCATGGAATAGCACACAATCTGACTCTGGATACTTACTCTTAAATGAAGTTGACCATGTAACATACATCAAATTTATATTTAAGAAATAGTTACTCAAATGACCAGTTACTTAATATTTGAATGTTACACATGTGACTGTTACGGCATGAAAATTCTGTGGCGCGTAGCATGCACTACGTAATGCACGCTACGTCTGTGCTGTCATTTAGCTGCTGAGTGTCGATTTTGAAAGGTAGGACTCGCAGGACTACAGTAGTTTTCATTTTCTGACTTTCGCGGCATTTTTGGTTTGCTGTTAAAATTGGTGAGTCGACACACCTCCAAAACAAACATGCATTCATAAAATTGTAGCGCCTTGTTATTTTATTACCCCAGCAAGACGCCATCATCCTACGAAGTAAAGACTTTTCGATAATCGACGTTATATTCTCTGACCGAGATTTATTTATTAATTAACTAGCTTTTTTAAAGTATCTTTGAACAAGATTATCACACTCTGGAAACAACTTTATTTGATTTTTACTTTATTTATATTGATTAGGCAAGCTTTAGTAGCTTGTTTTTGAATGTTTGTAAGATATTCTTACCACAAAAAGTGATATCGTAATGCAAATTAGTAAAACCTAATTAGTTTACTAAATTATAAAGCCAAAATTATTGACTTTTTTTAAAGTTGAAGGTTGAACAAATAGGTTTAAAATCTAGGAATTGTAGAAGAGTAAAAGAAATGATAAGTTTCATAGACTCTGGGGTAAAACAAGTGGTTCACTGCAGGGATTTTGGACTTAATTCATTCGATCTATACTCGACTAGAATTTTCGAAGACAAAAAATATAGAATACTGACAAAACGACAAAGAAAAATGATCACACATTAAATTACAACACGGCCAAAATTCGAAGTTCTAGAACAGATCGACCAAAAAGTATTAAGGAAAGGTAATAGGTAGAATCAACAAATAATCACATGTAATTGGTGGTATGAGCAATTTTTAGAACCAGGAATTGAAACGAATGGGCACAGAAAGCAATAAGGGATAAGAATGCGTGTAAAGATGCAGCAACATGGAATTTTTCAGCTTGTATAATATGCGCTTAGACAAATGCCTCAAATGGTCATGACAAGATTTAGTTTAAATAGCTTTTACGAGAGGGCGCAGCGCAGGAAAAAACTGTTCAGTTTCAGTTCGGTCAGCGGTTTGTATATGACTGTGATAGGCTAGGTAAATTCTATAGAGTGAATGAGTGAACCTCAGGGGTATATGCATGCATCAGCTGCAAGCACCACTTGTTAGTTCATAGTGGTATCTTATGTACATGCATGCTGACACCCGACTTGGTATAGGGTTCATGTGTACGAGAACAGAGGAGGTTGAATTGGAGGGAACTGTACTTAATGTAGAGTAGTGCTGTATAAGTAAAGGGCATATTGTAGGTGTACTTTCATTTCTGTAGTTGGTTTTGGTGGGTGAGGAAGTCACATCATTTACTATAAATTTGAATATTATTTTTAATCCTTCCTGTTCCAATTTCGGGGAAAGTGAATAAAAAAAGTTCGTGACAGTAGGAAGTATCACTATAATTGTCTAACTAATTCAGTGCAGTTTCTTCTGAGCTTTTGGAAAGTCCTGACCGAAACGAAAAGTAAGCTCCTTGTTTATTTGTTTGAAATATAACCCCAAAGACTCGAGGTGAGCTGTTTATTAAGAATTCGGAATGAACAAGATTCTGTAAATCTGTCTTCTCTGAATTATCTCTATGAATGTTGTCTTGTCACTAATGAGTTATTCTGACTTATCTGGTTCTGGTTTGTTTGTATTTAGATCAGCAATGGGGAAGGCAGATAGTAGTGTTAGATCTAGCAACAAATCCCTGGACCGCTTTTTTAAGGGAGCCGAGCTAGATCTATTCCTGAAAGGTAAACTAACGGTCGATTTGGCGAAAGCTCCTTCACTCAAAACGTATTTTTCAAAGGAGACTCCCAAAGTAGTGTTAACCAAGACTGCCCTACCCTTCGTAACGGTAAGCGGACCTCGAACTCGGGCTATGTCTGGAGATAAGTCCAAATCAGCGGTGGCAGAAAATGTTCGGCTGCCATTTCGCAGGATTAATCAATCAGTGGATCGCCAACCTGGGCCATCCAAATTGTCTCGACAGAATCAAACCTCTATTCGACAAACTAGACAGGCAAAATCGTCTAGTATCAAGTCGGAGATCGAGGATCCAATTTTTTCCGTAAATCAAGCTAAGAAAGCAATCAAGTCCTTCAAGACCCCGACATCTGTATTGAAACAAAATGCTTTAGCAGTTGGAGAAAAATATGAAACGATCGTCATGAAGGAGCCTGAACCTGAACCTAAGGAGCCTAATATCATCAACAATAAAGTTAGAAGCGTTTGTCGTAGTCTTTTTAATTTTTAGTTTATTTATTGAGACATCTATACTTGGTTCCTTTCCTCCTTCCAACTACTGTTGACAGTCGTACCAAAGTGTGTACTAACCCAATGGTTTGTATTTGCAGGAGGACTTCCTAGCACGCCTTGGGTTAATCAGTGTGGCCAAGGTGGCTCCAAAAGTAACAGAAACTGAAAAGTTGGAATCAACCCATGTGTTAGCTGAACAAGTTTTGGTTGTGGCGAGCCTCAAGGGAAGGCCTTCTCGAGCCTGTGTCGTCAAGCGTCGGTGCGTTTTGTCCAACATGATTGGTAAGCATCCCCTGCCAATAAATTCAAGTCTTGGAAAAAGACTTGCCCTTGAAAGCAATACTGCCCTTCTGACGTCCACCGAGCTGAGTGCAAGGGTGGCCCGATACGATAAATTGTGTTGTGAACATGGAAGAGAGTCTGATTACAGTGATTGGGCCTTTGTGACCCAAAAGAAACATACCATTAAGGAGAATAAGTATTACCATACGTACAGTTTTAATCGGAGTCAACGCATTCGGAGAAATACCGAGATCGTTTTAGGTATGGTGGGTTTCCAAGATTCCATTGCTAGGTTTGCTTCTTTTGTAATTTCCTGTATTAGTTAGTGGTCCCTTTTTCAGTTTTTTTAGTTGGCTCTGAGTGACTTCACCTTTCAGTCTGAGTCTGCATTTTTCCAGTTTATTATGTTTGCCATTCTACTTTCTTGGTTGGTATTGTCTATTTATTTTTTAACAACTTTTAATCCCTCCTTGGCTTTAGTGATAGGAACGATTATAGTTCACTTCTATATTTTAAATTCCCGTCGGTGCTGGTGGAAACCATAGTCCGTTGATTTCTAATCGTATTAATATCCATTTACATATTATTTGTTTTTATTTCATTTATTGGCTACAGCATTGCTATTGCTTTAGTTTGTGTCATCATATAAACTTTCTACCTAGAACCCCTTTAGCTACCACTATGGTGTCAATTGAGTTGCATAATGTCCTCTGGTTCAGGTCGTATACTAGTAGTGTGTCCATTCTTTATTGTCCATTGTCAGCAGTCATTCAGTCAGTCAGTGCAACTATTGTGTAGTCGGAATTCAAGTTCAGGGCTGATAAACTTGATAAACTTTGAGCTATATGGTTATTGTCAGCAAAAACACAATACTTCTCTTCTCTTACATATTCCATTATCCATTAATGTAGAATGAATGAATTTAAACTTACAACCTACAAGTCAGTCGGCCTGTTTTGTTTGTACGTATCCTTTTATTTGTATACTACTGACGATAGTATCATGCATGGGTCATCCAGTCCTCGTACCAAGCGAACAAGACATTTGTTTTGGTTTGGTAGGACTGTAAGATATATAAGCCATAGCTTCTTCAGTTATTATAATCATTATCTGTCTGTCTGTCTGTCTGTCTGTTCATCTGTCCGCTCAAACGAAAAGAGGTGCAGACTGGATGGATCTTCATAATTCTATTGGCGAATTCCAAGGCTCAATTCAAAGATGAGCGAAATCGATTAACCGATGCATTACTTGAGTGAGATAGAGAAACTCGGTTTTATTAACTTTGAACAATTAATTAATTGACTAATGGACTTGATTTTTAATATACATCCGACGTGAAAAAACAGTACTACAGTAAAAATTCAAATGAACACAAGGTATAGTTTAGGTATGATCAGACTTGCTGACAACTGACAATGTATGTCCGCAATATGTTAAAGAGGAATTTTCCTTAAAATAGACGTAAAATCTTTTGAATACTTTCGTGTGTATACCCCCAAAATGAAAATAATGTAATCTGATGCGGCCGTATTGAGCTTCACAATTTACAATAGCAAAAATGAAAAAAATAGCATGAAGTTATATGGAGGAAAAAAGTAGTGAGGGCGCTTGCGTTTACTGAATTTTTCCGTGTTATTTTTTGTACGAAAAATCAAAAATTGTACATCGATTTGCACCAAAATTTTTAGTAGTTTTGATCATTAGCTGGGAATATTTTAGGTGTTCATACCAGAGGGTATGCACGACATACTCACATATCGTTCATTTAAGTAACATGCAACTAATATTAAATGTGAGTATGTCGTGTTACTATTTCGTCGAGTTATTATTTTTTGTTACTATAATGGACGAGGGTTTTTTTGTAAGTTACTATAATGGACGAGGGTTTTTTTGTAAGTTACTATGATGATTGGACACCGTTATGTACACTGTGTATTTATATGACCATCAGAAATCACTGTGCACTGCACAGGCTCATAATATAATGCTTGCTTGTTTCGTCCATATCCTATTTGCGGAAATCTAGCATACATGATCCACGAATTAGCTACTCTACTGACTGAGGCCGTGGCCGCACAAAGTTTCCTGCGTACTTGCATGATGTTACAGTTACTGCATACTGTATGTAGACCATCCATGATTAACGTGATATTAATATTAACTAAAACTCTGCTAGCAATGTATAAAGCTGTGGTTACACCATTTGGATTTGCAGTCTTCCTTAGGATCATGCTAAACTTTAACGGGCTGGGGCTGTGATGAATAGTTGGTACCTAGGCTGGCCTAGGCTGGTCTTTGTTTGTAAACAATCATTTTTTCTGGAGCATTCCTACATTCTTTATAAATTGAGCCAGCTGCCTTTGCCAATGTATTTATGATTTTCGCATGGACTGTTGTGTATCCCATTAACGCACTCTGTATGATTGGCAGTTCGCATTGTGCTAATAATAATGCATAAATTCGTAACTGCATTTTAAGAAAAGCTCTTGTCGTATTTAAACAATGCGTAGAACGTAGCATGGTATCTAACATGGACTTTAATTGTAGTCCAGTAGTGAAAACGCTATTTCAGGAATGTGACCAACCAACTGATTATTACTAAAGGTAACTATTGGGAATTATTTGCAGGGATGAAGACAAGGGCATTCGGTGCACTTAACAAGTGTGTTCGGTGCAAGGTTCGGGTGCGAAAATACTCGCCAGCTGAGCTAAACCGATTGCTTAAAGGAGCTCGAGCTGATTTGCCTATTGTTTTGGTCAAGGATATTTATAAATCCTAAGGAGTATATGCCACCACTGACTACCCAGGTCATGTCTGTCAGAAGAAGGAAGCGCTGGTGGACCCGTGCTATCTTCTAATTTGTAGTTATAATACTTAACTCTGTTCTCTCTCTCTCTCCCCCTGTTGTCATCTATTTTCCATTAGATAATGTATGTATGTTTGCAGTGCAAATGGTTGTTATTCAATGGTGTGTTTGTATGTTCATTTGCATTTGTATTTGAGGTCTTTTTTTAAGTACATGATTGATTTGAGAACTCATAATTCTTGTCCAGTTGCATATTGAGATTGCTTTGTCTCCAAGGGGTAGTGTGGGTATCAAAATGGCTAACTTTTTGTGTTTCATGACTCATGATGATGACACTGATCATAAGTGTTGTGAAAGGAACGAATATTCATGATCTGTGTCTGTTAATCTCTTCTTCCTGTAGTCTTCTTTTTGAGATGATTGTTGCAATTTGAACAATCGTAAGTTTTAAGATGTGTATGAAACTAACTAAATATATATTTACAGAGGGCTTTAATATATGTAATCATTGCAAGTTCGTTCGCAACGTTCGACTGACTGAGAGTGTCAGAGGGCAACTTGGTTTGGTTTCAAAACAAGTTTGCTTCTTATGGGCAGCCTGTAAAGCGCATTTTTTGTACGATTTGTATTCCTAATGTTAGCTAAGGGTTTTATAAATATCATAAGCTAAAAGTTGACTGAAAAAAACAGCAAAATTCATGCGCCATCGGAATATGTGTAAGTTATTTTTATAATACGTACGCACAAAAGATGTTGTCAACCGGTTCTTTGTTCTCCATTTTTAAGGGCAAATGAGTTAAAGTTTCAAAGGTTATTTTAATTTTAAATCAACTATTCAATAGTGGTTACTAGTGGTGGAATATGATTTTGTGGTTTCAAATTTTAGTTTAAGTTGTTTGTGTGTACTCATGTTGTGTATGATTTGTGAAAAAATTCTCTGTACAATCCATTTGATTTGATCTCGTCACTTGGCAGTGAATAGGAATCTTTTACTCTATCCAAAAGTGGCTCAACTTTTAAATAAATTCTGGTGGTATTAATGTCAGGGGTGTGTTATGAAGAATAAAAGGCAGTGTTAATGCATCATGGCGTGTGTAGCTGCGTTCTTTATTTATTTATCGCATTTTTTGTTTGCTACATGAGGCTCTCAATAACTTTTTCATGGGCTGCGCAACTACATATGTATAACAAATACGCTCATCAGTTGGATACAATAGTTTTTTACGTGACAACATCGCTTAATCGCTTCCAGGGTTGTAAAATGGACCATGACACACGAAACTAAAAACGGTGTTGGGTTCTGTCTGTCACTGTAATAACAATAAATTAGAGGCAAGCCCAAGAAAACAGATTTAAAGCTACAGTTTGAGAGCCTTTTTAAAACACTGGTTTGTGCATACATGCAAGATTTTATGATGTTTATATTTTCAGCGACTGTTGTATGGTTAGTTGGAGCTAAAAGTCTTTATACAGACGGCATGCAAAACTTGCATAGATTAAGATTCCATTGTGTATGCGAAAATATTATTGTGATGATAGTTTCATCCAATAATGACTATATGACTATGGAAAAAAATTACGTGTTTGCAATCCCAAAGCAAAAGTTATCTACAAACTTAACACATGTAAGTTGCAATGTCTCACTAATTTTGTTCTAGCCATGTGTCATCCATTATACAACAATTCTTATCGGTTGAACAGAAAGCGAGCATGGGAAATGACAAACTGTATGAAATGAATTCATCAAGTTATAGTCTTGTTGCTCTTGTTATACTTTTTGTCATCCACTCACTGAAAGTTGCTGCATATGTGGACAGATTATGGGAAATATCCGTAAATATGACATATGATACATGTGTGACTTGAAACAAGTTGTTCTCTCATTGCCGGGTGTTACATGCTCCATTTGAATACAATCTTACATTTCATCACCAAAAAATAAAGAAACTAGTGCCTTGACAAAGGATTATGACTGTGAGCTTAGGAAGGAACATATTCTTTTGATGGTTTCATTAGTCACAACAACACAAGTGTACCGTAGAGGTCATAAAACTTTTAGTGAGCATGTGTACAATATTGCATGACGAAATGACTTAACACATGATACATACAGATGACTCACACAACTGAAGGGACCAGCAGTACAATTAAGGGCAATAATCCACAGCAAGGAAGTGTACCAAACCAAGCGGTCTTTATTTATTAGGTTAGTTGTAGTTGAACATGGTGTGGTAAAAAGGAAGCTTTTAAATGCATGTCTTGTAAACTATAAGTTGATAGAAATAATGTTCATGGGACGGTTACAACTATACGCTTAAACGCTTGTTCAATATTTCAATTTTCGACAGAAATTAGTAAAAAAATTACTGTATATAGCGTCAAAGAATGTGAAGACTTATTTGCCCCGCTATAATAACAATAATTCCATGCTTTTAATATAGTTTTAATTGCTGATATACGAATTTTTACGCTTTTTCTGTTTGATTTTTCATTAGTATACACGTCTACTTTTTACCTTATGCATCTGCTCGTGACAATCTGTTTCTCTCCCTCTGTGTCTCTCTTCAAGATAAGATTAGGCGTAAAAAGACCTCTAATAAAGAAATTTGTACCACTAGATGCAGGCAGATAGAGAGAGAGAGTGACACTTTGTTACAATTTATTGTTTTCTCACAAACCAAAAAGGAAAAATTGAACCTTCTTGTTTCTGCCCCTAAAATGTGGGTGAAGAATCAAATATCTCGTCATGCATGACATAATTCTTCATTCAAGATTTTCTTGCTTGTCAGTGAAACTTCCAATGGATGTTATGCACGTTGGAAAATGAAGGCTGTGTGGTCAATATACATGATTTCCGATTGCAGTAAAAGTTTTATTAATACAATATTAAATATTGATACATAGAAAGGGTTCGTATACAGTTAGTTAATAATTAAATTTGAAGGTTGCTATTTATGAGTTTTGAGTGGAATTTGAGTGGAAGATACAAAAGTTTATGTCTGGCCATCTAGTGAGAATAGCTAAGGCTAAATACCATTGCATAGATAGGAATCGGTCAGAGGGTCTCAAATTTGAAGAAGACTACTGGAATGTAGAAGGTTAAATACATAACTTAAGTCCCTATATGACTGTGGCTGGGTCCTGGCTGGGTCCTAGCTGGGTCCCTGCTGTCACAGTTGCACATAACGGCATAAATGATTGCCATTTATTTATACACTACCAATTATTAAACAAATGACTAGATAACAAAAATAGATGAACCAATAAGATTTATTCAAATGACTTCCATTTTTACGAGATATTAATATCATACATATATACTCGCCAGTTACTTTATTTACATGTAAACATGTCCGCGGCATTGAAGTATTATACTTCATACACGTCAGCAGTGTGTCTGCGGTAGGAATTTTTAAAAATAGGCGAATTACTTTTCTTACACCCCATAGTATTTACATTACAGTCTTCCATTATAGCAACATAATAATTCTTTGAATTTAGCAAACATAATCAATGTCAGCTTCTCACGATTAAACAGTATAATTCGAAGATCTTCGAAAGTGTTGCTATGCAAGGTGTGCACTCTGGAATGCTTTGCCTTTCAATTTTCGTGACGATATTTTCACTTCAATTAATTATGTTCAACAAGCTTATCCAATTGTAAACTAACTCAAGAGATAACATTTATCTTTGTCAGGTTTATTCTGAGCAAATAACACAAAGAAAGAAATGAATGAACCCAAACCGAATAAACCCAGCATGGAAAAGGGTTTAGGGGAAAACCTCACGGAACAGACACAGATGAGAAAACCATACCCAACTGGGAATGCAAGCCCAGCTCGTATTAGCGCTAATTAAAACCGGAAGAAAAGTTTGGTCAAGAGGCCACGAGATTGGGGGTGGGTTGCAAGGATGCTAGCAGAAAGCAGAATTCCCTCTTTGAATAGCGATGCTAATACGCTGCAGCAAGAAAGATGAGGATCTTCTAGGTTCCCCATAACATCAGCAATCAGTTTCCTATCTATAAGTCTTTGAGAAGTCCAGTAGCTTTGCTTTCCTAACACGCCTGAAGTTTCCATTCCGACTGCACCAAAAATATAGTCGTTAGACAAAGGACCTGCATTTATTTTGTTTCTTTACCT
>Ga0210040_10009719_pt1 | contig 11151 bp, 11 predicted proteins | sample CryGeyCG12114_NA_FD_185462 | JGI IMG/M metagenome (GOLD analysis project Ga0210040, IMG submission 185462) | Groundwater microbial communities from aquifer - Crystal Geyser CG19_WC_8/21/14_NA (SPAdes) (version 2) | ecosystem: Environmental > Aquatic > Deep subsurface > Groundwater | place: USA... | reverse complement strand
GGGGGGGGGCGTCGTGCCGCGGCGGGTCGGCCTCCAGCAGCAGGCTGGGCGGCCGCCACGGCTCCTCGGTGCGGAAGTTGGACAGCCCGACGCCCGCGCCGGACTCGAACTCCTGCCAGTCGACGAGGGCGGTGTGCACCTGCTCGTACCGGGCGACGGCGTGCACGTCGTAGCGGCTGAGGTAGACCAGCGGTCCGGCCTCCCGCAGCTGTTCGTGCATCGGCAGCGGGTCCTCCAGCACCTCGTGACCGAACGGGTCGACGTCGAGGGCCGGCAGGTCGGTGGCGGTGGTCGGACTGAGGGTCACGGGTGCTCCAGGTCGGTCAGCGGTCGAGGACGAGGCGATCGCTCAGCGACCGGGAGACGCAGGGGTACATGCAGTCGCCGGCGGCCTGCTCGTCGTCGTCCAGCAGGGAGTCACGGTGGTCCGGCCGGCCGGCGAGCACGGTGGTCTCGCAGGTGCCGCAGGTGCCCTGACGGCAGGAGGACAGCACCTCGACCCCGGCCGCGCCGAGGGCCTCCAGCACCGAGACCTCCGGGGTGACGGTCACCGTCCGGCCCGACCGGGCCAGCTCGACCTCGAACGGCGTCGTGCGCACCGGGGCGCCCCGCTCGGCGGCGACGAACCGTTCGGTGTGCAGGGCCCGCGGCGGCCACCCGGCGCAGGCCGCCTCCACCGCGGCCAGCAGCGGGGCCGGCCCGCAGCTGTAGACCGGGGTGCCCGGTCTCGGCTCGCCCAGGAAGCCGGGCAGGTCGAGCAGCCCGAACTCGTCCTGCGGCCGGACCTCGACCCGGTCCCCGTACTGCGCGAGCTCGTCCAGGAACGCCATCGAGGCGCGCTGCCGGCCGCCGTACAGCAACCGCCAGTCGGCACCGAGCAGCTCGGCCTGCGCGAGCATCGGCAGCATCGGCGTGATGCCGATGCCGCCGGCCACGAACAGGTAGGACCCTGCCGGCACCAGGGGGAAGTTGTTCCGCGGCCCGCCGAGGCCCACCAGGTGCCCGGGCTCCAGCAGCTCGTGCACGTGCCGGGACCCGCCGCGGCCGGCGGGCTCCAGCAGCACCCCGACGCGGTAGCTGTGCGCGTCCCAGCGGTCCCCGCACAGCGAGTACTGGCGGGTCAGCCCGTTGTCCAGGGTGAGGTCGACGTGCGCGCCCGGCGTCCAGTCCGGCAGCCGGCCGCCGTCCGGTGCGGTGAGGGTGAGGGTGACCACGCCCTCGGCGACTCCGGTCTTCGCCGCGACGCGCACCAGCGTGCGGTCGACCCCGCTGCGCTGGGTCCCCGTCGCCTGCTCGGCAGTGCGCACTCCGACCTCCTCGTCGTCGCCGACAGGGTGCTCCGTGCACCACCCTCCGCAGAAGCGCCTTCTCAATGGACGAGAGACCGGTGTCACACTCCTGCGGTGGCGCGGACCCCGACCGGTGAGTCGGTGCTGGCCCGCGCCGTGCGGGTGCTGGACGCCTTCACCGCCGACGAGCCGGCCCTCCCGGTCGGGGAGGTGGCCCGGCGCAGTGGTCTGCACGTGGCCACGGCGTCCCGGCTGGTGGCCGAACTCGTCGCCTCCGGCCTGCTCGAGCGCGGCCCGGGCCGGCAGGTGCGGGTCGGCGTCCGGCTCTGGGAACTGGGTGCGCGGGCCTCCCCGACGGTGTCGCTGCGGGACGCCGCCATGCCGTTCCTGGAGGACGTGCACGCCGTCGTCGGGCACCACGCCCAGCTCGGCGTCCTGGACGGCGACGACGTGCTGTTCGTCGAGCGGCTGTCCGCGCGGGACGCCGTCATCAACTACACCCGGATCGCCGGCCGGCTGCCGCTGACCACCTCGTCGTCCGGGCTGGTGCTGCTCGCGCACGCGCCACGGGCGGTGCAGGACCGGGTGCTCGGCGCGCCGTTGCAACCGCTCACCCCGGCCGGGTTCCAGAGCGCGGACCAGCTGCGCGCGGCACTCGCCGAGGTCCGCCGCACCGCCGCCGCCGTGCTCGCCGGCCACCAGCACCCCGACGCCACCGGCGTGGCGGTGCCGGTGCGCGACGGGCGCGGCGGCGTGGTCGCGGCACTGTCGGTCATCGTGCCCAACGACGGCCGCGGCCCCACCCTGGTGCCCCTGCTGCTGACCACGGCGCTGGGCATCTCCCGCACCTTGACCAGCCGTCCGGTGTCGGCCGCCGACTAGCGCCGGATGCCCTCGGCGACGTGCTCCACCACCGCGCCGGAGACCTCGCCCGCCGCCCCGCCGCGCTCGAGGTCGGCGGACAGCTCGGTGCCCGACTGCTGACGCAGCGGCACCTCCTTGATGAACGAGATCGCGACGACCGCCAGGGCCATCAACGGGGTGGCGATGAGGAAGACGTGTCCCACCGCGTCCCCGTAGGCGTTCTCGACCACCGACGCCACGGGGCCCGGCAGGGTGGACACGTCGGGGATCCCGCCACCGTCCCCGGCGCCCGAGGAGGCCGGCAGGCCGAGGGCAGCCAGGCCCCGGACCAGGGAGTGGCTGACCTGGCCGGCGAGCACGGCACCGAGCGCGGACACCCCGATGGCGCCGCCCAGGGACCGGAAGAAGGAGACGGTGGCCGTGGCCGACCCGAGCTGGTGGGCCTGCACCGAGTTCTGCACCGAGAGGACCAGGTTCTGCATCGTGGCCCCCAGCCCGATGCCCACCAGGGCCATGTAGACGGCGACGAGCACGAAGCTGGTGTCCGCGTCGATGGTGCTCAGCAGCGCGAACCCGGCGGTCGCGGTCAGCGACCCGGCGACGAGGTAGCGCTTCCAGCGGCCGGTGCTGGACACCAGCCGGCCGACCAGGAGCGAGGCGATGGCCAGGCCCAGGATCATCGGCATGGTCCGCAGGCCGGACTCGGTCGGCGAGGCCCCGCGGGAGATCTGGAAGTACTGGGCGAGGAAGACCGTGGCCCCGAACATCGCCACGCCGATGAACAGCCCGGCCCCGGTCGCGAGGCTGATGGTGCGCTGGCGGAACAGCCGCAGCGGGATGATCGGCTCGGCGGTCCTGAGCTCGACCACGGCCGCCAGGGCGAGCAGCACGACGCCGACGGCCACCAGGACCACGGTCGTGCCCGACCCCCAGGCGAACTGCTGCCCGGCGAGGGACACCCAGATCAGCAGGTCGCAGACGCCACCGGTGATGAGCGCTGCACCCAGGTAGTCGATCTTCGCCTGACGCCGGAGGACCGGCAGGTGGAGGGTCAGCTGCAGGACGACGAGGGCGGCGATCGCGAAGGGCACGCCGACGTAGAAGCACCAGCGCCAGCCCAGCCACGAGGTGTCGACGATCACGCCACCGATCAGCGGACCGGCGATGGTCGCCACCGCGAACGTGGCGCCCAGGTAGCCGCTGTACCGCCCGCGCTCCCGCGGGGAGACCATCGCCGCCATGATCACCTGGGTCATCGCCAGGATGCCGCCGGCGCCGATGCCCTGCGCCGCGCGGCAGACGATCAGCATGCCGATCGACCCGGAGAGCCCAGCCACGAACGAACTGGCGACGAAGACGACGATCGCGACCTGCATGAGCAGCTTCTTGCTGGTCAGGTCCGCCAGCTTGCCCCAGATGGGGGTCGACGCCGTGGTGGTCAGCAGGGTCGCGGTGACCACCCAGGTGTAGGCGGACTCCCCGCCGTGCAGGTCGTGCAGGATGCGCGGCAGCGCGTTGCTGACGACGGTCGAGCTCAGCATGGCCACGAACATGCTCAGCATCAGGCCGGTCATCGCCTGCAGGATCTGCGCGTGCGTCATCCGCGCGGCGGGCGCGGCGTCCGCCCCGGGCGTGGGGGGACGGGCATCGACGTCAGGTGTGCTCACGTGGTTCCTCGGATGTCGGGGTCGTTCAGGAGACGGGCGGCGAGAGAAGGAGCGGGGCGCGGGCTGCTGCTCAGCGCGCCGGCGGTGGTGGAGACGTCACGGCGTGTCCGTGCCCCCAGGACGAGTGATCGTGGCCGCCGGAGCCACCACCTCACCGATCCGCATGGTTGCATAGTACATCTTTCGTGCCGGGAGCCGAGCTCCCGCCGGACGGCGCGCCGGTGGTGGTCGGAGCGGTCGGGAGGCCGCTCCGGTCCGCCCGCGGGAGCCGGTGGGCGGACCGGTCGTCCCGGCACGGGGACGGACCAGCAGGGAACGACCCAGACAGGGCGCCGCCTCCCCGAGGACGTGGCGGACGGCGCCCCCGGCGCAGAGGTGCAGATCGTCGTGCGAGAACCGAGGACCACAGCCGCGGGGTGCCGACCGCGGGCGGCACGTCCCACGGGGGCGAGGACGCCGGCCGACGTCGCACGCCCGTCGACCCGGGAGACGGCCGACGCCCCTGCCGGGGCGCAGCCCGCTCGAGCGCGACAGCGCTGTCGCCGGCGCCGTCCGGCCGCTCGGGCCGGGAACGGTCGTGCGGAGCAGGGCGACCTGCACCTCCGGCCGCACCGGTGCCCAGGCAGCCTCCCCCGGTCGGCGGAGCGGGCAGGTCCCGCGGCCGGGGTCGACAGCCCGCAGGAGGAGGCAGCGGGCAGGACAGCAGGTGCCCGGACCTGGTCCACGCTCCTCCGCGGGGCCGACGAACTGGTCGTCCTGGTCCTGCTGTTCGTCGGCTACAACGTCGTCCGCGCCCTGCCGCACACCACCGCGTCGGTGGCGGTCCAGCACGCACGCCACCTGCTGTCCCTGGAGGGGCCGCTCTTCGGCCACCTCGAGCTGCCCCTCAACGCGTGGCTGGACAGCGTCCCGGCACTCGCCGTCGTCGCCTGCTACTGCTACGCGGCGCTGCACTACGTGGCCACGCCGACGGTGCTGCTGCTCAGCCGCAGGCGTGGCGGCTGGCGGTACTGGCGCGGCTGGTGGACGTTGGTCCTGACCTCGGCCATGGCACTCGTGGTCTACGCGCTGTACCCGGTCGCACCACCCCGCCTGGTCCCCGGTCTGGGCGTCGTGGACGTCCTGCGCTCCTACGCCGACTACGGCTGGTGGGGTTCCGCGGCCTCGGCACCGCGCGGCATCGGGGACGCGACCAACCAGTACGCCGCCCTGCCGTCCATGCACCTGGGCTGGGCGCTGTGGTGCGGGATCCAGATGTGGGGGTTCGGGTCCCGGGGATGGCGGGTGCTCGCGGTGACGTACCCCGGCCTGCTGTCGGTGATCGTGCTGGCCACCGGCAACCACTTCCTCGTGGACGTGCTGGCCGGGGCCGGGTGTGTCCTGCTGGCCCACGTGGCCCTCGAGCTCGGCCACCGCCGACGTGCCCACCGGCGGGCCGGCACCTGACCGGCGGTCAGTCGGCGACGTGCTCCTGGACCGTGCCCTCCGCGCCATCGGCACGGACCCACCGCACGACCAGCTCGTCCCGGGTGCCGAAGCGCACCAGGTGCCGGCCGACGACGCCCTCCAGCAGCGCGAGGTGCTCGGCGCCCTCCGCGGTCAGCCGGAGGTCGAGGCCCTCGGCAGCCGCGGTGAGGACCGCCCGGCCGCCGCTGAACTGGATCCACCCGGCCCCGGCAGCCTCGTCCCACTCCCCGGTGCTGCGCCGGTTGAGGTGGGCGACGAGCTGCTTGCCGTAGCGCGCCGGGCGGTCGGTCCGGACGAGGGCGGCGCTGGTGACGTCGGTCGGGGTGGGGTCGGGCACGGTTCCTCCAGCAGGGTCGCGGGTCAGTAGCCGGCGCGGGCGGTGGGGCCCGCGCCGGTGAAGCGGGCGGCGAGGGACTCCGAGCTCCGGGCCAGCACCGAGACGTCGGCACCGACCAGGACGAAGGAGGCCCCGGCAGCCAGGTAGGCGTCGGCGACCGCGGGGTCGAAGGCGTTGACGCCGACCGGCTTCCCGGCAGCGGTGACCGCGGCGAAGGCCTGCCGCACCGCTGCGGTGACCTCCGGGTGCGACTGCTGGCCGAGCAGGCCCATGGAGGCGGCCAGGTCCGACGGCCCGACGAAGACACCGTCGATGCCCTCGACCCCGGCGATGTCCGCCGCCGCGGCCACCGCCTCGGCGGACTCGACCTGCACGAACACCGACACGTGTGCGGCGGCGTCGGTGAGGTAGCCGTCGATGCGGTTCCAGCGCGCGGAGCGGGCCAACGCCGAGCCGACTCCACGCCGGCCGCGGGGCGGGTAGTGCGCCGCGGCCACGACGGCCTCGGCCTCCGCCGCCGAGGAGACCATCGGCACCAGCAGCGTCGTGGCCCCGAGGTCGAGGACCTGCTTGATCACCACGGCGTCCGCGCTGGGCACCCGCACCACCGGGGTCACCGGGTACGCGGCGACAGCTTGCAGCTGGGCCAGGACGGACGCCAGGCCGTTGGGCGCGTGCTCCATGTCCACGAGCAGCCAGTCCAGCCCGGAGCCGGCGCAGATCTCGGCCACCAGCGGGCTGCCGCTGCACACCCACATGCCGGCCAGCGGTCGGTCCGCCGTGGCCAGCCGGTCCCGGAGGTGCGGGGTCACCGGAAGCTGCACGAGATCGTCCCCATCGGCCCGTAGTCGCACAGCACGCTGTCCCCGCGGGACACCCACATCGGCCGGGTGAAGGAGCCGGCGAGCACCAGTTCACCGACCTCCAGCCGGGAGCCGTGCTGGTGCAGCTTGTTGGCCAGCCAGGCCACGCCGGTCGCCGGGTGGTTGAGCACCCCGGCGGCGACGCCGGTCTCCTCGATCGTGCCGTTGCGGTAGAGCAGCGCGGCGATCCAGCGCAGGTCGACGGCGTCCGGCCGGGTCGGGTTGCCACCGACCACCAGGCCGCCGTAGGCCGCGTTGTCCGCGATGGTGTCCACGATGGTCCGGCCCTCCATCTCGATGTGCGAGTTCAGGATCTCCAGCGCCGGTACGACGTACTCGGTGGCCCGGAGGACGTCGAACACCGAGCAGTGCGGACCGGTCAGCGGCGCGGAGAGCCGGAACGCCAGCTCGACCTCGATGCGCACGTTGGAGAAGTCGTCGAACGGGATCTCGGCGCCGTTCTCCCAGACCGTGTCGTCGAACATGACGCCGTAGTCGGGCTCGGTGATGCCGGTGGCCGACTGCATGGCCCGGGAGGTCAGCCCGATCTTGCGCCCCACGATGCGGTGCCCGGCGGCGAGCTTCTCGTCCCGCCACAACCCCTGGATCGCGTAGGAGTCCTCCACCGTCGCCTCGGGGTGACGGGCGGTGATCCGGGGGACCACTCCCCTCGTCCGGTCGGCCTCGGCGAGCTCGGCCGCGAGTGCGGCGAGCGTCTCGGGGGGCAGCATTCAGGCTCCTTCGGCGGCGGTGGTGAGGAAGGCGGTCAACGTGCCGTTGCGGTGCTGCCGCACGGCCTGCTCGATCTGCTCGGGTGACGCGCCGGACTCGATGAGCCCGAGCAGGGCGTCGTGCTCGGCCACGGAGTCCGGCGCGCGGCCGGGCACGAACGTGAAGATCGAGTCCCGGAGGTGGCCCAGCCGGGCCCACTCCAGGTCGACGATCTCCACCAGCCGCGGGTTGGGGCACCGGGCGTAGAGCGTGTGGTGGAACTGCTGGTTCAACCCGCTGAACAGCTGCGAGTCCAGGTCGACGAGCCCGCTGCGCATGACGTCGTTGAGCTCCCGCGCCCGGTTCAGGTCGGCAGCGGTGAGGTGCCGCGCCGACAGCGCGGTCGCTGCGCTCTCCACCACGCTGATCACCTGCATGGCGGAGCGGTACTGCGACGCGTCGACCATGGCCACCCGGGCCCCCACGTTCCGCTCGAAGGTCACCAGCCCCTCGGCGGTGAGCTCCCTGATCGCCTCCCGGACCGGGACGACGCTCATCGACAGCTCCGCGGCGAGCGAGGTGAGCACCAGCCGGTAGCCGGGTCCGTACCGCCCGCTGGTGATCCGTTCCCTGATCCACTCGTAGGCGCGACGGTGCTTGCCGACCTCGACGACCGGGCTGACGGGTCGGCTCACGACTGCTGCCGCGCCTGGTAGCGGGCGCGCCAGGCCGCGTCCATCGGGAACAGCCCGTCGAGCGGGTGGCCGGCCCGGGCCTGCTCGGCCACCCAGGCGTCCTCGTCCTCCTGGGCGAGGGCTGCGTCGACGACCTCGTCGGCCAACGCGCGCGGGATGACCAGCACCCCGTCGGCGTCACCGACGACCACGTCGCCGGGCTGGACCGCGGCGCCCCCGCACGCGATCGTCAGGTCGGCGTCCCAGGGAACGTGCCGGCGCCCGAGCACCGCCGGGTGCGCGCCGGCCGCGAACACCGGGATGCCCACGGCGGCGACGGCCTCGACGTCCCGGACACCGCCGTCGGTCACGATCCCCGCGGCACCGCGCACGGCGGCCCGGATCGCCAGGACGTCACCGAGCGTGGCCGCGGCGGTCTCGCCGCGGGCCTCGATGACCAGCACCTCCCCCTCACCGACCGTGTCGAAGGTGCGCTTCTGCGCGTTGTACCCGCCGCCGTGGCCGGCGAAGAGGTCCTCCCGGTTGGGCAGGTAGCGCAGCGTGCGCGCCAGGCCGACGACCTGCTGGCCGGCGGTGAGCGACCGCACGCCCTCGATCGACACGTTGTCCAGGCCCCGCTTGCGCAGCTGCGCCGACAGGCCCGCGGTCGGCGCACGCAGCAGCTTCGCCCGCAGCTCGGCCGACAGCGTCGGCGCCGGGGCCGACGGCGCCGGGACGGCGCCCAGGGCCGGGTCCAGGGCCACCTCGCCCTGCACGACGGTGGTCACCAGCCGACCGGAGCTCGGCGCACCCGCCGACCCGGGCGCGTCCACCTCGACCTCGACCCGGTCGCCGGGCGCCAGCACGGCCGACCCCGCGGGCGTGCCGGTGAGGACGACGTCCCCCGGTTCGAGGGTCAGGTGCTGGGAGAGGTCGGCCACGAGCTGGTCGATCCCGAACAGCAGGGACGCGGTGGTGTCCTGCTGGACCAGCACGCCGTTGACCCAGGTCCGCACCCGCAGGCCGGCGGGGTCCACGTCGCCCGCCGGGATCAGCGTCGGACCGAGAGGGGTGAAGCCGTCCCCACCCTTGGACCGCAGGTTCGAGCCCCGGTCGGCCGAGCGCAGGTCGGGCAGGCCGAGGTCGTTGGCCGCCGTCACCCAGCCGACGTGCGCCCAGGCGTCCGCCCGGCGCACCCGACGGGCGGTGGTGCCGATGACGACCGCGACCTCTCCCTCGCAGGTCAGCAGGTCGGTGCCCGGCGGTCGCTCGACCACGCCCTCGGTGTCGGCCACCGAGCTCGCCGGCTTGAGGAAGTACGCGGGCCCGGCCGGCAGCGCGCCGGGCGCGCGCGCCGGGGACCCGTAGTTGCCGTGCACCGCGATGACCTTGCCGGGTCGGGGCGGGAGCGGAGCGGTCACCGGGTCCTCCAGATTCCTGTGCGTGATCGCAGTCGATCTCGTGTTCGATGTGGTGCCGCTGATGACGTAGGGTGAGGGGCTGCTGGATCCGGGCTGTGCGCCCGGACCGACCCGGAGGATGTGCTCGCATGCCCAGTAAGGCCGAGCAGGCCTTCCTGATCCTGAAGCAACGGATCATGGACGGCACCTATGGCCCCGGGCACCGGCTGGTCATCGACCAGCTGGTCCGCGAGCACGGGATCAGCTCGGTGCCCTGGCGTGAGTCGCTGCGTCGGCTGGAGGCCGAGGGCTGGGTCGAGATGGTGCCCAACGTCGGGGCCCTGGTGCGGACCTTCGACACCGACGCGTGGCAGCGCGGGCTGAGCCTGGTGGCCCGCCTGGGCGGTTACGCGACCGCGCTGTCCGCCCCGCACCTGACCGCCGACGACCTGGCGCAGGCGCGGGGCCTCAACCGGGAGATGAGCGAGGCGCTGTCCAGCTTCGACCCGGCCCGGTTCGGCCTGCTCAACCGCCGTTTCCACGAGCTGCTGGCCTGCCGGGCCGACGACAGCCGGCTGCTGGACATGGTGCGCAACGAGTGGGCACGGCTCGAGCTCATCCGGAAGTCCGCCTTCTGGTACGCCCCGGGGCGCGCCCAGGCTGCCCTGGCCGAGCACGACGGCATCCTGGAGCTGATCGAGGCCGGCGCCTCCCCCGACGCCATCGAGGCCGCCGCCAGACAGCACGAGCTCAACACCGTGGAGGCGGTCACCCGCTACGAGGCGGTGCGCTCCTCCGACGTGCTCGCCGACGGCCTGCACTGATCACTCCCCCCGTTCGCGCCACTGCGCGATCAGGGCCCGGCCGTAGTCGTTGCCGTTGGGGTGCCGCAGGGTGGTGTGCACGTGGAAGCGCGCGGGGAGCCGGTTGGTCAGCCACACCCCCGCGTGGTGGTCCAGCTCGGCGATGACCACCGGCGACTGCACCCGGACGTAGAACGGCTGACTGCCGTCGGTCGCGCCGTACCAGGCGAACCACGTCTCCTCGACGTGCGCGTCGTACTCGGCCAGCGCGAGCTCCCGCTGCGCCGGGACGAGCAGCAGCAGTGCGTCCTGCACCAGCGCACGCAGCAGCCCGCGCTGGACGTCGTCCAGCTCGCCGGCTCCGATCCCCTCGTAGGGGATGACCCGGTTGTCCCGGAAGGCCCCGGCGACGTGCCGCTCGTCGGCGGGGTGCAGCCGCCCCTCGGGCATCGCCGGGTCGAGCACCGACCGGTAGACGACCGCGCGGGCCCGCTGCTCGGGGTCCAGCGAGCCGGCCAGGTCCAGGGCGATCCGCTCGCGCACCTCGAACAGCGGCGGGCGGGCGCCATCGGACACCGCGGGCTCGCCGCCCAGGAACACCGGCGCGATCACGTGCCGGCCGCCGACGGAGACGAAGTGGACCGCCACGTGGTGGCCGAACAGCTGCCAGCCCCACGGCTGGACCGGGTCGGGCGTGCCGAACAGCGAGAAGAAGTAGCTGCGCTCGTTCATCACGGTGGGCAGGTCGACCAGCTCCCCGAGGTAGCCGTTGAGCGCCATCGCCTCGGTGACCCGGTCGTACCCGTCCGCGCTCAGCGAGGCACGGACCACCGCCAGGACGGCCTCGACCCTCTCGGGGGCGAGGTCCTCCAGTCGCAGGCCCACCCGGTGGACGACGAACTCCGGGTTGCTCCAGGCCCGCCACTCCGGCGCGTCCACCGGGTGGCTGACCGCCGCCCGCTCGGCCGGGTCCAGCAGGGCGAGCAGCCGCTCGGCCGCCGCCTGCTGGGAGCCGTCGGCCAGCGGCGCGTCCGGGAGGGCGTACAGCCCCTCCCGGACGACGCCGTCAGCGGTGA
>Ga0210040_10009718_pt1 | contig 11152 bp, 12 predicted proteins | sample CryGeyCG12114_NA_FD_185462 | JGI IMG/M metagenome (GOLD analysis project Ga0210040, IMG submission 185462) | Groundwater microbial communities from aquifer - Crystal Geyser CG19_WC_8/21/14_NA (SPAdes) (version 2) | ecosystem: Environmental > Aquatic > Deep subsurface > Groundwater | place: USA... | reverse complement strand
GGTGGGCGACGAAAGAGCGGAGTTTGAGGCATTTTTCACGGGTGGGGTTTCGCAATAATCACCTCGTCCGCTGTCGGAGTGTGACTTCGGCGCAGGGCATCGACGTGACCTAGCATATACAGTATTCCTTGTACGAGACTATACAATGCGACATTTGTTTCTGTCGGTGCGCTACTATAGCTCGTTTTGAGATACTGTAAGTTTTAGTTGCTGTCGGCCCAGTTGCGTAACGCTGCGGTGCAAATGGCGGTGTGCCTCTCTATCCGCCGCCGGCTCTTCAGTATCGCTATCTTGCCTCTGCCGTACTTTCACTGGGTACTATGTCATGAAGTGCGCGGAGAGGCGACCTCGCTGTAAGGCATGAATACCGTTGACTAAATTTGCTGATGCGAGCGTCGCCTCGCTTTGGCGGGTGAGCAAAATTGCAGAAGTCCTTCTGGAGCATACCATGGAAGAGTGGTGAGAAGCAAAAAGTCACTGTCGAAGGTAGCCTCCATGCTGAAGTACCGAGGAGCAACTCTACACGGCCTGTGACTGCAGCCGGAGCGTACATGCCATCGTGCTTCTATATTGAGAGAATTTCTTCACGACTGCGTTACGCGTGCGTTTTTGAGTCTGCTGCGGCTCTGCTACAGCGAGCTGTTGTGGGCATTACGAAAGCAGGTCCTGCTCTGCTGCGTTCTCGTGATGCGTTTGTCACTCTCGGGTCAACTTGTAGACCCAAGATTATTACAGGCTATACGTCTCTCTAAACCAACAGCGAACCTCTGCGACTCTGCTGTTTTACGATCAATCTGACCTCGGACAACTCGGTCCCTTGCGTGCTGCGTCAGGAAAGTTCTGCTCATATGCTACTTCCACGACTCAACGTGATTAGCAGGGGAAGTCCATAGTTGTCTCGGTCACCCATTTCATTCCAACTCATCGAAGATTCTACCAAACCCCGGAGGATCGAAGAATAAGACCAGAGCGGTGTATGCTCTCCACGAGACTAGCGGTCGAACAGACCATATGATGAGGATGAATTCATGACCAACAGTCTAATGTCCCTATGACATCGGAACGTCGCAAGTAAACCTTGCAAGGCTTCAACGTGCGCCTTGGTAAAAGCTTCAATAGCACTCTGAACCATGGGTTGTCGCAGTGAGCACATTGGCTGACTGCGCAAGGCACGCCAACCCACAAAAATAGGCACCCATCAACAGAATCACAAGCAATGCATGTGCGCATGAGGTTCTGCAAACGCTGGACACGAGTCTCGCCATACCCAGGGTTCCTTGGCTGTTCGAAGGTACTCAGTCAAGCAAGTGTATATCTGCAGCTTCTATTCATCAAGGCTTCCTCATCAGAAAGCACCACGCAGTACGTTCTTTCAAGCACAGTTATAGTCATATGACGATACCAGAAAACATGGCATCCCGAAACCCGGTAATGCAGAATACCGAACGTCAACTTTCCCAACGTGGCCTTTGGCTGCAAGCCCTCAAAGGCAAGCCTGATCCACAGTCCAGCGAACCGTACACAGAGGACATGCTGCAAGAAAGATTCCACCATTTCACCAAGCTTCAAGAAAGCAACAATGTGAGCCCAAAGACCCAGAAACTCGCCGAGAACTACGTTCTTCATGCAGCGCTTGCACTCCACTACATGGACGAAGCACCAGCGCGTGCCATTGTGTTCGAGGAGCTACAGAAGCTTGACAAGCAGGTCGTACGCAATGGCATGTTCCACCAAATTATACCGGACAAGTTAAGGGATGTAGTAGCGGAAATGGCGGAACTGTACGAATGGAAGTATTTCAGCCGCTACGGCGACTACTTCGAGGACCAGATGAACCGACGCAAGGGGAGAACTAACGGCTATCTCCCAAAGACCGAAGCAGAGACCATGACCTCTGTCAAATACTGGAGCGACTTCAACAATTATTTGGTTGAAGAAGAAGAACGCCGACACTTCTCAACACAGTATTTCACAGCGTTCATCATGGGCTGCAAAGCCGGAGGTTACGACAGGGAACAGACGCGAACGCTAATCAGACTCCGCGCGGGGGGAAACGCGGATTGGCACAAAGACCTCGACAAGATGGTAAAGGAAGGAAATTTCGGTGACCTCAGGAGGATACTATGGGAGGATCTCCAGGGCCTTGAGAACACGTTCGGACCCGACAAAGCCGAGGACGAACGCGCAATCCGTGCAGCAATCGAGTGTCAGATTCGTCGCTGGTTCGAGCTGTCACCTGGGGCTCCCGAGGATGGCTTTTGGGATGCATGGCACTCCTGGGTGCCGACGAAACAGCTCGTGGAAGACCACCGCGCAGCCGTCAAGGCTCAAAAACGACAGAGAAATGAAGATTGACATGTCATCGTGACATCCACAATCCAGGTGTACGGATTTCGGGAGGACGCCATATGTCGACATCCGGCAAACCCTAGATCTTGAAGCCTGTTTCCATCCTCAATTTTTCTGCTATCCAAGGTCCAATGCGGCACTTGTCGAACTAACTCGCTTCGCACTCTGGCTTCTCTTTGTGCCCGTCTTCTCGGGGTGGCCGCCACTCTCTCCAGAGCGGCCGCCTTGTCTGACAGTTTCATGTTTACGTGAGATATATTCCCCTATCCTCCCAGAAGACACCGGCAGTTCTCACAACGACGACCGTGGTCCAGAGGCAAGGTTCTGTACACGCCGCAAACTAGCGCCAGGTGCAATGGAGGAAGGGCTCTTGGGACAACCGTTGTAACGGGGAGAATGGACAAGGATGATCCGAAGAGTACATAAGTATGTGAACATAGAGCAGTGTGTAACTACATGCTATGACACGCAAAGGCAGTAGAACGCGCTGGCAGGAGTACCGCACTTCGCCATTCAATCTATCTATTTACTCCCAGCGCATCCTTGCAGATACTCAATTCCGCTCTCCTCTCACGCAGCAGAGCACTCATGCGCAAGTTTTCCGTATGGAGCAACGGTTGCGTTCCCACGACCTGCTATCAGAGTCTTGAAGCCTGTGTTTGTCGTCTTGAAGCCGGCGTATCTCCTCCCTAAGCCCGTCGGCGTCTCTTTCGACCTCCCGATCCTCCCTCGGCCATCGAACATCGCTGTGGTCGACTAACAGGCTGGCACGGTTGCCATGGCGGACGTAGATGTGCGCTGCCTCGTGTCTGCAACTTCGACTGCTCGTATCGATGACTTCGAGGTTGTGGTCGGGGCCGATGTTTCATTTCAAGTCTCGTGGCGCGGCAAGCGTGACGGTCACCCTGTTCGACTCTGTGTCTCCGTGCGCCATGGTGAAGGTATGCTGCAGGTTCCGAGCGATGGTTTGGATTGTGTAGAGCAGGTGAATGCCTGCTTTATGTCTATTGACCTGTCTGCATGACTTTGTTGGACCATATCTACGTGTTGTAAACGGTAAACGAGCACGCCAACGCCAACGCCACCTCTGGGGGTGCGTGCGATAGACTGTGTATGACCTCAAACCGTTCAGACATGGTGTACCAGGGCGTGTCACTTAATAACCCGATGCCTGGCTCGCAAAAAGATGCTGGTTCCTCGAAATATTTGATACCCACGGAGAGAAGATCGACTTTCGTCGATATGTTGAGCACACTCGACAGATAATTTGTATCTGTTATCGTAAGATAGCCCAAACCTGCTTCGGGAGTGTCCGACAATGGCATGGAGCAAGCACTTGTTCTTGCTTCGTTTTCACGAGGGGCCAAGGCGCTCAAGCATGTCACCCTGTGCTAAATAAACTGGCGCATAACTCGCCTTGGCGAAAAGTGTTATGTCCTGGGGACATTCGCCCAAGTCTGGGTAAGGGGCTTGCTCCTGCACGTCCGCAGTGGGTGCAGGAGAAGCACGAGAACACATGAACTGGAGAGTATGGGGAGATCCAATTGAATATCGGCGCTTCCACGTTCGAATGACACAGGTTCGTAACTATGCTTCCATCTCAGAAAGTCCACGTCAATCCTCAAGTGCTCAGTAGTCACGCCTTATTCCTAGTCCCTCCAGCGAACTCTGCGCTCAACATCTGCGGTGTGGTTCCATATGCGCTCCTTCAGATGGGGCGGTATATTTCTCCAATGAAGCACTGCGTTCTTCTCAGCCGTGTCGAGCCTCTTGTAGTCCAGGTAGATCTATGTTCCGTTCCATCTATAGTACAAGTCCAAGGGTTTACCCTTGGTGAGCTCGTTGCCTCTACAGTCATCCCATTGTTTGACGAGCTTGTATCGGTTATCAAAGTCCTTCTCGACAGAGTACCAGTTGGCTTTTCGGTCCGTGCGGCGGCTGTCGTTGAGGAAGAGCTCGACGAGGTGAGGTGACGTGGCGTATGGAGTGTGTGGCATTCTGAATAGGAAGTAATAGGTGGAGATCGTCGGTTCAAGAAAGGAAAAAAGGAATAGAGCCCAGCTATGAAGGCCCTATACTCAGCGGCCGTTGCATGAGCATGGTACGAGGGTAAGAGGCAGGCAGCCTTGCACCTTAAGAATGAAGTTGATTAGATGAATGCCGTGTGACCAGTAGTACGTTATCCCAAAACTGCGCTTTCGTATCACTTGAGTATCCATTCATATCTGCTTCGTCCACTGTGGTTTCTCGGATCGAGTCATTGCATTGTTTGCCAAGTATCAAACTCTGGGGCACCGTCGATTGACTGGCGATCACTCGCACCAGCTCTGCTCACGTCCTGTATGCGCAATCGAGAGCTCTTGCAGCATCGTTGCTCTATAGCGTCAGTGAGTGACAGCACACCCGATTCATCCCAGGAAGGCGTCAGCAACCGATTCGACCATCTCAGACGGCAAGTCTGTTACCTCTCCTACTTGTCTGCTGTGTCAATCGATGCGAGGGATATTGATTCTGCAGCTATTATTGAAACGGCCAGCACGCCTGTCATGAATGAGCCTGGAGTGTCTCACAGGGTACCAGCCTGTCGTGGCTGTCAGATGAATTCTGCTGTCACAGGTGCGGAATTTCACATGACGAAAGCCTCTTGTTGAGACAGGTATACATGAAGTCTGGATGCGACAGACTGGTCCTTGAGAAGATGATCTGTTCCTGCATTGGCGTCCGGGTGCCAGGCCGGGGCGAGCTTGGTATTGCAGAAGTGCAATTGGACATTCGACTGGTACAACGTAGCTGCAGCTGTATGATTCATGCATGCATCAGTCAACCGTACAGCTCTTATAAGAGGACATCGCCGTGCATGGCTGAAGTCAATCCCAACTTTCTGTCATCCCAACATGAAGTTCTCTGGCTACCGTGACCTACCTAGGTACCTAGGTAGGTAATCTGGCGGAGTGTTGAAAACGAGCTTCAAGTTGTCGCAATACACCTGCAAGCACCACTGACTGCATTGGCCATGTCTGATGACGCCCGCACGCCGGCCCAGCTGCCTGGAAAAGTGTGCCCGGCCGGACCCATCCACCACATCCTCCCCTCTCAACTCTCAACTCTCAACTCTCCACCACGTCCCGGCCAGATAGTCGATCTATCTTCGCCGTCGTTCTTCATGGACTATGGCCTACGACAGAAGATTTGTAGCTCTTGAGGCTTATTGAGTCAGGCTCTCCACACCTCATGAGCTTTCGACACCGGCGTCGATTTGCCGGCTGGTTGTGGGGGCTCGCCAGCCACCACCGTCTATGAGGCCGACCTATTACAACGGAGGCAGTTATTTTTACCGACCACTCATGCGAAGCACCCTCAGACTCCCATTCGCGCTTGAACGGACCATTTCTTATCCTCGCTAAGCAGTATTCTCATCCGGAATTCTGGGGCTGTAATAGTACTGGGATTACTCACCTCACAGAGACAGCGATCATGCGACAAGTCAAGTATCAACATTCATACGCTGTTTATCTCATCTCACTCAGCATGGTTCTTGAGCATAGGAAAATTGCCCGCGGATCCTGAGATGAGAAGGATGGAACTCAGTACTCCAGCGCCCTGTGGCTAATTGGCAGCTCAGCATTAGGCCTACTGACTATTGTGCACGAATTATCAAGTCTGCTTTCAGGCCCGGGGGCCTTGTTGGCGAAAGTACTTCCACTTTCACCTCGAACCAATGGTACCGTGAACGGTTAGTCGGGCACGGCTACGCTGGCTGCCACTTTTCGACAATCTCGCTAGGCCCTGACTAGCGTACAGCGACGTTGATCCTGCGCCCCATCGCCGTTGCATCGAAGCTCCTTAGCGTCAAGAGTAAGCTTCTCCTTCGCATACAAGCGCAGCCGCTAATGGATGCTAAGCAGCAAGCTTTGTGCAGTCAGCCTCAAACAAGCACGGCCGAGCACTTAAATCGGCATCCTCTTGCCCGACACAGTATCGCGGCTGACTCCCATGTCGAAGCCACGGCCTGACGATGCTCTGGCTAGTAGCTATTCTTGCCGTCGCCAGCAGCCTCGCATCAAACGACAGGCAGGTACCAGCTGCGGCCAACACTGGTGGGTCGCAACTGGCCTTGATTCGTTTGCTAGTTGCTGACCTTTCCTGGTTCCTTCTGTTGTTCAGGTACATGGAGATAAAGCTCCCCTCTTCTCCTGCTCTGCAACTTCTTTCCTCCCGCTGTATCACTCGCTCATCAGAAGACAACTTTCCCATACAACTTAATTCATAGTCTCTCTTTGTTTACATCACTTCAGAAGCATACAACATGAAGTCATTCATCGCCGCCGCCCTTCTCGCCACCACCGTGGCTGCACGGCCGTGGGAGGTCATCAGCAAGCGCGCCCTTACTGAGAAGGACATTGACGCTCGTACTGGCTGCCCTCGCGATCTTGAGGCCGGTCAGTTCGAATTCCCCCACTACATCACTCAGGTCTCCAAGTCTCAGCCAGACAAGGCCTACGGTGCTCAGTACAACGGTGTCTTTACACCCAACGATGTCGCCAGTATCTTCAGCTTCGATGTCCCAGCTGCTCGTGCTGACGCCAACTGCACTCTCGAATTCATTTTCCCAGCTCAGAACCAGCTGAAGACGTCATCGTACTCCTACAGCGGTGGTGGATCTTTCTTCTTCAAGGGCTACAACCCAGGTAGTTGCCCTGGCCCGGAGACCACCTGGAACAACCAGCCCGCACCTGGTCCGTTCCCAGATTTCCCACCTATCCACATGGAGCCAGGTAACGCCTACACCATCGAGGTTGGCCCATGCTTCGTCGGTGCTGGCACCTGTGTTGCCGGCATGACCTACACCAACGACACCTACTTCGAGTACTTCCAGGACTCCGGCGAATGCCCGATTGGTATCTACACTGCGTACGAGTATGGCCTTCCAGGAAGGGCACCCCCCAGCGCATAAGCGGCCATGGAAGGTTGGAGCTTGAGCGGGGAATTGTACATGGTCATGGCTGCTTTTGCAATGGCATTATTGATGCCACAAGATTGTTTTGTAATTCCAGGAGGGCATCAATCAGATGCATTCGATACACCTAATGACCAAGCGATGCAAACAAATTAATACTCGAGTCAAATACGCTCTATTCTGTGGTGTCTTCTGTTGCCCCATGTCACATGATGCTCCCGGTTGTCAGTGCTATTCAGTGAATCCGCTCGTTGTGATCGATGCTTGTCTCCGTACTGACCATTTTGTATCACTGGCCCTGTGGTAGAATTCCACGTTGTGGCAGTTCCACGACATCATGCGCCGTGTTTGCGGGTTACAGCAGTTCTACAAGTCGCACCGCATGACTATCTGTGCAACGACCTTTAGCAAACAGCATTGTTTAGAGGCCATTATTCGAAGGATTCGTTGGCGCGGCCAGGCACCCGACCGTTGATTGCAGGAGCACACTATCTGCAAGCAAGCATGCTGCAAGCTTCCAGGGTCAAGGCGCCGCCCTCCTTTTTTCCCCCCCGGAGATGCCAGCCCGAGTCGTCGGTGGTTTACCGTACAGTGTACGGTGATCGACAGGTCCGGGGCCTTTTTCAAGGTTGCCAAGCCAGGAACGGTTCGGTTTCATGCGGCAGGGGCCCCCGGGATGTTCGTTGGTAGCAGGGAAATTACTGTGGGGTGACGCGAAAGCTTACTTGTGTTCAAGGTTTTCGAGTCTCGAGGATAGTTTGCGACAAGACAAACAGCATGGGGGTTTGATTTGAAGGGGGGCGCGGGTGGGGTAGGGGTATGGGAGTAACGATAATGGTTTGGGGGAAGGAAGGTTGAGTACACGTTCATGGTGAGATTGTGGTTGTAGGGGCGCGAGATTGGGGATCCAGGTTGCCTTTTTGTTTCTGTGAGAGGGGATTTTGGTTGTTGCTTGACTTGGGTTGTACAGCACAGCACAGCACAGCACAGCGTTTAGGTGCACAATGCACCTGATAGCGAGCAACTCAGGTACCTAGGTATCTGGGTATGCTATCTACCTACCTAGGTATCCAACAAAGTAGAACGACAATCCACCATCCTATCGAATCCACAGCTACATATGCTGTATGAGTGAGCCGTGCTCCATTCTAGCGATATCGCACTATTTCTCAGTTGTTGTATGTAGGAACGTATACAACGTCTGCGGGTCGCATTTCGCCATGTACATTGCGAGACTTGTCTGTGCAGGTTTTCCGTTGAGAGATTGTAGCTTGCCACTGTCGTCGGCTGCGTCATATACTCTGTGACTTGAGGGTTCTGGTAATTGGTGAACAGCATCCGAGAACGCTCCGACATACGGTCGGCTCCTTGTGGAATCACAATGTCGATGCCTCGCAAAGCTTTGAATATCGCATTCTCACTTGCTACAGCGTCCGGAACGGTGGGAGTAAGGGTGACTTGCTGCGTAGGTGTTGGCGGTATAGTCATTGAGCACCTGCAAGGGCACGTCCTTTGTCGCAATATGCACCTCTTGCACCTTTAGTACCTTCAGAAGGCTCGCGCCTCGCCCACGGACCACTCCACCCTTTCTTCTTCTTCGTTCACGACCGCAAGAACACCTCTCGGCCCAGACAATCAACTACCTGGACGAGCAGAATTCACATACCCACTGTGCCGGGGTTGATGGGACGTCTTCGTTCTGAGCCTCTCGCGTTCGCAGCTGCAGTGCGGCGCTCGTTTTTCTTGGCTTTCTGGGTGTTTGGATGCTCACGCTCGCATTGCTCTCGCTCCTGGGCTCTCTTTTCTTCTTCATGACAGTGTAGTCGTAGATTACCTCACTGCATTTCCTTTTTGGAAACCATAGATTGCATTGCAGTCGACATCAAATCCACGGAGGTTACCGGATGTGTTGCTCTTCCGCTCAAATTTTGGGAAGACTGTAAGTCCACTCCTGTGCTGCATGAATTGTAGGACAGTGGCTTCCAGATTGTTTTTGTGTCTTTTCTTCTCATCCTTTGGATCATACTTTGTAATGCCAGCCTGTTGGAGGTGATATTGCCAATAAGGGTGGAGCGTGCCAAGTTCCGGAATTTCTTCATTCCCTGAGGATGTGGTGTACTGGTGACGGGCGCTTTCCACTTCACTTGGCCAAGTCCACAGTCTTCTCGCATCTTCGGTCGTGGTACGGTTTATTCCCTTAACGTCCTTCGCCCAACCAAGGTGCACTTGCGGCTGTCGTGGTTTGTTGGACTTGCCAGTGACCTCACGCATTGCATGTTCTTGGGACTCAGTTGTGGACTTTATGTTCGGTCTGCACACCGTACATCGTCAGCTCTGAGTTACACTGTCACAGCGGATCTCCTTGTTACAGTGAGTGATACGCTGCAGTTGTTATGCTGTATACAAACTGGACAGTTTCGTTCTCTCGTGCCCACTTGCTTCCAGCATGTAGTGGAAATGACTGGTAATTGAGTACAAGCGAGGGAAGAATATGAATGAATGTAGAGATTTCAAGAGAAGGCCGAACTAAGAAATGGTAAATCACGATCCAGATGAGCTGCTTGGCTGTTCAACAAATTGCAGTGAGGGTGAGAAGGCGCTAGAGTTGCAGGAGCGTGTATTCAATACACATCCTCGGCGGACACTTTGTGGTTCTCCCCATCTGTCCTGATATGCTTTCGGTCTTTGTCACGATTCAGTGGCTTTCGCATATCGAAGGCATCCTCGCCTTTTGCACTTTTTCCTGTCGGATCATCTGAGTAGTAGTTGACAACGGTTCTGAATACCGAGTAGCCAAGTTTCCGGTACATTTCAATGGCTGATTTGTTGCTTCGTCGTACAAAGAGATCCACAAACCAGGCATCTTGCTGATTGCAAGCCTTCTCAAGCGACTCGGTCAGAAGGGAAGCATATCCTAGGCGCCTGTATGCTGGAGCAATGGTTAGTGCTGTGACATGCCCATGCCACGGCAGGTAATGTTGAGAGCTCCTGTATTTGTTTAGCCATAATGCCAGCTTCAGTGCTGAAGGTAGGCATACTGTAGATGAGCTGGAGAGGACTCAACCTTGCCAATCACATAGCCAACGATTTCACCATGCTCCTCAATGCATTGGAATAATGATGGCCATTTCATAAGATATGTCATGTAGAAACTGAGATCATAATTCTCCGTGAACGTGTCGAGGTTACATAGGTTGAGATGAAGGAGATCAGATGGCTGGACGCGCCGTACAGTAGGCATTTTGGGCGACTATAACTGCTTTACTCTCGATATGTTGCAATTCTATTTCACCAGACGTGGACCTGGGTTCTGTGTTCCGGGAAGAGAACAAAATCAATAAAGCTTGTTTACTTGGACGCGGCTCGGCGCGTTGTGGATTCGAAGTCCAGATCCTGGCATCTACAGCCTCATTGATTCACTCCACCTTGATCACCATACTGTCAGACAAACACGCTGGTTGTCGAGTATTTGTTCCATACAATATTCAGACTCGCCGTTGGATCGCACCTGCTCCTCAGGAAATCTTGACGTTGTCACAATCCCCAACTTCTTACATGTCATGACCCACATTTCGACCAATTGAGGAAATGAGTTCGACGACGATCATGTCAACCTCCATCCCTCCGTCACCGTCCACGCCTTCGAGACAGCGCAGGTCACTACATCTAGCAAGTGATGAGCCTACCCAAGGATCACAATCACCGAGTCCCTACACGAGCAATGCTACCAGCACATTCTTTTCCAGACGATCCTCGCGAACATCTCAGACTCCACGTCTAAGATCCTCATTCTCGAAACACCTGCCATCCGACCACAGAAGGTTGAGTCGAGTAAGCGTAAATAGC
>Ga0210040_10009717_pt1 | contig 11152 bp, 12 predicted proteins | sample CryGeyCG12114_NA_FD_185462 | JGI IMG/M metagenome (GOLD analysis project Ga0210040, IMG submission 185462) | Groundwater microbial communities from aquifer - Crystal Geyser CG19_WC_8/21/14_NA (SPAdes) (version 2) | ecosystem: Environmental > Aquatic > Deep subsurface > Groundwater | place: USA... | reverse complement strand
TATATAAAAAACGAACGTTGCGATTTTGGAAAATCTTATATCAATTTTGTAACACATAAGAGTATCACAGAAAAAATTAGACCATAATGTTAAAAGATATCATGTTATAGCATCAGCAATATCAAGCTTAAAAAATATGGCATTTATTGAAAACGACGAAAAAAAATTTTCATGGCAACCAGTTTAGTTAGTTTGTTGACTAAAAACTTGATTCAATGGAATGTCAAACATTTTTTTTCTAAATCTTGTGTTTTATCACTAACTGAATTTTCTAACAATTTGTTTAAATTTACAATCTTTAACGTTTGTACCAAAAAAAGGTAGTTTAATTTATCCTGATACCCTGGAATAAATGTATTTTTTTGCATAAGTTTAGTGACCATGCTTTTTACGAAATATTCAAAATGATACCTGTGTTGGGCTCAGGCAAGTTGTACCAAGAAGTGTTTTTATAGTTAAATATTTGATGGTATATGAGTCAGACTTAATTTCAGTATCTGCGACTATAAGTAGCATGAAATGGTATAATATAAATGCTCTATTTGTTCAGTAAGATAAATCCATTATATTAAAATGAGATTTCCTCAACAACTATGTTGAATATTGAGTGAGTTAGACGGGTTTAGGATGTAGACATTGTTTTATTGTCTGTGTTGAAATTTGAAATCAATTTCATATTAATTTAGTTACTATGGCTTAAGTTTGCATTTTCACGTGGAATCTTGGATTCCATAATGTGACTGTATTTTAGAATGCATTGATCATCACAACTTTGCCATACTTCCCTGTTATCATCGCATGCAAACCGTTTGGTTCATACAATGGCCTGTTTTGAGAAGATACAAAAAAGATGTCAACCCAAAATCACCCCATTGATTCATGTCGTCTATCCAAATGAAAATAAAAGTCATATCACGCCGCAATCTCTTCAAGGCACTCCTGGAATTGACCCGTGTTGCAAACTAGATTCGCCATGTTCCTCTCAAAACGTTAGTATAAGCTTCTTAAAATACAAGCATAGAAGTAAATATTACTTTACTCACTAACTACTTGTACAATTTAAATGTAGTCTCAAGAAGGTTGCTGCTATGGCCATATTCCGCGTCCAGAAGATAAAGGTGCATGCTATGATCATCAATCGGGTCATCAGCGTCAATGTGAATGTCAAAAATGCATTGATGAACTGGAGGTTCACGCATGATTTTTTATTACTAACGGGTTTTGCTAATTTCAAGATTTCTATATTAATTTTACCTTAACTTACGCTGACTATTCAGACCGCTCAAAAATTCGTCCCATGTTGGCAACACGTTGAAGGAAACGAATGGCAGGATTTACGAAGAAAAAGCAAAGACCCATTCATACAAGAAATTCGGGAGCGACTACAAAGCTCGAAGCAAGTTAGAGAAAGTATGAAATGGTGCCCAACAGACGAATCATTGACATGTGTGGATCGTCGATTTCGTCAATATCCCTTGGGACTCGTTGGTCAAGCTTCGCTGCATTATGGTGCAGCCCAAGATTGTGACTATCCGGGAGCCATTGTGCATGGAACTCTGAGTGATGAAAATACTCCCGTAAGCAAAATGATGTACTGTGACGTTTATTTCAATTTATATATTTCGCTTAATGTTTCCAATCAAAATTGTTGATGCTTCAAAAGGCAGCAAAGGTTGTAAACCCTCCAATGCTCAAATGGTTCGATCAACTGGAAAAAGATATTCAGGAAAGTATTTACAATACGAACAGAACTATGCCTATTGGCCGATCACCGGACCAAAGGGATAATTTGCCTCCTACTTTTGATCCCATGCAATACACTTGTGGACGACCCAGCGATAAAAGTAATAGACAAGCACAATTCTCCCACATTTGTTTTGAAAGTTAACTTCATGGACAGTATTTTGTGAAATAGGTATAAATGCTGGACTTTTAATAAACCCTCTAAAGTCAAGAGATGTGATAGCTGCTGAGAGTGAATGTTGTTTACCCTTGTACCGCAAGTCACATGAATCATTCAAAGCAGGACAGCAGAATTGTCGCAAGTTAGTTAGTCAAGTACATAAACTCTTTGTTTTTCAATGATGTTGATACAAAAATGAAATGAATGCGAGGAAGATTATTATAAATTCAATAGCTATGGTGGAAATTTTTCGACGGGAACTCGATTTGGAATTCCAACACCGCATGATGTTGCAGGCAGATGGGCTGCTAAAGTGATAGGTTCGTGGAAAACTTGTGAATCCGATCCTTTGTATGTGAACAAGGCCTATTCTGATCATATGGATTTTCGAAGACCTAAACTAGGAATGGCGCAAGAGAGGAATTGTATTGGAAAGAAATTGGGGCCTGGGTAATTATTTAATTGCTTATTTTTTAAATGGAAATAGAATAAATAATTGTTTTCTCCCTAACGCCCTATTCCCTGCAGATATACTTTCGGAACAAGAAAAGCCAGCGAAGTGGATCCACCTATTAAAGAAATTATTTTCAAGCACTATGAATGTGAAACCCCCGGAAAATTTGGGTGCGCATTCAGATGTAGTGGAACTTAACATTTTTAGAACGTGTCACGTGTCAAAAGTGTATTCAAAAATGCAATAATAATGCAATCAGTAGTACTGATACAAAAGACGAAATCTTAAACGTGACAAATTTATTTTACATGATACAATGTGACAACACATAGTTTTTTAATATCCCCAACACACAAAGATCCATATTTATTTTTTCACAGCAGCAGCAGCTTGTGTAACTTCTTTTCCCGCCACTTTTTCTGTAATGATCACTTCATTCTTTCCCCCCATAATTTGCGTTTTATGTTTCCATTTTTTCGTCCCCTTTTTATTATTAGTCTTTGGATCTTTCACAGAGGCATGCTTTCCATGCCGTTTTATTTGTGTGAACACACCTGCCTGAGTTTCACACTTTTTACGGCAAATGCTCTTTGCAAACTTCAATCGTAGACTGCAAGGATCAATAGCTGTAGGTACACGACTATACTCGTCGGATATCTCCTCTGCTTTGAAATGGCGCAGAACATACGCAGAGTTCCTAAATGGATTACGTTTCGTACTATACACAGTTAATAATCTGTGGTCGGTACCTGAAACAAAAAGTCACAATTTTATTTCTTCTCCTCATCATAAATACTTCACTTTTTACTACCATCTCAAAGGCAAAGTTGTGAATGAACTATTAAATTATTTTCACTTACTTATTGATATCAAAATCTCATATTTGGATGTTTGAAGCCGTAGAAATCGTAGATCATCACTTGGGTCACTATCCCTGATAAGGGCGATTCCTAGATCCTCAACATTACGCATGTGTTTCACCCAATATTCTGTCAAAGCTGCCTCAAATGTAGAATGTAACACTTCCCCTACATTATGTTAAGACCGTAGTTAGGATGGAATACAAACAGTTCTCTTAGCTTAAGATGAGAAACGAGAAACAAATGAAGTGGAATCATGCATACAATTTTCACTGGTAACCAAAACACCGTGAACACCTTTTTCTTTGTTTAGCTCTTTGACTGACTCAATGAGCTTATTTTTGCGGTGCTCCCTAGCTTGGGATCTAGACATGGCACTCTGTAAAACCAATTCATATTCATCGTATTTAAACAATACATTTTCACTCTTTATATAGTAAGGTTTTGGTTTGAAAGTTTATCTTACGATAGCATTCATGATGGTTATTCTGTTGTGGAGGTAAAGCTGACAAAGAAACTCAAATTGTAAAGCAATTTGAACCGAATTTAATCACAAAATAGAAAGTTAGAAGGCGCAGTAGTTTAGAAGTTGCGACAGAACTGTGGGAGAAGTGTCCAAAATTATTATTGATCTATATAAATAGACCAGCATTTTGTTTGGTCGATTCTACATTCGCGTCATAGCAACTATCCCTATGAATGTAATACAACCTTTCCAATCCCATTTCAGTAATTGCATGCGAAATTGTTTAAAAAACGCCAGAAATTCATCAAAGTAGTACGTGCGACATGTTCTTATAATAAATGCTTAAAGATTGAGATAAAAAATCATTTAAAACAATGTTTTCCAGCTTTCATTTATTGCTCTAAAAGAGACTGACTTTACAAAATACATACCTGTCTTTGTTTCATCATAATTTGTAAAATTAACACATAATCTCCCATCGGAACGTTAATATCTTTGTATAATACTTTTTCATTTATCTATTGTCTTATCTTTCATGGAAAATAAGATAATTATTATGACACAAATAATTCAGCTAAACCTCTGAAACCCCATGATTTCTGCCTAAGCTCAATAAAGTACTAACATTAATAGCCTCAGCTAACACATTCTTCTCCCTGCTCTCACTGGAACTTTTTTCTCCCTCGTAAAACCCAAAATCACACTTATTCGCCGTTTTAGGGGTTCCAAATTCGTCAACAAAAGACTTCTCATCACAGACACGGTTTCCTTTCTTTTTAAAATCACAGCGATGACCAGAAGTTTCAACAATGATAGACTTTTTCATCTTCTCCATGGACCCTGTATTGCGACTCGGGACAAATCTAAAACTTGATTCCATATGCTTTAACATCGGACCAATAGTCTCTTCGGGTGCACTATTGTGTCTTTTTGGTGAATAAATTATCCTAATTCTACTACTATTACTATTACTATATTGACTAATTTGTGTGTTATCTTCGTGTATTGTACTACGGAAATTGGGACGTTGGTCAACCTTCATCAACATTTTTGTATTCCCCACTGAAACCCTATGGACTTTGTACGCCTGCGCAACGTCATTATCATCTTTCTTTCTAATTTGGACTTGTTCGTTATCCACGCATCCTGCTATCTGATTGGTTCTTGGGTCGCTTGTGCTGACATTTGAATTTTGAGCGTCAAGCGTTGTATCTAAACTATCTCCTGAGCTAGACATTGCAGTTTCGCGTGATTCCGTATCATTTTCTAATTCAGAAGTATCTATCTTAAGGTTATAAACTCTACTACTATGTTTAACCAACGAAGAATCTTTTGATTCAGTAGATAAGGATTGAATATTATTACAATTAGTTGGGTTCTCTTGTTGGCCTGCATTGCAATCGGAATAGATTTCAGTTACAGATGATTTTGGTTCTTCAGGATAGTGACATACTTTGGGTGCGGATACTTCATCAATTCGTGATAGCCTGGAACTACAATACTCTGTTGAACGGCTAGAAGTATTGTTGGCACCTTGTTCTGAAGTTTCTTTGATCGGGGAATAAATTCCATTTGTGTCTTCGTCATCGATGTATTGCAACTGCGGATCTTCTAATGACTCGTACATGCCAACTTCTGGAGCTAGTGGCTCGACGTGTTTTTCTTGGAAGAAAGTATTGGGGTCCTTGAAAATCGTATGATTAAATGACCGGTCTTCATCTAGATAGTGGACGAATGACGTACAAGGTACTCCTATTTGAGATTTCCGAACTGCCGGTTTTTTCAAACCTGAATCCATTGTCTGGGACCTGTTTCTTGTTCGTTTTGCCTCTCGTGAGGATTGCTCCTTGGTCATTTTTTTCACTGATAGCTCGGCATAGAACTGAGACATGGAGTTGTTCATCCGAATGGCTCGTACCCATTTGTCTCGGTCATCACTTGTCAGAGCAGCAAGATGGATGTATTTATAAAGCTGTGGGACTGTTGCCCCATTTTTGAGTGTTTTGCATACTTTTATGAATTCTATTGTATTGGAATCGGCAACCGACTCTTTGTACAAGAAAAATCCGAAGCAGTTTTTCTTACTTTTCATGTGATCAGGCACAATATCCACTTCTATATTTTCTAGCGGAATTATACATTTTGGAGTTTTATCTGTCGTGTATTCGAAATAGTAGAGACAGTTGTTGCTCAAAATGAACCATCTAGAGTTCCAGGATTCGTACCGTGCACTCTTTTTCCACAATCGACCTGTAATTTATGATAAACGAAAAAAAATGAACACCAACAAACAATAAGCTTTGAATATTTTTGATAGCTATACTATACCCTACGTAGGCTGCGTATTTACCTTCAATATCGGGGTTGAAAAATGTTAGCATGAGATCGTTTCCATCTTCCGGAGGGATTTTAAAGGGCTCAGTTTGAATTGAAAAATACAGCGATGCGAGAAACTGTTTTTCCAATGATTTCCCACCATCGACATCTCGATTCATTCGTATAAAATCTTCTACCGTTGGTTTTTCCTGTAGATAATTTCAAATGGCATTATAAACTCTACCACTGCGAATTCAATACCCTAATTGCTAAATCATTAAAATTTGAGGCTTACTTTTACATTGGGATTATGTAGCAATGTGTTGATCATTATAATGGAAAATGAGAGAACATAGCAGGTGTCCGAGCAGGAAAAAAATCCAGGATTTTGTTCATGATAATGCGATGCGAATACTACCATCATCCGGTCAATTTTTTGGCTTTCTCCAGGCAGCCTAAAGCTCCACAAAAACTGCCTTAAAGCTTCCACCAAAATAACGGCTTTAAAATTGTGAAGTTTTACAAATTCCTTCAACACTTTCTCATTGAAATCAATTTTCTCTCCAAGATAGTTCCCCACCGCAGTTTTGCTTAAACCTTCTCCGTCTTTTAGAAACTACAAATAAGATAAAAAAAGTTTGACACACACAATTTTAAATACACATTTAAGCGGTTCATAGTTTGTTTATAGTGTGGCATTTTGAGCATTGTGCATGTTCATACCCTAGCCACATTCTCTGGGGTGTGATGAAGGAATTCGTGCTCTACCAAAAAGTCTATCCCTTTCTGCGGATTCGTATTAAATTTTTTTATCCCTTGAACCATAAAATTATTTCGTTTATTCTTTTCTTCTTCATCAATGAGTTCTTCCTCATTCTGCACCAAAACTTTGTTTTCCCTTTTCTTTCTCCTGGCAAACGTTTTTTCCAGACTTTTGTACCCATCCATAGGTAACGCCTCTTTAAATGCGTCTTCAGACTCGAGAAGATTTCTCTGGTAATCTTCAGAATTCCATGTTTCCACATTGGCATTATCATTTGCAGATTCCAGACAACTAAAAGAAGATGCGGATTTGTAAGATGCGCTTTCTGAACGTGATGGACTACTTGTAAAGGATTGCGCGTCATCCATATTCTGTAATAGCAGCAAAAATTATTGAGTCATTCATTGTGTTTGTTAACTACGGCCTACCTAAACAACCAAGTTTTAAGCAAAAAAATAGCAACAGAAAAAATGTATCTATATAATATTTCATTAACATACAAGTGCAGATCTATAGGACGAACTTCTTGAAGATTTCCTCAATGTATTCACTAACGAAGAAACGGAAGTAATATTTCGCAGTGAATCCTTAGAGAAAACTTTATTTGGAGACAACCATTTTCCTCGATGCGAACCCTCTATGGACGAACTTACAGACGAAGAACGAGAACTCTTCAAAGGTTTCTCAGCACTATGCCATGTTTGATTGTTGTCATACTCCAAACCCCCATTGGGTTCGTGAGCATCACTTTTCTTGTGTATCTTGTGCAGATTCGGAGTGGACACAAACACTGCTTTAATTTCTCCTTCACTCCGTTTTTTTTGTTTTTTCCTACCCAGTGTACCAAATATGGACGCCATTTCACAGTTTCTGAACTATTCATTCGTTCCAGATTGCTACGCGATCACTGTAACAATATTTTTAAGCAAATGCGTCATGGAACTCTTAATTCATAGAAATATGTAGGAAAAAAAACTGTCATAATCGCATATGATAAGAGAGTCGCGAGTGATCGGGAAACTGTAGTACTCAGTTTTCGTTCTTTCAGGTCCAGTCTCAGTTACCCTCTATATGTACAGCAGCAGCACATTCATCACGTTGTTGTTTACTTGCCCAATACTAAATTACATATACGCAATATTACATGGGTGATGGGTGCTGTAGGAAAAATTCCAACTTAACCACAAAGTAGAATTTAAGCGATGATTTCATTCTGCTGTAGCTCATATACTTCACCAACTCAACTCACATTCACATATACACTTGAGTGGTCTGTTAACACAAGTTGTGGCTACATAATGTTATCAACGTCCCGTCACCACATTTAATGTCGCTTCCAAGGATCTGCTGATATAATAATTTGCCATTTGGCTTCACTCATCACAAATTTGTCACTTCAAACGCATTAGTGTTCACCACGAGTTTTATTTGTCCCAAATATGATTGAAAACAACAACAAAAATTTGTTTGGTTTTTTTGTTTGAATTAGTTGGACAGTCAATTTTCTATTAGATTATTGAATAGTCATATGAGGAGGGTGGCTTTGGGGGATTGCAGTGTCAGATTTAATGCATAATTTTATCTGCAGCAAGTGGCGAATATTCACTGTGTAGAAAGATAGTATTCTTCAAGAAAACTAAAACTCATATTTAGTGCGAAACAAGATTCGCGAGAACTGATTCCAAAGCCACCACTGGCTTAAAACTAACTAACTATAAGAAAAACATGTTCCATCTTCTATCAGGGCATTCATTATTAGTCAGGTTTCCTCCTTAGATTCTCAGTAGCTCAGTTGCGTTACTAACTAATACTAAACTAACTAACTAACTACAGAGCATAATATCATACTTGTATGCAGCGCAGTAGGTACCTGCAACTTGCTAATAAATATTCATACATAGTGAGTTACAAGATACGAACTGTGTATAGTTAACTGAATGCATAGTTTATAGTTTACTGAATCCTGTGTATACCTTGTGCGCAAAAAGGAGGTAAATTTTATCCTATCCTACTACACAAATTTATCACACACAGGACAGGAAAAATTTACCTCCTTTTTCCGCACAAGGTATACTTGTCGTGCAACTAAATTCTCCGTAGTTTGCATGGAACAAATTACATACAGTTTGGATTGAACAGACGGGTTGATGCATTAACTAATCTAATATGATAGACCCTAATGAAACTGTACAAGATTATATCGCAACCTGCCTAATAAGAATTGCGTGAGCTCGGAAGTTTAAAATTTTCGTTGTAATAAAAGAATGTGGGAAAAAAATGTGTTTGTGTTGGCAGTAACAATAATGGCCTATGACAAAAACTGCATGCAGTTTGTGCTCTCATAATATAATGAAGGTGGGCAACTATAGAGGATTTTGAAACAGAAAAACAATAACAATTTTCAAGGAAGTGCTGGATCACTAAAAGATATTAACTAACGAACAAACTTACTATTGTTAACTTTTGACTCAGTCGTGGCATTGGAAAATGTTGAGGCTTTTTCATATGACTGTTTAATCAAGTCACGGACCACTAGTAGTTTGTATTGTATGCATGATAAGAATATGACTCAGCATGCCCAAATGTCTTTCACACTTAACCAATGCATTTATTAGCATTGTAGTCTTGTATTGCAGTCGGTGTTTTTTTGCTTTGATTATAGTTTTAATAGTCAACATGCTATACTACACTACATGGTTAAACAAAGGTACACCCAGCTTGTTATCGTTAACCCGGCTTAACATTTCCATTCACTGATATCCAAAAAAATAATTTTTAATTTCAGAGATAAATGTCAAAGTTAAATCAGTTTTTTATTATAGCTATAGTTTTATGTTATCCTACTTGAGAATCTAAGTTATGCCAATACTTTGTTTGCCCCTGGAATTATATAATCACTCTTACCTTGTCCATCTTTTGCATTCACAGCCCAGTTTTTGTGCATATATTATATATTTTTACTGGCTAGATAGTTATCCGGTACGTTAATACATTCTGCATGATTTTTAATAGCATAACAAAGTATGCAACACAATGGACTGTGGCATGTAATTCGTTAGAGTATCAGTCAGTAAAAAAATATGTTCATATTTTATTCTGTATTACATTCACTTAGCATTCTCATTTCTGCCTGCGCTACGATGAACCATTGAGGTAACAGCTTTTTGATCATTTGTAAATTAAACTTATCAAAACTACTTGTAAATTACGCAATAATATATTTGGCATTGTATTGCGATTACATATCCCAGTCAAGGGGTCGACTACACTTCTTTTTGAACCGGTCAATTATTTTACACCGAAATGGCGACTCGTGTTCACCACAACATTTGGATTCCGGTGAATGACACTGCACTGGAGACCCACAATCACACTCTTCCCCAGCATCAATGAATCCTGACGGTTTAATTATTCACCAAACAATATCAAACAGTGAAAAACATCAAAAAAATCTTTTCGAAATGGTATTTGGTAAAGTATAGGTACCATTTCCACAAAATTCATCTTTGTCTTTCTCAAGACATTGCAATCCATTAGAGTTTAAAAAAGCAGCAATATTTAATTTGGCACAAAATGATATCTTCATTGTATTTGGCCTTAATCCAACGTTTAGTTGAGAAATGGGATGCATTAGAAACGGATTCAAAAATGTTGAAAAAGGATATTGGTGGCAAGTTGCATTCACTAAATTGTCATGATGACTTCCCATCAAATGTCCAAGAGCATGCATAGTTGCCCTTAAAAGGTCGAATTTTCCAACTTTGTGCATATGAATATTTCCAGTGACAACCCCAAGATTTTCTGATTGGCATGCTCCTCCTTAAAAATTCCAACCAGATTCATATATTTTTTTCTTGAATGTAATGTGGTTTAAAAAGCTACTTGGGACCAAAGCCCAGTTCTTATATCTTAATATACAGAGACACTGTGGTTCCACTCTCTTTTGGCGGTATCTGGTGGCATCCTGGTTGCAAACTATGCAGAAAACCAGGATGGATACTTCAAAAAATGCCGATAGAGAGCTGTACCATCAAATCAACCCACCCACCACATACTATTCCCACAGTATTACATATATCTACTTCCATGATTCCCACCTATTTTAACCCATTCCCACCTTTTTTTGAACGACCTGCTTCAAGCATTGAGCAGAGGGTTACCGATAAAGAAGTCCTATTTTTTAGGTCAAATGACATCTACGTCAAAACATCCTAGGTCAAATGTTTACAAGTCAAATAGGTAAATTGGACTAATTACATATTAGTCAAATTTACCTATTAGTCAAGTTTTTCATAAAACGTAAGCTCATGGCTCATTGATCATTGCTATTTTAAACTCTAACGAGTCCACATCTCATAATGGAGTCTCAGGCATCGTCTTCATCCCTACA
>Ga0210040_10009716_pt1 | contig 11152 bp, 8 predicted proteins | sample CryGeyCG12114_NA_FD_185462 | JGI IMG/M metagenome (GOLD analysis project Ga0210040, IMG submission 185462) | Groundwater microbial communities from aquifer - Crystal Geyser CG19_WC_8/21/14_NA (SPAdes) (version 2) | ecosystem: Environmental > Aquatic > Deep subsurface > Groundwater | place: USA... | reverse complement strand
GGGAAAGAGGCTGTACGGGTTATATCCAAGATGCCCAGATGGAAACCAGGTTTTCAGAACCAGCGGGCCGTTCCGGTCCGGATGACTTTACCTATCCGGTTTAAATTGCAATAATAAGGAGAAAATAGTTATAAAATAAAAACCCTGACGTATTGAAGAGTCAGGGTTTTTATTTTTAATTATAAGAACGTACTAGCGGTAAATGCTTTGTCCGTTGCTGTTGCGCCATTCGTTTTCTAAATAAGAAGCATCTTCGTCGTTACGGGGGTGAACGCCCATGACAATACCACCTTCTTTTACGCCGGATTCATATTCTTTAGCGCGATCTTCCGGAATACCGGAACCAACCAATGCTCCCAATAAACCACCAGTTAATCCACCGGCTCCTGCACCAGCTAAACCAGCGGCTAATGGACCGGCAATTATTAAACCCAGGCCTGGTAAAGCTACCGACGTTCCAATTGCTGCTACGGCGCCCACAATTGCACCTAATGTACCGCCAATAGCTGAACCAGCACCAGTACCTTCTAAAGCTTTATTACCTAGTTCAGTACTAGAGCTTGAGTCATCATCACCAAAATGACGCTTGCGGGTATCATCCGACATAACTAAATTTACATCGTCTTTGCTGTAACCACGGCTGCTTAATGAGTTGTATGCCCGCTCGGCGCTTTCCCGATCCCGGAACATACCGGTCATCATGCGGGAAGAACCTGTATTTCCAGAAACAGAAGATCCGGATAAGGTACTACCACTATTTTGCAGGTTAGAATCCCCAAAATTAGAATCGCTATTAGTAGTTCCAAATCCTGAATTACTGCTGGTGCTACCTAAACCAGACGAATTGCCAGTTGAACTAGAGCCAAAATTGCTGTTTGAGGTATTACCTAAATCATTGCCAGAATTGTTTCCTGTGATATTTTCCATAGTCTTATAAAGTTTAAGTGTTTCAAAAATCCAAAAGAGTAATTAGTACTCTTTCGTTTGAGTGTTTTAAAACGTTATGACTATGAATAGGTTGCAGCCAAATAGAAAAGAGTACGTGTTTACCTTATATATATAAAGATCTATTTAATGTATGAAACAATGATATATTGTGGTATGTTTAATGCCTTAGTTATTATTTCAATTAAATATTTAATTTTTCCGCAAAAAGCTTGATAATTATATAAACCCGCAGTAGGTACGTATAAATGCTTATTTACCTGGATAAGAATTTAACCATAGCTAAATTTCATTGGTTTTGGTCTTTTTTTGTTTTCGTCGGCTTATTTCTCTTTTAACCAATTTAAATTCCCGGCTGCTTTGCCCGGCAATAGCTGTGTTTTCGGCCGCCCGACGCAACAAATACGGCAATACTGATTCAACCGGCCCGTAAGGCACGTATTTAGCCACATTGTAGCCGGCATGAGCCAGATTATACGATAAGTTGTCGCTCATGCCGTATAATTGCGCAAAGTATATGCGCGGGTCCGCTTTATCTACCTGGTATTTTGCCATTAAATCGATTAAATAATAGCAGCTTTCTTCATTGTGGGTGCCGGCGCAGATAGCTATTTTATTTAAATGCTTTACACAAAAAGCCAGCGCTTGGTTAAATAATAAATCGGTTGCTTCTTTGTTGAGGTTTATCGGGTTTACGTAGCCTTTTTCTTGTGCTACCCGGGCCTCTTTTTCCAGGTAGGCGCCCCGCACTAGTTTGGCACCAATGTGGTAATTACCCGCAACTGCCGCGGCATAATCCTGCTTAAATACATCCAGGCGATCGTGGCGATACAATTGATACGTATTATAAACAATTGCTTTCTCTTGGTTATAGCGGGCCATCATTTCATACGTAAGCTGATCGATTGTATCCTGAAACCAACTTTCTTCGGCATCTATAAAAACGCGCACCCCGTAACTATGCGCGCGCTGGCAAATAGTGTTAATGCGCTCTTTTACCCGGTGGTAAGCTTTTTCTTCGGTTGCCGTTAAAGCTTCCTGATCCTGAACTTTTTTTAATAGTTTACCATCACCCACGCCAGTTACTTTAAAAACCGAAAAAGGAATGTGGAGTGATTGGTGCGCTTTTTCGATGGTGGCTAAAATTTCCTTGCAGGTCCGGTCGAAACTGTTTTCATTGTTTTCTCCTTCCACCGAATAATCCAGAATAGTACCAATATGCGAAGCAGCTAATTTCTGAATGGCAGCATTACATTCTAATAAAGTTTCGCCCCCGCAAAACTGTTGGAAAATAGTAGGTTTAATCAAAAACTTAAGTGGCAAATTCCAACGGAAAGCTTTTTGTACCAAATTGCCACCGGTACTAACCAGGAAATTATTATTCATGGTAGCAAAAAGCGCATACATTTTTAAAAGTTCGGCATCCGACTTGGAAGCAAACGCAATGGCCGTATCATTAAAAGAAATAAGTTTATCCGGGTTCATGAAAGTTTATTAAGCGGATACAAATATATCAAAGACACTGGCAAAAATATATTAGGTGGCACAAATCAGTAGCAGGTATATTTTATTTGCTAATAACCTTAACATAGATTTAAACACTTATGTTTCCCGGAGCAGAAGCGATAAATAATTCTTTTTCCTAAAATATAATTTTTAATTTTAAGCCATCATTAAGGCTTTATTACTTTGTTTCAAAACATTCATATTGGAGAAGATGCTTTAGGGAGCTTGGTTACTTTTCTGCAAACGCGGGCTTTCGATAAAATAGTAGTCCTGGCGGATGAGAACACCTTTTCGCATTGTTATCCGTTGCTGCAAAAAAAATTACCGGAGCACGCCATTATAAAAGTTAAAAGCGGCGAAACGTACAAAACCTTAGAAACCTGCGCAACCATTTGGGAGCAAATGACGCGTTTGCAATTAACCCGATGGTCTTTGCTGCTAAACTTAGGCGGTGGCGTCATTAGCGATATGGGTGGTTTTTGTGCGGCCGTATTTAAGCGCGGCATCTATTTTATACAAGTCCCGACTACTTTGCTTGCTCAGGTAGATGCCAGTGTGGGGGGCAAAACCGGCATAGATTTTATGGGTTTTAAAAACCACATTGGTGTTTTTCAGGAGCCATTACAAGTTTATATATATCCGGGATTTTTGCAAACGTTGCCTTTGGCCGAGTTGAAATCCGGATACGCCGAAATAATAAAACATTGGTTTATTTCTAAGAAGACTTCTTTTGAAGAACAGAAATATATTGGTTTGATGACCGAAGATTGGACTGCATTAATTCAGGAATCAGTAACGATAAAGAATGCTGTGGTGCAGGCCGATCCCTTAGAACAAGGATACCGAAAAGTTCTTAATTTTGGTCATACCGTAGGTCACGCCATCGAAACGTACTTTTTAAATAATACCAGCCAGCCTTTACTGCACGGCGAAGCGATTGCAATTGGTATGATTTGCGAAGCTTATCTGTCAAAACAAAAAGAATTACTGACGGAAAACGAATTAACCGAAATAGAAACTTTTATTTTTTCGGTATTCGAAAAAGTAGCCATTCCGGCGACGGCTATTCCGGAAATAACTAACCTAGCGCTGCAGGATAAAAAAAATACCGGCGCAATTATCAAGTGTACCTTACTGGATGGTATTGGTAAAGCTATTTACGATCAGCCTATTACCCTTTCCGATATCCAGGAATCGATTCAATATTACCGAAGTTTATGAGTTCTTCCCGATTAAGTATTTCGCATCCCAATTGTATTCTAGAAGGTTCCATCACGTTACCGGCTTCTAAAAGTGAAAGCAACCGCGCCTTAATTATCGAGGCTTTATCCGAAACCGGATCGCAGTTGCAAAATTTATCCGAAGCCAATGATACGCATGTAATTATGCGCCTGTTAAAATCTACGGAGAGCGAACTCAATGCCGAAGATGCCGGAACGGTCATGCGTTTTATGACCGCTTACCTGGCGGTAACTGGCCAACAAAAAACAATTACCGGAACCCCCCGAATGCTGCAACGGCCCATTGGTATACTGGTGGAAGCTTTACGTCAATTAGGAGCCCAAATAAACTACTTGGGGCAGGAAGGATATCCGCCACTTGCTTTTAACGGCTTTGATTCGAATGCGAAATACCCCGGCAAGTTACAAGTACGTGGTGATATTAGCAGCCAATATATTTCGGCTTTGCTGATGGTGGCACCTTTATTTCCGAAAGGTTTAACGTTGGAATTACTGGGTAAAATTGGATCGCGGCCTTACATCCAAATGACTTTGGCGCTAATGCAGCATTTTGGGGTAGAAAGCACTTTTACAGGTAATCAAATAACCGTGCCCGCTCAGAAATACGGCCGGGCAATTTATACCATCGAATCGGATTGGTCGGGGGCAAGTTATTGGTACAGTATGGTAGCCCTGGCGCAGGAAGCCCAAGTAGAACTAACCGGCTTGCGGCAAGATTCTTTTCAGGGAGATAGCTTAATTGCAAATATTATGTTAAATATAGGCGTAAGTACTACCTTTAACGCGAAAGGGGTGGTGCTTTCCAAAACAAATATCAGCCAAAATTTTAAATATGATTTTTCCGATTGCCCGGATTTAGCCCAAACGATTGCGGTAGTTTGTGCCGCCAAAGGTATTGCGGCAGAAATGACTGGTTTAGAAAGCCTGCGCATTAAAGAAACCGATCGAATTGCCGCTTTACAAAATGAACTCCAAAAGATTGGCGGTGATCTGGAAGATTTAGGTAATGGCTTATTTCGGGTAAAGCCCGCCACTACTTTTGCAGAAAACCCGGTTTTCCAAACGTACGAAGACCACCGGATGGCCATGGCTTTTGCGCCTTTAGCTTTATTGGGTACTATTACAATTGAAGAAACAAACGTAGTCCGGAAATCTTACCCCCGGTTTTGGCAGGATTTAGAAAAGATAGGTTTTCGTTTAGATAAAGATTAAGTACAAGCAGGGTGAGTTGCCAATTCCTGGCGTAAGCGGGTAAAATAAACGGCCGAATGCTTTAACCTACTGCCATACCAACTGAATAATTCTCCATCCACTAACTTAATGACGGCCGATGGGCAAATTTCCTGCATTTCACGAATATGTTTTTCCCGAAATGGGTATGGCTCCGAAGACAAGAGAATAACGGCCGGATTAACTTTCTGAAGCTGAGAGGGAGCTATTTCCGGGTAACGATATAAGTGCCCGAATACATTGGTAAAGCCAGCTGCTTGTAGCATATAGTGGATAAAAGTATCCTGCCCAACACTCATATACGGTTTTCGCCAAATAAAATAAGCGGCCCGTAATAATGGAAAAGCCGGTAAACTGGAGAAGTTATCTTTTATCTCCACCACTAAATTTTTAGCTTTAGGTAGGGTATCCGTAATTTCCCCAATACCTGTTATCATGGCGTAAGCATCGGTTACATTTACAATATCGCTCATCCAAACCGGAAAATCTTTTTCTAATGACTTGATGCCAGCCTGATAGTTTTCTTCTTTGTTTCCAATAATTAAATCAGGCTGCAACTGCTGGATAATTTCAAAATTGAAATCCTTGGTGCCGCCAATTATCTTTTTAGCTTTTACGCCCGGTTGCGGATAGTTACAAAATTTAGTTACTCCCACTACCTGATCCTGTAATCCCAACTCAAATAAAAGCTCGGTTTGAGAAGGCACCAACGAAACAATGCGCTGGGGCGGACCATTAAGCATTATTTTATTATGTAACTGATCGGTAAAAACTGAAGAGAGACCGTTCTGAAACATATAGCTAGCTAAATTATATGAAGAAAAAGTAAGTTAATAGAGGATTTTTAACTGTACAGAATAGCTGGTGGTTTAGCACAGCTACCAGCACGGATAATTCCAGCATAGTTAAAAAATAGTTAATAACTATTATCTAGTAAAAAGATTAAGTCTTTATTTTGTGCTTAGGTGAGAATTCTAATTAATAGAATACGAATAAAAAATCGATGCTGATTATAACTCAGTTAATTAAGGAAGCTCATACATGAAAAATACCCAGTTGTTAATACCAACCGGGTATTTTTCATGTATATATAATCTACTAGCGCTTAAATGATATCTATTTCAAATACCGAAAATCCTGACCAGCTTCTAATTGCAGCAGAAATTCGTAGATGAGGTTGGATACATTTTCTACATCGTCCCGGTGAACCGTTTCTACCGTAGTATGCATGTATTTGAGCGGTAAAGAAATTAAAGCTGCGGCCACACCTTCATTAGAATAAGCAAACGCATCGGTGTCGGTGCCGGTAGCCCGCGAAGCAGAAGCCCTCTGAAAAGGTATTTCTTTTTCCTGAGCCACTCGGATAATCATGTCCCGCACATTATTTTGCACAGCTGGTCCGTAGGTTATAACGGGGCCTTTGCCGCAAAATAAATCGCCGCTTACTTTTTTGTCGTACATGGGTGCTTGCGTATCGTGGGTAACATCCGTAATAATGGCCACATTGGGTTTAATGCGGTGAGCAATCATCTCGGCGCCTCTTAACCCAATTTCTTCCTGCACGGCATTTACAATGTATAACCCAAAAGGTAAGGTTTTATCATTTTCTTTTAGCATACGCGCCACTTCGGCAATCATAAAACCACCAATTCGATTGTCCAGAGCCCGGCCTACGTAATATTTCTCGTTCATTACCATGAATTCATCTTCAAAAGTAATAACCGAACCTACGTGAATACCTAATTCCTCCACTTCTTGACGGGTAGTGGCACCGCAATCCAGAAAAATAGTTTCAATTACCGGCGCTTTATCCTGGTCTACCTTGCGCACGTGAATGGCCGGCCAGCCAAATACTGCTTTTACTACTCCTTTGGCGGTATGAATATTAACTCGTTTGGAAGGAGCAATTAGAGCATCGGACCCCCCGTTGCGCCTGACATAAATATACCCCTGATCATTTATATAATTTACAAACCAACCAATCTCATCCGCGTGGGCTTCAATAACTACCTTGTATTCGGCTTCCGGATTTATTATCCCCACAACCGTTCCGTAGGTATCTACAAAATATTCATCAATATAGGGCCGGATGTAATCTAACCATTTTTTCTGACCTTCAGCTTCGAAGCCAGTGGGAGCAGCCGTATTTAAATAATCTTTTAAAAAGTCAAAACTCTCTTTTCGCATGTTTGTTTGTCAAGTATCCAGTATAGCTCATAAAATCAATTTTTTTAGACTAGAGTTATCTTACGATTGCTAACTTAAATTAGATTTAAAGTAAATTTTTGTTAGAGTGGAATATTGCCGTGTTTTTTCCGGGGAAGGGTAGCTACTTTGTTTTCCAGCATTTTAAAGGCTTTAATTAGTTTTTTTCGCGTATCGGCCGGCATAATTACTTCATCTATAAAACCCCGGTGAGCAGCCCGGTACGGGGTCGCAAATTTTTCCTGATAATCGTTTATTTTTTCTGCCAGTTTAGCTTCTGGATCTTCAGCAGTAGCAATTTCACGTTTAAAGATAATTTCGGCGGCACCTTTTGCCCCCATAACCGCAATCTCGGCCGTTGGCCAGGCATAATTTAAATCAGCCCCAATGTGTTTGGAGTTCATAACATCGTACGCGCCACCGTACGCTTTGCGGGTAATAACGGTAATACGGGGTACGGTGGCCTCGCAAAAAGCATATAAGAGTTTAGCACCGTTGGTGATAATAGCCCGCCATTCTTGATCGGTGCCCGGTAAAAAGCCCGGAACATCTTCCAATACCAGCAGGGGAATATTAAAAGCATCGCAGAAGCGTACAAATCGGGCGGCTTTGGTGCTGGCATTTATATCCAATACTCCTGCTAAAACGGCCGGTTGGTTACCTACAATTCCAAGACTGCGACCAGCTAATCGGGCAAATCCCACCACAATGTTTTCGCCAAAATTTTTATGAATCTCCAAGAAAGAGTTCTCGTCAATAATACCTTCTAATGCTTCCCGGATATCGTAAGGTTGGTTGGGGTTTTCCGGAATGAGGTTATTTAGAGCCGGGCGGGATTCATCGTCAGCGGGTTCGTAGGGCAGAATGGGAGTATAGTCTTCGCAGTTTTGCGGAATATAACTTAGCAGAGTTTTGATGTATTGTATGCATTCTACCTCGTTGGCACAAGAAAAATGCGTTACCCCACTTTTGGTACTATGGGTGCTGGCACCACCCAGTTCTTCCGATGTTACATTTTCGTGGGTAACTGTTTTTACTACATTAGGGCCCGTTACAAACATGTAAGAGGTATTCTCGACCATTAATATAAAATCGTTAATGGCCGGGGAATAAACAGCACCACCAGCGCACGGCCCCATTACAGCGGAAATTTGCGGAATAACTCCAGAAGCTAAGGTATTTTTATAAAAAATATCGGCGTAGCCGCCTAAGGATACCACGCCTTCCTGAATACGAGCACCCCCGGAATCGTTTAAGCCTATAATGGGTGCTCCGTTTTTCATAGCCAAATCCATAATTTTAACTATTTTTTCGGCATGCGTTTCGGAAAGAGAACCGCCAAAAACGGTAAAATCCTGGGAGTAAACATATACTAGCCGGCCGTTAATAGTTCCATAACCCGTGACCACACCATCTCCTAGATAATATTCTTTATCTAAGCCAAAGTCTTTAGAACGGTGCATGACAAATTTTCCGATTTCTTCAAAGGAATCATTGTCAAGTAATAAATCTATCCGTTCACGGGCCGTTAGTTTACCTTTCTGGTGTTGGGCCTCAATGCGGTTTTGACCGCCACCCAGCAAAGCTTCACTATTTTTTTGGGCTAATATTTCAACTTTGCTTAATCCTTTATAATCTGACATTTAAAAATGTTTGGAGTATGGTATCAGAATGCCAAAGTTAAAAAACTCTGGTATTTAATGTACAGACAGGCTAAATTTTATGACATAAAAAAGGCTGATTTTAAAATCAGCCTTTTTAAAAATATCCAAATTATTATTCGTTTAATTTTGGTGCTTTAGGATCTACCGGTGCCGATTCAGAAGGTTCTTCTGATACTTGCGGCGCGCTGCTCTTATCGGAACGGAAGGTTAAGGTTTCTTTTCCTTCTTCATGATCCGCGATCAACTTATCACCATTATTTAATTCCGCTCTAAGTATCTCTTCTGCGATTGGGTCTTCCAAATATTTCTGAATGGCCCGGTTTAGCGGACGAGCACCAAATTTGGGGTCGTATCCTTTATCGGCCACAAAGTCTTTTGCTTTGTCGGTCAACTCAATGGTATAACCCAAAGAATTGATACGAGTGAACAATTTGCTTAGAGAGATATCAATGATTTTGTGAATATCTTCGCGAGTTAACGAGTTAAACACAATTACATCGTCCAAACGATTCATGAATTCCGGCGAGAATGTTTTTTTCAACGCATTCGCAATAGTGCCTTTCATGATGTCGTCCATGTTATCCTCTTTAGCTTTGGTTGAGAAACCAATACCGGCACCAAAGTCTTGTAAGTCACGAGCACCAATGTTAGACGTCATGATGATGATGGTATTCCGGAAATCAACTTTACGGCCTAAGCCATCGGTTAATACACCATCGTCTAGCACTTGCAGCAACAGGTTATAAATATCCGGGTGCGCTTTTTCAATCTCATCTAACAAGATAACTGAATAAGGTTTGCGACGGATTTTCTCGGTTAACTGTCCGCCTTCTTCGTAACCTACGTATCCCGGAGGTGCTCCAACTAAGCGCGATACACTGAATTTCTCCATGTACTCACTCATATCAATCCGCACCAAAGAATCTTCTTTATCGAACAGATAAGTAGCCAATACTTTCGCTAACTCGGTTTTACCAACCCCGGTTGGGCCTAAGAACACAAAAGAACCAATAGGCTTTTTCGGATCTTTTAAGCCTACTCTGGTTCGTTGAATGGCTTTTACGAGTTGCTGAATTGCTTTGTCCTGGCCAATTACTTTACCTTTCAGCTCATCGCCCATGGTTAATAATTTCTGGCCTTCGTTCTGGGCAATACGTTTCACCGGAATACCCGTCATCATGGCTATTACTTCGGCTACGTTTTCTTCTTTTACGGTATAACGTTTTTTCTTCGTTTCGTCTTCCCAGTTCTTTTTCGCTACTTCCAGCTGGTCTAAGAGCTTTTTCTCTTTATCCCGTAACTGCGCGGCTTCTTCGTATTTCTGCGATTTCACAACGCGGTTTTTCTCGTTTTTGATATTCTCAATCTGCTCTTCCAGTTTCAAAATATCTTCCGGTACAATAATGTTATTAATGTGTACGCGCGCACCGGCTTCGTCCAGAATATCAATGGCTTTATCGGGTAAAAAACGATCGCTCATGTACCGATCCGATAACTTTACGCAAGCTTCAATGGCTTTGTCGGTGTAGTTAACGTGGTGGTGATCCTGGTATTTATCTTTAATATTATTTAGAATCTCGATGGTCTCTTCCGGTGTAGTCGGGTCTACCATTACAATTTGGAAACGACGGGCCAAAGCACCATCTTTCTCGATGTACTGGCGGTATTCATCCAAGGTAGTAGCGCCGATACATTGTATTTCGCCGCGGGCCAAGGCCGGTTTAAACATGTTAGAAGCATCTAAAGAACCGGAAGCGCCGCCGGCACCCACAATGGTGTGGAGCTCATCAATGAACAGGATAACATCCGGAGATTTTTCTAATTCGTTCATAACGGCTTTCATCCGCTCTTCAAACTGGCCGCGGTATTTAGTACCCGCAACTAGAGAAGCTAGATCTAAAGTTACCACGCGTTTGTTAAACAGTACCCGCGATACTTTTTTCTGGATGATACGCAGGGCTAAACCTTCCGCAATGGCGGTTTTACCAACTCCGGGTTCACCAATCAGGATTGGGTTATTTTTCTTGCGGCGGCTTAATACCTGGGCAACGCGTTCAATTTCTTTTTCACGGCCAACAATCGGATCTAATTTATCTTCTTCGGCCAGTTTAGTTAGATCGCGGCCAAAGTTATCCAGAACCGGAGTCCGGGACTTTTCGCCGGGTTTTTTGGCAGTACCGCTGCCTTTCGACGAGCCGGAGCCGCCAAATAATTTATCGTTATCGCTGTCATCGTCGGTATCGGATGACGCGATCGGATTATTTTGCTGATAATCCAAAGAGTCTCTAATGGCTTCGTAGTTCACGTTGAATTTGGCTAAAGTTTGCGATGAAATATTATCTTCATCCCGCAGGATGGAGA
>Ga0210040_10009715_pt1 | contig 11153 bp, 8 predicted proteins | sample CryGeyCG12114_NA_FD_185462 | JGI IMG/M metagenome (GOLD analysis project Ga0210040, IMG submission 185462) | Groundwater microbial communities from aquifer - Crystal Geyser CG19_WC_8/21/14_NA (SPAdes) (version 2) | ecosystem: Environmental > Aquatic > Deep subsurface > Groundwater | place: USA... | reverse complement strand
AACGCTCTGGCAGGCCATGGAGGCGATCGTCCATGAACTCTTGGAGAAGAGCCGAGAGGAGATGGCTGCGGCCGATGCCGAAGCGAGCCGCCTCTATAGCCAATCTCGGACGATGCTGATCGGCCTTGGGGCAGGGGCGGTCCTCATCGGGGTCCTGGGAGCCCTCTGGATCCTGGTCATGTTGTCGCGGGGCCTGTCGCGCAGCATCGATCTTGCACGTCGGGTGGCCTCCGGCGACCTGACCGAGGCGGTCTCGATCCGGGGGAACGACGAGATTGCGGACCTGCTGCACGGCCTGAGGACGATGATCGAGCGGCTTCGTGGGGTCGCGGCAGAGGCAGGTAGCAGCGCCGGGCACGTCGCTTCCGGCGCAGCGCAGACAGCGTCTACCGCCACGCAACTGAGCCAGGGGGCGACCGAGCAGGCCGCCGCGACCGAAGAAGCATCCGCGGCCATGGAGCAGATGACCGCCAACATCAGGCAGACGGCCCAGAACGCGTCTGAGACCGAGACCATGGCGAGCAAGTCCGCCGCCGATGCCCGTGCCTCGGGCCAAGCCGTGACCGAGGCGGTGCTGGCGATGAAGACGATCGCCGAACGCATCTTGGTCGTGCAGGAGATCGCGCGGCAAACGGACCTCCTCGCCCTCAACGCGGCCGTAGAGGCAGCGCGGGCGGGGGAGCATGGCCGCGGCTTCGCGGTCGTGGCCTCGGAGGTGCGCAAGCTCGCGGAGCGCAGCCAGACTGCCGCCGGCGAAATCAGCGGCCTCTCGGCCTCGACCGTGCGCGCTGCGGAGGGAGCCGGCCACATGCTTGAGGGTCTGGTTCCCGACATCGAGCGCACGGCGCAGCTGGTCAGCCAGATTAGCACCGCCTCGCAGGAGCTTGCCACCGGGGCCGCGCAGGTCAACCTGGCGATCCAGGAACTCGACAAGGTCACGCAGCAGAACACCTCGGCCTCGCAGGAAATGTCTTCTACGGCCGACGAACTGTCGGGTCAGGCCGACTCCTTGCGCCGCTCCATGTCCTTCTTCCGCACCGGGAACGATCCCGCAGTCCCCGAGGCCCCGCCCGCAGTTCGTCCCGCCAGGGCCGAGGCCAAGACCAAGGGCGGCGCCAAGCGCGACCGCGGGGGATTCGAGCTCGACATGGAGTCCAGCGACGACGAGCTCGACGCCCAGTTCGTGCGCGCCGGTCGCGCAGCCTGACCTATAGAGGGATATGCGATATGCAGGACGGACCCGTCGTCACCTTCGGAATGGGCGACTCTCTCTTCGCCCTTCCCGTGGCCCTGGTGCAGGAGATCCTCGATCCCCGACCGGTGTCGCGCCTCCCCAACTCGCCCCAGCACCTGTTGGGCGTGATCGACGTGCGCGGCAACTCGGTGGCCGTGATCGACCTCAGGTCCCTTCTGGGTGAGCCGCCCCGGGAGGACCATGCCGACACCCGGATCATGGTGCTTCAGATCGACGAGGACGGCGGTGATGCCGATGCGTTGCACGTCGCCCTTCGGGTGGACCGGGTCATCGAGGTGACCGGACTGGACGACGGTCGCCTGGAACCCTTGGCCGTTGCAGCATTCATCGACTGGGATCAGCGGATGCTGGAAGGCATCGGGCGGCGCAACGGAACTTTTGTCGCAGTGCTGCGCGTCCAGGGGCTCTTCGACCGAGAGGTGATAGCGGGGCTTGCAGCCCGGCCCCATTCGGCGAGGCCCGGACCGGATTTGGCGATGCAGGGTGCCGCATGAGCCAGGCACTCGCCAACGCGCGCTACGCGGCCAAGTTCCGGCAGGTGGTCCATGAGACCCTGGGCATCCAGTTGGCGGAGAACAAGGATCGAATGATCGAGGGCCGACTGCGCCCCCGGCTGGTCGCCCTCGGCCTGGAGGACGTGTCCGACTATTTCCGGTTCCTGTTCGACGACGCGGGCCTGGACGGCGAGCTGCCGCACCTTTCCGAGCTCATCACCACCAACAAGACCGACTTCTTTCGAGAGAAGGCCCACTTCGGCTTCCTGTGGGACCGGATCATCCCAGGGGCGCTCGCGGCGCGGCCAGGTGCCCGGGTGACGTTCAAGTGCTGGAGCGCCGCCGCCTCGACCGGGGCGGAAGCCTGGTCCGCCGCCATGATCCTGGAGGAGGCGCGGGGCCAGTCGCCGGAGCTGGACTGGTCCGTGCTGGGGACCGACATCTCGCAGCGTGTCCTCGCGACCGCGCGCCGAGCGATCTACCCGGAAGCCGAAATGATCCCCGTGCCCTCCGCGCTCCGCGACCGGTTCACGATGGTCGGCCAGGACGCTCATGGCGCTCCGTTGAGGCGCATCGTGCCGGAGCTTCGGCAGCGTGTCCGCTTCCAGGAGATGAACCTGATGGACCGGAGCTTTCAGGTGGACCGCAACCTCGATGTGATCTTCCTCCGAAACGTCCTGATCTACTTCGATCCGCCCACGCAGGCCCGGGTCATCGGTCTCGCGGCCTCGCACCTGCGCCCGGGCGGCTACCTGCTTGTCGGCCATGCCGAGTCGATGATCGTGCGGCAGCCCGACCTGGTCCAGGTCGCCCCCGCGGTCTTCAAGCGCAGCGGGCCTGGCGGGGCATCCCTATGAACGCAAGTCCCAAGGCCCCGGCCGTGAGAGGGCAGGAGAGTTCCCCATGATGCACACCCCCTCGAAGAACCCGATCAAGGTGATGATCGTCGACGACAGCGCGAGCATCCGGAGAGGGCTGAAGGTCCTCCTCTCGGCAGACGAGGGCATCGAGGTCATCGCCGCCGTGGCCGATCCCTTCGAGGCGGCGCAGCAGATGCGGGACCTCGTCCCCGATGTCATGCTTCTCGACATCGAGATGCCGCGCATGGACGGGCTGACCTTCCTGAGCAAGATCATGGCCCAGCGGCCCTTACCCGTCATCATCTGCTCAAGCCACAGCGAAGCCGGATCGAAGACCGCCATGCGAGCGCTGGAACTTGGCGCCGCGGAGGTGATCGGCAAGCCGAGCCTCGCGACGCCGGAGGAACGACAGGAAGCCCAGATCCGGGTCTGCGACGCGGTGCGGGCCGCCGTCCAAATCGGTCGAAAGACGCGACCCTCGTTGCCTCGGGCGCTGCAGCCCGGACCGAAGCACACGGCCGACGTGATCCTTCCCCCTGCTGGGCCTGGTGCAGCCCGTGTGCCGCGGACACCCCCGCTGGTCGCCATCGGCGCCTCCACGGGCGGGACGGAGGCACTGGCCGTCATCCTGAAGGAGCTGCCGCCCGATGCGCCGCCGGTCGTCATCGTCCAGCACATGCCGGAACGCTTCACGACCGCCTTCGCGCAGCGGCTCGACGGACTCTGCCGGGTCACCGTCGCGGAGGCGTCTTCGGGCGACGTGCTGAGGCCGGGCTTGGCCCTGATCGCGCCGGGGGACCATCATCTGGTGCTTCGGCGCAAGGGCACGACCTACCACGTCGAGGTGCTGGAGGGTCCCTATGTCGCGCGCCACCGCCCTTCGGTGGATGTGCTGTTCCGCTCGGTCGCCCAGTCGGCCGGAGCGAATGCCCTTGGCATCCTGCTCACCGGCATGGGGGACGACGGCGCGCGCGGGCTTCTGGAGATGAAGGAGGCCGGGGCCAAGACCGCGGCCCAGGACGAGGCGACCTCGGTCGTCTTTGGCATGCCACGCGAGGCTCTCCGGATGGGAGCCACGGACCGGGCCCTGCCGATCGAGAAGTTCGCGGGCGAGATCGTTGCTTGGGGGAGGAAGAGCCTTGCCGCGGATCGATGAGGGGCCCGATCTCCGGGCGGACAGGGCGCCGGCGGGCCAGATCGCCTTCGTGCGGCGACGGACCGAGGCGGTGTTCGGCGCGACGCTCGACGGCATGCTGGGGGCGCTGGACGATCTCGACGTGACCGCGTCCTCGCTGGTGGCCCTTGCGGAGACCCTTTCGCCCGAGGCCATGGGTCGGCTCCGGGCCGTCCAGCCGACGTTTCACGATCTCGGCGACCAGGTGCGGTCCAAGTCGGACAGGTGCCGCGTCGCCGTCCGGTCGCTCGACCGCCTGATGAGCGACGGGCGGCACCGGCTCGAGGACCTGCGGTCGCTCGCGCGGACGGCGATGCTGGTGTCGCTCAACGCTCTGGTGGTGAGCCGGAGCCTGAGCTCGGACGGAGGCACGATCGACGGTCTCGCGCAGAGCATGCGGTCCGTGCTGGGCGAGGTCGGGGGCTTGGTGTCGGAGCTTGCCGCAGCCATCGCGGCTGGGCAGGCCGAGCTCCGGCAGGTCGAGCAGGGTGCGACGGCGCTGGCAGAGGTGGCGCAAGCCGAGGCGCTGCCCGCCATCGCGGAGTTCGCGGCGCTGGTGCAGGCCCGGTCGCGCGATGAACGAGTGGCCCGGTCGGCCCGACTGGTGTCGAAGCGGTTCGAGTCCCTCCAGCAGAGGGTCGGGCAGGTGATCCTGCACCTTCAGGTGGGCGACTCCTTCCGGCAGAGGCTGGAACATGTCGAGATCCTCCTCGCCAAGGCCGACGACCTTGGCGGTGCCCGTGTCGCGGAGGCGCTTCGTGTCCTAGCGGCGGCGCAGCTTCGCGCCGCCCTGGAGGACCTCGGCCAGGATACCCATGCCGCTGTCCGGCAGCTGCGGGGGCTGGCTCGGACGGCCGCCGACATTCCGCGGATCGGTGCCGTCGATGCGTTGCGGGGCGACGGGCGCGATGGGTTGGGTGCGCTGACCTCGGCTTCGGCCCGGATCGAAAGGGTCATCGCGACGCTGACCGGGGCGAGCAGCCGGCTGACTGCGTCTTCCCAGGGGCTCGCGGGCAAGCTCGCCGACACCGGGCAGAACGTCGGTGAGGCGGCCGAGTTCGAGCGGCGGATGACCGTTCTGGGCCTCAACGCGATCCTCCTGGCTTCGCGCCTTGGCCCCGAGGGGCGCGCCATGGAGGAGGTCGCGCAGCAGCAGCGCGACATCGCGCGCAGCATCATCGACGTGATGGGCCAGTTGAGGCGGGACCTGGAAGGGGTGGTGGTCGCGTCGGGCGAGCTCGACACCGGCGCCGATAAGGACCTGACCGTCACGCTTCGGACCGCCGAGGGCATCGCGTCGGAAATCATGGGGCTGTCGAGCCGCGTCAAGGGACACCTCACCGCTATGGAGGCCGTGCGCGACGCGGGAGACATCCTGGAACTGGTGGACCAAGCGCGGGCGCAGATCGAGGGCTTCGCGCAGGTGGCGGCTGGCCTCCAAGATGTCGCGAGGGGCCTTGATCGGAGCAGCATCCCTGGCGGGATGGGAGACGAGGAGCATGCGCTGCTCGCATGGGCCCGTTCGCTCTACTCCATGCAAGCCGAACGCGCCGTTCACGACGCGCTCTTTCCGAGGGGAGCGGCGAATGAGCCGCAGGAGCAGGCCGCGGCGGACCTGGACGATGTGCTCTTCGCCTGACGCGATCGGACGGTCACTCAGGGGAGCTTTCGGATCTGGCGCAAGCAATTGTCTTGATCGTTCTAGTCGGGGGGGCAGGCGAGGGGACAGGATGGCCGAAGATGCGCCCTCGAGGTCGAACAGGGGCTATCGCCCCTCTGAGATTTGTTCTCTTGAGCGGTGGATGTACGAAGGCGAGGGTTCCTCTCCGCCGTGCTCTTCGGTCCGATTCACTGAACTTGGCTTTTCGCGAATTGACGAAGGGACAAGGAACTGACTGCACGAGGAATACGAAACCGCTGCCCTCCATCTGCATCTCAGGATCGAGCATGACGCCGAAACCATGCCCCGTAGTGCATAGGGCCGGGCCTTGGCGCAGTCTTGACGCACGAGCTTTGTTCGGGCGGCTCGGGGATCCGGCTGACACTGGCCCGACGCTCACCAAGGTCGGTGGATTCGCCGGGATCTTCGCGGCGGCCGAGAGAGGCCTGATGCAGTCCTCCAGTGCGGTCCTGAACGTTCGTGAGTCTGGGTTTGCGGGGTAGGGCCCTCGGTGCATCGTGACGCGGTCTCGTGTTGGCGACCTTGCGGCCGGGTGACGCGCCGGCATCTCGGCGGCATGTGCGGACGGTCGAGAACGGCGGCAGATCGGGTCGGAGGCAGGCGTGTGGTTCCTTTAGGATGCGAGGCCCTCTGCATTCCTCTGCTGCCTGACTGCCCGTCGCGTCGGTGATGGACGCGGCCAACTGGTCCAAGACGTATCACCGGCGCAGCAGGTGCCGAGTTCCTGCGTCTGGTATGTGGTCCTGAGACGTGCCGGGCGCGGATCGGACAGCGCTCCGAACGTTGATGTTCGACAGCGAGACACCCCCTAGTCCGAGGGCACAACCTCGACCGCCCGTTTGGTTGCGCAGGAAGGCGCCCCGAAGTGACTGCTCATGCTTGCCGTGCAGGGAAGGCGGCGGGAAGTCCGGGGGCCCAGCCTGGGTTCCATCCTGCATGTTGGGCTCTGTGTCACTCGTTGGAGACGCCGGCGCCATCATCAACGGACTCGCAGGGTTGATGCTGCAGAGGTGTTGGCTCCGTGTCCTCATCCCGGGGATCCAACCTCGGAGGGCCTCGCCCTCCGCGAGCCCGGCGCACCCCTCGGGCGGGCAGTTCAGTTCCTCCTTGGACGGGGAGGGTTTCCCCCGCTACTCTGTGTATTCCAACTGTCGACATATAGGTCAGGCCATGAACGAACTGCCTCCAGCTTCCGAGCGGAAACGCGGATCGGGGGCCAGGGTCGTCTATGACGCTTTGAGGAACGAGATCCTTGCGCTGGTCCTGCCGCCGGGGAGCCCTATCGACGAGGTCCAACTGGCAGAACGCTTTGCGATGTCGCGCACGCCGATCCGCGAGGCCCTGGTGCGGCTGGCGAGCGAGGGGCTGGTGACGACCCTGCCGAACCGGTCGACGGTGGTGTCGAACATCGACATGATGAACCTGCACGCCTTTTTCGATGCGCTGACGCTCATGTACCGCGTCACCAGCCGGCTCGCCGCGCAGAACCGTCGGCCCAAGGACCTCATGGTCATCCGCGAACACCAGGCCGCATTCACCCGCGCGGTGGAGGCGCAGGACGCGCTCGCCATGATTGCCACCAACCGCGATTTTCATGCGGCCATCGCCGAGGCGGGTGGCAATCCCTACTTCACGGGCCTGTTCTGTCGCCTGCTCGACGAGGGCCGGCGCCTCCTGAGGCTCTACTACTCGTCCTTCGAAGACCGCCTGCCACACCGCATCTTGGTCGAGCATGACGACATCGTCGACGCCATTCAGGTCCAGGACGTGGAGGCGGCTGATCGGCTGGCCAGCGCGCACGCCGACCAAATCGTGGGCCAGATCCAGCAACTCTTTGCGGGCGACCGCCGCCAGAAGGTCCCGCTCTGATCGCTTGAAGGCTAGCGGGAAGCGAACCACCTTTGGTTGTCGACAAACAGAATACAGTCATTAGTATGCCGGCCTGAGCGCGATCCGCATCCGGCCAATGCCCGGCCCGGTCCGTAGGGTCGGAAGGTTGAGCAGGTTCCGAAGTAAGGAGAGAAGGATGATGTCCAGCGTCTTTTCCGGTTGCGTGCCGGCGTTGATGACGCCGTGCAGGGCCGACCGCACGCCCGACTTCGATGCGCTGGTGCGCAAGGGGCGGGAACTCATCGGCGAGGGCATGTCGGCCGTGGTGTATTGCGGGTCGATGGGCGACTGGCCGCTCCTCACGGACGAGCAGCGGATGGAAGGCGTCGAACGGCTGGTCCAGGGGGGCATCCCCGTGATCGTCGGCACGGGCGCCGTGAATACCGCCAAGGCCGTGGCCCATGCCGCCCATGCCCAGCGGGTCGGTGCGAAGGGGCTGATGGTCATTCCGCGGGTGCTGTCGCGCGGGCCTTCGGCTGCGGCGCAGCGTGCGCACTTCAAGGCCGTCCTCTCGGCCGCGCCCGACCTGCCGGCGGTGATTTACAACAGCCCCTACTACGGCTTTGCCACTCGTGCCGATCTGTTCTTCTCGCTGAGGGCGGAGCATCCGAACCTCGTCGGCTTCAAGGAGTTCGGCGGCTCGGAGGACCTGCGCTATGCTGCCGAGAACATCACGAGCCGAGACGACCAAGTGACGCTCATGGTCGGCGTGGACACGGAGGTGGTCCATGGCTTCGTCAACTGCGGCGCGACGGGGGCCATCACCGGCATCGGCAACGTCCTGCCGCGCGAGGTGCTGCACCTCGTCCGGCTCTGCCAGGCCGCTGCCAAGGGCGACGTCGAGGCGCGCCGGAGGGCGAAGGAGCTCGACGAAGCCATGCGGGTGCTCTCGTCCTTCGACGAGGGACCGGACCTCGTGCTCTTCTTCAAGCACATGCTGGTGCTGAAGGGCGAGGAGGAGTACCGGCTCCACTTCAACGAGAGCGACGCGCTCAGCGAAAGCCAGCGCGGGTTCTGCGAGCGGCAGTTCGCCCTGTTCCAGAGCTGGTACGCGGAATGGAGCCAGCGGCCCGGCACCCAGGTGCGGGACGCGGCCTGAAGCGACGCCTCAGGGCAGGGCGTCGAGCCCGAGGCGCTCGAAGCGGTCGAGCTGCTCCAACTCGGCGGCCGTAAGCGGGATACCCTCCGCTTCGGCCCGGGCGCGGGCGGCGAAGCGACGCTGCGAGGGCAGGCGGGCGCCCTGGCCCAGGATCGCGTCGAACAGCACCTCTGCCTGTGCGAGGGGGTCGCCGGGGCGGTGGGCGGCGAAGCGCTGGACGTCGAAGGCCAGGATCAACTCGCCGTGGCGGGGCAGGAGGGACGTGCTGCCCAGGACGCCCAGCGACTCTGCGCTGGTCAGGTCCCCGATCATGGGACCGCCGAGAAGCTCGATCATGGTCGAGATCGCCGAGCCTTTGTGCCCGCCGAAGGGCAGCATTGCCCCCGCAAGCGCCCGTTCGGGGTCGGTGGTCGGCGCGCCCTCGGCGTCGAGGGCCCAGCCCTCCGGAATCGGCCGGCCCGCGCGGCGGTGGAGTTCGATCTCGCCGCGCGCCGCGACGCTGGTGGCGAAGTCGAACACGTAGGGCTCCCGGTCGGGCCGGGGCCAGCCGAAGGCCATGGGATTGGTCCCGAAGAGTGGGCGGAGGCCCCCCGCCGGCGCGACGGCCGAGTAGCTCGGGCAGAGCGCGAGCCCGGCGAGGCCACGCTCTGCCAAGGCTTCCACCTCGGGCCAGAGGGCGGAGAAGTGGGTGCAGTCGTTGATGACCAGCGCCGCGAGGCCCAGCATGCGCGCCCGCTCGGCCAGGAGGGGCAGGCCCGTCTCGAAGGCCAGGGGCGCGAAGCCGCAACGGGCATCGACCCGCACCATCGCGGAGCCGTCCGAAACCGCGACGGGCTCGGCGTCGGGCACCACCTTGCCGGCTTGGAGCGTCCGCAGGCAGCCCTCGATCCTGTAGATCCCGTGAGACTTGCAGGCGTCCCGCTCTCCGGCCGCGATCACGCGGGCCATGGCGGCGGACTGCGCGACCGAGAGGCCGGCCTTCTGGAAAATGGCCCGGACCCGGCGGGTCAGGTCCGTGATCGTGAGGGTAGCGGCGGTCGCCATAGGGCCTTCTCCTCCGTGGGCGATAACCTGGACATCGTCCCCGCGCGGATATTCTGCATTCAAGCTGTGTACGAGACACCATCCGGGCGCCAAAGCAAGGGCACCCGAAGCGGGCGGTCCGGCCTTCCTCTCTGGTATACCTCTTGTATACCCACTGTATTTTAGGTTGATCCGAAGAGGTGGGGCGATGATAGTCGATCCAGATCTCGAATCGGGATCGCCAACCTTGGGAGGAGACCATGAGAATCTCGCTCGTCGCCGGCGGCCTCGCGGCCGCGACCTGTCTCGCCGGCACGGCGCAGGCCGACAAGCTCGACGACATCATCGCCTCGGGCACGCTGCGCTGCGCGGTGACCCTGGACTTCCCCCCGATGGGTTCGCGTGACGAAAGCAACAACCCCGTGGGCTTCGACGTGGACTACTGCAACGACCTCGCCGCCGCCCTGGGCGTGACGGCGGAGATCGTCGAGACCCCGTTCCCGGACCGCATCCCCGCCCTAGTCTCGGGTCGCGCCGACATAGGCGTCGCGTCGACCTCGGACACGCTGGAGCGGGCCAAGACGGTGGGCTTCTCCATCCCCTACTTCGCCTTCACCAACGTGGTGCTGACGCGCGAGGAGACGGGCATCGCGAGCTACGAGGACCTCAAGGGCCACACCGTGGGATCCGTTGCGGGCACCTACGAGGGCATCGCCCTCGAGGAAGACGTGACCGAATGGGGAGAGGGCGAGTTCCGCCCCTACCAGAGCCAGGCTGACGTGTTCCTCGCCCTCTCGCAGGGGCAGATCGATGCCACAGTCGTCACCTCGACCGTGGCCTCCTCGATCGTGCAGAGCGGGCAGTATCCGGGCCTCGCGATCAAGGGCGACGCGCCCTACCTCGTCGACTACGTGGCGCTGATCGCGCTCCGCAGCGAGTACGGTCTCCTCGACTACCTGGACCTCTTCGTGAACCAGCAGGTCCGCACGGGCCGCTACGAGGAGCTCTATGGCAAGTGGGTCGGCGGGACGCCGGTGGATCTGACGGTTCCCGGCGTCTACCGCTGAACCGGGCGGGGGCCTTCGGGCCCTCGTCCCCTCTCGGGGCCGGGCGGGGAAGACCTTCATGTTCAACTACACCTTCCAGTGGCGCCAGGCGTTCCGCGCGATTCCGCAGATGCTGGAAGGCGCCCTCGTCACCCTAGAGATCGCGATCCTGTCAATGCTGATCGGCGTGGTCCTCGCCGTGCTGCTGGCGGTCGCGCGCAACTCGTCATCGCGCTGGCTGCGGGCCCCCGCGACTGCCTGGGTCGAGCTGGCGCGCAACACCCCGGCCCTGTTCCAGATCTACATGGCGCATTTCGGGCTCGGCAGCTTCGGCATTCACTTGAGCCCCTTCGCCGCGCTGCTTGCCGGGATCACCTTCAACAACGCGGGCTACCTGTGCGAGACCTTCCGGGGGGCGCTGCGGGCCATCCCTGCCACGCAGGCCCGGGCGGGGCGATCGCTGGGCATGGGGGCGGCGCAGGCGTTCCGGATGATCGTTCTGCCGCAGATGTTCCGCATCGCCTTCCTTCCGACCATGAACCAGATGGTCTGGGCCATCCTGATGACCTCGCTCGGCGTGACGGTCGGCATGAACAGCGACCTCACGGGGGTGACGCAGGACCTCAACTCT
>Ga0210040_10009714_pt1 | contig 11155 bp, 15 predicted proteins | sample CryGeyCG12114_NA_FD_185462 | JGI IMG/M metagenome (GOLD analysis project Ga0210040, IMG submission 185462) | Groundwater microbial communities from aquifer - Crystal Geyser CG19_WC_8/21/14_NA (SPAdes) (version 2) | ecosystem: Environmental > Aquatic > Deep subsurface > Groundwater | place: USA... | reverse complement strand
ATCCCTGGGGTCGGCCGTACCAATATTCCTCGCCCGGCACGCATGGTGAAGCGGACGTCTGGAGCCTGGGCGCCGATGGCAAGGAAGGCGGCGAGGGCGTCGATGCCGACGTCGCGAGCTGGCAATAAGGGCTGAGCGGATGCGGGCCTGACCATGAACCGCTCATCCGAGCACGGCTTCACGCTGGTAGAGCTCATGGTGACGATCACCGTGATCGCGCTGTCGGCGGCCGTGGTGGTGTGGGTCATGCCCGATCCGCAAGGGCGCGTGGCGGACGAAGCGGGGCGGTTCGCCACCCGCGTCCAGGCAGCGCATGACCAGGCGATCGTGACCTCGCGCCCGGTATCTTTGTGGGTGACCCCCGGCGGCTATGGCTTTGACGAGCGGACTGGCGGGCGATGGGTGCCGATGGCGGCCAAGCCATTGCGGATCGAGCGGTGGAAGGAGGGCACGCGCGCGGTGCTGGGTGATGCCTCCGGACGGGTGCGGGTGATCTTTGACACGACCGGGCTGGCGGATCGGCCGCTCGACCTGCACCTGCAGCGCCGCGGCGCCCAGGCGAGCGTGCGCATCGAGGCGGACGGGACCGCGCGGGTCGGTGCCTGATCCCAGGCCCTCGATGGTACCCGCAAAGGAGCGCGGGTTCACCCTGATCGAGATCATGGTGGCGCTGGCGGTGTTCAGCCTCGCGGTGCTGACGCTGGTGCGGCTGGAAACAAGCACCATGCGCGGGATTGCCGCCGTGGACGGGGCCATGGCTGCGAACCTGGTCGCGCGCGGGGTGGCGGAAGAAGCGGTCGGCGATGTGCGTCCGCCGACGCTTGGCACCGCAGCCGGGCAGCAGCGCAATGGCGGGCGGGTCTGGCGGTGGACGCGCACGGTGGCGCCGACCGGCAACACGCAGGTGCTGCGGGTCGACGTGGCCGTCGCTGACACGACCGGCGTGGTCCGGGCCCGTGCGACGTTGATCCGGCCGCCAACGCCGGTTGCTCCCGTTCCGGTCGCGACCTCTCCCACACCGGGAGGATCGTCGTGAGTTCCCGCCCGCGCGGCCAGGCCGGCTTTACGCTGGTCGAGGTCATGATTGCGTTGATGGTGTTCTCCATGATCGCGGTCGCCGGGGTCGGCGTGCTCGCCTTCAGCGTACGCGCGGGCGCAGCCGGTGGCGCGCGGCTGGATCAGGCGGCAGCGTTGCAGCGGACCGTGTCGATCATGGGCGCGGACCTTGCCCAGGCGGTGAACCGGCAAACGCGCGACCAGGCCGGCAATGTGCGCCCTGCCTTTACCGGCGAGGCTGTCGGGATGCAGCTGGTGCGCGGCGGGTGGAGCAACCTGGACGACCTTGGCCGGCCGACGCTGCAAAAGCTTGGCTATCAACTTGTCGACGGGTCGCTCCAGCGGATCGCCTTTCCCCAGCTGGACGGGGCCGAGCCGTTGCCCCCAGCCGTGTTGATGACAGGCCTCAAGTCTCTCACGCTGCGGTATCGCTTTTCGGGCGCGTGGAGCGAGCGGTGGGAGGGGCGGCTAGACCAACCGTTGCCCGATGCGGCCGAACTGTCGCTGGTGCGGCGCGACGGCGTCGCGTTTCGCGCGCTGATGCCAGTCGGGACCGGTTATCGTCCGAACGGGATCGTGGTCGATGCGCCCTGAGCCACGCGCGGCAGAGCGGGGCGCGGCGTTGCTGACCGTGCTGATGCTGGTCGCGGTCATCGCGGTGATCGCGGCCGGCGCGCTCGAGCGATTGACGCTGACAACGCGCCTTGCCGCGAATGCCGCCGCCGGACAGGCCGCAGAGGGCTATGCGCGAGCCGCCGAGACAATGGCGCTGACGCGCGTCAACACGCTGTTGGGGCAGAGTCGCAGCCGCGTGACGCTCGCTGGCGGCTGGAGCGGGCGACCGTTCGGCTTGCCGCTGCCGGGCGGCGGGGTTGCGGTGGCCCGCGTCACCGATGGCGGCAATTGCTTCAATCTGAACAGCCTGGTGTCGTCAGGTGAGGCCGGCACCTACACGAGCTATGGCCCCGCGCGTGAGCAGTTCGCCCGGCTGATGCGCCTGATCGGCATCGCGCCCCAACTGGCGGAGCAGGTCGCGGCAGGGGCGGCCGACTGGATCGACACCGATGCCGACCAGCAGGCAAACGGGGCGGAGGACGCCACCTACCTGTCGCTCGCGACGCCGTATCGCACGGGCGGAACGCTGATGGCGGATCGGAGCGAGTTGCGCGCCGTCGCGGGCGTGACGCCCGATCTGTTCCGACGGCTCCAGCCCTGGATCTGCACGCTTCCGCGGGCGGAAGCGACGCGGATCAATGTCGACACGCTGTTGCCCGAGCAAGCGCCGCTGCTGGCGATGCAATACCCGGACTCGATGCCAGTGGAGCTTGCCCGCCAGTTGCTGTTGCGCCGCCCGCCCCAGGGGTGGGCGGATATCGGCGCGTTCCAGAACCAGGCGAATCAGGCGGGCGTGGTGGCGGGGCTCGGCAGCACCGGGCCGCTGGCGGTGACGACGAGCTGGTTCGCGCTGACTGTTGATGTGACCGTTCCGGGGGCTGAGCGGCACGAACGCGCACTTGTTGATGCGAACAGGCTTCCCGCGCAGCTCGTCTCGCGGCAATGGGGGGAGGGGACATGACCACACTTCTTTTCCTTCCCGGCGATGGCGCCAATGATTGGCGCTGGCTGCGCTTCGCCGAGGGCAAGCCCGCAGGGGAGGGGGAGGGCGTGCCTGACGCCGATGACGGGGTGGTCGCGGTCGCGCCAGCCGAGGACGTGACGCTGCATTGGGCCGATCTGCCCAATCGGTCGCTCGCCCAGGCCGCCGCTGCGGCACGGGTGCTGGTGTCCGAGGCGGCGGCGTCACCGGTCAGCGAACTGCATGTGGCGGTCGCGGGGGCGGAGGACGGCGGCAGTCGCGCCGTGGCCGTGGTCGCCGCAGAGCGGATGCGCGACTGGCTGTCCCGCCTTGCGGCGCTGGGCATCGACCCGGACGCGGTAGTGCCGGCGCCGTTGCTGGTACCCGAGCCTGCCGAGGGTTTTGTTCGCGCGGAGGTGGCGGGGCGCGGCCTGGTGCGGGGACCGGCAAGCGGTTTTGCGGACGAGGCGCGATTGACGGAGCTCGTCACCGGCGGGCTGGCCCCGACGACGATTGATCGCGACCTGCTCGGCGCGGCGCTCGCCGCTGCGGCCGTCAGCCCACCGCTGGACCTGCGTCAGGGCCCGTTCGCACGACGTCGCCGACCGGCTATCGACTGGCGGCTGGTGCGGCGGCTGGCCGTGCTGGCTGGCGTGGCGCTGTTGCTAACCTTCGCGATAGGTGTCGCTCGCATCGTTCGGCTGAACCTGGCCGCCGACGCGGCGGAAGCGCAGGCGGACGCGCTTGCCCGAACGGGGCTGGCCCGCGGCGAAACCGTCACCGATCCGGCGCGCCAGCTCGACGAGCGGTTGACGCGGCTGCGCGGACCCGGGCGCGGCTTCAGCGCGACGGCCGCAGCCGTGTTCGCCGCGGTACGGGCGCAACAGGGTGCAGAGTTGACGGCCATGACGTTTGAGCCCGACGGCAGCCTGCGCGTGTCGCTTGCGACCAGCAGCGAGGCCGGGCCGACCGACGTCAAGCGCGCGCTGGAGGCGGCGGGATTTACTGTCACTGCCAGCACTTTCACCTCAGCCGGCGGGCGGGTGTCGGGCGAACTGACGGTAAGTGCGCGATGAGCGGCGTGGTGACCTGGTACTCCGGTCGGTCGCTGCGGGAAAAGCGGCTGCTTCTGGTCATGCTTGCGCTGGCCGCGGTGACGATCATCTGGGCCGGCATCATCCGCCCCGTAGGCGATGCCCTGTCGAGCGCGCAGTCACGGCAGGTGGATGCGGTGACCCGGCTGGGCGAGACCCGCGCCGCCGTTGCGGCCGTCCGATCGGCGCAGGCCCTGCGCGGGCGGGCGCTCACCGGCACCCTGGCCGACGCGGTGCGGGCACGTGCCGATGCGGCAGGCTTTCAGTTGACCAACCTGGACGAGCAGGCCCCTGACCGCGTTCATGTGACGCTGACTTCTGCCAGGCCGGCCGCGATCGTGCCGTGGCTGGCACGATTGGAGCGGCAGGGATTGCTGGTCCAGGGTGCCCGGCTGACCGACAATGGGGATCGTACGGTGGCAGTCGACCTGGTGATCGGGACGCAAGGTCGATGAGGCGGGTGCGCCTGCGTACCGGGCCGGCGGCGCTGGGCGGTGCGATGTTCGCCGCGGCCTTGTTCCTGTTCCTGCCGCTTCGGTTGGTGCTGGGGTGGTTCGGCGCGGATGACGCGGGGCTGACGGCGCGGACGGCGGATGGCAGCGTCTGGGCGGGATCGCTGACCGATGCGCATCTGGGCCAGCTCGCCCTGGGCGATCTGAAGGCACATCTGTCGCCCTGGCCGCTCCTGATCGGGCGGGCTCGCATCGAACTCGACGGGCGCGACGATGCGGCGCGGCCCCTTCATGGCGCGGTGACCGTCAGCCGGCACCGGACAGGCATCGACGATGCGACCGCTTCTCTCCCGACCGGAAGCCTGTTCGCGCCGCTGCCCGTGACCCGATTCGATCTTGATGCGGTAAGCGCCCATTTCGTCGATGGCGCGTGCCATGATGCGGAGGGGCGGGTGAGCGTATCGCTCACGACGGCAGCGGCCGGGATCGCGCTGCCCGCAACGCTGACCGGCACCGCCCGGTGCGATGGTGAAGCGCTGCTGCTGCCGCTGACCAGCAGTGCGGGCACAGAAAGTGTGACCCTGCGCGTTCTGGCTGCTGGAACCTATGCCGCGACCTTCCTGGTGAGGCCGTCTGACCCCGACGCTGCACAGAAGCTGGAGCTGGCAGGATTTGCCCCGACGAGCGCCGGCCATCGTCTTTCGATCGAGGGACGCTTTTGATTGCCTTGACGCGTGGCGGACCTGCCCGTAGGGGCTCGGTTTCTTCGCGGCGATCGTAGCTCAGTTGGTTAGAGCATCGGTTTGTGGTACCGAGGGTCGCGGGTTCAAGTCCCGTCGATCGCCCCACTTTTGCCAGCATTCGCTGGTTCAGGCGCCGGCCAGTCCGCGCCTCACCGAAGGACGATCATGAGCGCCGACTGGGGCTTCCCCGACTTCGACGAGCACGAGGGCGTGCACCTGTTCACGGACAACGCGTCCGGGCTGCAGGCCATTGTGGCGGTGCATTCCACCGCGCTTGGGCCGGCCGCCGGTGGTGTCCGCTTCTGGCATTACGGCAGCACCGACGGCGCGATCACCGATGCGCTGCGTCTGTCGCGTGGCATGAGCTACAAGAACGCGATGGCCGGGCTGGAGCTTGGCGGCGGCAAGGGCGTGGTGCTCGCCGATCGTCCGGGCGCGACCATTACCGAGGAGCAGCTGCGGGCATTCGGCCGCGCGGTCGAATCGCTGAACGGTCGCTATGTCACTGCCGAGGACGTCGGCATGTCCGAAGCCCGCATGAAGGTGATTGCGGAGGAGACGCGCTACGTTTCCGGCCTGCCGGTCGCGAGCGGTGCGGCGGGTGGCGATCCCGGCCCCTATACGGCGCATGGCGTTTACCTTGGCGTGAAGGCCGCTGCGAAGCGTGGCCTTGGTACCGACACCATGGCTGGCGTGCGTGTTGCGATCCAGGGCGTCGGCTCTGTCGGTGGCGGCCTTGCCCGGCTGCTGGCAAAGGACGGCGCGGTGCTGACGCTGGCCGACGTGAACGCGGATCGTGCGCAGGCGTTGGCGGCTGAGCTTGGCGGGGCCGCCGTGTCAGCCGACGTGATCCTGTCGACCGACGCCGACATCGTCAGCCCCAATGCGTTGGGTGCGATCCTGACCGAAGAGTCGATCCCGACACTCGGCGCAAAGATCGTGGCGGGCGGCGCGAACAACCAACTCGCGACCCGCGCCGACTATGCGCGCCTGCATGAGGCGGGCATCCTTTACGCGCCCGACTATGTCATCAACGCGGGCGGGATCATCAACGTCGGGCTCGAATATTTGGGCCAGGGCGACGAGGCCGAGGTGATGGCCCGGATCAGCCGCATCCCCGAGCGGCTGGAGCAGGTGTGGGACGAGAGCGAGCGCACCGGCCAGCCCGCCGCCGAGGTCGCCGACCGTATTGCGCAGCGCTTGATAGGTCGCGGCTGAACCGGCGTGTAGTCAATCGGGCAGGCGGCGGGTGAGAAACCACGCCGTCGTCTCGGCTAACCCTCGGAGCGGGGTGACGCGCGGCCGGAAAACCCTTATCTGAGCCAGCAGACCCGTGCCTTCGCTCCATGCCTTTGCCAATCCGACGCGCTTTCTCCGGATCGCCCGGCCGCTGACCCCGCTGCTCGTCTGGGCAGGGGTGGCGCTGGTCGCGATTGGGACCTGGGCCGGGCTGGCACTAACGCCGCCCGATTACCTGCAGGGCGACACGGTGCGCATCATGTACGTGCATGTGCCGACCGCCTGGCTGGGGATGGGCGGGTGGAGCGGGATTGCGCTGTCCAGCGTCGCTTATCTCGTCTGGCGGCACCCGCTGGCCAACATCGCGGCCCGTGCGATCGCGCCGGCGGGGGCGACCTTTGCAGCCCTGTGCCTGATCAGCGGCTCCATCTGGGGGCGCCCGACCTGGGGCACCTGGTGGCAGTGGGATGGACGGCTGACGTCCATGCTGCTGCTGTTCTTTGTTTATTGCGGCTACATGGCGCTGGCCCGTGCCGACGCGGAGCGGGGCGGCGATGGCCGGATACCGGCTGTGTTCGGCATCGCGGGATCGGCGTTGCTGCCCGTCATCCGTTATTCGGTGGTCTGGTGGAACACTCTGCATCAGGGCCAGTCGATCGGGCTGACCGGATCCACGATCGACCGTTCGATCCTGTGGCCGCTGCCGATCACGCTGGTTGGCTTCACTCTTTTCTTTGCCGGCGTGGTCTTGATGCGAATGCGGGCGCTGCTCGGTCGGATCAAGACCGAGGCGCGGCTGCGGCGGATGGCGCGCGCATGAACCATTGGGCCTTCGTGATCGCGGCCTATCTTGTCGTTCTGGGCGGAGCGGGGGCGCTCGCGCTGGCCAGCTATCTCGCCATGAGGCGCGCCGAGAAATGACGGCCAAGAACCAGCGGCTGGTGCTCGTCCTCCTGGCGCTCGCTGCCGTGGTCGCGGCGGCGCTGCTCGCCATGTCGGCGCTGCGTGATCAGGCGGCGTTCTTCTACGCGCCCTCCGACGTGCGGCGAAGCGGGTTGCCGCTGGGGCGCGACGTGCGGCTGGGCGGCATGGTGGAGGCGGGATCGATCGCACGGGCGCATGACGGCGTCACTGTGCGCTTCACCGTCACGGACGGGCAGGCGACGACGCCGGTGACCTTCGCCGGCATCGTCCCCGACCTGTTCCGCGAGCGGTCTGGCGTGGTGGCGGAGGGCCGGTTCCAGCCCGACGGCCGGTTTGTCGCGACCAATTTGCTCGCCAAGCATGACGAAAAGTACATGCCGCCCGAGCTGGCGGGCAAGATGCACGAAACCCGGACGCTGAAGCAGTGATCGCCGAAGCCGGTCTGGTCGCGCTGTGGCTTGCCGCCGCGCTTGCCCTTCTCCAGTTCGCGCTGGGGACGCTGGCGCTGCGAACGGGGCGGGAAGAGGTGATGCTGGGCATCCGCCGTGTCGCGATCGCGCAAGGGCTGCTTGCGAGCGTCTCGATGGCGTGCCTGATCGCGGTGTTCGCCGCGTCAGACATGTCGGTGAAGCTGGTGGTGGAGAACAGCCATTCGGCAAAGCCCATGCTTTACAAGATCGCGGGCGCGTGGGGTAATCACGAAGGCTCCATGCTGCTCTGGGTGACCATCCTGGGGCTTGCCGGCGGCGCGGTTGCGATGCTGGAGCACAGGCTGGAGGAGCGGACGCTGGCGGCTACTCTGGGCGCGCAGGCGCTGATCGCCGCGGGCTTTTATGCCTTTCTGCTGATCGCCTCCAACCCATTTGCACGGTTGTGGCCGGCGCCGGCCGATGGACTTGGGCTGAACCCGCTGCTGCAGGACCCCGGTCTCGCCTTTCACCCGCCGACCTTGTACATCGGCTATGTCGGCCTGTCGGTCGCCTTTTCCTTCGCGGTCGGCGCGTTGGTGACGCGCGATGTGGGAATGGCGTTCGCCAAGGCGATGCGGCCATGGGTGCTCGGGGCCTGGGTGTTTCTGACGCTGGGGATCACGGCGGGCAGCTATTGGGCTTATTACGAGCTTGGCTGGGGCGGCTGGTGGTTCTGGGACCCGGTCGAGAACGCTTCGCTAATGCCGTGGCTCGCCGCCACCGCGCTGCTTCATTCGGTAACGGTGCTGGCGACGCGCGATGGCTTGCGTGCCTGGACCGTGATGCTGGCGGTTGTCGCCTTTTCCATGTCGATGATCGGCACCTTCCTGGTCCGGTCGGGCATCCTGACCAGCGTTCATGCCTTTGCCGTGGACCCGACCCGGGGTGCGTTCATCCTGGCATTGTTGCTGATCTATATCGGCGGGGCACTTGCGCTGTTCGCGCTGCGCGTCGGCACAGTGCGCCAGGGGACGACGTTCGAGTTGCTGAGCCGTGAGGGCGGGTTGGTGCTCAATAACCTGCTCCTGACGGTTATCCTCGGCATCGTGCTGATCGGGACGCTGTACCCGCTGGTTGCCGCCGGTTTCGGGGTGCAATTGTCGATTGGCGCGCCGTTCTTCAACAAGGCGGCTGGGCCGATCGCCCTGGCATTGGTGGTCGCGATGGCGGCCGGGCCGTTGATCCGCTGGCGGCGCGATGACGGACAGGCGGTGCTGGCGCGGCTGACCTACCCGATCGCGGCCGCCTGTTTCAGTGCCGCGGGGCTGGTCGTGCTGGCCGGATGGATTGGCTTGCTGCCGCTGCTCGGGCTGGCGCTGGCGGCGGGGCTGGCGGTCGCCAGCGTGCTGCCGCTGGTCGGCCGGAACCTGCGCCGCACACCCATGTTCACCTGGGGCATGGTGGTTGCGCATCTGGGGATCGCCGTGAGCCTCGCTGGCATGGCCTGTGACGCCGCGTTCACGACCGAGCGGCTGGTTGCTGTGCGGCCGGGCGAGCCGGTACGGGTAGGGCCGTTCAGCGTAACGCTGGTCGGGATCGCGCCGGTGCTGGGGGAGAATTGGTCCGGGCTTGAAGGGCGGCTGATCGCGACGCGCGACGATGACACGCTAGTACTCAGGCCCCAGCAGCGGTTCTTTGCCAACCCGCCGACCACCACCAGCGAAACCGCCATCCGCACCATGCTGGACGGGCAGCTCTACACCGTGCTCGGCGCGGCGGACGGGCAGGGGCGCTGGCAGTTGCGGCTGTGGTGGAAGCCGTGGGTGACGCTGATCTGGCTCGGTGGCGCGCTGATCGCGCTCGGCGGCGCCTTGTCGCTGATCGGGCGGGTGGCGCGGGATCGCAGGGCTGCGCTCCGGGAGATCTGGGCGTGAGCAACAGTCGCCTGTTGTGGCTGCCCCTGGCGGGCTTCTTAATCCTGGTGGTCATCGTCGCGGTCGCGATGTGGCGGCCGGCCGATCGCACCGTGCGGTCGGCGCTGGTCGGGCATCCCATGCCCGCGGTCGCGCTGCAGCCGATCGTGCCCGGCAAGCCCGGGATTGAGCCCGGCCGTTTTGCGCGTGGCCGGCCGAGACTGGTCAACATCTTCGCAAGCTGGTGCATCCCATGTGCGGCCGAGGCGCCGCAGTTGCTGCGGCTGAAGGCCATGGGCGTGCCAATCGACGCGATCGCGGTGAAGGACACGGCCGGTGCCGTTCAGGGCTTCCTGGCCCGCTACGGCGACCCTTATGACGCGATCGGAAGCGACCCGGCCAGCGCGGTGCAGTTCGCGCTTGGCTCCTCGGGCGTGCCCGAAACCTTCATTGTCGATGGCGAAGGCAAGATCATCGACCAGCATGTTGGCGACATCCGCACCGATGAGGTCGATGCGATCGCGGCACGGGTGAAAGCGCTGCCATGAGGGGCATAGCGCTATCGTTGCTGTTGCTTGCCGCGACGCCCGCGGTGGCCGACACCCCGCTGCCGCCACAGCGGCTTGCCTATACCGAACTGCCCGATCCTGCGCAGGAAGCGCGTGCGCGAGGGCTGATGGAGACGCTGCGCTGCCTGGTCTGCCAGGGTCAGTCGATCGCCGACTCTGACGCCGCCATGGCGGGTGACATGCGGGCGCTGGTTCGCCAGCGCGTCGCGGCGGGCGAGAAGTCGGGAGCGATCCGGTCCTGGCTGGTGTCGCGCTATGGTGATTACGTCAGCTATGACCCGCCCTTGTCGCGCGCGACGTGGCCGCTTTATCTCGCGCCCATTGCCCTGCTGGTGATCGGCGTAGCGTTGGCGCGGGTCAGTTTTCGGCGGCGGCGTTGATGGGCTGGGTGGCGCTCCTGTTGCTTGGCGGCGGCACCTTCGGGCTGCTGGTGGCGCTGCGCCTGCCGCGGTTGCTGTGGTCCTTCGCAGGTGCCGCGTTGATGTTGGGAGCAGCGGGCTATGCGCTTCAGGGCAGGCCCGGCGTGCCTGCCCGTGCTGCGGCCCCACGGACGCTGATCAAGCCGCAGGACCCTAGCATCGCCGACCTGCGCGACCAAATGCTGAACCGGTACGGGAGCGACGTTGCTTACTTGGTCGCTGCCGACGCCATGACTCGTGTCGGCGAGCCCAAGGCGGCGGTACAGGTGCTGCTGGGCGGCATCAGGTCCGAGCCGCGCAGCCTGAGTCTGTGGACCGCGCTCGGCAACGCTTTCGCGGCGCATGATAACAATCAAGTGAGCCCGGCGGCGTTGTTCGCGTTCCAGCAGGCAGCGCGGATTGCCCCGACCAGCCCGGCGCCTCCGTTCTTCCTGGGGCTCGCCCGGGTGCGGGCGGGCGACTTCGCCGCGGCACGGCCGCTATGGACGCGCGCCTTAGCTCTGGCACCGACAGGGGCGTTGTACCGGCGCGATATCGCGATCAGGCTGGCGTTGCTGGACCGCTTCCTGGCGGAGACCGGACAGCGCTGAGCGGGACCTGCTAGCGCTGCTGGCGACGGGCCGACATCAATGCGCTTGTCAGGACGGGCGAGAAGCGCAGCCATTGCAACTCGGCGGCGGTGAGGCGGATCGGCTCTGCACAGGCCTGAATGACGTGCGGGAACTCGGCGGGCGTTGCGACCAGGGTACCAGTGCGCGCG
>Ga0210040_10009713_pt1 | contig 11156 bp, 13 predicted proteins | sample CryGeyCG12114_NA_FD_185462 | JGI IMG/M metagenome (GOLD analysis project Ga0210040, IMG submission 185462) | Groundwater microbial communities from aquifer - Crystal Geyser CG19_WC_8/21/14_NA (SPAdes) (version 2) | ecosystem: Environmental > Aquatic > Deep subsurface > Groundwater | place: USA... | reverse complement strand
AGTAACGCGCGTGCCATGGAATCGGCTCAACGCGGCCATCCCCGCCTGCAAGGACTTTGCGGTACCGAGGTTGGTAGAACGATCGATCAACCAAGATGGCAGTCGGGACAGCAAGTGCGATACCGATGCCGATGGAGATGAACGTCAGGCCGTATTGCGAGACCGTGAACGAGTACGGTGGGTGCTGAAAGATGTAGGGGAATGCGGCGAAGAAGAGGAAGCGGACGCCGAAGCGAATGAGGTGTATAGGGAGAAGAAGATCACCGGTGGCTGGTATACTTCAGTACAATATGAGTGCAGGCACATGTAGGGACGCACCTCCGTTGCAAGCATGTGTAAGATCGCCCATCTCATAGTGGCCCTTCTCCATATCACTCACGGACTGTGAAGCTGGTGTACTGTGCGGTGACACGTTCATGGTCTTGCCAACAAGACACCGTCAATGGAAAACAACAAGAAGTAGGGAATGGGACGAATGTCGGCCAGGGGAGTTGCCCATGGCGACTTCGGGACCATCAACCAATGTATCTCCTTGGCTTCATGCATCTACGCGACTCCGCGCAGGCGCAACAGCCGTAAATCCGAGAGGATACCGTAGCTTCACGCACGTTGTTAGATAGCCAGTCGAAAGAGCATCAGAGAGTGATGAGCTAAACACTTATAACCTAGCGTAAGCCTTGAAGTCCAAGGTCATGTTGCGAAGGTCCCACAACGGCACGCGAATATGTATCGAATGAGTAGCCAGACATATCCTACGCTAGTTGTTGCTAGCAGGAGCGGCCTTGCATTATGTTTACTCAACATATGTCGCGAGACTTCGTAGGGATGTGCTTGGGACGCGGATGAACGCCTGATCAATGGGATAGCCGAGGCCAGTGGTGTTGAATAGTAATCAGACGAGGTAGGGCGCGCAGATTGTGGACTTCAACAAAACCGCAAATAGAGCAGTCCTTACATTAAGCAGACTAAGTCAAGTAGTAAAGAGATCAAAGGCGATATGTGCGACAATGTCGGAAAAGTGCCTAGTCGTGGTGTTGCGAAGGGTGATGACGTCATGGAGGATTGGGGAAGCCGCAGCCGAAGTCCGCATCAACGTCTGCTCATCTACATCAGGACCTCATTCTTGTCTATGTGCCATATCGCGCACTGCCAGGCCCTCTGTATGCTACTTACGCTTTTCTGCTCAATGAGCTTACTCGGCCGTTTGCGTCGAGTGTAGCAGAATGTAGCAACACCTACGCGAACGCTTTCGGTCCGTCCCAAAACCAACGGCAGTGACCTTGGAGGTTTCTAAGGTTCTGAGTATGAGAAATCATCAGCACAGCGAAACCACTACTGGCCTTCGAGGTCGTGATGGCCAATTGTACCGAGCCCGCACCCTTCCGCGAATATGACCACACAGGTTGTTAAAATGCAGACATTGACGATGTTCAGCGAGGAAACTCCCTGAGACCATTGCAAATGAAGAGTTCGAATTACCAGTGGATGTTGGCACATTTGCTCGGTACCGTACTCTGGCCGAACCATGATCACGTATCGATAGCGCGATGTGGAAAACGCACAATGCAAGAATAGTAACCTTAAGGTATTGTGACACAAGCTTACGAACAACACTGTGTCGTGACAATAGCACTCACATATCGAGTCACCACAGTGAATGACGCACCTCGCGGGTGCACGCACCAAGCACGCACAAAAAGAAGGGCTCACTGCAGCACGCACCGAGCTCGCCGCACCCTCTCAAACATTCTTCTCCACGCTCCCCTATATTCGAATTCCTTTGCATGACCCCTCAACTCAACATTCATCTCAACTCGCGCAGATCTTTTGATACAACTCCATACTACTATATAAAAGTATCCACCCCTCTTATAACATCCACACGCTTCTTCCGAGTCGACATGCCTTCTAAGCGGGAACATGACGCCGAGGATGACTTCGACCCTTCTGATGATGACTCGTACCATGGTTCTCCCCCGAAGCGCGCGCGTCGCCAGAAGGTTGAGACGGCGCCTGTCCGCACTCGAGGTAGCCGCAAGGAGAAGTCGAAGGCCACGAGCCACTCCCATCCCTCCCCACAAGCTCGCACAAAACCCTCGCATCGCGAACACAAAGCCCCTAGCCGCTCCAAAGCCGAGCGACTTGCAGCCGAGCTCGCCAATCTGGCCGACTTCAACGCTCCGCCAAAACCACGTAATGCGGAGGATAGCGATGACGAACAAGAGTCACCACCACCTCGACGAACACGTAAGCGAGAATCCATCAAGCACGGTCGAGTCACCAAACTCAAGGTCGCTCCAGATCCATCGGCTGTGGCTACAAAGAAGCGAACACCCCAGGACAAATTGCTCGCCGAGGTTTCGTCGCTCGAGCTTTGGCCCCATTGGGAATCGGAGGAAGAAGACAGTGCAAGGAATGACGATGATGATGAAGACCGGATGCCTCGGACGCACTCCCGTGTCTATCCACCCAAAGAGGTTGGGGTACAGAACATCCCTTGGTCTTCACTTCCTGCTGAGATGCGAAACACCATCTATGAGTATTGCATGGAGACGGAGGAGAAGAAGGTCCTGACAGTCATCCACTACCCTGATGGCATTCCTAGGCGATCTGTGCGAGGTGTCAGCACAACCACAAACTTTGCGCACTCTTTCTGGGGCTTCACCCAGACCTGCAAGCAGGTGCGAGAAGAGCTCACGCCCTGGCTCCTCTCGAAGCGAAGTGTGCGAACACCCTTGGCTACCCTCAACAATTATGTTGAGTTGTTCCATCGTGTCGACCCCGTGGATGGCAAGCGCATCGGCCATATCGAGCCAATCTGCACTGGCGCGCCTCTCCCTGGCAACGGAGTCGAGATCCTCGCGTTGGTGAAGCAGATTCACCACAGCTCCGCCTTTCACCTCAAGCTCGACCCACCTTCTTTTTATCCTGCGATCGAGGAGCTCCAAGTTGAACCTGATCCTAACCAGTGGGACGAGATGACCATCTTTCGCGACATTGAGCATCTCTTCGCCACCGGGAACAAGGCTGCGATCGATGCAGCCGGCATCAAAGCCATCCATGTCACCTCAGTAGCTTGCGGGCCGGGAGAGAACGAGGAAGAAGAGGAAGAAGATTCGCACGACATCCTAATCAAGCTCAGCATTGACAAGGAGGCTAGTGCTGGTGTCACCCGTGATGAGCAACTCAAGCTCATCAACGAGTTCCTCTTCCAGTCTTGGTTTGCTCGCAAGACAGGTCTGAGGATTCAAGCCAAGGTGGCCGGTGGTCAGGGCCAGTGGATCGTCAAGGCGGTACGTGGCATGGTCATGGGCTGGAAGACGAAGCGTAGGGGAGGAGAAAAGGTGTTCCGTCTTCTGACTGCAGAAGAAGACGAGCTTGATGGTTATACCGAGCTGGACTTGGAGTGAACAGCAAAGTTGTTGTTCTGATTAGCTTGCTTCTTTATCTGACATTGACTCTTCAATTTGTTCCGATATTCCGTCACAAGGCTTTTATCCTGTCGGATACCGACTTCTAACAGCGCCTTTCTTTTAGCAGCCGCTTCCTCTGCTTCTGTCCATAATTACTTCATGGACTTTTGGTCTGATACGAGTGAAAGTAGAGTCACGCCATGCTAGCCGGAGGCAGTCAAGCGCGTCACGTGACGTCACAAAAGCCTCCCTTACATACTCCCGAGGTCGTATCACTGTGCCGCACCGCTCTACGCGACCCCGCACGCTCTTCTCGACGTCTAGTCAAGCCTACAATGAATCATGTCCAAGTCAAGTCCCCGGAAAGAAAGAGTACGTGCGTCTTGTAATCACACTGACGCGTACTGACAAGACTGCAGCGGAGGCGCGTAAGACCGGAACAAAAACCGAGTAGGCTTGAAGGCAATAGGAAGGAGTGCTTGCGGCAACAGAACGCTCCAGAGCTCACCTGGAGCACTCATGGCAGAGACGTGCCTCCTTTCCGCTTTCTGGATCTGCATCCCGGTGAGTTTAGATCAAGGTCTTGACATGAAGTCACTGAGAAATGAGACTAGAGATCAGAAATCGCATCTACGACTTGGCTAGAGAGGCCCCAGTCGGACTGGCGAATCGGGAACAGCAACTTCCTCCACCTCACACAGACCTGCCGCCAAATTCGAACCGAGTACCGACCCATCTGGATAGCCAACGCTACAGTTTCCCTCCGGGAGGGTGAGATCTTCAAATACTTGAATATCTTCTTCTCTGGCTGGAGTTCGGCGAAATATCGCGGCAACATCTCGGTCAATTTTGTAAGGAAGTGCACTGCTTTCAACTATCCCTTTCTGGAAAACATGGGTCGGTTCATGTCCATTCCACTCATTCGGATCTCTATCGCGCATTCGGCAATGTCGAATGCAGATGAGGAGATCAGATGTCAATTCTCCGAGGAAATGACGTCTATATTCAGTCGCAGACTGAGCTGGATTAACATGGTGCAAGGAGATTGCCGGTCCTTTCTGTTCAACAACAAGGATTGGCCGATGTTTATCTTGAACATGAGGGAGACGTTCGAGGCGACATGGTTTGATGGTCTGGGATGCATCGAAGAAGCAAAGGCGGTGGAGTTTCTGAAGGGTCTTGGATTTTTCAGTCGGGGGCGTGCATCGCTTCCCGTTCAGCTGGGTGTTCATTCGAAGGGCCTACTTGGCGGACTATGCTGCCATCGATTACGGGATTCTGGCTAGGCCAGTACTGATGAATAAGCTTGATTGAGAGCCACGTTAACTCGAGAAGCGTCGAACGTGGTTGCTGTGGCGACATAACCGTCGATCGAACGAGAGAAGTTTCCAACCTCACTGTGAATTTACGACACACTCTCACATCGAACTTCGGAGCTACCAATGTTGTACTAATTTTGATTACGCCCGTTTCTGGTCCCATTTCAGCCTGCCTCGGCCGCCACCGGTATAAAAGTTCAAATCCACACCACTATCAGCAACGCAACGCATGCAGCTTCCGGATGCCTCGACATCATCGCTGAATCCATTCGTCTATTTCCTGGTACTGATCATCTTTCCGTGCACCTGACTCGGCGGAATGAATGCAACCGTTCCAAGGTTATCAAAGAGGCGAGTGGGAACAATCACGATGAGCCACCACACGCTCCAGGCCTCTCACGAATTGCAAAGCTGGGAATTTCTTTCCACTAGTGCTCCGCACAACATCAGATCATTGGGCGTCATAACAAATGATGAGGCACCCGAAGCGCGCAAGGCTGGAACAAAGCCCTTCTTAGAGCTTCGTCTCTTTCTGCAGCATTTCCTCGCGTACTCTCGTTCCTGGGTCGTAAATGCGCCTTTCCGTTCTGTCGTGGTGGAGTAGGATATACACAAGTTAGATGGGAATAGGTTGGCAGCAAGTCAAGATGGGAGAGCGGCCTTTGACGTTATCACACAAACGTTCGACCATGACGGCGCATCTCATTCAAAGGAACCTAATACCAAGCTGCTACACGACTACATACCCCGGTGCCTCTCTTTATCACTGATGGTTCCCGCCTCCTGCTTCTCTCCGAAGTGTTCATCCGCAGCCTGTGAGCTCACTTCTGGGCCATTGCAGACTTCGCACGCTTGTCGCGCTGTTTTTGCCGGGTTTGGGCTTGTCGCACGCGTCGATCGACCTGCTTCTGGCTCAACCCGAGGGTACAACCGAGCTCTAACCTCGGCTTCTCATTCTCCCACCGTTTTCTCCCCTTATCCCAGTCATACTCCAAGCTTTGTGGTATGATCACTTCGTTTGGGAATCTTTCGACGCACCCGCGGACGAGCCAGTTGAACCGCATGTGCCTCATTTCAACTGTTGTGCAGCCCAAAGCAAAGATTCCATCTGCGAACCACTGCGGGAATACATGTCCATCGCTATCGTCAACTTGGTACACCTGGTCCCACTGGTGCCTAACCTCATGTTCCTGGACTGGGTGACGCCAATAGTCCAAGATTGCGTACGTGTCACCCGATGGTGCGGCGCTGCATTCCTCCTCGGTCCTTAACAGGAAACCACGCGCAGGCTGGCTTCTCACGAATTGATCGCTGATGGCCCCAAGCTTTGTGATGGCATCCACATTCTGAACCTTTTGTCGCTGCTCTATGGAAAGCACTTCGGCAAAGTGAAGGAGAGTGATGCTTGGCCAGCACGATTCCAGTCTCCCACGGGTGTAACAACTCTCTCCATCAAACAGGATGATCTTAACAGTTATCTGTGTGCTGGAAAGAAGTCTCAACTTCTCGTACAGTGCCCTGTGTGTTTCCTGCTCGGTGTACTGGTCGTACGCGCGCTTGTTTATCCATGACGTCCAGATGTAGATGTCAGAAGGGGTCTCCAGAGTCCGACCCCAATGACACTGCTGGTATCCCGAGTATTCCTTCCGCGCACTGCACATCTGCAGGATCTCAAGCCAGATGTGGCTTGCGGCATTTGTTGAATCGTGGATTGATTCGGGTGCGGTGATAGTGACCCACTCGCATACATTGGCCTCCATTTCCAACCTGGGTCTTTCGATGGAGATTTGAAGGTCTGTGGGTGAAGGATAAATCGGAATGCATGAAACAAGATGAGTACAGTGTGACCTTTTATGCACAAATTAAGCGAACGAGCTACGCCGAGATTGGCAACTCCGCAGGGATCATAACCATGGATGACTCTCGACAACGCCTGTTGCACACTTGTCCTTGTTGAAACCAGGCTAATGCAGTACCATGTTTACACAAGACAATGTTACCGTATGCCAATCTTTGACCGAGTTCTCAACATATGCATGTGCACCGATCAATAGCGCCACTTCGACCAGAACCACATGCGTGCGAAGATGCCCAGTGTATAGCTAAGTATAGGCGACCTGACTGAACATGGAGAGACGTAACGCTGTAAGGCACCTAAGGCTTTTCGTTCGCATGACGAAGAACTAACCTAGGATACCTTGCCCAATGATCGATGATCCAATGCCCCATCCGTGCTGTATTTACGAGAACCCAGACTATACTCATGGGACAGTCATGCTCTGTTAATGCTCTGATCGCCCGGTGCTCCAGTCCCAATGCCTCTTGGTATCGTTCGTTCGTGTGGTGCTCAACCAGAATGCAAAAGCAAAAAAGACATACGCGTCTGGAAGATTGGTTAGATCATAACCTTCCGGTCGCTTCGCATAATCTTGTACAATCATGGGTCCGTCTGAGCTCTCATTAGTCTGATAGGGACTCCACTGAAGCATAGGTAACTTACACGCTGTCTTCTTGACCCCTGTTGTCTTATCTTCGATCTCATCAGGCGAAAGATCAGTGCCGATGACCACATGAAGTAGCTCATGCAGCATTGTCAAAGACAGAGGCTGCCTAGTGTCGATGGAATTGCCCCTCCGTACTGAGTACAGTGTGGAGTTCAGAAAGCGATAACTCGGTGAGGCTCTATTGAAGGCCCTGTAACAAAAGGTGATGGTTAATCGCGATGGATGTCTAACCGGGCGCGACTCAGGTCCCAGAGCATGGTGTTCCCACGTCAGTGCGAGGTTGCCGCCGTTGTTGCAGTAATGTCGCTCTCCACCTTTCAAGCTAATATAACGGTCTGGATGGAAAAAATACATCTTGAATTGCGGTATCCAATATGCATACATCTTCCCTGTGTGTGGCTAAGGTCAGCAAAGAAGTAGCATCGAGGGCCGAGCCAGTGGATGGAGTAGAGTAGAGCTAGAGTAGTGACTTACATCGTTGTAACACCCGATTATTCGCATTCCCAATCCGCACCTGCAGGTCATTGATCTCTGGAGGCGTCTCCAGAAGTTGAAGTGGGTAGTCATTCTGGTCATGAATGTAATATGAGTCGCCGTTTGGTTTTTTCCTGATGTTACCAGTGATTCTGTCGTACAGCTCGGTTGTGTAGAAATGCCAGTTGCTGTCGCAAAACACCCATCGATTGGGCTTGACATAGTCCTCAGCATCACGCCGGAAGGCGAAGTTTCCGTTATGCAGATCGGCTAGCTTCTCAAACGTTTCTAGGTTGTTAGCTAGTTCAAGAACAGCATGAAGGGCTAGGCGTACTTACCACGAATCTTCTCCATCGTCATTTCAGAAGCAGTGGTAGCAGGCATGTTTGTCTGTGCGTCGAATGCGAGACCGAACCATGCCTTCAGATTCCGGCGCATCATCGTGCCTTCGCGGTCTGAAGCTGCCACTTTTGCTACATCACCAAGCACGTTAAGCACATGATTGGTAAGTTTGCGGGAATCTTCCCACCAGAGATCGAGGTTGTCTTTGTAGCTGTACCCATGCTTGTCTTGGAAATTACAGTTACCGCCGCCACTCTGACGAACGCTGAACACATCGTCCAGGGAAGCGGGTGTTGACGAGGCCGCGAAGAATGTGCTAGAAAAGAATAGCAATCGGAGCATGTAAGAGAGAACAAGGATTGGGCTGCGTTTGCTGAACATTGCAAGAGAGATTGGCGTGATGAAGTACGATAGAAGTCTGCTGCCTAGGTGTCGGGAAACGTATGTTAAATTTCAAGTGAGATCTTGGGAATGACCGGCAAGCAGACCATGAGTATCTCAATAAGATATGCGTTGTTTTGGAGTCAGATTACCTAGGTAGCTGCGTATGATTGCCGAGAGTGAACTCGTAACTGATCGTAACATTTCATGATTTTTGTGTTGCCCAATCTACAAATCCCCATTCTTGAAGTAGCTCGGACGTACTTGTAACATGTAAGCACTCAGTGTATGACACTTGAACAAGGTTACTTCAACTGACTTGAGCCCCAAATCTGGGCTCGGGTTATAACCATTTCATGTGTCACAACAGCTCCAAAGTTCACTCTAGATACCCGGAGGGGTGACCATCGGGGTTCTAGCCTTGGAAGTCAGTAACGCACGTGCTTTGGATCAGTTCCATGTGGGCTTAGTCGCATATCTTGAATACGTTGGGATTCGCTTGTAACCTTGGAAGCCTGAAGGAGACAAACAGTGCTTCCGAATATCGTGTGTTATGCTGACTACCTCTAAACAGGGCATAACATTGTCCGGTGTCAATTATGCGCAACTCTGTCCTACTTATAGAGTGGGCGTAACGTACCTAGGTATTCACACAGACGTGAGGTCACCTGCACTATCCTCTCCCAAGTTCGAGAGTCCCATAAGACATGATCTATGGGTTCACAGCGCGAAAGCTGCAGGTGATGCGCTGACAGTGTCATCCTATAGGCTATAGCATCTCTCGATACTCAGCAAACGTCTCGACGGTGACATCGAGCACCAAATTTAATTTCTCACGCATCATCTTGTTTCCTTCGTGATGCAAGCACAGCGATATTCCGAAGGCAAATTGAGTAACGAAGTGCCAATACTCATACGTGCTCGTGTCTAGTGGGAGGTAAGTGATAGTGGCAAATCGTTCTCATTCGATTGCGCAAGCCACATCAAGCAAAGGACAAGTGAACTTGCCAATCAACAAATCAAACGCCAATTCGCTACCGATCAAAAGTGCACGCAAGGCTGAGTGCTATGTGATAGCGGCTAGGTCTCTACGTGTGGGACATTCCAAGATTTGCTTGCCAATCCGCTGAACAGGTTCAGTACAGGATAATTACAGGTTTAATGAGTGTTTGGCCGACGAGTATGCTAGACCCATAGCGGCTCCGAGAATTCTGCATAGTACTTCAAGACGCCCAGGCAGTTCAGAAGAACAAAACATATTGACGACGCCGTATCGCAAGAAACAATGCTTCGACCTCGTATCGTTCATACGGCTGCTGTATCGGGCTTGCTCTTTTATTTCGCAGCTGCAAATCCATTGCAATACTTAGAGATTCGGAATACAACAGTATGGGGATCGCAAACACCATTCACCACACCTGCGTCCCTCGAGACTACAACAACCAGTCAAGCCATTACTGGAAGTGGGCCATGTATTTCCACGGATACTAGTTGCACGTGGGATACTGCTACTTTATCCTTTGTCGACTCCACTTCGACAGCTTTTGGTACGTCCGAGACATATTTTAGAAGATGGTGAAAGCCTAAGTATGTGATTTGCTAAAGGTTGACGCTTACATGTATTCCCTTGTAGGGCAACCATCGCTCGTCAGCAGCCACCAAGAAACTCTGACATCGAGTCCGGATAGTACTTCTTACATTTGGAGCGAGCAAAGTCCTACATGGGATACTTCCTTTGTGTCAAGCTCGTCATCGACTGCTCCCTCGCACACCACCAGTAGCGCAGACTCTACTTTGGAGACATCCTCTGTGCCCAGCTTCTTAACAAGCGCACCCTCAAGAACTAGTGCTGCCCAGGGTTCGACTTTGCAAACGTCCATCGTGTCGAGCTTTCCACCCAGCATTTCCTCGCAGACGACCATCAGCGATAGCTCTCCCCGGGAGGGCTCCGTATCAAGCTTTCCACCAAGCGTATCCCCGCAGACATCTCTAAGCGATAGCTCCACTTGGGATTGGGAGACCTCTGGTGTGCTAAGCTTCTCGCTAAGCGTTTCTTCGCAAATGTCTGGCAGCGAAAGCTCCACGTGGGAAACATCTTTAGTTTCATCAGACTCATTTTCAAGATCATCATCTCAGGCATGGAGTAGTGGGAGCTTACACCCGCACACCTCGTTGGCGGCGAGTCTCTCATCGCAGCAAGGCAACTTTCCACCGTCTACCTCTGCCCCAATTGCAAGTCCAGTAATAAGCCAGTCAGTTTATACTACTCTACCTCAGGAATCCTTTGCTACTACCGCTCAATTGGTACCGACCCCTTCCGAAACCTGGCAGCCTCCACAGTCCTCGCAGCCTCTGCAACCTCCGCAACTCCCAAGCCAATCGTCATTGCCACCAGGGCCACCTATGCAACCGCTTCCATCGCTTCCACCGCTTCCACCGCTTCCACCACTTCCACCACTTCCACCACTTCCACCACTTCCACCACCCCCGCATCAACCGTCTCTACCGCCTCTACCGCCTCAACCGCCTCTACCGCCTCAACCGCCTCTACCATCTCTACCGCCTCAACCGCCTCAACCGCCTCAACCGCCACTTTCATCACTTCCACCACTTCCACCACTACCACCTCAACCGCCTCAACTGCCTCAACCGCCACTTCCATCACTTCCACCACTTCCACCACTTCCACCACTTCCACCACTACCACCACTACCACCTCAACC
>Ga0210040_10009711_pt1 | contig 11156 bp, 12 predicted proteins | sample CryGeyCG12114_NA_FD_185462 | JGI IMG/M metagenome (GOLD analysis project Ga0210040, IMG submission 185462) | Groundwater microbial communities from aquifer - Crystal Geyser CG19_WC_8/21/14_NA (SPAdes) (version 2) | ecosystem: Environmental > Aquatic > Deep subsurface > Groundwater | place: USA... | reverse complement strand
CCCCCGCGCAGGTTCCACTCGCTGGCGCTCGCGAAACCCCACCATGAGGGGGGACGACCCCCCACACCCCCCACCTGGGTTCCGCTCGCTGGCGCTCGCGAAACCCGTCAGGAGGGGGGCGCGAACACGCAGAACTCGTTGCCCTCGACGTCGGCCAGCACGTCCCACGCGATCTCGGCGTCGCGTGCCCGCAGCAGCGTCGCGCCCGCCGCCAGCAGCTCGGCCGTCGAGCCGACCACGTCCCAGTGGACGCGGTTCTTGAGCGTCTTGGGCTCGGGCACCGGGACGAAGTTCACGGCCCAGGGCGGTCCGCCGCCGCCGTCGATCCACGTGTCCTCGGCGTTCGTCTGCGCCTGGACACCGAACCGCTCCGCCCACCACCCTGCGACCCGCTCGGGGTCGATGCAGTCGACGACGAGCTCGTGCAGCCGGTAGCCCTGCAACCGCTCGCGAGGACGGACAAAGGCGCAGAGCTCGCCCACCTGGTCATCGATCAGCACCGTCCACGGAAAGCGCTCGTCGCCCACCCGGGCGCCCAGCGCGACGACGTCGTCTACCGCCGCGACGTCGACGTCCAGGTGCACGCGGTTCTTGACCGTGCGCCCCTCGCCGACCAGGTTCAGCCAGACCGTGTGCGCCGGCACGCCGTCGCCGAGCCTCAGCACGGCGGGGCGGCGTTCCTCCTGCTCCAGGCCGAGCAGCGGCCCGAGGAAGGCGGCCGCCGCGTCGAGGTCGGTGACGTCGACGCACAGGTCCTGGAACCGCACCCGCGCAGGAACGTGATCATGGCGCTCGGGGTCACTCATCTGATCATCACCCTCCATGATCAACTCTTCGCAGGCGCCGGGCGCCACGTCTGCCATGCGTCCTGGTCCGGCCACGGTCCGAAAGAGGAACATAATCGGGCGGTGGCGTCCGCGACCTCGAGCACGATCTTCGTCTCACGCATCCGCGGCCTGCCGGTCCTCGACGCGTCGGGCGACCAGGTCGGCCGGTTGCGTGACGTCGTCGTGCAGCGACGCGCCGGGATGCTGGCCCCCCGCGTCAAGGGCCTGGTCGTCGAGCTCTTCGCCCGCCACCGCATCTTCATCCCGATGGTCCGCACGTCCAGCATCGACGCCCTCCAGGTCGTGATCACCGGCGTCGTGAACACCCGCCGGTTCGAGCGCCGCGAGTCGGAGACGCTCGTCATCGACGACCTGTTCGACCTGACCGTCGACCGGCTCGACCACGCCGGCAAGGCCGTGATCTTCGACGTCGCGATCCAGCCGGTCCGCAGCCGCGACTGGGAGCTGTCGCAGGTCGCGCTCCGCGCCGCCGGTCCCGCGCGCCGCTTCGGACGTCCCGGGAACGTCACGATCGTCGACTGGCGCAACATCCGGCTGCCCGGCAGCGCCAGCGGCCAGGGCACGGAGCAGCTGCTGGCCCAGCTCGAGGACATGAAGGCGGCCGACGTGGCCCGCGAGCTGCACGAGATGACGCCCGAGCGGCGCAACGAGGTCGCCTCCGCCCTCGACGACACCAAGCTCGCCGACGCGATCGAGGAGCTGCCCGAGGACGAGCAGGTCTCCCTGATCTCCTCCCTCGACTCCGACCGGGCCGCCGACGTCCTCGAGGAGATGGACCCCGACGACGCGGCCGACCTGATCAACGAGCTCACGCCCGAGATGGCCGAGGTGCTGCTGCAGCGGATGGAGCCGGACGAGGCGCGCGACGTGCGCCGGCTGCTCAGCTACAGCGAGTTCACCGCCGGCGGCATGATGACGCCGGAGCCCGTCGTCCTGCCGCCCGACGCCACCGTGGCGGACGCGCTGGCCCGCATCCGTGAACCCACGCTGACCCCCGCCCTGGCCTGCATGGCGTACGTCTGCCGGTCGCCGCTGGAGACGCCGACCGGGCGCTACATCGGCGCCGTGCACTTCCAGCGGCTGCTGCGCGAGCCGCCCTCGACGCTGGTCTCGGCGATCGTGGACACCGACATCGAACCGGTCAGCGTCAACGCCGGTCTGCACGCCGTCAGCCGCTACTTCGCCACCTACAACCTGGTCAACGCGCCGGTGGTGGACGGCGACCACCGCCTCATCGGCGCCATCACCGTCGACGACGTGCTCGACCACGCGCTGCCGGCCGACTGGCGGGGCAACCAGCTCGACGCACCCTCCCAGGAGGCCACCGGCGACGGCAGGGGCGACGGCGCCGAGCCGCGGCCCCGCAGGGCGGTGAGCCGTGGCCAGGGCTGAGCGCGACGGCGACCGCGGCACCAGCCGCGAGCAGCAGCGCCTCAACACCCCGGGCCGGCGGACCCGCTCGGTCCTGCCGACGGTGCGCTGGGACCGCGACGCCTTCGGCAAGTTCGCCGAGAGCTTCGCCCGCTTCATGGGGACGGCCAAGTTCCTCATAGGGATGACCGTCATCATCATCCTCTGGGTCCTCTGGAACGTGCCGTTCGGCCCGCCCCGGCCGCGGTTCGACGAGTACCCCTTCATCTTCCTGACCCTGATGCTGTCCCTCCAGGCCTCGTACGCCGCTCCTCTCATCCTGCTGGCGCAGAACCGGACGGAGGCGCGCGACCGCGTCGCGCTCGAGGCCGACCGCGAGCAGACGGCGCAGAGCCGGGCGGACATGGACTTCCTCGCCCGCGAGATCGCCGGGCTGCGGATGTCGGTCGGCGAGCTGGCGACGCGCGACTTCCTGCGCGGCGAGCTCCGCAGCGAGCTGCGGGCGATCATGGACGAGCTCGACGACGACGAGGACGAGGGCGACAGCGACCTCTCGAAGCCGGACCGGCGCGCTTCGTCGAACGGCTCCTCGCGCCGCGACTCCGCGCTGCGGGAGTCGAACCGCCGCAGCGACGGCGCGCGGTCGCGGTGAGCGGCCCCCTGGACGGGGCTGTCGGCGGGCAGGGCGGGTTCGCCGCCGAGCTCTGGTCGGCCGGCGCCGCGACGTACGACCAGATCGTGGCGCACCCCTTCCTCACCGGGCTCGCCGACGGCACGCTCCCCCGGGCGGCCTTCGCCTCGTTCGTCGCCCAGGACAGCCACTACCTGCAGGCGTACGCGCGGGCGCTCGCGCTGACGGCGGCGCGGGCGACGGACCCGGCGGCCGTGCGGATGTTCGCCGCGCACGCCGCCAACGCGATCGCCGTCGAGCAGGACCTGCACGCCCGCCTGCTCGCCGAGCTGGGCCTCAGCAGCGCCGACGTGGCGGCGACGCCGGTCGGGCCGACGACCCTGGCCTACACGTCCTACCTGCTCGCGGTCTGCGCGACCGGCACCTACGCCGAGGCCGTCGCCGCGGTGCTGCCCTGCTACTGGGTCTACCGCGACGTCGGCCGCACGCTGCTCGAGCGTTCCTCGCCGGACCCGGTCTACGCGACCTGGATCGCCACCTACGCCAGCCCGGAGTTCGACGAGGTCGTCGAGGCCGTCGTCGCCACCGCGGACGCGCTCGGCCCGACCACCGGACCGGCCGAACGTGCCCGCTGCCGGACGCACTTCGCGACGACCACGCGCTACGAGTGGATGTTCTGGGACGCGGCCTGGACCGGTCTCACCTGGCCGGTCTGAGGAGATCGGCGACCGGGGCGACCGGCGCGCCGACCTAGGCTGGGGCCCGTGAGCACCACCACCGCTGAGCATCCCCTCGTCCCCCGCGTCCGCGCGGCGCTGCACGGCGTCAACGACCCGGAGATCCGCCGCCCGATCACCGAGCTCGGCATGGTCGACACCCTCGACATCGACGCCGCCGGACGGGCCCGCGTCCGCGTGCTGCTGACGGTGTCGGGGTGCCCTATGAAGGAGACGCTGACCCGCGACGTGACCGCCGCCGTGTCCGCGGTCGAGGGCATCAGCGGTGTCGACGTCGATCTCGGCGTGATGAGCGACGAGCAGCGCGGTGCCCTGCGCGACGTGCTCAAGGCCGGGACGCCCGACCGCGAGATCTCCTTCGCCCAGCCCGGCTCCCTGACCAAGGTCATCGCCGTCGCGTCCGGCAAGGGCGGCGTCGGCAAGTCCTCCGTCACGGTCAACCTGGCGCTCGCGCTGGCCCGTCGCGGCAACCTCGTCGGGGTGCTGGACGCCGACATCTACGGGCACTCGGTGCCGGCGATGCTCGGGGTCGCGGACGCGCGTCCGACCGCGGTCGAGGACATGATCATGCCGGTCCCCACGCAGGGCATGAAGGTCATCTCCATCGGGATGCTCAAGCCCAAGCGCGACCAGGTGGTCGCCTGGCGCGGCCCGATCCTCGACCGGGCCCTCACCCAGATGCTGGCCGACGTCTACTGGGGCGACCTGGACTACCTGCTGCTCGACCTGCCGCCGGGCACCGGCGACGTCGCGATCTCGCTCGGCCAGAAGCTCCCGAACGCCGAGGTCATCGTCGTCACCACCCCGCAGCAGGCGGCCGCCGAGGTCGCCGAGCGCGCGGGCACGATGGCCTCGATGATGAACCAGCGCGTGATCGGCGTGGTGGAGAACATGTCCTACCTCGCCGTCACCTGCCCGCACTGCGGCGAGGAGCAGCGCCACGACGTCTTCGGCTCCGGCGGCGGCGAGTCCGTCGCCCAGGGCCTCACGACCCGGCTCGGCTACCCCGTGCCGCTGCTGGCGGAGGTTCCGCTCGACCCGCGCGTACGGGCCAGCGGCGACGTCGGCTCCCCGATCGTCGTCGAGGACCCGGAGACCCCGGCCGCCCAGGCCCTCCAGGCCCTGGCCGACGGCATCGCCTCCCGCGGCCGCAACCTCCTCGGCCGTCAGCTCGGGCTCTCGCCGGTCTGACCGACCGACGCCCCGAGTCTGACGAGACGCCCCCTGAGCTGTCAGGGGGCGTTTCTGCGGAGCGAGGCAGAAGTTACGTGGCTTCCACGTCGTACGGGGTGTGCGCCGGGGTGGCGGCGGCCATCGCGTCGGCCGGGCCGCCGGGGCTGACGTCCTTGGCCCCCTCGATCGAGGAGTGCACGGACTCGCGGCTCTCGCCGAGGGTGTCCCCCACGCCCGCGATCTCGGCCTTGACGTCGGCGACCACGGAATTCTCGAGCAGGTTCTTCTGGATGAAGGAGCGCGGGTTCAGGTCGCGGAAGTCCAGGTTCTCGAACTCCGGGCCCAGCTGCTGCGTGAGCTGCTGCTGCGCGCTGTTGGCGGTCGTGCGCAGGTAGTTGATCAGCCGGGCGGCCTTGCGGGCCAGGTCCGGCAGCCGTTCGGGCCCGAAGAGGATGACGGCCAGGACCAGGAGCAGCGCGAACTCCGGCCCGTTGATGTCGAGCAGCAGCGGCGTCACGTCAGCCCACCCGTCCGCCGAGCGTGAGCTCGGCCTCGGCGCGGTTCGACCCGCGCGTGTAGCCGAACGTCACCCGGTCGCCCGGGCGGTGCGTACGGACCATGACGACCAGCTCCTCGCGCGTCTCGACCCGGCGGCCGTCCACGGACGAGATGAGGTCGCCCACCTTGAGACCGGCCTTGCGGGCCGCGCCGCCGGCCTCCACGCTCGTGAGCTCCACGCCGTCCGCGACCTCCTGCAGCTGGGCCCCGACCACCGGGTAGGTGGCCTTGCCGTCCTTGACCAGCAGGTCGCCGATCGTCCTGGCCTGGTTGACCGGGATGGCGAAGCCGATGCCGATGTTGCCGGTCTGGCCCTGGCCCGACGAGAGCGTCAGGATGGCCGAGTTCACGCCGATCACGCGCGCGCCCGCGTCGACCAGCGGGCCGCCGGAGTTGCCCGGGTTGATCGGCGCGTCGGTCTGGATGCCGTCGATGTAGGCCGTGGGCGCGTCGGCGCTGCCGGACTCGCTCACCGTGACCGGTCGCTCGAGCGCGGAGACGATGCCCTGGGTGACCGTGCCCGGGAGGCCCAGCGGGGACCCGACGGCCACCACCGGTGCACCGACCGCGGCCGAGCGGGAGTCGCCCAGCTCGAGCGGCCGCAGCTGGTCGTCGGCCTTCACCTTGATCACGGCCAGGTCGTACGAGGGGCTGCGCCCGACGAGGGACGCGGTGGTCCGGCGGCCGTCGGAGAAGACGACGCGGATGCGGCTGCCGTCCGCGGCGCCGGCGACGACGTGGTTGTTGGTCATCACGTGGCCCTGGCGGTCGATCACGAAGCCGGACCCCGTGCCCGTGCCGCTGCCCGAGCCCACCTCGATCATGACCGTGCCGGGCAGCACACGGCGGGCGACCTCGACGGTGCTCGTGGTCTCGCCCGCCGGGAGCGGGGCCGGTGCGGAGTCGGTGCTGGGGGCCGGGTCGGACGTCGGGGCCGCGCTGCCGCCGTCCGCGAGCCGTGCGGCACCGAACCCGGCGCCGGCGCCCACGAGCAGGGCGGTGACGGTGGCGACGGCGACCACGCCGCCGATCCCGGTGCCCCGCGAGCGGCGGGGCGGGGGCGCAGCGGCGGCCTCGCCGAACGGCCAGTGGTAGGAGGGTGCGGAGCCCGGCCGGTGGCCCGGGGCGGGCGGCACCGACGAGCCCGAGCGGTCCGGGCCCATGCCGTGCGACATCCTCAGCCCTTCAGATCGGCGAGGATCCTCGACCAGCCCTCACGCACGCGGCCCAGGGTAGTCGTCTCGACCGGCCCCTCGTGAGGGAACGCCGCGACCGAACGACGCAGCAGCGAGGGCGGTCCGTCGGTCGTCACGGTGTAGACCGTGTCGCCGGACTGCCAGGTGGCCCAGCGGACCGCGCCGTCGTGGCGCCAGGCCCGGACCTTGTCGTCCCAGCGGGCGCCGGCCGGGGCGCCGGAGAGCCGTCCGTGGCGCTGCAGCACGCTCACGGTGCTCGCGCCGTCGCCGTAGACGACGTGCACGGACCGGGGGTCGGCCGGGGTGTCGGTGGAGATCTCCAGCAGGTCGAGCCCGGCCATCTCGTCGGAGCACGACCAGCCCGAGCGGCTGAGCTGGGCAGCGTCCGCGCTGACCACGGAGGTCGCCAGCCGGGTCGCCGCCTTGGGTGCGGGGACGTTCGCGTACGGGACCACGTCGACGTCGGTGAAGCCGGCGGCCGTGCTCAGCCCCTCGTCGTCGTAGCTCTCCTGCCACAGCAGGACCCCGGTGGCGTCGTCCACCCACCAGCGCTTGGCGATCATGCCGTGCTCGTCCCGCGCCTCGACGACCGAGGCGCGCCGGCCGGCGACGTGCAGGCCTGAACCGGTGCTCAGCGCGTACGCGTGCGCGATCAGGTCGACCGGGGAGGTCCCGTCCGCCGCCGCGACCTGGGCCGGGGCGAAGGAGCTGGCGAGCACGCGGCCGCCGGGGTCGAACACGCTCACGACCGCCCCCTGGCGGCTGCGAGTGTCGACGGAGACGCGGGCGGCGACGGTCCGCTCGTCCATCCGCGCCAGCACGGCCTGGTCGCCCGCGACGGTCGTGGTCCGGCCGGCCGCCATGGCCCGTTCGAGCAGGTCGACGGCCTCGGGCTCGCCCCGCAGGTGGTGGACGGCCCGCGACGGGCGCTCGACCCGGGAGCCGTGCTGCGCCGCCTCGGGGAGGGAGTCCAGCAGCATCAGGGCGCTGAGGGAGGCGCCGGTGACCGACAGCTCGGCCGCGGCGGCGCCGAACTCGGCCTGCGCCTCGTCGGCGGGGTCGGCGACGGCGGCCAGGTTGGCGTTCGGGGCGGCGAACCAGCCGGTCAGCCCCACCACGCCCAGGACGGCGCCGGTGGCCAGGGTGCCGAGGAGCGCCCGGACCCGCGCGCGGCGCCGACCCGACGGCAGCGCGAGCGCGCGCGAGCCGTCGAAGGCCTTGGTCCAGGGTCGGACGGAGGCGTCGTCGGCGATCGAGACGAGCCGTGCGGAGAGCGGGGCGGGAGCCGCGGCCCCGGTGCCCGTGCGGCCGAGGAGGTCACGGACGGCGCGGAGCTCCGCGACGTCGGCGCGGCAGCCGGCGCAGGCGAGCAGGTGCGCGACGACCCGCTCGCTGTCCTCCGGTGAGAGGGCGCCGTCGACGAAGCCGGAGCGCAGCTCAGCGAGCCCGTCGCAGGCGCTGCTCACGTGTCTCTCACAGCGCGACCGCGTGCACCCGTCCGTCGAGCCCGCGTCGTGAGGAGGGGCGACCCCCCTCACCCCCCGCTGAGCTCCACTCGCTGGCGCTCGCGGAGCTCGGGTCGGCGGCGTCGAGGTCCGTCGCCCGGCCCGCCTCGGCGTCGACGCCGAGGTAGCGGGTGTGCTCGAGGGTGGGGCGGCGGTGCGCGAGGGCCTGGCGGAGCTGGGCGCGCCCGCGGTGGATGCGGCTGCGGACGGTGCCGATCTTGAGGTCGAGGACCTCGCTGATCTCCTCGTACGTCAGGCCCTCGATGTCGCAGAGCACGACGGCCGCGCGGAAGGTCGGCGCGAGCGCGTTCAGGGCCGCGGCGACGTCGTGGTCGAGGTCGGCGTCGTCGAGCTGCTGCGACGGGTTCGGCCAGGAGCTCGCGAGCCGGTCGTCGCTGCCCTCCGCGAGACCGTCGAAACGGATCTTCTGGCGGCGGCGGGCCCCGTCGAGGAAGAGGTTCGTGGTGATGCGGTGCAGCCAGCCCTCGAAGGTGCCCGGCTGGAAGCGGTGCAGCGAGCGGAACACCCGGACGAACACGTCCTGGGTCAGGTCCTCGGCGTCGTGCGCGTTGCCGGTGAGGCGGTAGGCGAGGCGGTAGACGCGTGCGCTGTGGTCGCGCACGATCTCCTCCCAGCTCGGTGGCTGCCACGCGACCTCGGCGGTCTCGACGGGGGCGGAGCCAGGGACGGTACGCACGGGAAGTGCCTCCTGCGACGCGGGGGCGGCCGGAGCGGCCGCGCCCAGGCCCTCATCGTGACGAAACGACCTGTCCAGCGACTTCACGAAACCTGTCAGCAACCTGTGCACCTCCCTCCCGCGACGCGTACGTCGTGCAGAACGAAGCAGCCCGGGCCCGTGTTCCCGCGGCTCGCCGGGGACGGGTCAGCCGGCGGGGGTCGAGGCGAGCCCGGCGGCGTCCAGGGCCTGGCCGAGCGCGACGCGCTGCTCCGGGGTCGCGGGCACGAGCGGCAGGCGTACGCCGCCCACCCCGCGGCCCTGCAGCTCGAGGCCGGCCTTGACCAGGATCGCGCCCTGGGTGGCGAAGATGCCCGTGAAGATCGGCAGCAGCCGGCGGTGCAGCCGGAGCGCCTCCGCCGGGTCGCCGGCGAGGGCGGCGTCGATCAGCGCGCGGACCTGCGGCCCGCAGAAGTGCGTGGAGGTCCCGACCACCCCGACCGCACCGATCGACAGCAGCGGGAGGGTCAGCGCGTCGTCGCCGCTGTAGTAGGCCAGGTCGGTCGCGGCCATCACCTCCGCCGAGGCCACCAGGTCGCTCTTCGCGTCCTTGACCGCGACGACGCGGGGGTGCTCGGCGAGGCGCAGCAGCGTCTCCGACGCGATGGCCGTCCCCGCGCGGTGCGGGATGTCGTAGAGCATCACCGGCAGCCCGATGGCGTCGGCCAGCGCGCGGAAGTGCTCGACCAGGCCGGCCTGCGGGGGGCGGGAGTAGTAGGGCGTGACCGCGAGCAGCCCGGCGGCGCCGGCCTTCTCCGCGGCGGCCGCGAGCTCGAGCGTGTGCGCCGTGTCGTTGGTGCCGACGCCCGCGACGACGTGGGCCCGGTCGCCCACGGCGTCGACGACGGCGCGGACGAGGTCGGCCTTCTCGCGGTCGCTCGTGGTCGGGGCCTCGCCACCGGTGCCGTTCACCACGAGCCCGTCGTGGGCGTCACGGTCGACGAGCGTGGTGGCCAGGGCCGCGGCCGCGTCGAGGTCGAGCGCGCCGTCGGCACCGAAGGGCGTCACCATCGCGGTGAGCAGCCGGCCGAACGGCGGAGGAACCATGGCCGACATCCTACGGAACCCGCTCCCGGTCGGCTCGGTGGAGCGCCGTCGTCAGGACGGGTCGATGACGACGAGCGGGTCGCCGTCGTTGACGACGTCACCGTTCTCGACGACGATCTCGACGATCCTGCCCGCCACCTCGGCGAGCACCGGGATCTCCATCTTCATCGACTCCAGGATGACCACCGCGTCGTCGGCCGCGACCCGCTGGCCCACCTCGACCTCGACCTTCATGACGGCCGCGACGAGCTCGGCGACGACGGTATGGCTCATGGGCGGCAGGGTATTCCCACGCGGGCACCGCCGCTGCCGACCGTCCGCCGGACGCTCCCCCGGCCCTCGCCGGCCGGGTCGGCGCCGTACGCTCGCGAGCCGCCCGCACCGATAGGCTGCCGTCGTGAGTCCCTCGCCTGCCGCTTCCACCCCTGCCGCCAACCACGGTGAGCCGACGTCGCCCGACGTCGCGCCGAAGCCCGCGTCCTGGGCGTTCGCCGAGGACTTCGCGGTCGAGGGCGACGCGGCGGCGCAGGCCCGGGTCGAGGCCGAGCCGCTGGGCGTCGAGCCGCTGAGCCGCGGCACGGTCAGCACGCTGACCTTCCTCGCCCGCGCCGTGCAGGCGAAGGCGGTCGTCGAGATCGGCACGGGCACCGGCCAGTCCGGGCTCGCCCTGTTCGCGGGGATGCAGCCCGACGGCATCCTGACCAGCGTCGACCTCGAGGCCGACCACCAGCGCCAGGCCCGCAAGGCCTTCGGCTCGACGGGCATCCCGAGCCAGCGGTTCCGCCTGATCGCCGGCGACGCCCTGACCGTGCTGCCCAAGCTGAGCGACGGCGCGTACGACCTCGTCCTCGTCGCCGGCGACACCCTGGAGTACGCGGACCACGTGCAGCAGGGCCTGCGGCTCCTGCGCCACGGCGGGCTGCTCCTGATGACCCACGCCCTGTGGCACGACCGCGTCGCCGACGGCTCGGACGACGACGACGAGACCCTGTCGGTGCGCAGCGCCCTCGAGGCCGTGGCCGAGAACGAGGACCTCGTCGCCACCCTGCTCCCCGTCGGCGACGGGCTGCTGGCGGCCGTCAAGCGCTGAGACGCGACAACGGGGATGATCCGGCACCTGTGAGGTGCCAGATCATCCCCGTTCTGCTCGACCCCGGGGGTCTGGGGCTCTCCCGGTTACGCGGCGGAGTAGGACAGGCAGTCCGCGCCGGAGGCGGCGGAGCCGACGCTGACGAACGGCGCGCGGCACTCGAGGGCCTCGTTGTTCACGCAGTCGGCGCGCTGGCAGGCGCCGACCTGGGCGACGACGTCGAGGCCCCCCTTGTCGTCGAGGGAGAGGAACGTGGCGCACTCG